>Ga0187864_10000201_pt1 | contig 69475 bp, 59 predicted proteins | sample June2016WEW_11_4_FD_132985 | JGI IMG/M metagenome (GOLD analysis project Ga0187864, IMG submission 132985) | Peatland microbial communities from SPRUCE experiment site at the Marcell Experimental Forest, Minnesota, USA - June2016WEW_11_40 | ecosystem: Environmental > Terrestrial > Soil >...
GAGCGAGTGGAAGCGGAAGCACGGCACGTTCCAATCTGCAGCGCCACAAAGGCCATGAACCTCTGCCCCGCAGTGCGTGCCAGGGAGCGCTGCGGGTGCGATGATCCCCGATACTCGGCGGCGCGACCAGCCACGTCCATTTGCCCGCCCTCGTGCCTTCCTAAGATAGTCGCAGTGGAGGCCCAAGGTCTTTCCCAATTTTCCGGGTATTAAGCCCTGAAGGGGGAAGGCATGGGACTGACCAGGTACACGATCTACAAGCACTGCAGGACGGCCAGGGGCTGGAGGTACTGCAGGCCAGCCTGCGCGGCCAACGGCAAGCTGAAGCCGAATGTTGTAATGGTAGCCGGGAAGGAGGAGACGCACGCCGAGGGCTACTACGTCCTGAACGTCGGCGGGAAGTGGGTGCGGGCGGGAGACACCGCCGCCGAGGCGCAGCAAGCGCAGAGGAACCGGCTCGCGAGGCAGCAGTACGAGCGGCAGACGGGCGAGAAGCTGCCCGAGCCAGAACCGAAGGGCGAGCTCCTCAGGGATGCGATCTGCGCCTATCTCGGCGAGCTGGAGGTCAAGGTCGCCGGGAAGTCGCGCCAGCCGAAGACGGTCGCAGCGTCCCGCGTCGCGTTGAACGAGTTCGCCGACAAGAGCGGCCTCAGGCTCCTCAGCCAGGTCACCGCCAAGGCGGTCGCCGCGCACATGCCCTGGTGCGTCGGGCACAGCCGCACGAGGAGCGCCAGGACCGCCGCAAACAAGTTCCTGCTCATCCTCCAGTTCCTGAAGCACGCCGGCGCGGTCCCCATGGTCGGCGTTGGCAGGTCTGCGCGGCCGCTCGGGATGAAGGACGCCCCGAGGTACGTCGAGCCGCCCGTAGAGACCTACACAGAGGACGAGCTTGCCAAGTTCTTCTCCGCCTGCGGCCCCAGGGATGAGGTGGTGTTCCAAACGTTTCTCAGAGCGGGCCTCCGCGAGCAGGAGCTCGCCACCCTGCGGAGGCAGGACTGCGTGCTCGCCGGACCGGCGCCCTGCCTGAGGGTCGCGGAGCGACCCGAGTACTCTTTCACGCCCAAGTGGTACCAGGTCCGCGACGTGTCGATCGACCCCGCGCTGGCGGTAATCCTGGCAGCAGTGCCCGCATGTGGGGGCAGTCGCTCCCATCAAGACCTTGTGTGTTCAACCGGACTCGGACAGACCGGCCGAGCTGTCGCGACTGGCCACAGGCTTCACAGTCGAGGGAGGGGCCGTTGCATAACACAAGGCGACTCTTGTTCGTGATGCCAAAAGCGCATGGGAATCTGGGGCGCTTTCAAAGTGCAGTGATCCCATTTTCCGGGAAGGGCGTTTCCCAGGCCGAATCCGGCTTAAGTGTTGGGAAGGGCTGTTATCGACAGCTATCGTTTTCCGGTCTGGGCCATGCGCCAGCGCTCGCGCTGCGGGGTGCAACTTCCGGGTTCCCGTGACTCGGGCGCAGCGCCCGGCACGAACCGAGACTTCCTGACATTAGGGCCAGCTTTACCACTCACAGCTTTACCGCTCACTTGCTCATGGGCTGAACAGTTGTTATGGTGTAAGCCACGTCAGGAGGCAAATATGACGAAATGGATTCTCACGGCGGCCTTGATCGTTTCGGCGCTCCAGTCGACCGCGATAGCGCAATCGAAAGACGCTCTGGTCGGCACCTGGAAGCTTATATCTTCCAAGGATATGACCGAGAAGGGTGAAGTGAGAGACTCATATGGCCGGAATCCCACAGGCTTCCTCACATACACGGCTGACGGCCGAATGATGGTGATAATTACCAATGATGGGCGCAAGCCACTTTCCGTTCCCGACTGGATCTCGTCTCCAGCCGAGGAACGGGCGGAAGCATTTGCCACAAGCCTCGCATATGCGGGGAGTTACACTTTCTCCGGTGACAAAGTGATTCACCATGTTGAAGCCGCGTCGGTGCAAAACTTTGTGAACACGGACTTCGTACGCTTCATCACGAAGGTTGATCGCGACCGTTTGATTCTGCGGGTCCCCCCTCTGCTAAAGGGAGGCGAGCGAGTCACGCAAGAGCTCGTTTGGGAACGGATGAAGCCCACCCGATAGGTTCTAATTGATCCAATGGCGAAATGTTCCCCGATAACTCCTCACGGCGTAATAGCGAGTAATCCATTGACGGCGGATAAGTCTACCCTTGGCGACTACTCGTTACTGATGCAAGGCGATAGGAGTCTGGTCTACTTTCAAAGCGCAGTCGCCCTCTCTTCCGAGAAGCTCGTCTCCCAGGAGCAATCCGGCTTGGGCGGCCGGAAGGGTCGTTCTCCCTTGTGGCCATGCATGCCAGTCGATTCCGCGACTGAGCATTTGCGGAACGGAATCGCAGCGGAGGCGCACGCAAGAATTGCGGGAGCAAAAAGCCGTGGGGCGACCTTGCGGCGGGAAGTTCATCCGGCACAGGAGGTCCTGGAAGCAGGAGGCAAACTGTTCGCTGTTAACTGTACACTGTTGGCTTGTTTTCACCAGCGGAAATTCTCCACCAGCATGATGTTGCTAGCGGCGATGTCGCGCTGGGCGTATAGGATCCAGCGGCCATCCGGGGAGACGCTGAACCCAGGGTACTCGAAGCGGGGCACTCTCTCGGGCGTGGCGACCTTGGTCACATGGCGCGTGGCGAAACTGAAGGACTCAATGTCGTACGTTCTGGCATTGTAGTAGTAGATGCCGTCCTGACTCAGACCCCAATACCCCCATAGACTGGCCCCAAGTTGGTCAAAGACGAGGGTTTCCCCACCGCCTTCCACGGACACCTTCCACAGCCCAGGTACGGTGAGGCCTTTCGCGTAGTAAAGGGCTTTGCCGTCGTAAGATTCGAAAGCAGCGAAGCCGCCTCCAATCGTCACCTGAACGGCCCTGCCGCCTTCGGCTGGCCTCTTCCACACTTGCCAGTTGCCTGTACGGTCGGAAGCAAAGTAGATCCATCGGCCATCTCTTGACCAGCTTGGCACTGTTTCTTGCCACTTCTCGCTAGTCAAGCGCCGTGGCGGGCCGCCTTCCACGCCCACCACATAGATGCCCTCGTTACCTTTCGCATTACAGTCGAAGACCACCTGCCGCCCATCGGGAGACCAGCGGGGTGTGCCCGCCATCGGGCCAGCGAAGTTGGTTAACTGGACGAGCTTAGACCCGTCGCTGTCGGAGACCCAGACCTCGCAGCAGTTGCCCGAGCGTGACGACGTGAACACAATCCTCTTCCCGTCCGGGGAGAACTGTGGGCCCATTTCGTCTTCTGTCGAGGCAATAAGCTTGGTGGGTGGCTTGGCGCGGCCCGGTCCTCCGGGTACTTCAAACCGCCAGATATTTGTATTGAAATGCCCGTGCACGTAGGCGAGACGTCGCCCATCGCGAGAGAGCGTGGGCTCGTAGGCATTCTCTCTTCCCACGAGGAGCTGCTCAGCCTCGCCTCCCGACACGGAGATCTTCCATAGCCCCCAAGTGCCTCCTCTGTTCGATGAAAAGATGAGATGCGCGCCGTCGGGGGCCCAGGCAGGCTTCCCCATGTCGAAGTTGTCGTCCGTCAGCCGCTTCGGCTCCCCGCCCGCAGCAGAAACAAGACACACACACCCCGCGGCGGGCTTGGATAAACGGAGGAAGGCGAGAGTTAGTCCGTCGGGAGAGAAACAAGGATTATAATCCCCCCAGTATATTGACGGCGGAGAAGTCACCGCACGCTTGTCTAAGCTCTCGACCGAGAGGACAGAGATCCTCACCAAGTCTTGGCCCGGGACCTCCTCCACGAAGGCCAGAAACTTTCCATCCGGCGACCAACCGAGGCTTTCAGTCCGCCAATAGCCTCCCAGACGTGGCGAGTAAAGCTTGCGCTCGGGACCGCCAAGAGCGGGGACGAGGAAGATGCCATCCTCCGTCTCGGTGTGACGGAGAAAGGCAATGTAGCGGCCGTCGCGGGACCAAGCGGGCGCGCGATCAACCGCCGGATTTGTCGTGAGGCGCAGGACGCTTTCGGTACCGATCACCTTCACGTAGATGCCCCAGTTGTCCCCCTTCCCTCCATTCCACGCAAAGGCGATCTGATTGCCGTCCGGCGAAAAGGACGGGTCGTCTTCTTCGCCGGGAAAGCTGGTGAACGGAACAGCCCTGAGGGGCGGCGACGCAGGCTGCGTTGGGGCCGCACGGCGCAGAATCCGGTCGCGCAGCCCGGTGACGTTGAGGGCGAGAAGCACCGCCACCACGGCTACAACCGCGCCGCCGCTCGCCACGACAAGCCAACGCCTACGGTAGCGGCGGTCTGTGACTGCCGTCGGAGGTCGGGGCTCATGGAGCGCCGCCACGCCCCCCCCTGATTCCGTGTCGCGCTTCAGGCGCTTCAGGTCGGCGCGAATGTCGGACGCACTCTGGTAGCGCAAATCGCGGTCTTTCTCTAGCGCCTTGTTGATAATGCGTTCCAAATCCACCGGGCAGTCGGGATTCAGCCGCACTGGTGCCGTAGGCGCTTTGTGGAGAATCGCGTCAAAGATGAGCACGGAAGTTGTCCCGGAAAAGGCGGGGTGGCCCGTCACCATCTCATAAAGCACCGCGCCGAAGCTGAACAGGTCCGTCCGTGCGTCGAGTTCTTCTCCCCGCGCCTGCTCCGGGGACATGTAAGACACCGTCCCCATCACCTCGCCGGGACTGGTGAGCTGCTCCGGTTCGATGGACGCGGTTGGCAGAGCCGAAGCGCCCACCGCTTCCGCCATCCCCCTGGCCTTTGGCGTCAGCTTGGCCAAGCCAAAATCCAGAATCTTCGCCACCCCCCGGCTGGTCACGAAAATGTTCGCCGGCTTGATGTCCCGATGGATGATGCCCTGGCTGTGCGCCGCATCAAGGGCATCCGTGACCTCGATGGCGATCTCCAGCAGTCGTTCCAGCTCAATGGGGCGGCCCTGAATCTGGTGCTTCAGCGTCATGCCATCCAGGTACTCCATGGCGATGAATGCCTGACCCTCGTATTCGCCGATGTCGTAAATCGTGCAGATGTTGGGATGATTCAGGGCGGAGGCAGATTGCGCTTCGCGCTGGAAACGCGCCACCGCCTGGGAATCCTTGGCGACGGCTTCCGGCAGGAATTTGAGTGCGACAAACCGATGGAGGCGAGTGTCCTCGGCCTTGTAGACCACACCCATCCCTCCGGCCCCGAGCTTCTCCAGAATGCGATAGTGGGAAATCGTCTGACCGATCATCGGTGAATGGCTATGTGTGGTTGCTAATTACGCCCCAGTGGAAACTAGTATAGCACGCACAGCGAAGGCAAACGTTCCAATGTTAAATCGCGGCAGGAGATATGCGGCGTCGCTCAAATGTGGGCACTGTCGGTGGCAGTCCTAAACTGATGCCGCCGACCTTCTATAATGTCTGGGCTACTCCTGCAAGGCGGTCAAGGATCAACCGTAGATCCTCCTTGGCAGCACCGGCCGGAGCCACGGCGAAGGCGCGGGCTCTGCCTCAGATCTGTCGCTCAAAACTGGGGGTCCTTTAATTGGTCAGGGATTGGAAACCGGAGGAAGGTCTTGTGAGGCCTCCGCCGCTGTGGGGTAGATCTCGATGACTCTGTCGATTTGAGTCAGCTTCAGTACACCTTCGACCATGCCCGTCACTCCGCTCAGACGCAACGTTCCACCCAACTTTTTCAGTTTGGTCAGGCATTTCACGATGGTGCCCACGCCGGAGCTATCCACGTAGGATACCCCAGAAAGGTCGAAAATGGCCGACGTTTCGTGGCGCTGAATGATCTCGTCCACTGCCTGTTCGATCTGCTGGCAGATCGGTCCCATGCGGATGCTGCCTGTCATCTCGAAAACCACGACGCCCGGCCGGATTTGTTTCGTGGTGAGTCTCATGGGTTCTTGCGCCTCACTTCGCGAATTGTGCCGCCTTCAGCAGGAACAAACATCGCACGTCTGGCGCGGCTATTTCAAGTCCGCTCCTCTCCCTCGTAGGGGAACCGGCGGATCAGCCGCAGGCAGCCATCCAGGGCTTCCCAAACAGAATCACCCCAGCCCGAGGGCAGCAACGCAGCAGTTTTCTGATTCACCAGCTTATCGGCCTCGGCAAAGAAACGCAGGCGCTGGCCCGCAGGAGCCGCGGCGTACTCTTTCACCGTGATCCGAAAATTCACGTCCCCATCCGGTTGGCGCTTCTTCATCGCAAAGAAATGGAGTTGAGCCAGTTCCTCGGAAGGGTCGATCTGCGTAAAGTGCCACTGCACCGGCTTGATCCTCCTGCAAACAGATTGACGCGCCGCGGCACGCGTGAAGCCCAATACTGCCATCTTAGGATGTGCCGTCGGCGGTGTCAACACATCGACGCCGGGACGCTCGCCGGCTACTTTTGTCTGCGCGGGTGAGGCATCCATGGCAAAGTCGGTGTTGAAGTACCCCGGTCCGCGGAAGCGGTTGCGCCCTTGCGCAAAGGAGACAGTCGCGCCACCGCAAGGCCCAGGTGGGCCGGACAGGTTGCCGGCATTGAATCCCGTCTCGCAGCCCGGCTGCACGAAACGTGCATTGGGATTGGCGCTTCCATCTGGGAGGAACTGTGGGGGCTGGCAAGGCTTCGGCGCCGAAGGAATAGCCGCACCCTCCCCGCAGGAACTCGCTGAAACGGACGCGCCAACCGGTACCGCGTAGATCGCCCCAAAATAGTTTTGGGGCCAAGATTACCGGAAGGGCGGATTGCTTGAAATCGTCGCTGCAACGTTGCCTGGGACGGGGTCATAAGAAATCCCGACTCCACCAAGGATCAGAGTTATGCAAGACTCCTAGAGGTTGCCAAGTAAAGCGGAATCGGCGCGACCACAAGAAGCTGTCCATGCTCGGAAAGGCTTGATTTATTGCTGCTGGCGGCACAGTTGCAGGCCCTGCATGGGATTCGGCCTGAAAAGTCGGCTTCCCATTGACTGGGCCACCTCTTGGGCTGGATTCGGGTGTGGAAGGGCGTTTTTCATTACAAATCCCGTTGAGGTCGCGCGAAGGGCTTTCTCAAGAGCTACCTGGTAGCCTACTGAATTAACTTGGGAGAGGCGGCGCGACAAAGAAAGGTCATTGCAATGTTCTTCGGCACGCCTTTGGCATACTTCTAAGCACTATGAATTCAGGAGGCTGAAGAGATGTCGAAGCGGGTATGCCGAAAGCCAAACGGTCTCGCAGGGCACGACTTCCTAACTCTTGGCCCCGATTCCCTCACTCGATCCCAGGGGTTGCAGGTATAATCAGGGCTAGCTATGCAACTCACACCAGGCACAAAACTCGGACCGTACGAGGTGGTTTCACTGATCGGTTCGGGCGGTATGGGCGAGGTGTATCGCGCTCGCGACACACGCTTGGATCGTACCGTCGCCATCAAGGTCCTGCCCACCGAACTTTCCGCCAACCCTGACTTCCTACGTCGCCTTGAGCGCGAGGCCCGGACGATTTCCAGCCTCAATCATCCGCACATCTGCACTCTCTACGATATCGGCCGCCAGGATCAGACTGACTATTTGGTTTTGGAGTACCTCGAGGGCCAGACGCTGGCGGAACGCCTCAAGCGCGGATCGCTGCCCACCGAACAAGTGCTTCGCTATGGAATTCAGATCGCCGACGCGCTCGAGAAAGCGCACCGCCAAGGCGTCGTTCACCGCGATCTCAAGCCCGGTAATATCATGCTGACCGAGTCGGGGGCGAAACTGCTCGATTTCGGCCTAGCGAAGGCCGTACACCCACAGCCGTCCTTTGGGCTTATGCGGGAGGGCCAGGCATCCCACCAAAACCTGCCAACCGCGAGTAATCCACTGACGGAAGAGGGGACCCTGATTGGCACTTTCCCGTACATGTCGCCCGAGCAACTGGGGGGCAGGGATGCCGACGCGCGCTCAGACATCTTCGCCCTGGGTGCGGTCCTCTACGAAATGTCCGCAGGGCAAAGAGCTTTCGAGGGGACGGCCCCAGTGGGCGTGATGGCCGCCGTACTGGAACGAGAACCGCAACCGCTCACGGCGGTTCAGCCACTGGCGCCGACGGCCCTCGAGCGGCTGGTGAAGATGTGTCTCGCCAAGGACCCCGACGAGCGCTGGCAGGCAGTACACGACGTGAAGCTTCAACTACAGTGGCTCCTGGAGGGTGGCACGAGGGCGGGCGTTCCGGCGCCGGTCACTGTCCGCCGGAGAACGCGGGAACATCTTGGGTGGGCGGTCGCGGCCCTACTCGCCGCGTTACTTCTAGCCTTGGGCTATTACCATCGCCCGAGTCCGCAGCCAAATCTAGTACGTTCTTCTTTGTTGCCACCGCCTAACGCGTCCTTCCTTCCTTACAATTTCGCCCTCTCTCCGGATAGTACTCGTCTGGCGTTTGTGGCCGTGGGCGCGGACGGCAAAGACACTCTCTGGGTGCGCGCGCTTTATGCCTCCATTGCTCAGCAGCTCAACGGCACCGATGGCGCGAGTTTTCCCTTCTGGTCGCCTGACAGCCGCCACATCGGCTTTTTCGCTGAGGGCAAGCTCAAAACTACAGACATTACAGGCGCCAGGGTCGAGATCCTGTGCGAGGCCCCCATGGGCCGCGGGGGTACATGGAACAGCGATGGCACGATCGTTTTTGCGCCTTTCATCGCCGGGCCGCTGGACCGCGTCTCGGCCCTTGGCGGATCAGCCACACCCGTCAGCAGAATTCCGCGTCCGGGTAGCGGACAGGCCCATCGCTGGCCCTCTTTTCTGCCCGACGGCAGGCATTTCCTCTACTTCATAGACTGGAGCGCCCCCGCTGATGGCCGAGGTAACGGCATCTACGTGGGCTCGCTGGATTCGCCTGATGCGAAACTGGTCTCCTCGGAGTTGGTGGGGAATGTGCTTTTCGCCTCCGGGACCCTGCTCTACGTCCGCGACCGCACCCTGATGGCACAACCGTTCGATCTCGATCGCCTTGAGACGACAGGACCTCCCGTGTCGATCGCCGAGCAGGAATTGCAAAAGGACACGGGCTTTTCGCAGTCAGGTTTCTCTGTTTCCGAGAACGGAGTGGTGGTGTTCCAGTCCGCAGGCGATGCGCCATCGCGGATGGTGTGGTTTGATTCGAGCGGCAAAGAGCTTGGCCGCCTTTCTGATGCTGGTTACAAGGATCCACGGCTCTCAATTGATGGACGCTTCCTTGCGGTCGCCTCCGACGATGAGCACAATGGCAAATACTTTATCCGCGTCTCCGACCTCGGGCGTGGCATCAGCGCTCGGGTTAGTGAAGCGGTAATCGATGAAACGCCCATCTGGTCGCACGATGGCAAATGGATCACCTACGTCAGCAGTACCGGTAACAGCTTCACGATGTATGAGACCGCGGCCGACGGTTCGGGACAGCCGAGGGTCTTGATCAAGGGCGGAGCCATGATGATCCCCAACGACTGGTCACCGGACGGCCATCTTCTGTTCATGGATTTCGCCAAGGGCCATCCTCACGTGGATGTCTACTCTGCTATCGACCGGCGAGTTACAGAATTCGCCGAAGGCGCGGAGGCCCAGTTCTCCCCCGACGGCAAGTGGATCGCTTACACCGCATCTCGTGGCGTTTTGGTCGAGCCCTTTGCCCGCCCTGGCGGACGCATCCAGATTTCCAGCGGCCCCGGTGCCCAGCCACGCTGGAGTCGTGATGGCAGGCAGATCTTTTACATCTCACCCGACCGCAAGCTGGTGGCGGTGAGCTTCGATCCACAGAAGGGGTCGGTCGGCGTGCCGCGCGTTCTTTTTCAGACGCGCATCGTCGCACCTAATTTCGCAACATTTCAATATGATGTCGCTCCCGATGGTCGCTTCCTGATCAACTCATTCCCTTCCGGCACTTCCTCCCCAGTCACACTGATCACCGACTGGACCGCACGCTTGAAGGATCAGTGATCCGGAGAGACGACCAAGTCAAGCTTCCTGGCTATCATCCAATTCCCTGCGGACCTCGACGTCTGGCCCGATTGGTTGCAAATCGCAACAGGTTGGACAGTTGGGATCGCACTGAGGATTTGGCCTGGGAAGTCGCCTACCTATTGAGTCATGATCTCGGGCGCTCAAGGGATCGCGTGCTCATGGCTGGAAGTTCATGCGGCGCAGGAGGACCGGGAAGCGCGGGGCGGAGTGCAGGAGGGTACATTTTTGGATCGCTCTGTCTCCTATCCCGTCAACGCGGCGGGTCTAACGGGAGGAGTCCCAGGGGGCGGGGGATCGCTGAAGCGTTGTCTGCAACAACCCCTCTCCGTGCGGGATGGACCGCGAAGCGGGCCCGCAGCACTGTAGAGCTTCCCTAACCTGAGCCTCCCGCAAACCTGACGGGCGCTGTGGGTTTCGCATTGGACTGGGAATGAAAAGTCGGTAATCACGAATTTATTGGGGTCGAGCAGCAATGTCTTGAGAACTGGTGGTTAAGGTCGGCTCGACTGCTAGAGTCGCAAACTGCCGGCTTGGAGCGGAGGGGGCGTTGCTTTGCTGTCGCGACGCGTGTATAGTCGACGACTAAAGATTGGCTAGAGTACTCTGCAAGGAGGCCTTAGTGATTTACCGACGTCGCCGGCCGGTATTGGTTGCATTCGTTTACCTGGCTACCGCGAACTTGGTGATTGCGGCCCAGGAACCAACTCCAGATCGTGAACCCAATCTCACGGATGAGCAAAAAGAAGATTTCCTCCGGTGCGCCAAGGTGGTGGCCGGCCAACGCCCGAGAGATGCCCCGCTATGTCGTCTGGGCCGTAAGGGACGGGTCGCCTTTCGATTCCGCACCGGATGAGAGTTGCGCGCGTCTGCTTCCTATTAGCGACGGGCAGCAACAAAAGGGCACATTCATTCCTTGAGAGTTGGCTCCACGCTACCTCGGCGAAAGCGGGTTCCTAAAGAATCAACACAAGTGTCAATCGCACGTAACGTCAAAGGAGGATGAAATGAGAAAAGCAATGTTCTTTATTCTGGTTGCCATATTCGCGGCAGCAGGGCTTATGACCCAGGTGGCTATAGCGCAAGAGCAGGAACCAGCGAAAGTGGCCGCCGCTGCAAAGCAGGCGCGCTGGCATGGGATGATCGTCAATATCAACGAGAAAACGTCCTCCCTGGACGTTCGCAGGCAGAAGATCACAAAGACAGTCTACTACGACAGCTCGACCAAGTGGACCCAAGGAACGAAGGTTACAGAAATGAAAGAATTCAAAATAGGGTCGGATGTGATTTGCCTCGGCACATTCGACGAGAAGGGCAATATCCACGCCACACGGATCGACCTGCGGGCGCCGAGGGGGTTGTAGCCGCTACGCAACTAGCACGGAGCTAAATCCCACGCCACACGGGTCGACCTGCGGCGTCGAGATCGAGCTCACTTCGCTCGTGGCAGCGAATCTGCCGCTGCCGGGCAGAGGTGCCCGTGACGGGAAGTTCATGCGCCGCGCGAGGTCCTGAAGGCGCGGGTCGGAGTGCGGCTGTCGGAGGCTATCCGCTACTGGAAGTCCATGTCGAGGGCATAGATTTCCTGCGTGCCTGCTTCGCGCGCGATGAGCGGCGAGCCGTCGGGGGTCACACTGCGCCAAGGAAAGCCCGGAACGCCCTCTGCCAGGTGGGCGTTTCCCAATCTCACAACCTCCTCGGTCTTGCGCGTGGCAACGTCGACCCGATAGAAAACCGGTGGCCCCACAGTTGCCACATCGAAGAACACGTACTTGCCGTCTTTCGACCAGTTCGGGAAGACCGCTCCCGGCTCGCTTAACTTCTCCCACTTTTGGGTCTTGAAGTCGAAAAGCATCAGCTTGTTGTCTCCGGAGGTTAGCGCGGCCACGTAGCGGCCGTCCGGCGACCAACGGGGAGAATAAATCCCTTTTGAGCCGGGCAGCTCTGTGACTCTGTGGGTATTCAGGTTCAGCACATGGATGCTGGAATCGGGCAAGTTGCCACCATACGCGAGTACCAGCGAATTCCCATCGGGAGACCACGTAGGGTCGCCTTCGTTGTGCTCTCCCGAAGTCACTGCCTCGGGAGCCCCGCTATCGGCCGAGATCGTATAGATTTTCGAATGGCCGTCCGCAGGCACGTCACAGAACGCGAGGCGCTTGCCATCCGGCGACCAGCGCGGCAGGAAGACCTTCATGGGAGGGAAGGTAAGCTGGAGCTGGTCGCTTCCGTCCATCTTCATCCGCCACAGCGTGCCTTCCGGCAGCCGGACGTAAGCCACCCACTGCCCGTCTTTCGAAAAGCTCACGCCCTCGGCTGAGATGCCACCGAGATACGGCACGAACTCGCGGAGCCTGGAATCATAAACCGAAAGCTCAGCGTGGGTCTGGGTGCCTACGAAGAAGATCTTCTTGCCGTCCTTACTGACGACCGGGTCGGCATGCTGCATCGGCCCGGTCGTCAACTGCATGGGCCGGCGGCCACTCTTGCCGAAGAGGCGGCCTTCTCGATGCACCCAGATGTTGGTGCTTCCTGCCACCGTCGCCTGAAAGACGTAGTATTTCCCGTCGGGCGTCCAGGTGCCGCAACACTCGCTTCCGCCGGGGTTCCAAGCTGGGAGGAAGCGGTGCAAGTTCGAGCCGTCGGGCGAAGCCTCCCAAATCGAAGGCCGACCCTGCTTGTTGTCCCAAACAGTGAAGCGGAGGTGGCTCTCGTCTGGAGAGTAGCAGAAGGAGTGCGGGAGGTCCGGCGCGCTGAAGAGCTTCCGAGAGCCGGTGCCATCAGCATTGGCGAAATAGACATCCGGACCCTTCGAATAGATCACGCCGCGGCCATCGGGAGTATCGGCCGCGTCGTCCACCACCAAATCACCCACGCGGCGAGCCGAGCCGCCCAGGACCGGGACGCGCCAAATCGTACCGTGCTGCCCATCCGGAGTGGGGCTTGCAACAGTCAGTTCACTGTTCTCTGGCGAAATGCCCCCAACCCAGGCATCCTTGAGCGGCATGGGAATCGGAACCGCATCGCCGCCCGCCGCTGCGACAGCCATGGGAGTGGGGTGGCCACCAACCAGCTCTGCGAAGTAAACTCTCGCTCCATCCGTGACACCCATGTACTTTTCGTGGCCCGTGTGGGTGATTTGGTGAATCCCCAAAACCTTTGGCGCGGACGGAGTGCGGAGCAAGAGCCAAAGCACCACGCTTCCGGCCACTAGCGCGGCGACGCCGGCGAGGGCAATTGCCGCCCAGCGCTTGCTGTAGCGGCGTTCTATGAGCGCCGTCTCTTTTCGCCGGTCATAGACCGGCGCTACAGCCGCCGATCTCCCTGATTCCGTATCGCGCTTGAGTCGAACCAGGTCTGTTCGCATGTCAGAGGCGTTCTGATAGCGCAGCTTGCGATCCTTCTCGAGCGCCTTGTTGATGATGTGTTCCAGCTCCGGCGGCAGTTCGGGATTGAGGCGCAACGCCGGGATAGGTGCACGATTGAGGATCGCCTCGAAGATGGTTCCCGGCGAGTCGCCCGCAAACGCCCGCCGCCGCGTAGCCATCTCATACAGCACCAGGCCAAAGCTGAACAGGTCGGTGCGCTGGTCCACCGCCTCGGCCCGCACTTGCTCGGGCGACATGTAGTCGACCGTCCCCACCGCCATCCCCGTGCTGGTCAGCGATTGCTCTCCTAGCGTGGCCGCGGCGGTTTCCGCCAGCCCCAACTCCCCAGCCTTAGGCACCGGCCCTGGCGGCGCCAGCTTCGCCAAGCCGAAGTCCAGGATCTTCGCCTGGCCGCGTTCGGTAACGAAGATGTTCGCGGGCTTGATGTCGCGGTGGATGATCCCTTTCGAGTGTGCGGCGTCCAGCGCATCGGCAATCTCGATCCCCAGTTGCAGCGCCTCCTCGACCTTCAGAGGCTTGCCCTCAATGCGACCCTTGAGGGTCTGACCCTCCAGGTACTGCATCACGATGAAGCGCTGGCCCTCGTGCTCGCCGATGTCGTAAATCGTGCAGATGTTGGGGTGGTCGAGCGCAGACGCCGCCTGGGCCTCACGCTGGAATCGCTCCAACGCTTGCCGGTCCTTAGAGAGTTCTTCAGGCAGGAACTTCAAGGCGACGGTGCGCTTGAGCCTGGTGTCCTCGGCCGTGTACACCACGCCCATGCCGCCGCCACCCAACTTCTCCAGGATGCGGTAGTGGGAGACGGTCTTGCCAATCATGCGAGGGTTCCGCCTTTGGTGACCATCTTAGGCTGCGCTTGCAGCCAAGTCAACGCAATAGGACCATCCGGGACAGTTCAAGTAGCGGAACAGTTCCCAGGAGTGCCGTCTGGAGCAATATCGCGCCGTGCCGGATCGACCACGAAATCACCCTGGCAACAAATCAGAACTTCCCTAAGAGTCGCAGTGAGACTTATGGATGCTGGACACACAGAATGGATTGGGAATGATAAGTCGGCATCCTGGATAGTGACAAGTTTGTTCTTCCACCGCGTTATAGCTAGCGAGCACAGCCCTTCCCACAGACAATTGCCGAATAGGTCCTCCCTAACGGCGTAGGGTTTGGTTCCATACGTTCGGCTAGAACTTTCAATCCATTAGGGTCGACTTCAGGTTTGGGGTTCAACGAACTCTGCAACGAGCTCCTGACGGCGGCACGGCGCGTTGCCACAACCAGAAAGCAAGCAATCGCTGAAGTGGTTGAGTGGGCCAGTGGAGGCACCTTCAACTACAGCGATATTGGTCGCATGACGGAGGCCGATACTCCGAAGCTTCGGGCGGCAACTGAACTAATGGTGTCAGCCCTTGCCGGCACTCCTCGCTGACCGAGAGCTTCTTTCCTCGGCGCGGTAACCTGCCTGATCCTGGGCGGCGATAGTGAGGGGCGAGGTGGTGGAGGAAGGCCAGGTAGGTGGAAGCGTTGAAGACGGTATCCTGTTGGTAGTGGAAGCGGGCCTGCCAAAGTTCGACCGCGCCCGGGATTTTGACACTCTTATGTTCTCCGGTGACGGGGATCTCCGGCGGATGGCCGATGCGGCTCCAGGTGGCGTGCAGCGTCAAGTCCTGGCGAAAACTGGCTTCATCGGTGAAGATCAGCGCCCGGTTCTCGGTTTGAGCTTTTTTTTAAGGTTGGGATAGGTGTAGCGGCGCCAGCGGTCCTGCTCGCGGGGCTCGGCACGAGCCAGCACCCGGCGGGGCCGCTGCACGGAGAAACCCAGATCATGAAGCAACTTACGCACGTGACCGGGATGATAGACGACGCCGAACTCCTCTTCAATCACCCAGGCGATCATCGGCGAGGTCCAGATTCCGGTGTCCAGCCCATAAGCCACGGGGCCGCTGTCGAGAATGTCGCCGACCCGGCGGTGCTGCGCTTCGGTCAACCGCCGCGGCCGTCCAGACCGGTAACCTTCCAGCAAACCCTCGACGCCCTGGGCCTGATATCGTGCCAGCCACGCGGACACCTTGGAGCGTGGCGCCTTGAGAATTTCTGCCAGATCGCCGCTGGTTCGGCCTTCGGAATTCAGAACTACCGCTTGCAGACGTTTCGCCACGCGGTACGCACCATCGTGCCCTGCCTCCTTACTCAACCGGATCAACCGACGATACGTCTGGGGATGCAACTGCAGCAAGCGAGGAAGCATGGCCACTCCTCCTGGGAGAAGTATGCCATACAAGACCTACTAATGTCCCTTTAATTGTGCGCGGACGCATATCTTCACCGCTTGTCTGTCACGGACGTGATTTTGAACTCGTCCTCTCTCCAAGAAGAAGGAGTATGCTCGTCGAGCCAGCTTCGCAACTCCAGCGTGCTTCCGGAATTCCACATCTTGATAATCCTGCCATTAGCGTCTTTCTGCTTGCCCTCAAATGGCTGGACATTACTCCCCACTAGCTCAACTGCTAGGTCGCACTCGTAATTCTGCTTCTGCTCGCCGCCATAAGCCCCGTCGTTGACAAACCTCGTACTGTCGCATGTGGCCTTGTACGTGTTCCCTTCGTGCTGGACTGTGATCACCCCATTCTCGTAAGACTCAATGAACCAGCCTTGGAGATCGGGGGCAGAAGCAGGTACGGGCTTCTTGCTGCATCCTGTGAAAAGCCCGATCAGCAAGAAAGCGAACGCAACGTCCTTCATATTGCACCCCTGATGAAACTGGAAATCCCTCTAACGAGTTCACGTCTTCAGTGACTCCGGATTGATCCCGGTCGTTGCTTCCGAAGTGAAGCCGGTCGTTTTCGGAGCGAAGCGATCGGGGGAGCAGCCTGACCCCCTATTGTCGGCAGGCTTGAACAGCAACATCAGGCTTCTTCCAGTCGGAGTCAAGCGTAAGTAGCAAGCAAGAGTTGCCCGTCGCGGTGGCCAGCCTCCAGGTGCGAAACCCTATCTGGTGCATCTGGTAGCGTCCGACGCTTCTCCCAACCTCGGCATCCTTCCGGAGCTGGGCAAGCTCATCTGATTTGATCAACTCATGTTGGCCGCTCCTGATCTTGTTGAGAGCCGCAACCTTAAAGGTACACCTAGATCTGAGCCGTCGCGACGTTAATCCACAGCACGGCGGATTTGTTCTAAAGGGCGGCCACGAAGGCACGTCTACCTTTTGGGGCTAGTCCTGGCGTCCCCGGGTATTCAGTCTGTGAATCGCGGCACAGGTCCCGCGCAGGGCTGAGCTGGGGTCGTGGGCGCAGAACCGGCCCAGATCTTAGGCGTATTTTATATTGCCACCTAACTGCGACGGCGGGCGGCGCCTGAGTTTTCGGTCATGCGCAGGTAGTCGAAGACCATGCGCACGTGGCGTGTGAGTTGGCGCATCTTCTGCGGCACACTCTCTCCTCCTTTCGACTTGATCACTCCGATGGCGAAGCGACGAAGCCGGGTCATGTTCTCGGGCCGTCGCCGGTACGGATGCGGCTGCGGTCTTCATCAAAGGTCCAATCCAGAATGTACTGGCAACCGTTGTCGATCACCCAGTGCCCGCGGTTGGCCTCGGCAGACATGGGGCAAACGGGATTCGGGCGTTGAAGGGCGTTTTTCATTCCCAATCCGGGGAAAGTCATGGTTCTGCTACAGCGGGTAGTTCATGCGGCGCAGGAGGCCTTGCAAGCAGGAATCGAGCGCGTGGATTATTGCAGCTTTGCGTATTCCGTCTTTGCTTCCTTCAGGATGGGGATGTCGGGGTCGGCGTCTTTCCAGAGGGTGAGGAAATCCTGATAAGCGGAGCGAGCTTTTGCCATGTCGCCCTGCATGGCGTAAGCGCGCGCCAGTCCGAGGCGGGCCAGCGCTCCCCATGGAAAGTTCTCCACTAGTCCTCGGTGGTCGATGAATTTCTGAAATTCCGCTGCCGCTGCGTTGCCGTCGTGGAGCATGAGATAGGCTTCCCCACGCACATAAACGGGGCACAGATATATCGTGAATTGCGTTGGTACGCCAAGTTCGATCGTGCTCGCCGCCTTCAATAGCTCGATTGCCCGGTTCGGGTCTTTGTTTTCCAGGGCCACTCCCGCCCGGATGGTGGGGAGCCAATACCTCTGGACCCGCGTGTCCAGCGGGAAGGTCTTGTCGAGTTCGGCCGCCAACTTCTCGGCCCCTGCCGTCTCGCCTGCCCGCGTCAAGGCCAGCGCCGCCATCGCCCGCACATCGCGGTTCGGGGCCAGCTTGAGCGCCCCATTGGCCTCGGCACGTGCCTGCTCCCGGTTTCCCGCTTCCACCTCGCGCAGCGCTGCCGCTGCCTGATAGGCTGCGGCCGTCTCTTTGGCGTCGTTGTGCTGGGCTGAATCCATCGCACGCCCGGTCAGCTCGTGCGCGTTCTTCAGCCTGCCGTACCAGCCTTCCGTGTCCGCTTGCATGGCCAGGAACCAGTGGTCTTCGGTGCCCGGCTTTCCCATGGCGCCTGAGACCATGTGCGCCATCTGCGCCGCATCGCCCTTCACAAATGCCAACCAGTAGCGGTACAGGAGCAGGTCCTCTGTCTCCAGCTTGCGCTCCTCCGCCTGCTTGTACATCGCCTCCGCTTCATCCAGCCGGTTGAGGGCCATGTAGACCCAGCCGAGGTTGAAATAGTTGAGCGCAATATTTGGCTCCAGGCGCAGCGCCTCTCGCAATTCCTCCAATGCCTTTTCCCAGTTTCCCAGGGTGTAGGAAACGGATGCCAAGCGTCTGTAAGCCCTCTCCTCTCCGGGGTAGGTTTGCAGCCACAGCTCGTAGGTCTGCGCCGCCTTCTCCAGCTCTCCCGTCGCGTTGGAGTAGTAGATCGTCTCGATGGTGAACCGCTCCCGTTCGCTTATCTTATTCCGCAGCTCGTAAGCCTTGCGTGAATATTCGGCCCCCCGCACCACTTCGTTGAGGTCGAAGTAAAATACGGCAATCCAGGAGTAGGCCATGGCAAAATTCGGGTCGAGTTCCACCGCCCGTTTGAAGAAGGGCAGCGCGGCCGTGTTTCCTTCGGCATTCCACGTCTTTAGTCCCAGGTTGTAGGCTTTCAGCGCCTCCAAGGATGGGGTGGTCGCTTCCTCTACTGGCGTGGCGTATTTCTGCACCGAGCTGAGCGACTCGCCCAGCTTGCCGCGCAAGCTGGCCGCAGCCGCATCCAGAGCCTTGAGCACCGCTTCCTTGCCCGCCGCCTGCTCCTGCGCCTCCGCCAGCACGTCCCCAGTGTCGCAGCTCACCGCCTTCAGTCCAATCACGTACTGGCTTCCCAACCCCGCAATCGAGCCGGTCAGCATCGCCTTGCTGCCCGTGCGCAGGCAGACCTCGTGTGCGACCTCTGGCGTCAGCCGGTCACCGGCCTGACGTCCCATCAGCTTCAATGTCTCGTTCACCTTGCGGTCGGAAACCAGGGCGAGAAAGGGCGATTGCTCAAGCTGCACCGAGAGCCCCTGCTTCAGCGTGTCATCGAATACGCTGTCACCGGTCTTGTTGTCGAAATCGGAGAGGACGATGGTGTCCTTGTCGGTCAGGCCCGTCCTGGCTTGGCGCGAGCGGAAATAGAGCGTCCCCCCGATGGCAGCCGCAACAAGAATCAGGGCTGCGGGAACAAGGACCTTCCAAAGTTTTCGTAGGGCCGAACGGCGTTCGGCCGGGCGAGCGCCGCTCGCCCCTACACGCCCTGAGTCCGTATCGCGCTTCAGGCGCTTCAGGTCGGCCCGCAGGTCAGAGGCCGTCTGATAGCGCGTCTCCCGGTCTTTCTCCAGCGCCTTGTTGATGATGCGTTCCAACTCCGCCGGGCAGTCGGGATTCAGTCGAACCGGCGATGTAGGGGCTTTGTGCAGGATCGCATCAAGAATGAGCACGGAAGTTGCCCCCGAGAAAGCGGGGTGGCCTGTCGCCATCTCGTACAGGACCACGCCAAAACTGAACAAGTCAGTTCTCGCGTCGGTCTCCTCGCCTCGCGCCTGCTCTGGCGACATGTAGGCGACTGTGCCCATCACCTCGCCGGGGCTGGTGAGATGCTCCGGCTCGACAGATGCGGTGGGCAGCGCAGAGGCTCCCACGGCTTCCGCCGCCCGCCTGGCCCTTGGTGCCAGTTTGGCCAAGCCAAAGTCCAGGACCTTCGCCTGGCCACGTATCGTGACAAAGATGTTCGCTGGCTTGATGTCCCGATGGACGATGCCCTTGGCGTGGGCGGCGTCCAGCGCATCGGCGATCTGGATCGCGAGGTCCAGCAGTTCGTCCGTCTTGAGCGGCTTTCCCGCAATGCGATCCTTGAGCGTCCCGCCCTCCAGATACTGCATCACGATGAAGGGCTGACCCTCTTGCTCACCAATGTCATAAACCGTGCAGATGTTGGGGTGGTCGAGCGCGGAGGCGGCTTGGGCCTCGCGCTGGAACCTTTCCAGAGCTTGCCGGTCCCTAGAGAGCTCTTCCGGCAGGAACTTCAAGGCGACGGTGCGTTTGAGCTTGGTGTCCGCCGCCTTGTACACCACGCCCATGCCCCCGCCGCCCAACTTCTCCAGGATGCGATAGTGGCCGACGGTACGGTCAAGCATGGGAGGAGACCTGCTTTCAGGCAAAATGTTAGACTGCGTGTGCAGACAAGTCAACGCCACGTACGGAGGTCCATCCGAATGGGGTTCCTGGAGCGGGGTCGGGGAAGCACCGCCTACAGCAGAACCTCTCGCTGCGGGTCAGCCGCGAAGTGGGCCCGCAGCACTTTAGAGTTTCCCTAACCTAACCCTCCCGCAAACCTGACGGGCGCTGTGGGTTTCGCATTGGACTGGGAATGAAAAGTCGGAAATCACGAACTTATTGGGGTCGAACAGCAATGTCTTGAGAACTGGTGGTTAAGGTCGGCTCGACTGCAAGAGTCGGAAATTACCGGCTTAGAATCGCTTGCAATCACTGCAGAAGAAGATTAGAGTTTCAGAAAAGAAAAAGTTGACAAGGGATGCTATTGTGATAAAGAAGAGCATACCGGTTCTCATCCTGTGGACAGCTTATTTCTTGACCATGCTCCTGATGCTGGCGATTCACGCCAGCGCGCAGATGCGGGTTGTCGCGGTCGGGGATTCGCACGGCGCCTATCCCGAGTTTGTCACCATTTTGCAGCGAGTCGGACTGATCGATGGCAATCGTCAATGGATCGGCGGTTCAAGCGTTTTGGTGCAGACCGGCGACGTTATCGATCGCGGGAAACAATCCCGCGAGTGCCTGGACCTGCTGATGGATTTAGAGCGCCAGGCGCCGAAACAGAACGGACGTGTGATTCCACTGCTGGGCAATCATGAAGTCATGAACATCATGGGCGATCTGCGCTACGTCGTGGCTGAGGATTATCGAGCCTTCGCGACGGAGCAGTCGGAAAAAAGGCGTGAGGAGGCTTACCGGGATTACACGAGTTTTCTCGCCAGCCACAGCGCTCATCACCATGCGGCGTATTCCGACGACGATGCTGGACGCCAGAAGTGGATGGCGGACCATCCGCCGGGCTTTTTTGAGCGCCATGACGCCTTCGAGGCGCAGGGCCTGTATGGGCGCTGGATCCGCAGTCACGCCGCGGCGGTGCAAGTGGGTGACGCGCTGTTTCTGCATGGGGGCCTGAATCCCGCAATCCCCTTCAAGAACGTCAAGGAATTGAACGACCGCGTTCGCTCCGAGATTGACCGCTTCGATTCGCTTTGGCAGTCGCTGTGCGATAAGAAGATTATTTGGCGTTACATGAAGCTGGAAGAAGCCCTGCGGCAGGTCCAGGAGGAGTGGACGTGGATTCAGGCGCGCGGCCAGGTCGAGGACCGTGAAGCCGTGCAGCAAATGCAGGAACTGTCCCGGCTTCAGAATTGGCTGATTGTTTCTCCCGACGGCCCGCTGTGGTACCGCGGCTTGGCTTTGGAGCCGGAGGAAACGTTGAAGCGCCCTCTGGAAGCCATGCTGGCACGGCTGATGGTGCGGTACATCGTAGCCGCCCATACGGTGCGGCCCAAGTTCGATATTGCGTCTCGCTTCGACAATCATGTCTTCCTGATTGATACTGGGATGAATAAACAGGTTTACGGCGGCCGAGGCTCGGCGTTGGAGTTCCGCGATGGAAGCGTCACCGCCTATTACACAGATGGAGAGCCGCAGATCCTGGTGGCGCCAGCGGGCGGAGCGACTGCCCCACCGTCCGGCCACGATAATACTGGCGGCAAACCGCAGCCATGATCACCCACATGCAGAGAATATTTAGCATGCGCCGCGACGAAGTGGGCCCGGCGTCGCTGCTGTTCTTCTACCTATTCCTAATCATTGGCGCCTACATCATGGGCAAATCGGTGGGCGACGCCTTGTTCCTGGCCGTCTACCCCAAACACCTGCCTTACGCAATGATCGGCGCGGCCCTACTCATCACCCCTTTTATTCTGGTTTATATCCGACTTTCGCACCGGTTGCCGTTGGAGCTGCTAGTCATTGGCACGCTACTGTTTTTTGCTCTGTCCTTCTGTACGTTCTGGTGGGAGACGCGCCATCAGGCGCGGTGGGTGTACCTGCTAGTTTACATCTGGGTGTACGCTATCGGCGCGATGGGCCCCATGATGGGATGGACGCTGGCCAACTACCTCCTGACGACGCGCGAGGCCAGACGAGTCTTCGGCTTCATCCAGTTGGGAGCAATTCTTGGCGTGCCCTTTGTCGCCTTCTTCACGGCCGACGCAACCCAGCACGGCCGTTTACAACCTAAGACGTTGCTTCTGGGGGTGGCCGCACTGCTAGGGCTTTGTGCGCTGCTGGTTAAGCTGCTGTTCCGGCAGGCGAAGCATCGGCTGAGTGCCCTGAGTCTTGCCCCCGTGGCTGGCCAGGACACACCCAGGAACTTCAGCCAGAGTTTGAGACTGATCCGCAACTCCCGCTACTTGCTCTTGCTCACCGCACTGATCACTGTCGGGTGTCTCGCCACTAGCATCCTTGATTATCAGTTCAAGCTTATCGGTAAGGCTGCTTACGGCGCTAATACGGCAGGACTTACCGCTTATTTCGGCCGCTTTTATGGTTATATGGGGCTGGCAACGTTTGTGTTCCAAATCGGCCTGGCCGCGCCGCTGCTGCGCGCCTTCGGGATCCGTGTCACCCTTTTCGTGCTTCCGGTTGCACTCATGGGGAGCAGCTTGGGCGTGCTTTTTGCCCCGACGCTGCTTATGGGGGGCATTCTGAGAGGAACCCATTACATCCTCCGTTACTCACTGGACAAATCTTCGACCGAGCTGCTCTATTTGCCGGTGGCCGCCGAGGTCAAGAGCCAAGTCAAATCCTTCATCGACACTTTCGTGTGGCGGTCGGCGGACGGCATCGCGGGCCTTTCGCTCCTCTTCTTCGCCGGCTTTTTGAAGTTCAGCCCCGCGCGGGTCAGTCTGGTCAACCTGGTTATTCTGGGGGGTTGGGTCGCCATCGCCTATGGTGTGCGCCGCGAGTATCTGAATGTCCTGCGGTCGGCAATCGAACGCCGGACCCTGGATCCGGAACGAACCGCCGCTTCGGTGCTGGACTCGACCACTATGGAGGTTCTGGCGCAGGCCGTGAAGGGGGGTGGGGAGCAGCAACTTCTCTACGGTCTGAGCCTATTCGAAATGGGACGCCAACCGGGGTTTCATCCTGTGCTGCGCCGGATGCTGGCCCATCCTTCGCCTGCGGTCCGCCAGCGGGCCCTGCGCTTGCTCAACGACGCTGGCGACTTGGAGATCCTGCCTCAGGTCGAAAAGCTGCTGGCCGACGAAAGCCTCGAGGTCCGCACCGAGGCGCTACACTACCTGGCGGTTCACGCAGGGCGCGATCCCCTCACACTTCTTAGTACGGAGCATGATTTCCCCGATTACGGACTTCAGGGTGCTGTGGTGGGTTTCTTGGCGCGCACCGGGGAGCCGGAGTACTTGGCGGCGACAGAGCTCATCCTGCGAGGCATGCTCGCACGCGACGGCCCCGATGCCGCGCGCTCGCGCGCTGAGGCGGCGAGGGTATTGGGCGTAATTCCCCCGCCCTGCGGGTTGCACACCGAGTTGTTAAAGCTGTTGCAGGATGACGATCTTGAGGTATTGGAGCAGGCCCTCCTGAGCGCAGCCAAAATTCAGGGCAGCGAGTTCCTCCCTCGGGTCATTGAGAAGCTGGGAGAGCCGCGCTTGAGGGGGACGGCGCGCGCCGCACTGGTCCAGTACGGCCCCCGGGCGGTGCACACGCTCCGGGACTACCTGAACGACGCCACTGTGCCGCTGCCCATCCGCAAGCAGATTCCGAAAGTGCTGGCCCGCATCCCCAGTTCCGATTCAGTCACCGCGTTGGCCGAAAGCCTGATCCAAAGCGATCCGGGAGTGCGCTTCGATGTGCTGAAGGCGCTGAACAAACTTCGTTCCAGAGATCCCGGCTTGGCGCCGCCGCGTTCCGATGTGGAAGACATGCTAAACGCTGAGCTTATGGGCTACTATCGCTCTTTCCAGATTCTGGCTGCGATTGACCCGAATGCCGGTAGCGCGGTTCCCGGACTGCGCTCACGGGGCGGCGAGTCGGTGCTGACGCGAGCCCTGCGCGAACGCATGGCCTACGAACTCGAGCGCATCTTCCGCCTCCTGGCTTTGCTCTATCCGCCACGCGACGTCCATAATGCTTTCCTCGGTTTGACCATGGGCACGTCACAACGCCAGGCCAATGCCCAGGAAGTATTGGAACACCTTCTCAAGCCGGATCTTTACCGGCGGCTTGTCCATGGGCTCGACTCGGAGATTCCCTTGCGAGAGAAGGTGAACTTCGCCGGCCGCCTCTGCGGTTCCAGCGTGAAATCCAGGAACGAAGCGCTGCGCATTCTGCTGCACTCCAAGGACGGCTGGATATCCGCCTGCGCTCTTTATGCGGTTGGCGAAGAGCGCCTGACGGAATTGAACGATGAGGTAAGCCAGGTGCCACACGCCGCCGACCCGCTGTTGGAGGAGACTTGGCAGTGGGCCACTGCGCGTTTGAAAGCCGCGACCCCGGCTTAGGATCTTATATGCTTACGGTAATGGAAAAAGTCGCCGTCCTGCAGACTGTCGAGGCTTTTCGGGCTGTCCCCACGCAAAGCCTTGCCCGCGTTGCGGCCATCGCCCAGGAAGTTGATTACCAGGCGCGTGAGGCGCTCTACAGCGATAACGAGGCCGCTGACAGCATGTTTGTTCTGTTGGAGGGAGAGGTCGTCCTGCTGCGCCCGGGACAGGAAGAAAAAAAACTGGGGCCGGGCCAGGTGGCTGGTCTTCTGGCACTTCTGGCCGGCGATTCCGAACCTGAATCGGCCATGGCCACGCAGCTTGTGCGCGCCTTGCGTCTCGACCAGGAAGATTTTTACGACGCGATGGCCGAGGACTTCAACCTGACACGCGGCATCCTGCAGGCGGTCGTGAGATGGGCGGCTGGCACACGATGATCGGTACCGCTCGATACATCAATAAAGAACTGCCCCTTCACCCTTCTGGGCTACGAGCTTTTGGAAGATGTCGACGATTTTATCCCGCCGCGCCATCAACGCTTTGACTTCTCCCTTTTGCAGATGTGGCCGGGTCCTCGCGTAGACCTCATCAGATTTCAGCTCCTTCAACTTCTGCAGCAATTGCCGGTCGCACATCACCAGATCTTTGGGGTCGAGTGGAGTGTTATACTGTCGAAACGCGCGGCTAAAGTCGATTCGCCAGATCTTCCAATCTTCGGTGACGAGCACATTCGTGAGGTTTGTATCGGTATCACAAATAAGCTCGTCGAACACTCGGATCTTGTACATCTGTTTATTCCACGCATCCGGGTCCGGCGGACGCACACCCTGTTCGTGTCGCATGACCTCATCCCACTTCCACGGAATCCACCAGCTTAAGGAGCCAGTCTGGCCATTGTACTTCCGCTCGACATAGGGCGGAACCATGTCGTTCATTCCGAGCATTCGAGCCAGTTCGTAGCCTGCGATATTGTAATGGTAGGAATCGACGAAGTTGTATTCGGTGTGACCGTCGGAGAACTCCTTCTTAAATGTGTGTTCGTCCACAGGCTGAAAGGAAGCGTTATGGGTAATGGTTCCGTCGGTCAGGGTTAACTTCAAGGTGCCCGTGATGCCCTTCTTGGAACCCTTGCTGGCAATTACCTTGGCATGGAGCAGAAAATCTATCTTCTGCTCGTCCGTGAGGTTGGGCTCATCTTTTAGACTAGACTGTCCGAAGGCGGAAATCCCGCCCCAGAGGCAGAGGCACACGAACACCCTCAAAGCCGACGAGTGAGTCGTTTTCAGCATAAAACACCTTCCTTCGTTCCTTCTTGCAGGCGTGTCGTACTGCCCCCCGGCCGCGATCAAGAAACACCCCCCCGTGAGCCCGATCGACGCACCTGAGACTGCCGGTGACGATCCACGCTGATAATGCCCTGTATGGCGCAAAGTGTGCCTCACTGACCGCCCTGCCGCGATGAAGTGACGCCCCTGCGCCAGCCCGATCGGCCTATCTGTGACTGGGCTCTAAGGATGTATTCGCAGATCAATTCGGGTGGCGGTGTACGCCCCTTTTTCGTCGGCCTTGCCCAGGCAGATTACCCGTTCCTCCTGTTTGAAGTCGCTGTGGTCCTCAACCTTTTTGTTGAGTTTTGACCACAACGTCGAACTGTCCCAGTGGATTCTCTTGACTACGCCCGCCGAGTTGCGAACGTCCATAAACATGTTATCGTTGTCGACCCTCACAATGTGGCCGTCCCAACGGACTAGTTTTGCGCTTGCGGCCGGTTTCTCCTGCCCGTTGACAACCGTGTTGTGGGACGCAAGTCCTACCACCGCAATTGCGGCGAACAGCAAAATGACCATCACTTTTCTCATGGTAATCTCCCTTGATCGCGCCTCCAAATGGTGCGCTTTTGATCTGGTAAGTTTCCGAGTGATACTCGCGGTACGGGCCAAGTATAGAATCGCTAAGCACGGAAGTAAAGCACTTTTTGGCACTTTTGGGGAAGTTCAGCCGAGGCGAAGGTCGCGACTGAAAGCTCGTGTCGATCGTCGAATTTGGAATATGCCAGCAGCGCGCCCGGTGCTTACGGCGGAAAGTTCATGCGGCGCAGCAGGTCCTGGAAGCGCGGGTCGGAGCGGAGGGGATCGAGGCGAGGATCCGACTTCAAGTAACACATCTCACTGTCATGCACCTTGTAAGCTCTTTCCAGCCATTCGCAGGCTCGACCGTTTTCACCGAGACCGGCATAGACGGCGGCTACCTCGAAGGTCCCCACACGATTCTTTGCTGTGCGGTCGACGAGTTTCTGGATTGCTGCTTGCGCCGCGGCCTTGTCGCCCATGCGCGCGTAAGTATTGCCCAGCTCGCCCAGTCTTATCGGGCCGGCTGGAAGCTGTAGAAACTCCCCAGCGCTTTCTCGTACAGGCCCTTTTCCCGGTACACCGATGCCAACTCATCATGCGGTGACAGTTGTGGGCTTATTTCCTGTGCTTTCTGAAATTGGGGCAGCGCCTCATCGTAACGCCGGTCGGAGTAGTATGCCAACCCCAACATCAAGTACGGGCTTGCGGAGAGAGGGTTGATCTCCAGTGCGCGCCTCGCTTCCGCGATGGATTCTTGGTCTCGCCCCAGCAAACGGAAATACCGGCTATACGTGTGGTGAGCAAGCTCGGAGTTTGGATTGAGTTCAAGGGCGAGATTTAACTCGCGTTCGGCGCCTGCCCAATCCCAGTCGCCCCTGTAAAGGGCATCGGCAAGCGCCACTTCGCTCCGCAAGGCTAGTACGTCGCGCAGGTCTCGCTCATAGCTCCGTGCCCACAGATGACGCTCGGGCATGGCCCCAATCAACTGGGCGGTGACCCGAGCCCTGTCCCCCGAGCGGAGCACCGAGCCTTCGATCAGCGCGTCCACTTTCAGCTCCTGGGCAATCTGGGTCAGCGGCTTGTCGCTACCCTTGCAGTGCATGACGGATTGACGCGAAATGACGCGCAGGGCGCTTATCTGCCCCACTTCCGAAATCAAAGCCTCGGTCATGCCATCGGCGAAGTATTCCTGGTCCTTATCACCTGAGAGGTTCGCCAGTGGCAGCACGGCGAGGGATTGGATTTGTGGGGGCGGTTCGCGAACCGCGCCTACGCTCCGTAAGACACGGTCCCGCAGGCCAGCAACATTCAGGCCAATGAGCAATGCAACCACCACGAGCAGCGCCGTCGCCCTAGCCACAGCGGGCCGCCACCTTCGCAGGGGCAACTCATGAATTGCCCCTACAGCGGGCGAGACGCCCGCGCTCCGGACGGATTCTCTGTCGCGCTCCACCCGCTGCAGGTCGGTGCGCAGGTCCGCGGCGCTCTGATAGCGCAGCTTGCGGTCTTTCTCCAGCGCCCGGTTGATGATTTCTTCCAACTTCGGGGGCAACTGGGGATTTAGTCGCAGAGGTGAGGTGGGGGCTTCGTGCAGAATGGCATCAAAAATCGCCGCCGAAGTGTTGCCGGGAAAGGGTATACGGCCCGTCGCCATTTCGTACAGCACCGCGCCGAAGCTGAACAGGTCCGCCCGTGCGTCGAGTTCTTCTCCACTCGCCTGCTCCGGTGACATGTAGGCAACCGTTCCCATCACCTCGCCGGGGCGTGTGAGATGCAGGGTAGTCGGGTACGCGGTCAATCGGCACTCCTGCCTGAAGCAAGGCCACTGCAAACGTGTCGCGAAATCGGTGCGCGTATCCATCGGATATCTTTGCTTCCTCGGATGCGCCCTTAGCGGAGTGGACTTCACTCTAATACACGCCTGCCACCCTGCTGGGTCTGTCTCCGTCCCGCTGAGGCCTGTCCCGCTGAGCTAACGACAAGCTTATAAACTGTTCGACGGTTTCGAGCGCCTCCCTTTCGTCCACTCCCGACAGCGTTTGTCGGATGGCGGGTTGAATCGGCGTGTCTTCCGGAAGAACTGCGAGCGCCGGATAACGCGCGCGCTTTGGGGTCGAGCGCTTCCACGCTTACCTGGGTGGCACGCAGCAAAAGTGATTTTGCGTTCGGGCAAAATATTAACGAACCACAGGCGACCATTAGAGGCGGCGCCCGAAGACAAAGGCCAAATGAATAACGCTGCGGCGGAGTTTAACTGTATTTATTAAATATTCCTAAAACTAGCCGATTTACCTTGACAAAAAACGGTTAAGTGCCCTATCCTGGTTGAGAGGATGAGCCCATCCACTCTCACCTTCCGGGCTGCCTGAATCAAATCAGGCAATCTGCAGGCGGGCCTCCCAGACGAGATTTATTCAGGTACTCATGCAGGTCCGCAGTGTTTACTTACGTCTACGACCCCATCCTGCGGAGGAGTTCATAGGTACCACTGGATGGGATCGCCCTAGAGTTGTGGCCGTCGGATACTGAAGCGGAGAGTTCGCAAAGGAGGGCATTATGTCGGTACGAAACGGCGACAAAGCCAGATTCGGCCGGTTACGAAAGCACAGGATTCTGCTGCGGAAGCGCCTCCGAGAAATACGCGATGCAATGGGCAGTAAAACAACGGCTACAGCCATTGTCGCGTCCGAGCATGACGGCACATCTTCGCGGTCACTCAAGCCAATAGGGTGAGGACGTCGGGAAGGTTGAGGTTCGAGAGGCGGAACAAACCTTGCAATCGCTCAAATCGCTGGAAAGAGCCCGGCAAGCAAATAACCTCAACTTCCGCCCTTCGCCTCTAGCCACGGCTGGAAGGATCGGCACTGCCGGCAGAGGAAAAACCTGTTGCCGGCCGACGGACCCGAAAGGAGGTCCCATGAAGGAAAAAATCTCAGCGCTCCTGTTGCACCAGTCCACGGAATCGCAGCGCCTGCTGAAACAGTCTCTGGAAGGGCGGTCGATCAAAGTCAATTGGCTGAAAACCTGCAGAGAGGCCTTGCCGCTGCTCCGCGAGGCTGATCCACCGCATCTGGTTTTCACGGAAGCGCTGCTTCCTGACGGCAACTGGGCGGACGTCGTCAAGCTGGCGCTTGGGGCCTTGAAGCCCGTAAAGGTCATTGTGGTGTCGCGCCTCGCCGATCTCAAACTCTATGCGGACACGATGGTGGGTGGGGCATTTGACTTCATTGTGCCTCCCATGTCGAGCGATGAACTCGCTCACGTCCTGGCGTGTGCCATGGAGAATGTTTTGAATTTGCGACGAACGCAGGCCATGGCGGTGGCCGCATAGCCCAGCCGGCCATCGCGGATGGCACAAGAACCCCTCAGCGCCCTCCGGAGTAACGGAAGGCGGGGGTTGTAGAATCCAGCAATCGTGTTCGAGGAGGCTTTTATGCAGGTACTCGCGGAAGGCCAGTTCGTCAGGCACGCTCAGTACGGTCTCGGCGCGGTGACACAATCGGACGCGGAGCGCACTTCCATCGACTTCCACCTCCACGGAATCAAGAAATTTGTCACCCGGCTCATGACTGTCGAACTTACCGACGAAGCTCCTCCGCCCAAACCCCGTCCCGCGCGTCGCAAGAAGCTCTCAACCCAGATTTCTCCGTTCACGATAGCCGTCATTGGGAAGTGAGCGAGGTGGGGCGGCGCCCTAGTGGGACAAGAGGGTGCGCCCGGCCTGGGGGATCAATCTTGAGGCGCCGACTCGGAGGGTTCGGCCGCGCTTGCTATCAAGGCTTCGCCGCCCGCGGGGTGGGTGCCATCGGCGAGAAGCTCTTTCTGCCGACGGCTGGCAAGTTTTCTCTGGGTGCGGCGTTCGGCCTTCTCGCGCTGCTTTTCCAATCGTTTCATTTCCTTCCGACGCTTCTCGGGGGTAGTGGCCATCAAGTCTCCTTGGAAATACGAGTGTACGCTGACAATATTCCCAACGCATCGGTTGGGACTACCAGCGGGGCTCACGCGGCTGGCGTGCGGATTCGCTGTAGTCCTCATTTGAGAATCTACCCTGCTTTGGCCCTGCACCGCTACTGTTGCGGGTGGGGGGTCGCTCCGCTCTGGGACGCGCTTCGTTCACTTTAAGGTTGCGGCCGCCAAACAACTTTCCTTCAAGGCCGGCAATCGCCTTGGCCGCTTCTTCATCGTTGGGCATTTCGACGAAAGCAAACCCGCGGGCCCGGCCAGTTTCCCGGTCCTTCGCAATTTGGACCCGTTTAACTTCCCCGAACCCTTTGAACAGCGTGGTCAAATCGCTTTCCGTCGTCTGGAAGCTCAAATTACCAACAAAAAGGCTTTTCATTTCTCTCCTTGGCCTAATATACATTCCCGGAGGCGCCGGGTTTTGAGGGCCCGTGCGGCCTCCCTGCTTTCTTAGCAAGCGTCTTGGAGGAAGACCCGAAAATGCCTCGACCGCAACGGATGGCGGAGTTTCCGCAGCGCCTTGGCTTCGATCTGGCGGATCCGCTCGCGAGTAACGGCAAAGACTCGGCCGACTTCCTCGAGAGTGCGTTCGGTGCCATCGTCCAGGCCAAACCGCATGCGGATTATGGCTTCCTCGCGGGTGGTGAGCGTCTTCAACATGGCAGCCATCCGCTCCTTCAGGTTGAGTTTGATGGCCGCGTCGGACGGCGAAACCAGAGCTTTGTCCTCGATCAAGTCGCCCAGGTCCGACTCGCCGTCCTTCCCAATGGGCGTCTCCAAAGACATGGTCCGCTGAGCAACCCTCTTGGTGCTGCGCACTTTCTCGACGCTGACCTCCAGGCGCCGGGCGATCTCCTCCTGGGTAGGCTCTCGGCCTAGTTCCTGGACGAGCTGTTGGGTGGTGCGGCTCTGTTTGATGATGGCGGCGGACATGTGCACCGGCACTCGAATCGTGCGCCCCTTATCGGCGATGGCGCGTGAGACCGCCTGACGAATCCACCAGGTGGCATAGGTGGAAAACTTGTAGCCGCGCCGCCACTCGAATTTGTCGGCCCCCCTCATCAGGCCAATGTTGCCCTCTTGGATCAAGTCAAGAATCTCCAGACCGCGGTAGGCATACTTCTTGGCGATGGACACCACCAGGCGAAGGTTGGCCTCGGTCAACTGCTTCTTGGCTCGTTCGGCTTCGGCCTCGCCGCGCAGGATCAGAGCCAGCGAACGCTTCGCGGCCGTGAGCCCGATCCGGCTCGATTCGTCTATTTCCTTTAGCTGGGAGCGACGCGAACGCCGATCCTTGCGCGAAGTGGCGAGCTGGCCGGGCGCGGCGCCCGCGCACGGCACAAACCGGACCGTCCCTCTCTCCAAGGAATGAATCCGCTCGACCTGGCGCCGCAACTTCTCAACCAGGCGCTTCTTTTCGAGCGGGTGCAACCCCATCGAGCGAGCCAGTTGCGACATCTCAACCCGCGTCCGCGACAATTGGCGCCGCGCCCGGAGACGAGCGCGTTGCTTTGAACCCGCGAGGTTGCTTAGCCGAGCGGCCTGCTGAAGTCCTGCACCGTAGAGTCGCTTAATCTTGTCGATAATCCAGAGCGTCTGGCGGGTCTTCCTGGCGATTTCTTCTGCCGTCACATGTTCCTCATCGAAATGGACGACCTCTCTAATCGAACGTGTACCGTTGCGCAACTCCCTACCCATTTCGATCAGCTCTTCGAGGACAAGCGGAGAACGAGAGACGGTCTTGAGCACCAGCGCATGGCCGCGCTCCATGCGCTTGGCGAGCGCCACCTCCTCCTCCCGCTTGAGCAGTCGCACACTTCCCATCTCGCGAAGATAGAGCAGGACGGGATCGCTGGTCTTGTCCGGAAAGGATGCCGTGTCGTTGAGTTCAGGCTCTTCAACGTGAACGGAATCTTCTCCCGCCTCGCTTTCCCCGTGTTCAGCAACCCCCGGCAAACCGCTTGCAGGCATCGCTACAGGAGCGTCTTCGTAGATGCGGAGGTCGTGGCCCTCGAAGGCGGAGAACAGCCCGCCGACCTCCGCGGCGGTGCGCGTCTCGCCGGGCACAACTTCGTTCACCTCGTCAAACAGGACATAGCCCCGTTCCTTGCCCATGTTGATGAGCCCGCGAAGCCGGTCTTCCTGTTCCTGAAGTACAGGCGACAAAGTTTCCTCCCCTAAACGAACAAGAGCCTCAAAGGCGGAGACTCCACGCTACGCATAATGTCTGCCAACCTGAACGGCGCCGCCACACCCTGTTCAGCAGCCTGTTACGATGCGAGCTGAGTCTTGGAACGGTCAGCATGTTGCGGAAGGTCTGCGGACTCCGGCGCGCCCGCTACTTGCAAAACCGGACCTCGAAAATGCAAGGGATCGCGAAGATTTTGCAATTCACGGTAGTAGTAGAGCGGAGTGGGGTGTCTCCCCCTAAATCTTAGAGCCTTCAAGAACTCGGTTTCTGCTTCGGTGGCCCCACCACTGAGGGATGTATCGTGTAGGAATTCCTTCAGCCCCCGCTCCTCCTCGCCGGCAATTTCGGGTTGTTCAACGAATGCAAACCTCCTGATGTGCCGGGGGGCCATCCTGCGGTTCAATACAATTTCAAGGCTAAAATTCGCAAGGTCAATATCCCAAGATTCGATCAGGGGATCCAGGAAAGAGGTGCAATGCTCACTCGACACATTGAATACGTCCGTATCCAGGAATTCGAGAATCGACACCCGCATCTCCTCGTAACTTCGATCACTAACCCTTACGACCAAGCGGAGCCAGCTCTCGCTCTCCAGTTCTTGCTTGGTAACTCCCTTGACAACATCCACAAGTTTTTGCGTGACCAGAAGTTCAAGTTCACCGAAAGGTTGATGTTCGAAAATCATCCTGACTTGCTTCTGTTTGTCAAGTTTGCACTTACGAAGGACCAATTCGCGAACTTCTTTGAACAAAGGTGCGGGTGGATCGGCCAGTTTCCGCTTCAACTCTTCCTGGCGCTGCAACTCAACCAGCTTCGTGAGCTCTCCGTGCCGGAACTTCAAGAATTCTTCGATCTTGCCGTAGATATCTGTCCGCTCAGGGGCGGGAGGGGCTTTTCTCCTCGTAAGTAACTGCGAAATATAAGACTCCGTGACATGGGCAGCAACCGCCAAATCTCTCTGCTCGTGTCCTAGTTGCTCAAGCCGCTGTCGGATGATGAAAGGCAGATCCATGCAAACTATCCCCCCCGGTTAACTTAGAGAAGTTCATTACGATTCGACTCTAAAAGATTCGCATAATTATCTTGACAAGTAAAGTAAATTCACCCATGATGGTTAACGAGAGGAGCCTCTCTTAGCCACGCCCTTATTCTCCCGAACTAAGTCTGGTTATCTCATGCTGCAGCTCGGTTCGATCAACACCGCCGAGTTGCCCTCGTTTGAGTTTGGTGAATGCGAAACGACCTTCAGCAAGAGGGAACGAGGGTTTCAATGGTGGTTAGACTCTTGAGAACCAATCACAGGGCGCGAACCGAGTCCCGCTGAAGGATTCTGGCGTGTGCATTCAATATGTGGGCTTCGATACTGCTATCGGTTCTTGCATTTATATCTTTCATGTGATTGATGCGCCCCATGAGGTACACGATTTCACTGTCAAATCGAAGCCGAGGCGTTTCGGCCGGATTGTCTAGGCCCTCAAGATGGTCCGGGCATCTCTTCTGCGCGCCTGGTCAGGGAATTACGAGGGCAAACCTCTGAATCGCGCACTGCGGACTGCCCGAGCATCGGGGAACGGGACATCAAGGATTACTTGAAGGAGCACAATCCGAAAAAGCCTCAGGCAAAGAAGTGAAGGAGGGCCGTGTCGTGCCGCTGGCCGGCAGGCCGGAAGATTAGTGGTGGCGGAGATGAACCCATTTGACGTTCTGTGTGACCCGCCGAAGGCTGCCATCGTCGCACAACAGGCTTCGGGATCTTCATCCCCGGAGCGCCTCGGGCATCGTCCCGGGGAACTATAACCTGAAGTACAACCTAACGGAGCAGGCCCCAAAGGCCGTTCCACCTTGGAGGAACAGAGAGAAACATGGCAACTAAACTTTTCGTAGGTAATTTACCCCATAGCGCTACCGATGCGACGCTCGGCGAGTTTGTAACCGGCGCGGGCTTTCAAGTGGCCTCGGCGGTGGTGGTTCGCGACAAGATGACAGGGACGCCACGAGGCTTCGGCTTTGTCGAACTCGGCGAGGGCGAAGACATTCAGAAGGCAATCGCAGGGCTGAATGGAAAGTCCCTCGAGGGCCGTCCCTTGACCGTCAATGAAGCTCGGCCGCCGCGCACGGACTTCTCGCGCCCCCGCGGTGGTGGTGGTGGTGGTCGCGGTGGCTTCGGCGGCCGCCGGCGAGATTATTAAAGCCGGAACCCTCCGGCAAGACGAGTCGGCGGGTTTCTGAAGGACCATCGATTGTTCTTTGCGGCGGATCCCCCAGGGTGGAAATCCCTCCGGCGGGTAATGCCGGACGGACCCGTCCGGACCTGGACGGTGAGAAACGCCCGAACGATGAGGAATTATCATTGAATTAAGGAAAGTACTTCCGCCGGCATTCCAAGCTGCGAAGGCGCTCTGCGCGCGAACGAGCCATCCTGAAGAGCTTACGGAGTCCAAGGCCGGGCTTCTTTCGGGCGAGCGGCAGTGGCAGATTTGGCGCGGGGGCCTCGCCAGGCCGATTCTCGCCGTCCGGCAGACGGCGAGAGCTTCTGTCTTTCCCAGGAAGAGCATGGAATCATGGCCTTGATTGTGCCGGGATATTCAAACAACGACATGGCGCATCACTTTTCACTACGCCGAAGCACGATCCCTCGTCGCATTGTTCGGATACTGGTCAAAGTCGGCCTTCGCAACAAGATTGAACTCGTGTTCTTCATAATGACCCGCCAGCTCTCTGCGGGAGCGCAACCTTAACACTCCTCCAGCTCCGCATGGCATGATTTTACGCGACTCGCCCTCCGGCGATTGGCAGAGTGGCGACGAGCGTGGGGTGGAGGAGTGAAACCTGCTCGATCCTGCGACCCGTCCGCGCATTACTCCCAGCGTGACCGCTCAGGCCCCGCATTGAATGGTTCCAGAAGGTAGATACCCCAGACGCGGAGCTGTACCCAGAATTGTGGTGACTTTAGCCGGGGATTGATCTAGCATAAGGCGTTAGTAAGAGTGCTGATGGCGAACACAGTCCGCCAGGCAGTACCTGGTTGTTACAAAAGACCACTTATTCTTGATACGAGGTGACTGCTTTGACGGGCGGAAGGAGGACGGTCGTGGCGCGGAAGAAAAGCCAGCCGGCTGATTGGGAGTCCCTGCTCACTGAGGTGTCCTACGGAAAGACCGTTACAGAAACCGAAAGAAAACGCCACGTCTTCAGGCAGGGAGATCCTGCCGATGCCGTGTTTTTCCTCAGCCACGGCAAGGTGAAGCTGGCGGTTACGTCCAAACAAGGCAAGGAAGCCATTGTGGCTATTCTGGACCCTGGTGATTTCTTCGGTGAGGGTTGTCTCGCAGGTCAGCCTTTGCGCATGGCGACGGCTACCGCGATGACGGATTGTACGCTGGTCAGGCTAGAAAAGGCCGCCATGGCACGCATGCTTCACGACCAGCACCACATCTCAGAATTATTCGTCACCCATCTACTCTCCCGTAACATCCGCTATGAAGAGGATCTTGTTGACCAGCTTTTCAACTCCAGCGAGAAGCGGCTGGCTCGAATTCTCTTGCTGCTTTCGCATTTTGGCAAAGAGAGCCGCGCCGAAACAGTTCTCCCTAAGATCAACCAGGAGAGTCTGGCGCAGATGGTCGGCACCACCCGGTCGCGCGTCAGTCATTTCATGAACAAGTTTAAAAACCTTGGCTTCATCGACTACAACGGTGGGCTCACCGTCAACAGCGGCCTGCTGAGCGTTATCCTGCACGACTAGCCGGGATTTCTCACCGCGACAAGGAAGGGCGGGACTTTGACGGCTGCCCGGCCCGAATCCCTGACTTGTGGCGAGACGACCCGGCTCCGACAAAACTCCAAAAGTGAGCAAAATTAAACAGTTTGACGCCACGGCTGGGGTAGCATATCGTGTAACGCTCAAGGCTGGCCTCGCTGCGATACGAAAGAGCTGTCATGAACTCCGTAGAGTATGGGGTGTGGGCGACCACCCCACTATACCCGGAGTCAGGTTTGTGGCGAGAGCCGGGCTGAGTTTACCGGAGGCATAGACGTGTCTCAATGGAATGGGACTCAAAAGCCCGCCAATCCCGCGCCCACAGAGGGCGCGAGCGGGCAATCGCACTTTGCCCCTCTCGGCTCGGCACTGAATGTTCTCCTGGTTTGGCCGCGGTTCCCGTCCTCTTTCTGGAGCTTCGACGGGATCCTCGATCTCGTTCCCATCAAGACCGACCAGCCGCCGCTGGGCTTACTCACGGTAGCGGCGCTCTGTCCGAAGACCTGGACCCTAAGGCTGATCGACCGAAGCTTCGAGGAGTTGCTGGATACCGACATCCTCTGGGCCGATCTCGTCATGGTCAGCGGAATGCGCGTCCAGAAGGATGACATTCGCGAAACTCTCTCGAGGGCCCGCGCTCTGGGCCGGCGGACAATAGTCGGCGGCCCCTTGGCGAGCAGTGAACCCGAACTCCTTCTTCAGCTCGCCGACCACGTCGTGGTGGGCGAGCCTGACGAGGCTTTTCCTGAGATTGCAGCCGATCTTGAGCGCGGCACTGCCAAGGCGCTCTACGTGATCGAAGACAAGCCCGACGTCAGCAAAACGCCTCTCCCACGCTTTGACCTGCTGAAACTCGAAAAATATGCCTCCATGGCGGTGCAGTTCTCCCGGGGCTGTCCGTTCCAGTGCGAATTCTGCGACATCATCACGATTTACGGGAGGAAGCCGCGAACCAAGCACCCAAGCCAGTTGCTGGCGGAGCTCGAGGCATTATTTAAGCTCGGATGGCGCGAGCAAGTCTTCATTGTCGACGACAACTTCATCGGCAACCACAAACTGGCGCTCGAGCTGTCCCAGGCGCTCGAGGAGTGGCAGAAGTCTCGAGGCTATCCGTTTTTGTTTTATACCGAGGCATCCATCGATCTCGCGCAAAAGCCGAAATTGATCGAGGCCATGGTGAAGGCGAACTTTTTCTACGTTTTTATCGGGATCGAGAGCCCTTCCCCCAAATCCCTGACGGAAGCCAAGAAATTTCAGAACCTCCGGCGGGATCCTCTCGAGAGCATTCGCTTTATCCAGAACCAAGGTCTTTGGGTGACTGCAGGTTTCATCATTGGTTTCGACTCGGACACCGAGAGCGTCTTTGAACTGCAGAGGGACTTCATCGAGCGCGCCGCCATCCCTTGGGCGATGGTCGGGTTTTTGCAAGCGCCGCCCACGACGCCGCTCTTTGAGCGGATGCTGAAAGAAGACCGACTGCTCATGGAGAGCACCGCCACCAGCAACTTTGATCCACCCAACTTTCGGACGCTGATCCCGTTGCCGGTTCTGCTGAAGGGGTTCCGAGGGTTACTGCTATCCCTCTACGATGCCCCGGCATTCTACGATCGCTGTTATCGTTCGCTTCTGCACTGGAAGACCCGCCGGCCGCAACAACCACCGGATATTCCACTCTGGCCCAAGCTGGGGATCCTGGTTCGCTCGATACTCCGCCAAGGTTTCCTCTCCTCCTACCGGAAAGCCTACTGGAAGTTTCTGCTGCGAATTCATGCCCACTGGCTCTTCGAGCCAGCGAAGCTCAGCATGGGGTTTGCGATGCTGCTCTCGGGACACCATTTCATACGCTATGCAAGCACCCTGGCGGCACAACTGGAAGGTGAGCTCAACAGACTGGGGAGTGGAGAAGAAACCACAGAATTCAACACCGAGGCAGCGCCTGCCGAGATTGAAAGCTGAACGCGGGCTAGTGCCGTGTCTCAATAATTTGCCATAAAAGTCGAGACGATCCGGCCACGCGTCCGCAGCCCCGTCAGGGGCGCCCTATACTAGCCCAGGGCGTAAGAAGGCATGAAGAAACCGCCTGTCATTCTGAGTGAAGCAAAGAATCCGCATTTATCTCTCTAAGAACAAACAAACGCAGATTCTTCGCTTCGCTCAGAATGACAGGGGCTGGTGTTTTTTCACACCTTCTAAGCCCTGGGGCGGACTCCGGGTCCATGGTTCCTTGCAGGGCATGGTCCTTCACCACCGGCGGTCGCCGCGTTCCGATACCCCCGGCTCTGCGCCAGAGGCGCGCTTCTAAGAGAATTTCAAAAGTGAGCAAAAGTGCACAGCTTTCCATCACGGCTGGTGGCAGCCTGTTCCTCTGTGGACGGTGCGTTGAACACTCGGTTTCAGGGCAGGCATCAATTTCCTGGTCGTTTCGACTTCATCATGATGTTGGATGCGGCACGCGTCCGAGGGGAGCATTTTTGCCACCCCCGGCTTGGTCGGTGGGAGTATTCTCGATGAACATACTGCTTTACAATCCGGATAACGAAATCACCAACAATTTCATGCCGCATCTTTGGATGTTTCTGCTGCGATCGCTGACTCCTCCGGGCCATCAAGTCTTCCTGGTGGACGGCAACGCGCAACGCTTGAGCGCCAGCGAGTTGGCCGACTATGTCATCGAGAAACGCATCGGGCTGGTCGGAATCGGCGCCATGACGCGCATGGTTCGCAAAGCCTACGTGATGGCTGATGCGGTGCGTGCGGTAGGAGTGCCGGTCGTCATGGGAGGACCGCATGTGACCGAGGTTCCGGACGAGCCGCTGGGGCGCGACGGCGGGCCGCGCCATGCTGACGCGGTGGCTCTCGGCGAAGCCGACAACACCTGGCCGCGAATTGTGGCCGATGCGGAACGAGGGGAACTGAAGGAGATTTATTCCCCCGTCGATGAAGCGGGCAAAGAGGTGAAGCCTACTCTCTCGGACTATCCCGAGATTCCATGGGATCAGATGGATTTGAACCAGTTTAACCTGGTGGGGCATTTTCCCAAATGGGCGCGCCGGTTACTTTCACTGGCGGGTATGACGTGGCAGAGCTTCCACATGGTGCCGATCGAGTCCGGCCGTGGCTGCCCGTACGGTTGTGAATTCTGCACGGTGACGGGTTTCTTTGGAGATTCCATCCGCTTTCGTTCCAACGCCAGCGTGGTGGACGAGCTTCTGAAATTGAAGCAACTGGAGAAGCGCCAGAAGGGGAAAATCGCTGTCTTCTTCATCGACGACAACTTTGCCATCAATCCCAAGCGCACCAAGTCGCTGCTGCGTGAAATCATCGCGCGTGATGCCCAGGTGCCCTGGGTGGCCCAAATCAGCATGAATCTGTTGAGGGATGAGGAACTGGTTTCGCTCATCGCCGAGAGTGGCGGCAAATGGATCTTCATGGGGCTCGAGTCCATTGACCCCGAGAATCTGAAGAGCGTGCGCAAGGGATTCAACAAGCCGGAAGAGTACAAGGGAATTCTGGAACGCCTCGAGCGTCACCGTCTTTTCGCGATCACTTCCTTCATCTTCGGCATGGACAGCGACTCGCCCGGAGTGGCGCAGCGCACTCTCGACGTCATCCGCACCTGGCCGCCGGGTCTCCCCGTTTTTGGACTTCTGACGCCTTACCCGTCGACGCCCCTTTACGACCGGCTCATGGCTGCGGGCCGGCTGACCAGACCCAAGCACTGGTTGGAGTTCAAGCCCTTTACGATGGATTTCTCGCCCCTGGGGATCTCTCCGGACCAAGCGGAGGAAGAAATCAGGCAGGCATGGGGTGCATCCTATATGGCGGCAACGAACAGCGCTGCAATCAACCGGTTGGAACCGGGAGATCTCGCGGACCGAATCATTCATTTGCTGGGCCGCCTGGCGTTCCGCGGAATTTACTTCCCGCAGATGAGGAAGAGAGAATGGGTGCGGGTACTCTTTGAAAACCGTGCTTCCATCGTTCAGGTTATTTGGGAGGCGTTAAGATTCAAGTATCAGCCCCGGTCCACGGAGCCGCTCTCGATTGAAATGCCGGAAGGTGCCGAGCCGTCCGCTTGATCTGATATTGGCTTCATGAGATCCTCAAGTCGTACGTAGTTCCATCTTCTGGAGGCGAGCGTCCGCCGCCCAGCAGCTTCGATCAGACAGGGTTCTGGGGAGTCGACGGGGCGACGTACCCGGATCACTCGAACGCGTAACGTCCTCTCCGAAAGAGGGCTCCCTATACCACACCACATCGTCGCACACTCCCAAAAGTAAGCAACTCCGGGGAAGCCCGTGCGGAGGTACCAAAGTACCCTTGCGGCTCACAGGGGAACTGGTATACTTGCCGGTCGGATAGTGGTCGCGGAAGAAGGTGGCCATCTGGAAGGGTGGTGCCCCTTCTCTTCGGGGCCCATGGCCGTTGGGCGTACGAGCCCACCCCGGACGGCTTCCCCGGACGTAGCCCCAGAGGAAAGAACCAGCGACTCTACACAATCGTTGTCTGACGAGGAAAACTCATGAGAATCCTGCTACGCCGAGTGTGGAAGGGCGAGGAAGGCCAGGATCTGACGGAATACGGTCTGCTCCTGTTGTTCATTGCATTGGTTGCCATCACTGTGATTCATGGTCTGGGGTCGGTTGTAAAAAACGTCTTCAGCAACGCGTCGAGCAGCTTGTCGTAACAGCCTGAAGCAGATCTTCACACATCTCGATTTGATAAACTCTTCGCAGGTTGGCGCCTGGGAAGTTACCCGCCTCGAGTCCCCCGATTTGGTTTGACTTTGTGTTGTGCGTAGCGACGGCAGTGGAAGGGCCTGCCTTCTTGCTCCTCTACCAACTCGAACGCGGACAAGACAAGCGCCACACCCGAGTTGAACTTCCGATTAGACCTTACGAATCGACGTTCCGAGACGAGGAAGGAAGTCCCCTGTTATGCGAATAGAGACTCCGCCTGGAAAGTCGTGTATAGTTTGCGAAATGACTTCTTGCGGCAAGGGAGGCGTAACTCCATGGGTAAATCGATAGCTGTCGTCGTGGGCAGCTACCTGCTGTCGATCATCCTTGTCTTGGCGACGGACCCGCTGCTTTCCCGCCTTTTCCCGGGGGATTTCGCGAGGGGCCGTATTCCCTCGAACGCGGCTCTCTTCGCGAGCACCGGGCTCTTCGTGATCATCTCAATCCTATGCGCGTGGGTCTGCGCCCGCTTCGCTCCCGGCCGCGCCGGCCTGCACGTGCTCTGGTTTTTTGTTATTGGGGAAGTGATGGGAATCGCCACGACAGTTCCCAACTGGAGCAAGGGCTGGCCGCATTGGTACTGGCTGTCCTGGCTGCTCACCTGGCCGGTGAGTTGCTGGCTGGGTCTGCTGTTGTCCGGGCGCCGGGGTGGTCATCCGTCTGCGCAATCGGCCGGCGCAGCAGGATGATCCGCGAAGTCTGCCCATGTAACCAGGAAGTGAAGACTGCGCGGACAGTTGGAAGATCAGGTTGTTTTTTCAGTGATTGTGCCGTATCGGAATGAAGCTTCGTCCATCGGGGCTTGCTGCGAGGCGTTGCAGGGGCAATCCATCGGACGCGATCGCTACGAAGTGTTGTTCGTGGACAACCGCTCAACCGACGGAACGAGCGAACTGATTGGTTGCGCGCCCGGCGTCACGGTGATTCGGGAGGAAAGGCCGGGACCGTATACGGCGCGCAATGCTGCCATCCGGTCTGCTCGTGCGGATCTACCAACGGAAATTCTCTACCAGCATGATTCTTCTGGCCTGTTGTTCACCTGGGCGAAAAGAAGATTCACCACAGAGTGCACGGAGCTCACAGAGATGCCAGGTCGCCTTGTCTCCGTGAACTCTGTGACCTCTGTGGTGAGTCCTTTCCCGGTCACCCTTACGAGTTCCCCCGCGGGAGGCTAGATTTCTAGTTTCGGCGTAGCGTTGGTCTTTAGGCCAGCATCTGCCGACCCTTCGCTTCGCTCAGGACGAGATGTCATTCTGAGCGAAGCGAAAAATCTGCATTTGGTTGCGGCTTTGCCGCGCTGTGCTAAAATCGCTCTGCCGTTTCGGAAAAATCCGCCATGCACACGCCAAAAGGCCTGACGATTGAGCGCGCGGAAGAGAGTGATTACGACTGGTGCGCGCGCCTGATGGCGGGGAGCGAGCCCTGGATCACCTTGCGCCGGGGTCTCGACGGCTGTCACGCGGCGTTGCGCCGCCCTGGCAGCGAACTGTTTGTGGCCCGCGAGGGCGGCCCCGCCGGGTTCATCTTGATTCACCCTTACGGCTGCGCGGGCTCTCCTTATATCGCCAGCGTCGCGGTGCCGGAGGGCGCGCGGGGGCGAGGCATTGGAACTCAACTGGTCGCCTTTGCGGAACGGCAAATGACGGGGCGGCGCTTTATTTTTCTTTGCGTTTCTTCGTTTAACCGGCGCGCTCAGGAGCTTTACCGCCGCCTCGGCTACTGGCGCGTGGGCGAGATGCCGGACTACGTCGTCGAGGGCCACTCCGAAATCCTGCTATGCAAGAGGCTTCCGTGAATCGCTCCCCGGCCGCCCCCGGCCCGGGACAGGCTTCCGCAAATGCGGCGGGGGGCCGGCTGGTGTTCCTGCTCGCCCTGGCCGCCTCGGTAGGCTATATGTGTCGGGTAGACGTCACCGTGGTGGCCCCACGCCTGATGGCGGAGCTGAACCTTTCTCAACTCGAAATGGGCAAGGTCTTCAGCGCTTTCCTGCTGGGCTACACCCTGTTCCAGGTGCCGTCCGGCTGGCTGGCCGGCCGGGTGTCCACGCGGCGTCTTTTTGGGGCCTTGGCGCTCGGCTGGGCGGCGATCACCTGCGCGCACGGCGTTGTGGGCAAGACCTGGTTTGGCCTTTCGATCGGCGCACTGCCGGCGCTACTGGGCTTGCGCTTTGTGCTCGGCATCGTGGCTTCGCCCACCTACCCGGCCGCCGGGCGGGCCATTTCGCTGGCTCTGCCTGCCGAGCGGCACGGTAGCGCCAACGGCATGGTGCTGGGAAGCATCGGGATCGGCTCGGCGGCGGCGCCGCCCCTGCTCGGCTTCGTCGCCCTGCATTGGGGATGGCGCGCGGCGCTCGAGCTGGTGGCTCTGCTCGCCGCCCTGGTGGCGGTGCTCTGGTGGCGGTCAGCCCCATGCGTGCAAGCGGCGAGTGCCGCTCGAACGCCATCCGAGGGCGCGGTGGCTGCGGCCGGCAAATCAACGCTGCGCCGGCGCAGCTTCTGGTTCCTGACGGCGAGCTATACTCTGCAAGGCTACGTCGGGTATGTGTTTGTATTCTGGTTCTTCCTGTATCTCGTCCAGGTCCGCCGTTTCGAACTCCTTCAGGCCGCGTGGTTGACCACGCTTCCCTGGATCGCCAGCCTGGTCGTCATCCCGCTCGGGGGAGTGCTCTCAGACCGGGCCGTCAAACGCTGGGGTTCGACGTGGGGACGCAGGAGCCTGCCCCTGCCGGCCCTGATCCTTGCCGCAGGCTCGCTCCTGCTCGGGGCCCGCACCGGCAGCGCGTGGCTGGCCGCGTTGAGCTTGACGGTGGCGACGGCGCTCGTCCTCGCTACCGAAGGCCCTTATTGGGCTTCGATGACCCAGCTTTCCGGCCCGCAGAGCGGCATCGGGGGCGGGGTGATGAATTTTGGCAGTAATCTGGGCGGCCTCGTCTCGCCGGTCCTCACTCCATGGCTGGCAGCACGCTTGGGCTGGGAATCGGCTCTCGGCTTGGCCGCGCTGATCGCCGTCGTGGCGGCAATCCTGTGGATGGGCGTGAGCATTGACACGGGTGCGGTAAGCGAGTCCGGCAGGGTACGATAGAACCGTGGTGCAAGGAAGAACCAGAGAGTGTCATCCTTCCCTTCGCTCCGGGTGAGGGCCGGCTTACCCTGAGGTTCGCCGGGCACTTGGCGAGACAAATAGTCCCACCCCACTGGTCCACCGGCCAAGGCCCGATTCGCGACGGGATGGGATCGTAGAATAGGCTTTCTTGGCGTTAGGAGCCAAAATAAGGCGTCCTCGGGGCGTGGATAGGGGGTCAGTAGCATCTGTTTTGAGGATGCCCCGTTTTTGGCGGCTTTTGTGGAGGCCCTCTCGAAATCTGGCCCTTTCTTGGGCCGCTAAGGCACCTGGCCAAGTTTTCTGACAATTCGTCCTCTTTGAAATAGCCTGTCCTTCCGAGCAAGGCAATTCACGGACCCGGCACGCCCAGCACCACGAGGCCGTGCGCCTGGGCGCCCAGGGCGAGGGCGCCATCGTGCGTAGCCATTACCAGGTCGGCGCCCGTCGTCTCTTTCCAAAGCAAGGCGGTGGCGAGGTGAATGGCGTCCAGTGTGCCGAGTTCGGTCGGCATGGGTTGGGCGGCGCGGGTGAGGACAACGTTATCAATCTCGACCAGTTCGAGGGAGTCGACGAGCGCCAGGATAGCCGCTCGCCGGATCGCAACTTCAGCGTCAGAAAGATTCGCTCGCAGGCGCAGGCGATCCAACGTGCGCAGACTTTCGGTCATGACCAAGGCGCTTGAAACGCCCCGGTCGATTTGCCGCCATGCGGGCAACGCGTTCGGCTGTCCAAGCGCCACACGGAGCAGGACCGACGCGTCCACATAAGCGATCATCGGCTAAGTTGCCGCTCCTCGAGCAGGACTTCTACGACATCGATGTTAAGTTTCAGCGGCTTCGGCAAAGGAACGCGGTTCGGCGCCGGCGTGCCGGGCGCCGGTTTCCGGACTTTCAACCTCGCTGGCTCGCGGACAGGGACGATCAGTGCGGCCGGCGTGTCGCGATCGAGAACGGAGATCGTCTCCCCGGCGCGGACGGCGCGCAAGTATTCACTCAGCCGCGCCTTCAGCTCAGCGATGCGAACACTCCTCATGACCATATTATGACCAGAAATGGTCAGGTTGGCAAGAAATTCCGATCGCTGACAATGTCTCAGTTTGCAGTAGAGGCGGCTTTACGCCCCCATTTGGCGAGGTAAACTCGCCGCTACGAATTCAAATTGAGCCACTACCCGATCGCTCGCCACGCTGGCGTGTTTGCGCCGCCCTTCCCGAGGCGTGCGCAGAAACCTGGGCTAGAGTCCCTCCGGGATCTTCTTCACCCCGATGGCTTCGCCTGCGTAGAGCGTGGGCGCGCCGAGGGCGAAGGCGTCTTTGTTGTAGGCCGCCACGTCGTTCTGAATAAGCTTGTTGAAGTCCTCCAGGTGCTGCTCCAGTTCCTTGCTCAGCTCCGCTTTCTGATCCAGAGCCAACTGCGTGGGGGGCTCGCCGTAGCCGATGCCGCCGAAGCCCCCCAGGCCGGAGAGCTTACTGTTGAACGCGGCCAGATAGTGAAGGTCGTCTTCCGAGCCGGGCTGGAGCTCCGAGTTATAGACGGAGTCCTTGAGGGCGCGGAGCTTGCGGCCAAGCTGGGCCGATTTTCCCATGAGCGGCTGGAACTTCTTCTTCAAATCGTTGTCGTCGCTCGAGCGCACCATGCCCTGGAAGGCGGTCAGCGTTTTCTGCATTGCGTCCACGCGGTTGAGCATGGTGTGGAGCGCCGTCACCGCGTTGCGCGCTTCCAGCGAGAAGCGCAGCGAGGCGCGGAAATTCTCCGGATCGATCTTGAGGTTGGGGTCGGGCCGGACGCTAACATCGGCTTCCGCCTTGTGTTCGCCCACGGTGATGGCCAGGTGATACTTGCCGGCCAGAACCTGCGGGCCGCGTCCGCGTCCGAAGAACTCCGCAAACTCGCTTTGTTCCTGTTGGCGCTCGAAGGTGAGGCGCTGCGGGCCGTCGTAACGCAGCGACCAGACAAAGCGGTTGATCCCGGCTTTGGAAGGACCGTGCTCGGTGGCCACCGGATTGCCGTGTTCGTCGGTGATGACGATTTTCACCGGGCCTTCACGCTGGCCCTCCGGACCCTCGGCGCCGGCCTGCCCGGCTTGACCTGCCTGTTCACCTTCTCCGCCCTGGCCTGGCTGTGCCGCGGCTCCGGCGCGACCCCCACCTCCTCCACCGCCTCCTGCCGCGCCGCCAGGCCCTCCCGGGCCGCCGCCGCGCCTTTGTTCGATCTCCTTCTTCAGGAAGTAATCGACCACGACTCCCTCAGGAGCGTTGGGAGTGGAGTAGTCTGACGCCATGCCGAACATCCCGCCACGCCAGTGATGAAACAGCGTGCCAGGCGCGGTGCTGACCAATTCAAAGTCGCTGTCCTGGATTTTGGAGCTCATCTGCTCGAGAGGACGAATGTCATCCAGGACGAAGAGGCCGCGGCCGTGCGTGGCCACCACCAGGTCGTCGCCGGCCTTGACGAACTTCAGGTCGTAGACGGGCACGGTGGGGAAGTTGGCTTTGAGCGGCTGCCAATGCTCTCCCGCGTCCTGAGAATAAAACAAGCCGGTGTCCGTTCCTACCACTAGGAACCCGCGCTGGTTGGGATTCTCGCGGACCACGTGCGCGGGAGCATCGGCAGGCAGGCCGCCGGCAATGGACGCCCAAGTCTTGCCGTAGTCGGCCGTCTTGTAAACGTAGGGTTTGGGATCGTCCAACTCATGGGCATCGTAAGTAATGAAAGCCGTTCCCGGGTCAAACGGCGAGACGCCGACCTGGTAAACGCGAGCCCAATCGGGCGCGCCCGCAGGGGAAACGTTAGCCCAGTTCTTGCCGCCGTCGCGCGTGACCTGAACCAGACCGTCGTCAGTGCCCACCCAGATTACTTTGGAGTCAGTAGGGGCTAGGGTGATGGTGAGGATGGTGTCGAAGCTCTCCGCGCCGCTGATGTCGTGCTGGACGGGGCTGCCCGCGATATCCTGCTTGGACTTGTCGTTGCGGGTCAGGTCGCCGCCGAGGGGCGTCCAGTGCTTGCCGCCGTCCGTGGATTTGAAGACTACGTTGCCCCCCAAATAGACCTCGTTGGCATCGGTTTCAGAGACGGCAATGGGAGAAGTCCAGTTAAAGCGATATTTCAAGTCAGCAGGTTTGAGTTCCTCAACGCCTTCGAGATAGGGGCGGATGTAACGCGTGAGATGCGTCTTCTTTTCCAGGCGCGTGATGCTGCCGTTCTGGGAGTCGACGTAGATGACGTTGGGATCGCTGGGGGCGAACACCGCGTATTCGCCGTCGCCACCCGTCACCGTGTACCAATCGGAGGGGCCCACGGCGCGCCCGCCCAGGTTGCTGGAGGTCCCGCACCAGGCGCTGTTATCCTGCAAGCCGCCGCACAGCGAGTACGGAACCTCGCTGCTGGTCGAGACCATGTAGAACTGCTCAATGGGGATGTTATTCAGGAACCGCCAGGTCTTGCCGCCGTCGGTCGTCACATTGACGCCGCCGTCGTTGCCCTGAAACATGCGCTGCGGGTCCTTCGGGTCGATCCAAAGGGCGTGATGGTCGGAGTGGACACCTCGGTCCGCGGTGTGCGAAGTCTTGCCGCCGTCATCCGACTCGACCAGATTGAGTGACATGAAATAGATCTTGCTCTCGTTCTCCGGCGAGACCATGAGCCGGGAGAAGTAGAAGGGGCGAATATCGTAAGCGTGATTGTCGCTAACCTCCGTCCAGGTATCGCCCAGATCGGTGGATTGCCACAGCATGCCCCGCTTGGCCGCCACCAGCGCGTAAATGTGGTTGGGGTTGGTGGGCGCGACGGCCACCGCAATGCGGCCCAGCGGGCCGTCCGGCAAACCTTTCGTCAACTTCTTCCACGTGTCGCCGCCGTCGGTTGACCGGTAGAGGCCGCTCCCCGGGCCGCCATCCACCAGCGTCCAGGGATAGCGCCGGAACTCCCACATCGCCGCAAACAGCACCTTGGCGTTGTTGACCTGAATCGCCAGGTCTGCCGCGCCGGTGGAGTCATTGACGAACAATACCTTGTTCCAGGTCTTCCCGCCATCGGTGGTGCGAAACACCCCGCGGTCGGGATTGGGAGCCCAGGCGTGTCCTGCGGCGGCCACGTAAACCACGTCGGAGTTGGCCGGATCGACGATGATCTGGGAGATCTGTCCCACATTGCCCAAGCCGGCGAATCGCCAGGTGTGCCCGGCGTCGCCCGAGACGTACACGCCGCGACCGTCGATCACGTCGTTGCGAACTTTCGATTCACCCGTCCCCACCCAGACGATGCTTGGGTCGGAAGGCGCCAAAGCGAGGGCGCCGATCGAGGCTGTGGCTTCGTGTTCGAAGATCGCTTTCCAGGTGATACCCCCGTTTTCGGTCTTGAACACACCGCCTGCCGCCGCGCCCACGTAATAAACGTTGGGGTTGCCGGGAATTCCGGCCACCGCAGCCACGCGGCCGCCACCCACGGCCGGACCCAGATTACGAAACTCGAGGTTTTTGAAGACGTCCTTCTCCCTGGCGTCAGACTCCTGGGCAGGTGATTGCCCTGCCATTGACTGGCTGGAAGCCGCGACAGCCGCTGCCAGCACCAACATCGTGCCGAATCGGGCCACAATCTTTTTCATGGGACTCCTCTCAGAGGCGAGCTCGGACAAGTCGTCATACTAGCACAGCGTCCGCCCCTTCGCCTGTCATTGTGAGCGAAGCGAAGAATCTGAATGGAGTTTGTGCGGGACGGCACTGCAGATGCTTCGCTGCGCTCAGCATGACAATGTCTGTCTCTTCGCCTGTCATTCTGAGCGAAGCGATCGCCCTGATCTGTCATTCTGAGCGAAGCGAAGAATCTGAATGGAGTTTGTGCGGGACGGCACTGCAGATGCTTCGCTGCGCTCAGCATGACAGCGCCTGTCAGGCGGCGCAGGGGCAGGGTCATAACCAACTGAACATGTACCAATCCAGTAAGCCCTTGTTGTCAACACCCAGATCGCATATACTCCCGCGCGGCACGTTATAAATCCGAATTACAACCATTCCTGCAGAGCGGTTTTCTGTTTTGGCCCTATTGAGCGGCCAGTGGCGCAGGCGCCGAGCAGGGATTACAGAGGTCTTTTAAGTATGTCGAGATTTTCCGTTATTTGCGTGGCCGTGGCCCTGTATGGGTGGCAGGGACTGACCGCCGGATTGGCCCAAGTGAACGTGTTGACCCAGCACAACGACAACTTTCGAACCGGACAGAACATCAGCGAAACCGTGTTGACGCCTGCAAACGTCAACACCGGCAGTTTCGGCAAGCTGTTCTCCCAAGCTGTTGACGGAGCCATCTATACCCAGCCGCTTTATATGTCCGGTGTAAACATCCCCGGCCAGGGCGTCCACAATCTGGTTTACGTGGCCACCGAAAACGACAGTGTTTACGCCTTTGATGCCGATAACAACCAGGGGGCGAACGCCAACCCGCTCTGGACGGCGAGCTTTACCGACCCCGCGCAGGGCATTACGGCGGTTCCCAGCTCCGATCAAGGCTGCGGCGACATCGTGCCGGAGATCGGGATCACCGGCACACCGGTCATCGATGCCTCCACCAATACGCTCTACGTGGTGGCCAACACGAAGGAGAATGGAACCTACGTTCAGCGCCTGCACGCGCTCGACGTGACCACGGGTGCTGAGAAATTCGGGGGACCGGTGGAGATTCAGGGCACGTATGAGGGTCAGACGTTCAATGCGCTGATTACGAACCAGCGGGCGGGATTGCTCCTTCAGGGGGGGGTGGTGTATATCGGCTGGGGTTCGCATTGCGACTTCGGCCCCTTCACAGGCTGGATCATGGCGTACGACGCCCGGACGCTAACCCAGAAATACGTGTGGACAGTCACGACGAATTATGGCGACGGCGGCGTGTGGATGGGTGGCACAGGCCTGGCCGGGGACGGTCAAGGAAACATCTTCTTCGCTACCGGCAATGGCACCTTCGATGCCGCGATGTGGGGCTGCCAATTCGGAGATTCCATCGTCAAGATGGGCATGGCGACGGGTAGACTGCGGTCGGCCGTCAGCAGCACCTTCCGGGTGAGGGACTACTTTACGCCGGAGGATCAGGAGTATCTCAACGAGAATGACTTCGACCTCGGCTCCGGAGGGGTTGTGCTCTTGCCTCCGCAGCCGGGGACCACAGCCCAACTCCTTGTCCAGAGCGGCAAGGAGGGCACGATCTTCCTGGCCAACCGCGCCAGCCTGGGCGGCTACGATCCCCATGCCGACAACAATCTCCAGACTCTTCACCTCGCGGTCGGGGGAATCTACGGCGCGCCGGCCTACTGGAACTCCACAGTTTATTTCTGGGGAGTCAGGGACTATCTGAAGGCTTTCAGCATAACCAATGGCATGCTATCGACCACGCCGGTAGCCACGGGATCAGTGGCCATCAACTATCCGACCACGACGCCGTCGGTCTCCGCCAACGGCAACGCGAATGGGATCGTGTGGGGCATCGACGCCAGCGCCTATAGCAGTGGCGGCCCGGCGGTCCTACGCGCCTTTGAAGCCACCAGCCTGGGCAACGAGCTTTACGATAGCAACCAGAACTTGGCGCGTGATAATCCCGGCGGCGCCGTACAATTGACCGTGCCCACGATCGCCAATGGCAAGGTGTACGTGGGAACCGCAAGCATGCTCAGCGTGTATGGGTTGCTAAATAACTAATCCCCTCTTTGTGCTACACTAGACTCCAGGTATGGGTTCGCGCAGTCTACTACCCTGCGCTGAACTCGCGGGGGCAGGCGCCGGCGGTGAATCTCAAGCGCGACGAGCGGCGCGAATGCGCTCTTTCTCAGGGCAGGATCATGAAGAACCTACGCATTCTGATCGTTGACGACCACGAAGTGGTCCGACGGGGTTTGCTTGCCCTGCTGGGAACCCAGGCGGGTTGGGAAGTGGTTGGTGAAGCTGCCAACGGCTCGGACGCCGTCAAGAAAGTAGCCCAGGTCAAGCCCGATGTCGTCGTCATGGACATCACCATGCCGGCGATGAGCGGTTTGGACGCAACCCGCCTGATCATGGAAACCGCTCCCCGAACCAAAGTGCTCATCTTCACCATGCATGATTCGGAACAGATGATTCAGACCGCTCTGGAGGCTGGAGCAAGAGGATATGTGCTGAAGTCGAATGCGGCGAACGATCTGATTGCCGCCATAAGAGCTTTGGCGAAGGACGAGACTCCTCTAGTGTCTCGGACGGCCAAACAAACACCGAAAATTGTCTGACGGCCGGCCCACAGCATAGCGAGATTAGACTCCCGACAGCACCGGCCACGGCCGTAGTCGGCGGCGCTGGCCGGTTCGGGGGAGGATCCAATGGCCAATTCAAATTCCGCCAAGTCGGCGGCTGAGCGTCCGCGCATAACCAGACCACGTCCCCAAAGCAAATCGGTTCCCGTCGTCGGCGTGGGAGCATCGGCAGGCGGCCTGGAAGCTTTCCAGCAGCTCCTCAACCATCTGCCGACCACCACTGGCATGGCGTTCGTGTTGGTGCAGCACCTGGCGCCCCGGCATGAAAGCATGCTGACGGAGCTGCTCTCGCGGAGTACCAAGATTCCCGTCCAGGAGGTCAAGGACGGAATGAAAGTGGCCCCCGACCACATCTATGTGATCCCACCCAATAGCAACATGGTGATCTCGGACGGAGTGCTTCACCTCATGCCGCGCCGTGAAACAGATTTGCAGCACATGCCGATTGACTGTTTTCTGACTTCGCTGGCCGAGGACCGCAAGGGCCAAGCTATCGGCGTGATTCTCTCCGGCACGGCTTCCGACGGAACTTTGGGGCTCAAAGCCATCAAGGCAGAGGGCGGCATCGCGTTCGCACAAGATGAAAAAACGGCGAAGTACGACAGCATGCCGCGCAGCGCCATTGCCGCCGGCTGCGTGGACTTCATCCTGCCGCCGGAGGGCATCGCCAAAGAGCTGGCCAGAATCGGCCGCCACCCCTACCTCATCCAAACCATGGCCGCGGAAGCGGACGAAACTCTGGCGGCCGGCGAGGACGAAATCAACCAAATCCTGGCGCTGGTGCGCGGCGCCACCGGCGACGACTTCACCTGGTACAAGCAGAACACCATCAAGCGGCGGATCAAGCGGCGCATGGTCCTGCAAAAGATGGATAAGCTGGCCCAGTACCTCCGTTATTTGCGCGGCAACAGCCAGGAATTGCAAGAACTGTATCTGGACTTTCTCATTAACGTGACCGGCTTTTTCCGCGACCGGGGAGTTTACCAGGTTCTTAAGAAGAAAGTGCTCCCCGTGCTTTTGAAGAACCGTGCCGCGGACTCTCCGCTGCGTTTTTGGGTTCCCGGGTGTTCAACCGGAGAAGAAGCCTACTCGATTGCCATCTGCGCCCTGGAATTCCTGGGCGACGCAAAGAGCAATATCCCCGTCCAGATTTTCGGCACCGACATCAGTGAAAGAGCCATCGAGAAAGCGCGCGCCGGGAACTACCCGGAGAGCATTACCGCCGACGTCTCGCCGGAGCGTTTGCGGCGCTTTTTTGCGCCCGCGCCGGGAGGTTATCGGATCGCCAAGTCGATTCGAGACATGTGCATTTTTGCGCGACACAATCTGCTCCAGGATCCTCCTTTCTCAAGGATGGACGTGATCAGTTGCCGCAATCTTCTCATCTACCTCGAGGCCGCAGCACAGAAGAAGATCATACCAACCTTCGGTTACGCCCTTCGCACTCCGGGCTTTTTGATTCTGGGTCCGTCCGAGAATCTCAGCGGATTCTCGGAGCTGTTTGGCTCGGTCGACAAGAAATTCAAGGTCTTTGCCAGGATCCCGAGCAGCTTCGTGCATGTCAGGAGGGATTGGATTCCTAAACTTGCGTGGGACAAAGCTCTGCCGGTGAAGAGGGGCGCCAAAGCAACGCCGGCCTTCGACGTGCAGAAGGAAGTCGAACACCTCCTGTCGACGGAGTACGGGCCGCCGGGAGTTGTGGTCACCGGCGATTTGGGCATCATCCAGTTCATCGGCCGCATGGGCAGTTTTCTGGAGCCGGTGGCCGGGCAAGCGAGCTTGAACTTGGCGAAGCTGACCCAGGGGTCCCTCTCCCTGGACATCCGCAGCATCATTCATGCGGCCAAGAAGCAAGACGCGCCGGTCATTCGGGAAGGCGTCCGCATCAGGAGCAACGGCCGCTACCGCACGATTACTCTGGAAGTGGCGCCGATTAAAGGCGCCAGCGCGCGCGAGTCCTATTTCCTGGTGCTTTTCCGCGAGGAAGCGGCGGACGGCCAGAGAAAGCCCGCTCTAATGGAAGCCAAGGGAGCCAGGCACAAAACCGAAGAAGCGGAGAACAGGCGGCTGTCGAAAGAGCTCGAGTACACGCGCGCCCATGTGCAGTCGATCATGGAAGAGCAAGAGGCTTCGAATGAGGCATTGCGCTCCGCCAACGAGGAAATCCAGTCCAGCAACGAAGAGCTGCAAAGCACCAACGAGGAAATGGAGACCGCCAAGGAAGAGCTGCAATCCTCGAACGAAGAGCTGACCACGCTGAACGAAGAGCTGCAAAACCGCAATACCGAACTGAGCACGCTCAACAACGACCTTAATAACCTTGTCAACAGCACCAACCTTCCGGTGGTGATGCTCTCCCGAGACCTGCGTGTGAGGCGCTATACGCCGATGGCGGAGAAGGTACTGAACCTGATCCCCAGCGATCTCGGCCGGCCGATTACGGACCTGAAGCCCAACATTGACATCCCCAACCTGGAGAGCCTAGTGTCCGAATCTGTCGATACCATGAGCCTCAAGGAAGTGGAGGTGCAGGACCGGTACGGCCATTGGTATTCGCTGCGCATCCGCCCTTACAAAACGGCCGAGAATGTCATTGAGGGAACGGTGTTGACCTTGATGGACATCGACGCGCTGAAAATCGAGGTGAAGGAACTGCACCTCTATGCGGAGGCCATCGTCGAAACGCTGCGCCAACCCCTGATCGTGGTGGACGGCAACCTGCGCGTGGTGACCACCAACGCTGCCTTTTACGAGACGTTCAAGGCGTCCAAAGAAAAAACCGAAGGTCGATTCATCTACTCTCTTGGCGATGGCGAGTGGAATATCCCGGCGCTGCGAGAACTCCTGGAACGCGTTCTGCCCGCGCAGACCGCTTTCGAGGGATTCGAGGTGAAACACAGATTCCCCGGCATCGGGGAAAGGACCATGCTGCTGAATGGCCGGCAAATTCTCACGCGCAAGGGCGGCGCGCCTCTCATCCTGCTGGCGATCGAGGACATCACGGAGCGCAAGAAGGCTGAGGAGGCCCTGCGAGCCTTGCCGGCGCGACTGGTGGATTCGCAGGAGGAAGAGCGGCGGCGCATCGCCCGCGAGTTGCATGACAGCACCGGGCAGACCATGGCTGCGCTGGCCTTGAACCTCAGCGTGCTGGACGGGAAAGCCGATTGCCTTGACGATCGGGGCCGGGCTGCCCTGAGCGACAGCCTGAATCTGGCCAGCCAGGTCTCCGAGGAGTTGCGGAATATATCCTACGTCCTGCATCCCCCGGCGCTCGACGAGATGGGCCTGGAAGGCGCCTTGCGCTGGTATGTGGATAACTTCGTGAAGCGAACCGGGCTCGACGTCGAACTGGTACTGCCCCGCCGGCTGCCTCTTGTGCCGGAACCGGCTCGCCTGACGGCATTTCGTTTGGTCCAGGAAGCCCTTACCAACGCCCACCGCCATTCCGGGAGCATGACGGTCAAGGTGGTGGTGGCGCAGGGTGACGGCGCGCTGACCCTCGAGGTGGCCGATGAAGGCCGCGGTATTCCGCCCGATCATGTGCGGGGGTTGGGCCTGCAGAGCATGCGGGAGCGCGTCGCCCAGTTGGGAGGCCGGCTCGAAATCAATTCCGGCGACGCCGGCACGTCCATCAAGGCGGTTCTGCCCATTACGACTACGACGGAATCGGCAATCCCTTGATCACCCGGAAGGTGTCGCGGGCGATCAGTAACTCCTCATTGGTCGGAATGACGAAGATTCGGACGCGGCTGGAGGCGGTGGAGATTTCGCTCGACTTGGCGACGGCCTCCTGGTTCCGGGCCGAGTCGATCTCATAACCCAGCTCCGCCAGTCCCTGACAGGTTTTCTCGCGCACCAGCGGCGCGTTCTCACCGATGCCTCCCGTGAAAACCAGGCCGTCGACGTGGCCCAGCACGGCCGTGTAGGCGCCAATGTACTTCCGCAGGCGATAGCAGAACGAGTCGATCGCCGTCTCCGACTGCGTGTCGCCTTTTGCCGCGGCGTCGATCAGCTCCCGCATGTCGTTCGAGTCTCCCGAAATGCCGTACAGGCCGCTGAACCTATTTAACAGCGTAGATACATCGTGAATGGTTAATTCATCTTTTGACATTAGATAGAGAATGATGGCCGGGTCGATGTCGCCGCAGCGCGTGCCCATCAACAACCCCTCGAGCGGCGTGAAACCCATCGAAGTGTCAACCGACTGGCCTTTCTCGATGGCGGTAATCGAACAGCCGTTGCCCAGGTGAGCCGTAATGAGGTTGGCCTCGTCTTTGCGCTTGCCGAGCATCTGCCGGCAATAGAACGCCACATAGCGATGCGAGGTGCTGTGGAAGCCGTAGCGCCGGATTCTGTAACGCCGGTAATAGGAATAGGGCAGGCCGTAGAGATAAGCTTTGGGAGGCATGGTGTGATGAAACGCCGTGTCAAACACTGCAACTTGCGGGACCTGGGGGAAGACTTTTCGCGCTACAAGATATCCGCGCAGGTTGTGGGGATTGTGCAGGGGGGCCAGTTCGCTGCACTGCTGGATGACCTCCACCACTTCCTCGTCGATCATCACCGAGGCCGAATAGCGCTCCCCGCCATGAACCACGCGATGTCCCACCGCCTCGATCTGTGAAATGTCTCCAAGAGCCTTAGCTTCCTTAAGAGCTTGAATGCAGCGCGTAAGAGCCGTCTGGTAGTCCAGCATCTCCTCCCTTACGCTCTGAGCAGGGTTGGGCGGCACGGCCAGATGCAACACCGCTTCGTCCGTTCCAATCTTCTCGACGCTCCCCTTGGCGATACAACGATCCGCGTTCGCCGCGATCATCTCCACACTGGTCTCGATCAGTTGGAACTTGATTGAGGAGCTGCCGCAGTTGAGCACCAGGATTTTCATAATCAACCTGCCTTTTCCTTTAGATCAGAATGCCATCGGCATGCCGTGTTCTGCAACCGGATTCCCGGCGAGGAGGTGATGTGGTGCGGGCGTCCCGCCCGCTGTCGCGGGAGCGTCCCGCTCCCGCGCACGGGCAAAGCCTGTCCTGAGCACTGCGAAGGAATGCCCCTGCCGCAGCGGGCGGGACGCCCGCACCACACGCTTTGAAGACACCGCAAATTTGTGTTTTCCCGCCAAACTCGTAAAGGTATAATCCCGTACCGTAAGAGAGTCATTCCGGAAGCTCTGGTGTAGAGCACTTTCACTTCTCAGGTTGCGTCAGGCATTCGCCGATATCGTGGGGAGGAGCCTGGGGCGCATATTTCCAACCCGGACCGGCCGGAACGAGACGGCCGGGGTTATCTCGGCCGGGAGCAATTGGCGGGAGAGATTGAGGGGAAATTCACCATGACGAACGGGTCTCGAATCAAACCGTGGCGTGCTGGCGTAGTCAGCTTCATCGTATCGCTGGCTTGCGCGGCGACGTTGTTGGCCGGCGGCCCTAACCGCCAGGGTAAGATTCTGGCGGGGTTCTTCGAGGCATGGAGCATTTATTACGCCAATTACAACATCGCTGATCTGCAGAACAACGGGGTCGCCAACCGGCTCTCGCACTTCATCTACGCCTTTGCCAATGTGTCGGCAGACTCATCCAACCCGTCGTCGGACGCATGCACCATTGCGGACACTTGGGCTGATTACGAAACTCCGAACCTTCCGCCCGTCGGCAATATCGCGGATCAAGGGCCGCTTTACGGCAACTTCGCGGAGATCCTGAAGCTCAAACAACTTCATCCCCGTCTGCGAACCCTGATTTCTCTCGGCGGCGCGGGTGCGACGAACACCATGGCTTTCTCGATCGCAGCCAGCACGCAGGCCGGCCGCCAGGCGCTTGCCTCCTCATGCCTCAACCTGTTCATCACTGGCAACGTAGCCAGCGGCGTCAGCGCTCCGGGCCTCTTCGATGGGATTCACATCGACTGGGAATTCCCCACGGCGACCGACACGCAGAACTTCACACTCTTGTTGCAGGAATTCCGCAAGCAACTGAACGCGCTGGGCAAGGCCAACGGCAAATACTACGAGCTCTCTTTCGACGGGCCGGCAGGCGAGCAGAATTATTCCAACATCGACCTCGCGAAGGCAGCCAAGCTGGTGGATTTCATTACCATCGTTGGCTACAACTACAATGGGACTTGGGAAAACGTTGCCAATCACGCTTCGCCGCTGTTCGATTCCAGGAAAGACCCTGAATTCGGCGAGGGTCTCTGCATTGCCTGTACCGTGAACGCCTACCTGGGCGCCGGCGTGCCTCCGTCCAAGTACGTCATGGGCGTGCCTCTGTATGGAGCGGGGTGGACGGGCATTCCGAACGTGAATCATGGGCTCTATCAGACTTCGACGGCTGACCCTTGGGCGGCTCCTGTTCTTCTGGCGAACGGAAGCGGCTTGTGCACCGACACAACCGGCAGCACTCCGGGATGCGACGCGTTGTTGACTGCGGGCGCGGCCACTTATTCCACGCTTTCAACCCTCACCGCCAACGGGTACAGCCGCTATTTCGACCCGGTCAGCGTTGCGGCCTGGCTCTACGACCCCACCACGGGAACCTTCTGGTTCTATGATGATCCCTTCACGGCGGCCCTGAAGACAGTTTACGTTCAGACGCGCGTACCGGGCGGACTGGGCGGGAATTTTGTGTGGGCCCTCAAAGACGATGACGCCAACGGAACCATGGTGAAGACGCTGGCCGTCGGGCTCGGACGCTGAGCTATCCTCAATCGGTCACCCTTCACTTCGCTCTGTGTCGCGCGGGCGTCTCGCCCGCTGTCGCGAGGGCATCTTGCCCACGCGCGGGAGCGGGACGCTCCCGCGACAGCGGGCGGGACGCCCGCTCCACAGCGCCAGGCGGCGCTACCCCTTCTTGTTGGCGGGGCTCAGGCCTTCGATCGGCCAGGCGAAATCTCTGAATTCACCAGTGTGATCTATGCTGCCGGCGGCAATGGGCTTTTCGGGTTCTACCGGGATCCCCGCCTTGCGCACCCGCGCCAGGAGCTCGGCCTCGTGCATTCGCGAGGCATCGTATTCGACCACCAGAAACGAGCCATCCACGGAAAGACCTCGGATGCCATAAACCGTGGAGAATCCGTGCAGGCGCTCAAAGTCCTGCGGAGATAATTCACGCTGTAGCTGATAACGCGTGGTCAAGAATGTCATGGGTGAACCTCGATGGGAGAGTTCTTTGTCCGTGCTCCGTCGTCCGTGGTCAGTTTTCCTTGGTAACAAGACAGCTTCCTCTTCGTGATTTTTCCCCGCCCCTGATGCCCCGCTACAGCCGGGGAAGGGACCAAGGGTGGGGGCAACGGGCGACCGACAACGGACCACGGACAACGGACAACTGACTACGGACCGACTTTCCGCCTACAGTTGCAGCCTGCGCAACCGCAGCGCGTTGCTGATGACGGAGACGGAACTGAACGTCATGGCCGCGGCCGCGACCATGGGGCTCAGCAGCAGGCCCAGAAGCGGATAAAGTACTCCCGCCGCCAACGGCACTCCCAGACTATTGTAAGCCAGCGCGAAGAAAAGGTTCTGGCGGATATTGCGCATGGTGCCTTTACTCAGGCGGCGCGCCCGCACGATGCCGCGCAGATCTCCTTTGACCAGGATGATCCCGGCGCTCTCGATGGCCACATCCGTTCCGGTTCCCATGGCGATGCCAACCTGCGCCAGCGCCAGCGAGGGGGCGTCGTTCACGCCGTCTCCGGCCATAGCCACCACGCGCCCTTCCGCCTGAAGCCGCTGGATGACTTTGCCCTTCGCTTCCGGCAGAACCTCTCCTTCGACTTCATCGATGCCCAGTTCTCGCGCCACGGCCATGGCGGTTCGGCGCGCATCGCCGGTAAGCATTACAATGCGAATGCCATCCTGCTGCAGCGCCCGCAAGGCTTCCGGGGCGGTGGCTTTGATGGGATCGGTCACCGCCAGCAAACCACACGCAACCCCATCGACAGCCACGAAGACCACGGTCTGGCCCTCGGCGCGAAGTTCGCCGGCTTTGGCGTCCAGCGCGGTCAAGCCGGTCTTCAACCTCTCGAACAGGCGGTGGTTTCCAAGGGCCACGGATTTGCCCTCGACCTCTCCCGTCACGCCTTCGCCGCTGAGGGAACGGAATTCTCGAACCTCGCCGAGCGCGAGTTCTCTTTCCAGCGCCCCGGCCACGATGGCCGCGGCCAGCGGGTGTTCGCTCCCCCGCTCGAGAGTTGCGGCCAGGCGAAGCACTTCCGCCACGTCCCACCCGGGCTGAGGATGAACCGAGGCAAGGCGCGGTTTACCCTCCGTCAGCGTGCCGGTCTTGTCCACCACCAGCGTGTCTACTTTCTCGAGCACCTCGAGCGCCTCGGCATTCTTGATCAACACGCCCGCCTGCGCGCCACGGCCCGTCCCCACCATAATCGACATCGGCGTGGCAAGCCCCAGCGCGCAGGGGCAGGCGATGATGAGCACTGCCACCGCGTTCACCAGCGCGAAGGCGAACCGCGGTTGCGGGCCCACGCTTGCCCAGATGACAAAGGTCAGCACGGAAATTAAAACTACCGCCGGAACAAAATAGGAAGAGACCACGTCCGCCAGGCGCTGGATGGGCGCGCGGCTTCGCTGCGCCTCGGAGACGAGTCGCACAATGTGCGCCAGCAGCGTGTCGCTGCCGACGCGCTCCGCCCGCATCAGAAAGCTCCCCGAGCCGTTCACCGTCCCGCCCGTCACCCGATCTCCGGTTTTCTTCTCGACCGGGATGGGCTCGCCGGTCACCAGCGATTCGTCAATCGAACTCGAGCCTTCAACGATCACGCCATCCGTCGCGACCTTTTCTCCAGGGCGGACGCGCACCCGATCTCCCACTGCCAGGCGGTCGAGCGGCACGTCGTCCTCGCTGCCGTTGTCGCGCACCACGCGCGCCGTCTTGGGCGCAAGTCCTAACAGTCCCCGGATCGCGCTGCTCGTCTGGGCTCGGGCGCGAAGCTCCAGCACCTGGCCCAGGAGGACCAGGGTGGTGATCACGGCCGATGCTTCGAAGTACACCGGAACCTCGCCGCCCGCGCCGCGAAACGACTCCGGGAAACTGCCGGGAATGAGAACCGCGGCCAGGCTGTAAACATAGGCGGTGCCCGTGCCGATGGCGATCAGCGTAAACATGTTCAGGTGGCGATTGACGAGCGAGGCCCAGCCGCGCTCGAAGAACGGCCAGCCGCCCCAAAGGACTACCGGCGAGGCCAACGCGAGTTGCGCCAGGCTGAGCAGGCGCGCGGAAAAGGCGTGCTGGAGCGGTTGCCCCGGAATCATGTCCGACATCGCGAGGAGAAAGACGGGAAGCGTCAAGGTCAGGCACACCCAGAATCGACGGGTCATCAAAACCAATTCAGGGTTCGCTTTCTCCGCCGCGGCCACGGTGCGCGGCTCCAAGGCCATGCCGCAGATGGGGCAAGTTCCAGGCCCGTCACGCACCACCTCCGGGTGCATGGGACAGGTGTAAATCGCAGTCGCCCCCGCGCCGTAGGGCCGAACAGCGTTCGGCCCCGGGCGAACCGCGTTCGGCCCCGGGCGAACAGCGTTCGGCCCCGGGCGAGCCGCGTTCGGCCCCGGGCGAGCCGCGTTCGGCCCCGGGCGAGCCGCGTTCGGCCCCGGGCGAGCGCTGCTCGCCCCTACGCCGGAGCTCAGATATTGGCTTGGATTAGCGCGGAAGTTCTCCAGGCAGGAAGGGTTGCAGAAAAAGTATTCTTTCTCCTCGTGGACGTAACTGCCCACCGCATCCTCGCGGCTGATCTCCATGCCGCATACGGGATCGATAACAGTCCCGCTTGCCGGCGCAAGCTGGCTTGGCCGCTCGCCGCCGCTTCGGTCATCAGCTTGGTTCCCCACAGCCCTTATTGTCTCACGCCGTGCAATTTCCGGAACGACGCAAGGCACTTTTCTGCCGTCTCCATTTCCGGGTAGTCGCTGCCCTCCTGCTCGATCAGGTAGTACTCGATTCCGCCCGTCGTTTCAGCGGCAGCAAAGAGCTTCTTCCACGGTGCGACCCCTTCGCCCGTCAGCACTTTGTATCCCCGCTGAGAAGACCAATCCTTGACATGCATGGAGCGGATGCGGCCGGGGTTTTGCTTGATCCAGGCCACAGGGTCGCCGCCCGCCTCGAGACACGTCCCCACATCGAATTGCAGCATGATATCTTTGTCCAGCGTTGCGGAAAGCACCTCCATGGGCCTCCGCCCTTCGGCGGGCCGCCATTCGGCATCATGGTTGTGATAGCCTGCATGCAGGCCCTGGCGTTTCATGGTGTCCTCGGCCCTATTCAGGGTTTCCGCCACGCGTTTGTAGTCATCCAGGCCTTTCAATTCGCCGGGACTCGCCAACACGATATAGCGGCACCCGAGCGTTTTATTGAGATCCATCGCTTTGCCAAGGCCCTCCGGGGTAAACGAATTCAAGCCATTATGAGTAGAGTAACAATGGATGCCGAGTTCATCCAGTTCGGCGCGCACTTTGCCGGCATAATCGGTTGTCCAGTCGTAGTAAGGCGCGTAGAATTCCACACACTTGTAACCCATGCGCGCCACGCCGCGAACGGTTCCCATCAGGTCTTTGTTCAGATCGTCGCGCACCGAGTAGAGTTCCAAGCCCACCGGAATAGATTTCGAAGTCGACGCGGCCGCCACCAGCGGCGCCGCGGCCATAGCACCAAGAAAAGTACGACGTGAAATGATATTTGTGTTCATGATGGGCGAATCTTATCACATAATGTTGCACCAAGGAGAACGACCATGACAAACAGCGATTCAACCTTTTTGGGCCGTCGCGAGATGGCCAGGAGCGCTCTGACGGGTGGCGCGGCGTTGCTCTTAGGCGCGCCAGCGTCCGCGCGGGCGCAAACGCCTACCGCTGGTCAGCAGCAGATGAATGTGCGCGACTTCGGCGCCACCGGCGACGGCAAGACCGACGACACGAAGGCCATCCAGCGCGCTCTGGACGCGGCGGGAGAAGTGCGGGGAACGGTGTTTGTGCCGCGCGGCGTGTATCTTTGCGCGGACCTCAAGATGCGCCCCAACACCGCCCTGATGGGCGTGCCGACGTGGGATTATCACAAGCCGGGCGGAACGGCCCTGAAGCTCTCGAGCGGCGCCGCCCAATGTCTGCTCAATATCGGGGAGGCTCAGGGCGCCACGATTGACGGCCTGGGGTTCGAAGGCGCGCAGTTGGGAAAGGGCGTGCACGGAATTTTCCTCGATAAGCCGGACTACGGAAAGCACGAAGACGCCTTTCGCATCGAGCGCTGCCAGGTACTCCGCTTCACCGGCGATGGAGTATGCCTTGCGCACGCCTGGTGCTTCTCCGTGCGGCAGTCGATGCTGGCTTACAATGGCGGCGACGGTTTGAGCCTGCGCGGCTGGGACGGGTTCCTCAGCGACAACTGGTTTTCCGGCAACCGGCGCGCCGGTTTCGGGGCGCGCGACGAGAATGCCTCCGTGACCTTCACCGGTAATCGCGTGGAATGGAACGGCCAGGAGAATATGGTGATCGACAGCTCGGACGGGTACCAGATTACCGGCAATTTCTTCGACCGCGCGGGCACTTGCGGAATCGCCCTGCGCAACAGCCGCCGCGGATGCTTCTCGATCACCCTCAGCGGAAATTACTTCAAGCGGAGCGGCAAGCTGGCCGAGGCGGGCAGCCACGATTCGTCGCAGATCTGGATCGAGGGAGCAAAGGGCGTCACTTGCGTGGGCAACACCCTCTGCGCCGGACGCGACGACGGGGGCACGGGAGTCTGGAGCCCATCCTTTGGCATCGTGTGCAAGGGCCTCCAGAACTGCGTCATCGCCAATAACGTGATGCACGAAGCCGCCCTGCGCGAACTCATCGTGGATCAAGGCGGGCACGGCGAAGGGGTGGTGCTCAAGGATAATCCCGGGAGCCTGTTAAAGGTTTGAGCTACGTAGCGCGGACCCCCGGTTTTGGGGTCCGCGGCTTTTTCCAGGCCGCGGCAAACCGCGGACCTCAAGACCGAGTCTACGCTACATGCTATCATTTGCTGGGAGCAACGGGAGGCTAGTGGCGAGCATCGAAAGAATCAAAGCCCGGAGGTGACAACGTGAACAACCCGCTTAATCGTCTCCGATTGCTGACCTCTCTCGTGGCGCTGACCGCGATCTACTGCCCTTTGGCCGCGCAGCAGGCGGCGCAACCCGTATCACCGGGGGTCGCGGCAGGTTCCGCGATCGCCCAGGGCGTGCGCCGCGCGACAGCCATTGCCTACTCAGCAGATGAGATCACAGTCAGGACTCTAACGTTAGCGGACGGTACCAAAATCACAGTGAAGCACTTGGCCAAGGTATATGGGGACAGCGCGGGGCGCAAACGCTACGAGGACTTTGAGAGTAAGGGGGAATCCGCGGAGCCCGATGACTTACCTTTGTCAATAAGCATCCATGATCCGGTCGCCGGCGTCAACTACCGCCTCAATCCTCGCGATCACACGGCTCAAAAGGCGGAGATACGCAGGCCTACTCCGCCGCCTCTTCGTCAGACAACCGCCTCAGCTAATCCCGCGCCGGCGCGAGCGGTCCTGCCCCAATTCACGCATGAGGATCTCGGCACGCAAGTGATCGAAGGTGTCGAAGCGAAGGGCCAGCGCGTCACGAGCACCATCCCGGAAGGCGCTGAGGGCAATGATCAGCGCATCCAATTCAGTCAGGAAATCTGGAATTCGGTAGCAGCGCCGGGCATTATGCTGCTGAGCATCACCAATGATCCGCGCTACGTCGAGACGGTGACGCGCCTCACTAACCTCGTGCTCGAGGAGCCGCCCGCCGAACTCTTCCAGGTGCCTGCGGATTACACCGTTAAGGAGCTACAGCCGGTGGCGAAGCCTGAGCCACCCTCGGAGTAGCCAAGCAACTGTGCGATAATTGGAAGAAGGAGCTGATATGAAACTGGTGATCGTAATCTACCCCGACGAGGACGGGGTTTTCATTGCTGAGTGTCCGTCCATTCCGGGCTGCGTGAGTCAGGGGCAAACGGAAGAGGAAGCAGAGCAAAACATTCGGCAGGCCATCAAGGAATGCCTGGACGTTCGGGCCGAAAAAGGCCTCCCTCTGACGGTCACCACTCGTGAAGTGGAAGTTGCAAGCTGATGCCGCCCGTTCCGCTGCTCCGGCCGCGGGAAGTCGTCCGGGCCTTCCAGAAGCTCGGCTGGGAAGAAGCTCGGCAGCGGGGAAGCCACATCATTCTTACCAAGCGTGGCCATGTCGCTACTCTCTCAATACCCAATCATCCTCAAGTTGCCCGCGGAACGTTGCGTGCCCTGATCGCGAAAGCGGGATTAAGTGTGGAGGAGTTCTTGGCCGCACTTTCCCTGTAAAGGTGAGGTAGATTGGCACTGCCAACAGGGGCACCCCAGACCTGCCTGTCAGGTCGACGGTGCGTGGCCGCCGGTTAAGGAACCCCTCACCCGTGGCGCTCCGGCTGATGAAAGCGCCGGCAACGCGACACCCTCTCCCCAAGGGAGAGGGCCGCAAAATCCTGTCGCCTATCTGCCCACGAGCCCACTGCCTATCTGCCTACTGCCTAACCCGCCCGATGGGCGAGTTCGCGGACGAAGGTCGCGATGCGGGGGTCTTGCCAATCCATGGGGCCAATCAGTTTTTCGGCCACCCGGCCGTCTTGATCGATGATGTAGGTTTCCGGAAACTGGAAAGTGCCGTAGCGGTGGGCCAGGGAGCGATCGGGATCCCGAAGGATGGGGAACGAGAGGTGTTGCTCCGTCGCAAAATTCTGCAAGGCCGTCCCGTCCTGATCCACGCTGACGCCCAGCACGGTTACGCCCTGCGGGCGCATTTGCTCGGCGAACTTCTCGAGGCCGGGAGTCTCCTCGACGCAGGGCGGGCACCAGGTGGCCCAGAAGTTCAGCACCACGACCTGGCGCGGGTAATCGTGAAGTGATACGGAGCCTTGCGAGATCCCGGAAAGCGTGAAGTCAGGCGCACGCTCTCCGATATCCACGGCGTGCGGCTGCCGCATTCGCCACGCCACGACGATCGCGCCGCCCAGAATGATCGCCAAGACAAGGATCTTAACCGCGTTCTTTTTGCTCATCGTCAGGCCCTTTATTATAATATCAATAATGAGTGAAAGCGATCCCGGCAAGGTTTCCGTAATCGTGCCTGCACGCAATGAGGAGGCCAACCTCGAGCGTGTGCTGCGTTCACTGGGGGGCCAGCCGAGGGTCCGGGAAATTCTGGTTGTGGACGACAACTCGGAGGACCGGACGGCTGAGATTACCCGGGCTTTGAAAGAGGAGATTCCAACGCTTCGCCTACTGTGCGTCGCTTCTCTGCCGGAAGGCTGGCTGGGCAAGAACTACGCGGTGGCGCTGGGGGCGCGCGAGGCGGCAGGCGATTGGCTGCTCTTCACCGATGCCGATACGGAGCACCTGCCGGGCAGCCTGGCAGCCACGCTGGAGATTGCTGAGCGGGAGGGCGCCGATCTGCTCTCTCTTTCGCCCGGGCAAATAACTCCGACCTGGTGGGAAAAGGCCGTCATACCGCTTGTCTATGTGAATCTGGCGCGGCTTTACAGGTTCGAAGAGGTGTCCGACCCCGCGTCGCCCGCGGCGGCAGCGAACGGCCAATACCTTCTGGTCCGGCGCGCGGCGTACGAGCGCGTGGGTGGGCACGAGGCAATCCGCAACCGAGTCCTTGAGGACGTGGAGTTGGCGAAGCGGGTGAAGGCAGCGGGCGGAAAACTGATTTTTCTGCCTGGAGCGGAGTGGGTCCGGACGCGCATGTACCGCACCTTTGGTGATATGTGGCGCGGCTGGACCAAGAATCTGTTTCTCCTTTACGGGCAAAGCCTGGCCAGGATCTTCAAAGCCCTGGCGGAACTTTGCGTATTGGATTTGCTGCCGAGCCTCGCACTGCTCGGGCTTTTGATCTGGCTGATCTCGGGCGGGGAATACAGCCGCGGCGTTACTTGGCTGCTCATCGGGTGTGTGCTTATGGTCTTTGTAAGGAGCGCCTTCTACTCGCGGGCTGTCGAGCGCCTGGGGTTTCCACCGCGAGTTGCCGGGAAGAAGTGGGTCGGCGCGTTGATCTTTTGTGCGCTATTAATTAACTCGGTCATAGCTTATCGCATTTCGCACAATGTAGAATGGAAGGGACGCCGTTTTTCAACAGGGAGCAGCGTATGATCCATGTCACACGCCGCGCGGAGTTCTCCGCGTCGCACGTTTATCACAATCCCAAGCTCTCGCCGGAAGAGAACCGGCGCATCTTCGGCAAATGCAATAATCCCCATGGCCACGGGCACAACTATACGCTGGAAGTCACGGTTGCCGGTTCGATTAACCCCGCCACCGGCATGGTAGTGGACTTAAAAGAGCTGAAGACGCTGCTCGAGCGTGAGGTGCTGCAGGTGATGGATCACAAATTCCTCAACCAGGAAGTGGCGGCGTTTGCAAACAAAATTCCGACCACGGAGAACATCGCCGTCGAGATCTGGAAGCTGCTGGCGCCGAAACTTAGTTTTGGCAAACTGCATCGTATAAGATTGTACGAAACGCCTGATCTTTACGTGGACTATTACGGTGATTAATCGTACGGGCAGGCCATGGCGTGCCCCACAGAGAGAGGTGTGAAAACACAGGAGAACTGTCATCCTGAGCGAAGCGAAGGATCTCTGGAGTTCCTTGTTCAGCGCTGAACTGAAAACCGACTGCTGGAATCACTCGCTTCGCTCAGGATGACAGCGTGGCGATCGTCACGCGCGTTGAGGAAAATGGTTTATCTGACCCGCCGCTACCGCTTTTGCGCTTCGCATCGGCTTCATAACGAGGCGTTGACCGATGAAGCCAATCTGCAGATTTACGGCAAATGCGACAGCCCGTTTGGCCACGGCCACAACTATGTGCTGGAAGTGACCGTGAAAGGGCCGATTGACCAGGAAACCGGCATGGTGTTCGACCTCGTGGCGCTGGATGGCATCGTCGAGAAGGAAGTGCTCGAGCGCTTTGACTATACGAACCTCAACCTGGATGGGGAAGACTTTTGCAGCCGGGTGCCCACCACGGAAAACGTGTGCGAACGGATCTTTCATCTGCTCGACGACAAGCTGCAGGCTGGCGGACCTCTGCACGCTGCCAGCCTGGCGCGCGTGCGGCTGGAGGAGACTAGTTCGAACTTCTTTGAGTTCGAGGGTGATTCGCCCCGAGCGTTGTAGGGGCAATCCTTGTGGTTGCCCCTGTGCGGCCACAAGGTCCGCCCCTACACAAGACGGGCGTCCGGAGCAGACACTGAGAGGGCAAGGATGATTGAAGACCCAACTGTAGCAGTGAACGACATTGATAACGCGAGCGAAGGCGACCCGCTGGAGTCGGCGATTCACAACATGCTGCGCGGGCTGGGAGAGGATCCGGGGCGCGATGGGTTGATTCGAACGCCCAGCCGCGTGGCCCGGTCGCTGCGTTATCTGACCAGCGGCTACCGCCAGGACCTGGACAAGGTCCTTAACGAGGCTCTCTTTCCCGTGGCTTACGACGAGATGGTGATTGTGAAGGACATCGAAGTGTTTAGCCTCTGCGAGCACCACCTGTTGCCGTTTTTTGGCCGATGCCACGTGGCCTATATTCCCAACCAGAAGGTCATCGGCCTGAGCAAAATTCCGCGCGTGGTGGACGTATTTGCCAAGCGCCTGCAAATCCAGGAGCGCCTGACCGTGCAAATTGCCGAAGCGCTCATGGAACGGATTAAACCGCAAGGCGTGGGCGTAATCATCGAGGCAAAACATCTCTGCATGATTATGCGCGGGGTTGAGAAGCAAAACTCACTGGCCGTGACCTCGCACATGATGGGAGTTTTCAGAGATTGCGAATTGACACGGGCGGAATTCTTACGATTGGTGCGTGAGCGAGGCTAAGAATTATAAATTGTAAATTGTAAATTATAAATTGCGGGGCAGCGGCTGCTTTTCTTGGCGCGGGAAGGAGTGACGAGAGAAATGCGGAGAGTCCAAGGCTCCCCCGCGACTCCATGATAGGGACGTAGTTTATAATTCACTATTTATAATTCACAATTCATAATTCACTATTCACTATTCACACCTTGGTTATGTCTAAACTTGACGGTAAAGTGGTCTTGGTGACCGGTGGCAGCCGTGGGATCGGTCTGGCAATCGCCCAGCGCCTGGCAAGCGAGGGCGCCAAACTGATTCTCGCGGCCCGGAAGGAAGCGGCCTTGCGCAAGGCCGGCGCGGAGATTGCCGGCGGCGCGACGGTGATCAGGGCGGATGTGACGCAGCCCCGGCAAGTCGAGCGCTTGTTTCAAGCGGTGGCGCGCCGGATGGGCCGGCTGGATGTGCTCATTAACAACGCCGGCGTGTTTACCTTCAAACCCTTTGCGTCCACCTCGCTCGACGAGTGGCGATGTAATATCGAGACGAACCTGACTGCCCTCTTTTTGTGCACTCATGCCGCGTTGCCTCTGCTTCGCCGCAGCCGCTCGGCGCACCTGGTGAACATCCTTTCAGTGTCCAGCATACATGCCTATGCGAATTGCTCGGCCTATACGGCTTCCAAATTCGGCGCGCTCGGCCTGACGCGCGTGCTGCGCGAGGAGTTGCGGCCGTTGAAGATTCGCGTCACCGGAATCCTGCCGGGCTCGACGAATACTCGCCTCACTAACCAATTTGGATTCCCCGTCTGCCGAATCGACTTGATCCAGCCGTCGGATGTGGCGGAGGCGGTCTTCAGCGCGCTGACCCAGCCGCCGCGAACTACAGTGGAAGAGGTCCTGCTGATGCCGTCGCAAGGGAGCGTTGGGGGAGAGTGAGTAAGGTCGCGAGGGCTTTCGCTTCGCGCTTCTTTGCGCCTTAGCGCCTTGGCGTGAGCTGTTTTGGATTTTTCAAATCTTCGCAACGCCTCCGCACATCAGGCGGCGGAGCAGCGGATTCTCAAAGGATCAATGATGAAATCACACACCGAATACCTTTGGTTCAACACTAAAAAGCAACGCGAGTTCATTAACATAACGGACGAAGTACAGAAGGCGCTGGAGAAGTCACAAATCAAGGAAGGCCTGATTCTTGTTTCGGCCATGCACATCACCGCCGGCGTCTACGTGAACGACGCGGAAAGCGGACTGATCGCCGATATCGAGGAGTGGCTGGAGAAGTTGGCGCCCTTCCGCCGCGACTACCGGCACCACCACACCGGTGAGAGCAATGGCGATGCCCACCTGAAGAACCTCTTGATCGGGCATGAGGTGGTGGTTCCGGTCACCAACGGCAGGCTCGATTTCGGCCCCTGGCAGCAGGTTTATTACGCCGA
>Ga0187864_10000214_pt1 | contig 66873 bp, 48 predicted proteins | sample June2016WEW_11_4_FD_132985 | JGI IMG/M metagenome (GOLD analysis project Ga0187864, IMG submission 132985) | Peatland microbial communities from SPRUCE experiment site at the Marcell Experimental Forest, Minnesota, USA - June2016WEW_11_40 | ecosystem: Environmental > Terrestrial > Soil >...
CACCGAGACAACGGTCCTGACAGCCAGTACCTGGCAAGTCCGCCAACCGATCTACCAAGGATCGGTGGGCCGCTGGCGGCACTACGAGCGGCACCTCGGCCCGCTATTGGAAGTGCTGGGGTGATGGAGATCGACCGATGGTTTCAGCTTGGCGGATCGACAGGAGAAACCGTGTAGTGTCAACGCACGTCAACAGCCCGATGAATGATGATCCACGGTGCGCGGAGAGGGTATAATTGGCCTTCCAGATCGACTGAACCGAGAAAGGAAGGGCTAATTTAATGGCCAGCAATCGCAATTCTCAGGAGCTTCGCAAACGGATTACGCCCAAATCACCGCGCCGCCCCGCCGGGAGCCGTTCGACTTTTCACTGAATAATACGCGGGAGTGTCAGGGCATGACACGTTCGGCGTTTGAGCCATCAGGACCAGTGATATGCATGAGGACCATTGCCTGCCGATCCACACCCATCTTTGTCCAGTCTTTGTCGCCGGGCCTCTTCACCAGGACGGTTATATCAGGAGGTGGCGCTAGCCCCGCCCTGCGCGCCAGTTGCTCTCGGGTGTCATCACTATATTTTTCCAGCAATCCCGCGAATTTCCCGTTATTACCTTTGAATACGTAACAACGAACCGCCGCAACTCCATCATGATCGAACGGCGCCAGCTTGCTGGAAGAATCGACGAACCAGGTCTTGCCATCATCGGTCGTGTAGAAGCTCTCCGTAGGCGGCTTGCCGCTCACACCCCTGAGTTCCAACCCAATCACAACCGCGGCAACAACGATCACGCAGCTTACCACGATCGTGGTAATGGCTGAATGGTGACCCATCATCTCACGGATATGCAAGCTACCTCCGCGGAAAAGCGTACGCTGGGAACGACATCATCCACGGTCTGAACGTCACAGTCAATTACAAAATGATGTCGTGTTTCAACCAAGTCGGAAATTAATCGTCGGGCTGATGGGGTTGTGAAAACTACATCATTCGGCAGAATTGCGCCGGACCCTTCGGCGGCGGCGGATGATCCCGGCGGTACTCCTCTTCACCCTTGGAAAATAGATGCCGATCGAACCCGTGTCTTTGATGTGCGCAGAAATGAAGCTTACCGTGTCTCAGCGCGGTAGTGACGCAAGCTTTGGTTATCAGCTTTTCATAGGCGATCCGGAAACCGGCTGGCGATCGGCGTCCGCCGCCCACAATCCGTTGGTCCGCGGCGATGTATTCGAACTCCGCGCAAGTGACATCAAGAAACTCGACGATGATCGCATCCTGTTGACGGGGACGATCGGGGGTGATGGCAAGCATGGCAACATGGACATTACAACTTGGCGGGCGACGATCACCGCGGATGCCGCGCGAGGCTGGTTCATTTTTGATGTCGAAGTGAATGCGGAACAAGACATCCATCTGGGCATGCAAAATGGCTTTGAACCGGAGATCACGCTCGATCTTGGCCCGCTCCCGCCCTATGAGCGCGGCGATCATGTATGGTTCATCACGCAGATCACGAATCCAACCAAATGGAACGACGACGCCTACGGCAATGACTTTCCCGCGACCTATTACTTTGACCCCTATCTCAACGTGGAGATTATGCTCTTTTTCGATATGACGCGCATGAACTGGATGTCGCGGCAGAACATCGCTCGATTTCTGAATTACCGATGCGGGTTTCGTCGTCGATACCAGCCCGAGCCAGCGGGTGAACTCGGCCTATATGCAACCGGTGCCTCGGGCCGGCTATTTCCTTCCGGCGTTCACCACTTTAGTTACTTCCTGACCGCGCGCCCGCGAAAGGCTCTTGCAGACGATCACGAAGCGGTGCGGCTGCTGGTTGATAAATGTCTTCCGTTGCTGCCCCGAACCAGCCCATGGCCCTCGGGGGCCACTTCTTGGCGAGACTTCGCTCATCATTGTGCGGAAGATCTTATGACGGAGGGGCACTGCTGGCGGAAAGCGGAGGGAAGCCGTGAATTCATTCTGAATTACGTGGACGGCTACAGCCCCGCCTGGAAGGAGGCAATCGAAGCACGCGGCAATCGGTTCGATATGATCAAACCATGCTTTGACGCGGCAGTCTGGATCGCGCATCCGCTGGCGGTGCTTTCGCGCGTGGATCGGCGCGATCCCATACCACAGCTCTACCAGCGCGTGTCCCAAATGATTGACCAAGCCCTGCGGACCAATGAAACGCCGTTTGCGCCTACTGCCGCTGATACGAGCTGCGCCGCGCCGATGCCGTCGTATCCGAATTCCAATGAAACGCCGTTTGCGCCTCCTGCCGCTGACACCGTATCAGGCACGTGGCAACACGTATACATTCTCGAGCAACTGTTTCAGTTGGGGCGCCTGCGGAAGAATCAATTCCTCCTCGATCGCGTTATTGATGAAGTCAACGATGTCATCCTTCCGCTGGTGAAGAAGATGTCGTACCTCTTTCCGCTCAGCTTCAACAGGCGGACGACCGAACGCGCCGGAGCGGGCGATTGCCACGCGGTCCTCGGAGCTTATGCCAACTTCATGCTGGATCTGCATGAAATGACGGCCAGCGAGCGCTATCTGGAAGAAGCCAAAAATGCGCTGCAAATGCTTCACCGTTTGCCGGTGAATACGATTCACCAGGAGGTTTTCCTTCTGGCGATGGGGACGCAGGCCGCGTACCGCCTTGCGGTTATGCATCCCCTGGGGAACTATGCGGAGGTCTATCATTACCTTCTCGCGCAGACGTTGCGAATGCTCTATTGGTATGCGGATCGTACGACGCAGCAAAGCAGAGAAATAAATACCCTGGGCATGTTTCAGGCCTGTGCCACAATCAGCTACCCCGCCCTCTTCGAAAATATTGAGGTATGGGCCCGACTCTGTCCGACGTTTAAGAGATTTTCCCCGTCGTTGGCGTTGTTACGGGTTGTCGATCATGCGCGGAAGAACAATTTCTACTTCTTTCCCCGCTGCTTTGATGCTCTTCGGGGCGAGTTGCCCCTGCAATATATCCCGTTCGAGAACATTCCGATATTGGAAGGGCCGGCGCCTGGCTCGGTCGGGCAGGAGATTTACGGGTCCGGCTGGGTGTTCCGTGCCTGTCTGATGTGGGAAACATTTGGACACGCCGAGGATCGCGACATCATGGTGTTGAACCTCGATGCTTTCGAAGAGCGCCGGCAGTTGGAGCAACGCCGGCTGGAACTGACGTTCATCGTCTTCAACGGCACCGAAAAGAGGCAACAGGCACAGGTGGTGTTTCCATGGAGCAGCATTTCGGCAATGATCGCAACCGGCGAATCGCCGGATGCGATTGGAATCGGCAAGCGGCGCGGTCAACGATTGCAACTGGATCTAGCGCCGGATGCTGTTGTCTATGTCAGGGTCAGCGATAGCATCGGGCGATGACCCGATGGCTCAGGGCAAGCTCTGCTCTCGACGGTATTGAGTCGGCGTAAGCCCGGTGCGCTTGCGAAAAACCGCGGTGAAATATGCGGACGTGCTGAAACCCAACTCCATTGCAATCTTGGTGACTGACAGATCGCCTGCGCGCAGCTTATCCTTGGCGATCTCAACACGCCTGTACATCATGTAATCCGCCGGATTAAATCCCACTTCCTTCTGGAACCAGCGGCGAAAGTGACTCTCGCTCAATCCTGCGGCCCTGGCGGCATGCTCCATCAGCACGGGCTCGCCCACGTGCTCATCGAGCCACATGACGGCCGCTTGAATCGGCGGGGAATATCGCGGAAGCCGGCGCGGGGGATCGAGCATTGACGCCGCGTGATCCCGTGCGATCCAGACGATCAACTCGTGAAGCAGGGAACGTGCCATCAGTTCGCTGGTCACGCTCGGGTGTCGATGCTCGTCCAACAAACGTTCGAAGCACCTTTCCAGCGAAGGAGAAAACGAGAAAACGGGCGAATCCATCCCTTTGAGCAATTTCTGCAATTGCGAGGCTTGGGCAGGCGTCAGTCCGGTGGGCATGCTGCGGGAGTTGGGCAGCACCAGAAAGCGAAGCATGCACCAGCGGCCAGGGTTCAGCACCTCACGCACGCCGCCATGGGTCTGGCCCGGCTGAGTCAGCGTCGCCAAACCGCCGGTAACGGTGTACTGCTTGGCAGGGGAGTCCACCCACAACTCCAGACAGCCTTCCTGAACCAGGTGCAACTCATACTCTTTCGGGTGTGCATCGGACCTGAGGCCCCCCAGCACGGCTTGCAGCAGGTGAAGCCGCCCGATGATGGGCAGTTCCGGCAAGAGTTGCGTTCTTGCTTCATAAGTTTCGTGTTGCTGCTTTTCGCTGATCTCCCACCAACCGACCTTTGGATTGACAGGCATCATCTGTTGAGTGAACTCCATTTTAGCGTCGTATGCAGGAATTCAACAGGCGCGCTATATGGGGTTTAATCCACGGCCACCACATTCTGGTGCGGGCTGAACGTGCAGCGGAAAGGTTAGACGGTAACGTTGCGCCCTCGACACGTACGGAGGTCTAGATCGATAGCACCTGGCCGTTAAGTTTCAAATTGCAGAAATGGATCGGGCAACTTCACGACAGCGGCTGCCGTATCACTCGTTCCTGCATACAAGTTCGCAGTTCCATCATCATTGCGGACAATGCCGCCGCTGAAGACCACATCCACAAGGTCCGGCCGCTTGGATGGCCCGGGCGGAAAGAAGCTACGTCGCGCTATGATGCGAATTGCTGACCGTTGACGTGTCCGCGGGTCAACCGCGAACGCCATTGGGTAGTAGTGGCGGTTGCCCCGACCGTCAAAGCAGGCGATGTGGCCCAGCACGCCAAGGTGACCGTTTGCCAACTGATGCGCTTCATTCACTCCGCCCCATTCCTCTTTGAGCAATTGTCCTTCAAAGAGCGGTGCGCGGGCGATCATTTCGGCCGTGATGGCGTCCCAAGACGGAGCGATTGTAAAGCCGATTTCGCCTCGGCCGCCGACGGCGCCTTGGGGACGGCTAAAAATAGCGACAGGTCCGTCGGGCAACTGCTTGAAGCGAATGTCCTTCATGCCGGGCGGTCCGCTCAGAAAATGGCGCAGCCCCTCTAGAGAACTGCCGCGATAGAAATCCATCACGCAGCCGTAGCCACCCTGTTCCAGCGGAACCGGAAACCGCACGCCTCCGAGCACCAATTCGTCACACGCCCACGTCACGCATGGATCCTGCAGGCCTTGAAATGCGGTATGAGTGAAACAGGGCGTCCACTTATTGGAATGGGCTTTCTTGAAGATCACGATCTCTGAAAATTCGGTGTCCCGCTTTTCCACCCGGCCGATCAGCAATATCTTGCCATTGAAGCGGAATGGCGCGGTGATGTTGTAAACATCCCTTCCATCCATCAACTCAAACTCAAGAGCGTGCGTCTCGATATAAGACGGAACTTGGAGTTCAGCAAGCAGATCGGAACAGGATCGCGGGCGATCTCCAAGGGTTAAAGTTCGATAAATGGTTGAAACGTCTTGTTTTTGAGCGTTTGATTCGCCGGTGACTGAAATTTCGGCCATAATACTCCTGTTCCGTGGTCCAGTTCCGGCTCCGTGAATACCCGCGCAACCACAACGCCCCCAAAAAGTGTACTACCTAATCCGCCTCCCGGCTATCGACTTTCGACCCGGTAAAAAACCAACGGCTCCTGGTCGCTGCCCATTGGGGGAGCGCCCGACCTATCAGAACATCGAGAATCGGCTAAGCCACATGTTTATGGATAGTCATAGACCAACGCGTTAGAGTTACCCTTAAGTCGCGGCCTCACGATGTGGATTTGCGTTGCCTGGAGCCTATTGAGCGTTTCGGGCAACGCGCTTGTTCCAGGCATTGAACTGGATGGTTCTGCTTTTCCATAATTTTTGACGGCATTTCGCGCATCAACGGACATGCGATCAACATCGAGATTTCTGTTCAAGATGGAGGAAAAATGAGAGGAACAGCTCGCGTGCTGCTGGCGGCAGCGGTCCTGGCTGTGGGGGCAAAGGGGACAAACGCCGTGGCCGAGGAAGCCGCTCAAATCCGCCAGGTGCAATTGATGCCGGATGTTCCCTCACCCTGCAGCGTTCGCGATTGGAGGCAAGTCGCGATAGGTCTCGACGAGTTGGTCTTCAACCCCACTGCTCCGGGACAATACATGCCGCTGCTGCATCTGGTCAGAGATGATCGGGGGAAAGTCGTTGGTTTCGGGCTACCCGACTATGTCGGAGACATCAGGCAACCGGCCGATGGAACCGGGAACGGCATCACAGGCATGGGAGCCGTGTGGGGCGCCACACTGGTTGGAATCGACAAATCACGCGGCGAGCACGATTACGTAAAAATGTGCGACGCCTACTTCGACCCTCGTCCCAATTACCGAATGATCGGCAACGGAGTCGGCCACTGCGATGCCGACAAAACATTTTGGTACGCGCTATTTCCCAACATTATTTTCGCCAGTCTCGCCGAGCGGTATCCGGGTGAAACAGAGATCAGCGACTTGGCGCATCAGTCGGCGGTCTCCTGGGCCAGGGCTGCCGCCGCTTTGGCCGATCCGGCCAAAGATGATGCCGCGAATTTCGATCACACGGGTTTCGATTTTGACACGATGAAAGGCATCGACAACGGCCAATGGAAAGAACCTGACGCTGGCGCGGGCGTGGCCTGGATCGAATATGCCGCCTACAACCGCTGGCACGATCCGGCTTTCCTCCGCGCGGCGGATCGCTGCATGCGTTACCTTCAGCAGCGGCCATCCGATCAGGATCCGTCGTACGAGGTTCTCATGCCTTTTGGCGCGCTGGCGGCGGTGCGCATGAACGCCGAGCTGGGCCGCCAATACGATACCTCTAAAATGATCAACTGGTGTTTCGACCGCAGCGCAGCACGCTCCGATTGGAAGGTGAACACCGATCGTTGGGACGGCTTCGACACCGCCGGACTCGTCGGCGGCACGGACTGTCCTCCGTGGCACCCCAGCGGTATTGGCGGGTATGGCTTTGCGATGAACACCTTCTGCTGGGCATGGCCGCTGACACCTATCGCACGATACGATCCGCGATATGCCCATGACATCGGGAAATGGATGTTGAACGCCGCCAGCGCTGCCCGTTTGTATTACGCAAACGCGCACCCGCGCGATGGCCAAACTTGCCCGGATTGGGACGGCGATCCACACCACGTGATTGCGTATGAAGGGCTGAAGTACCGATGGGACGATCCTCATCAACCGCTGTTGGCGACAGGCGACGCGTTACGCATGCAGTGGGGGCCGAAGACCGACTACGGCCTCTATGGCTCCGTATTTGTCGGCGTGTACGGCGGGCTCATCGCCCCAACCGACGACCCGCAAATCCTCCGTCTCGACTTGTTGGCGACCGATTCCTGTCGCCCGCAGGCCTATCCATCATACCTGTATTACAATCCTCGTAAGCTCGAGCGAACGATCACGCTAGACGTCGGCGCAGCTCCCCGAGACATCTATGATGCAGTGAGCGGCAGATTCTTGACCCGCAACGCAACAGGCCCAACGCCGCTAAAGATCGACGCCGGCCAAGCCCTGGTCGTTGTTCTAACCCCCGCCGGTGGGACGCTCACGCGCGATGGCGGCAAGACCTTTGTGAACGGCGTGGTCATCGACTACCGCAGAGGAAGCGACAGCCAATGAGTCAGGCGGCGGCGAATACCAACGAATGCGATTCGATTTCGCCGCGAATTGCCGGACGCCTCTGTGGCGCGTGCCTTTGCCTTCTTGTCCTTCTATCCGCCGGCTGCCAGCGCAACTCGGCGCCGAGCGCGCCGGCTTCGGCCGCGGATGTTGAACACCAGGTGACGCTCACCTGGCTGCTGAGCACGGAGCAAATACGTCCTCAGACCGAGGCGATTGTCGCCGATTTTGAGCGAGCCAATCCCGACATCCATGTCCAGCTCCGCTGGACGCCGGAGCCTCAGTACCAGACCAAGTTGAAAACGCTGATCGCCGCGGGGCAGCCGCCGGATCTGTTTTGGTGCGGTGACGTGTGGATTGCTTACCTGCAACCCTTTATGTATGACCTGACGCCGTTTATCCAAAGAGATGCCGCGGAATATCACTTGGATGACATCTATCCCGCGGTGCGACGGGCCTGTCAGTGGTCGGGGCGATGGTACTATTTGCCGCGTTTCTTCACCGTCTCTTTGTTGTACTACAACAAGGGCCTATTTGACGCCGCCCACGAATCATATCCCACCGCAGATTGGACCTGGACGGATTACGTCGCCGCGGGCCAAAAACTGACGCGCCGCGATTCCAATGGCGTCGTCCTCACCTGGGGAAGCACAATCGTCACCGGCTGGTGGGGCGAATGGTATATCCTCGTCCGGCAAGCCGGCGGCCAAATGTTTAACCCACAGTTGACGACCTGTGAGTTGAACTCGCCGCAGGCGATCGCGGGAATGACGAATTACGCCGACAAGATTTTCCGCTACAAAATGTCGCCCGCGCCCGGTTATGGACCCGCGAACAACTTTGCCAGCGCAAAGTACGCCATGGAGTTCGGCGGCCACACCGGTAATTGGCCCGTCTTCGACGCAATACCCGGGCTGGATTGGGACATTCAACTGCTTCCCAAAGGTCCGAACGGTCACACCGGAGGCGAGGTCGCCGTTGACGCAGTCGGCATCTCCAAACGATGCGCCCATCCCGAAGAAGCCTGGCGGTTTCTGAAATTCCTGACCAGCGAACCTTCCATCCGCAGGTATGTCGGCACGGGCCTGCTATCCATTCGCCAATCCGTGGCCGAGGAGACTTTCCGCAATTTGACTCCCTCATATCATCCGCAGCACTTGCGGACGGCATACGATGCCCTCGCCTACGCCGAGCCGCTGCCGCAGTCACGGGATTTCATCGAAATCGCCTTGCAGATCATCCAGCCGGAAGTTGATCGCGCGCTGTCTGAGCGGGTGCCGGTTCCCGTCGCATGCCAGCGCGCCACCGAGGCCGCGGACGCATTCCTTCATACAATCAGCCAATCTCCTATCGCCGCGAACGGACCATAGATTTGCAAAACGCACTGACCCCAACTCCGCATCCGCTGGATGCTGTTCCCCCGCCACCCGCGCAGCCGCTGGGCGGCGGGCTGTTGGATATCAGCGCACCCGTGGCCCGCCGCCGAACATGGTTCGCCAGCGAATCGGCCAAGTTTTGGCTGATGATGACCCCCGCTCTGCTCGGTTTCATCATCTTCAATGTGGGTCCGATGCTCACTTCGTTGTATCTGAGCTTCACGAAGTATGACGTTGTCTCGGCGCCAAAATGGATCGGCGTCAACAATTATCTCTATCTCCTGCGGCACGATCCCGCCTTCTGGCCGTCCGTCAAAGTCACCACCATTTATGCCTCCTGTAGTGTGCCCCTCAGCCTGGCCATCGCGCTGCTCATCGCCATGCTTCTAAATCAACGGATGTTTGCCCGCAATCTGTTCCGTACGATCTTTTTCCTGCCCGCATTATTGCCGGCGGCGGCGTCGGGCGTCGTTTGGGTCTGGATATTCGATCCAACGCGCGGTCTGCTCAACCATATTCTCGCCTCGGTTGGAATTGCCGGCCCCGCTTGGATGCAATCGACCACCTGGGCGCTGCCGGCGCTGATTATCATGAGCGCGTGGGGCTTCGGCCGGGCAATGGTTATCTTCCTCGCCGGATTGCAGGAGGTTCCGCGTCAATTATATGAAGCGGCCGAACTGGACGGCGCCGGCGCGTGGAATCGGTTTTACCACGTGACGATCCCCGTGATTTCCCCCGTCCTGTTCTTCAATCTTGTGATTGGAATTATCGACGCGCTGAAAGCCTTCGACCTCGCCTTCGTCACCAGCACCGCCGCCGGCGCGGGCGCCGGCGGACCCGCCCGAGCGACACTCCTTTACACCCTTAACCTCTACCAGAAATCTTTCAACTACTTCCACATGGGACTCGGCGCCGCCATGGCATGGCTGCTGTTCCTGGCCATCCTCCTGCTGACCGCTATCAATTTCGGTCTCGAAAAACGCTGGGTGCATACATCATGACCGACTCCAAATTCGCAAACCCGGCAACAACTTCCAGAACATCCAACAAGCGGCGATGGCTGATCTGGCTCTGCCTGCTACTCGGATCTTTCGTGATGCTGCTTCCCCTGGCCTGGATGATTCTGACATCGCTCAAAACATTTCCGGAAACTCTCGCCGATCCCCCCGCATGGATTCCCGCCCATTTCCAGTGGCACAACTATCTTCAGGCCATCCGCGGTTTCCAGTTCAGCAGATATTTTGCAAATTCGCTTCTGGTCACGATCGGCTGCATTGCCGGCACGCTGGTCACTGCCAGCCTGAGCGCCTATGCACTGGTCGCCTACAAGGTCCGGGGCAAGAACATCGTGTTTGGACTGCTGCTGGCCACTTTGATGCTGCCCGCGCAAGTGACCGTGATTCCGCAGTTCAGGATGTATGTCGGGCTCCACTGGATCAACACGTTCCGGCCGCTGATTGTCCCAAGCTGGTTTGGCTGCGATGTCTTCTCCATCTTCCTGCTGCGGCAGTTTTTCCTGCAAATCCCCCGGGATTACATCGAGGCCGCCCGCATCGACGGCGCATCGGAGCTGCGCATTTTGACCACGGTCTTCATCCCGCTGGCCAAGCCCGCCCTCCTTACGATCGCGGTTTTCACGTTCATCGGCACGTGGAACGACCTATGGAACCCGCTGCTATATCTGTATGACGAGAAGCTCTACACGCTTCCTCTTGGCCTGATGCAATTCATTGGAATTGCCGGCACTGCCCAGGGCACACCCTGGCAACTGGTGATGGCCATCGCCACCATCATGATGATTCCCGTGGTGATCGTTTTCTTCCTGGCTCAAAAACGTTTCATCGAGGGAATCTCCGCCGCGGGCATCAAGGGATAGGTGGCATGTTAGACCATCCAACTCGTGCAGCGACAACCGAATGCATCGATCCCCTCGGGAAATCATTTTGTGAAATAGTCGGGATCCATTTCTGGGTTCCGCAAGGCTGCCTTCTCCAGCGCTTGAAGGATATACGAATTCCAAGCAAAGACGCGATGGTAGCCAAAGAACGGGTGCGCCGCGTCGGTGGCGAGGTATTCCTGGCTGCTCGGAAAGTCAGAGGTAATATTAAGCTCCGCCCATAGCCGGTTTGCGATGGCCTTCGTGGCGCCGCTCCATCCGTGAAGCCTTCCGGTAACGTACCCGCAGACTTCAATCCGCATCCAACTGCCGCCGTTGTAATAGATTCCGTCCATGCCGTGATTTGCGTAGCTGGCCGCGAAGGAATCACTGACCATCGGGTGCCAGCTCTCATTGAAGTAGCTCCACCCCTTGCCTCCTTCCGGAAGTCCGATGAGGATCGGCCGCACCGTACCACCCGCTTCAGGATGCGGGCAATCTTTTCGCGACATCATCGCTGGTATGCGATCGAGATGGTTCACGACCATCTCGTCCGTGAGGATTTTTCGACTAAATAGCCAAAGAGAAAGATACTCCGGAAAGATTTCTGCAAACCCGATGGCATCCGCGATGTCCCGCGCCGGGCGCAGGAACTTTCTCGCCGGATCGTAATAGCTGCGATAGAGTTCTTCGGCCTTGCCAAGATATTCCTCGGAAATCGTTTCACTCACGCCGGGAATCTGCAGTTCCTTGATCACTCGCGATGTGACGGCCAACATTCCCTGGTTTTCACATATCGTGGACGTGCCCTCCGGATATTGGATGACGTCGAGCTGGCCCATGACGAACTGCGCCGAGCAAAGGCCCTCGCGACGGGGATCGTAAGTTCGAAGACAATATTCCGCGGCTTTCCGTACCTTTTCCATGGGCAACTGAGTGCCGAACCGGCGACGATTCAGAAATGCCCACATCAGCCAAAGGGGCGTGGAATCGTTCGACTTGCGCTCCACATTGGCGAGATTCGGCTCCACCAACGTGTTGATCGCTCCATCCGTTCCCTGATTTTCAGCCCACACATTGAAAACGTTCTCGTTCAATTCGCGATTGTGAATGCCGTTGAGCGCGAAGAAACTGTCGCGAAGATACATCTCACCGGCGGCGGAATACCAAATGCTCGGTGCGCAAATCGGCTCAAAGCTCTCCGGTCCCGCGATCCAACAAAGCATCATGAGGTCGGCGTAAACGGCCTTTTCGGTCTCTCCACCCTGGAAACCGAGTCCGTCAGCCAGATAGAGCTGACTGGCGAGCCGGTGACCTCGAACCGTGTCCGGCGCCATTTCATCGGCAAATACGAAAACCGTTTTCTCCGCGGGATGCCCCATCTCCAGCCGATGGTACGGTTCGCTGCGAGTGGCGATGCGGCGAATTTGCAGGCCGCGCACCTCGACTTTCGCGAAACCTCCCGCCGCCTTCACTTTAATAGCTTGTTCCGATTCCGCAACGGAAATGAAGACGGCGCAGCCATGTCCTTGCAATCCCGGCACAAACACCGTCGTTTGGAAATCGGACCATGCTCCGAGCGATTCAGGCACGCCATCGTTGTACAGAGTGATGTCGCCCACCTTGCGCAATCGCTCATCTACATTCCAAATCTTGATTGCCACCGGAAAAGCCGAACGATACTCCATACGCACCGAGTAAACCTCGCTGCCTCCCGCCGCAAAGGGAATAATCACCCCGTCCTCGGAACTCTGTGTGGACAGGGTGGCCACACCATCGCGCTCGTCCAGGGTCGCCTCGCCTTGTTTCTTCCACGACGAAATGTCCGGCAGGACAATGGTTTGAGCATTCTGCTCTCCGGCCACCTGCTCCATGACTTCGCCAAATGTCTGCTGGACGAAAAAATCGCCCTTGCTGCGTTCTTCCTCGGTCGAACCGGAATACAGATTGGCATCCGGAATTCGGCCCGGCGCGGGCTTCACAGGTCTGCCGTCCCGACGGATGATTCGCGTCCACTGGTTACGATAGCCGGAATCAGTCAGGAGGCCGACGCATAAACCATTCTTCGTGCGGAACCCGGCCGCTGGAAAATATTCGCGCAACGCTCCGCCTTTCCAGTCCAACTGATTAAAACTCCAAAACTTCGCTGGACTCTCCTCAGGCTCCAAACGATTGCTCAACTGGTAGAACAGCATGAACATATCGGCTTGTTGTAACCGGATCTTCTTTCGCAAAACGTGAGGAGTAACCAGTTCATAGTCCACGTGCGCGAACACGGTTGTGTTTAGGTTCTTGAGCCTGCACGCACCATCGAGCACCACGTGTGTGGAATTGCCCGCCCACGACGTCGCCTTCCAGTCATTCACACGATCTTCCACGCTGCGTTCTTCGTTCTTGAAGGATGCCGAAAATTCACCGCACCGATTGTGCTGAACAAAGGGCTGGCCATTGAAAAGAAGAGCGACACTGTAGCCCTGTTTGGGGTCGCCAGTAACCTTTAACGTCAACCCATCGGTGCCAGGTTTCATTGCCGATGCGGCTCCTCGTAACGCTCCGGGCCCCGACCCCAGACCGACGGCTAGACCAGCCGTGATTGACCCCTCGATGAAACGACGACGCGAAATCGTTCTGTAGGCCATACTTTTTTGGTTCCCGCTTCCCATTGATTTGGTATCCGCCGGGATTTCCCAGTCGGACTTTTGCCGACGACCGTCGCCAGCGATCCTATGTAGCATGATGCCCCGAACCCCGCCCGTCAAAAGTTCTCGCTCCCTCAGACCGACCTCTTGACCTGCGCAGCGGGCTGTTTGGGGCGTTTTCTCGGCCGTCGGGGGATGTTTGCGCATGACTTCGGCAGACCGATCGCGCTGCCCGGCGTCCAGTCTCATCATTTCCACGGAAGCTCCGGTCAAGCGTGGAGTCGTCCCACCGACCACCCGGCCGGCCGTCGCCGAGGATAAGATCGAGGACGCCCTTCACGAGTGGGTCGAGAAGTTCTTCAGCCGAAACTACGACGACATCACGGCCCGTAAGACGATTGAGTGGGGCAAGCCCCAGGAGCGATCCGACGGCAATTGGCAGATCCGCTACAAGTACCAAGCCACGATCCGGGATAAGAACCAGATTTTGTGCGAAAAGTTGTTCACCTCTACCCCAGCCGGTGAGGTCGTTGAGGTGAGAGATGCCCAACTGCCGACATCTCGGTCCTCAAATCAATCGACATCCGATAAAAGAGTCGCAGTCGAAGGCGGTTCTATATGATGTGCTTATCGCGCTGGTCGCTCTTGGATCGGGCATGGGATTCATCGCACTGACCGAATGGGACGTATCCCGGGCGATGGAGTCGTTATCCGCCTGCTCGGCCGGCGGTGTGGCGGCCGCGGTTTTCTGTGCATTGTACGCGAGCGCGGTTGGTCCCACGGAGATCGCCGATACGTTCTGGGCCTGCCTGGATATTGGTGCGGAGACGCAGAGTAGCCGGTCATAGGGTCCGACCCGACGACAGCACGGACGTGGCGTAATCATTCCGCCAACTGCATTCGTAACCGCTTTGCCCTCCGCATTGCCTGGGTGGAGCGCGGTTGACACACCGCTCACAAAAGACCCGGGATCTTCGCTCCGCAAGCGGGCCGGCGCACTTGCCATGGGGTTCCGCACTTCTCAGCGCTCTTCAAGCCGGCGGATCGGCGTTCCGTCGCTCCAGCAGCCTAAGTCCAACGCGGTCGGTTCGCCCCCGAGGGCTTCGTTGAGCGAACACCCCGGGGGCGCGGCGATCAGAGCGTCCAGCAATCGCCAATAAACCAAGTATGCCTGGGGTTCGATTTCCACCTTCCGGTCCGCTGAAGAGACTTCCACGCCGTTGATGATTGCATTCGCGTCGTAGGCGCCATCATGCGCGAAACACGCGAAATGCCCGGATTGGATCCTCGGACGGCCATGGCCGTCCGCCTGCAGGACTACCAGTCGTTTCTTCTCGGGCGGCATGTTTGTGGCACCGGCGATAATCTCGCGCCCGTCCCGTGGCAGGGCCAACCGGTCCTCGTCGCCCTGCAGAACCAGGAGCAGCGTGTCCGGCGGAATCTCGGCCATGTTTTCAAGCGGAGTGTAGTTGTCAGACCTTTTCACCCAATAGGTCCCCGGATGGACAGCAAACACGGCCTTGGGGACCGGCGCTTGGGCCGACTTGGCCAGGGCGGCATAATTGGCGGCCAGCATTCCGCCAGAGGAATGCCCCACCACCACAACACGATCCCAGTCGACCGACAGGTCTTGGCGCTCCCTGAGCCAGCCGACCGCCTCGCGCACCGATTCCATCGCGTTGGCGGTGAAGGCCCCCATGGGCGTCGACGTGGCGGGCTCATATTCAGGGCAGAGCACTATGCAGCCGCGCCGAGCCAGGTGGTCCAGCCATCCGCCGTAGGACGCCGGGTTGGTCAAGGTCCATCCGTGGAAGAAGATGACCAGCTGCGCAGGCCGACTCAAGCGGGCGTCCGAGGCAACGGGTGCGAATACAAAGAAGCTCGTGCCGTTTCGTGCAACGTGCTGTTTTCTGACTTGCGTTGTGATGTAATCCGCGCCGCCGAATCCCGAGCGCGGTTGCTCCGGCGGACGCGCATACGTGCAGCCGCAAAGCAAGAGGAACGCCAGGGCAAGAATGCCACGTGAGAGCGGCAGCACCCTCACTTTTTGAATCTGTCGCTTCATGACGACATCCGAAGCAATGACTGATAGGAGATTTGATCGGGATTTCCCATATGGACCTCTGCCGACGAACGTCTCGGCAAGTTTGCGTAAGATACCGAGGTTTGGAACTTGGTCATATGGGTTTCTTGGCACGCGGCCATCTGAAGTGCGGAGATTTGGACGGCCATCCACCGCAAGCAAACAGGATGCCGTTCAGATACCGCTCACCAGACACCGCTCACGTTTCTCTCGTCAGTAACTCGGTGATTCCGGGGACTTCGTGTCCTCTGCGTAAGCATCTACCCTGACGGCGCTGGATTCCGCCGCTTCCATTCATCCGGCAACCACTGACCGATTGGGCTGTGAGCGTTCGGCCGACTGCATCCGGCGGGGAGATGGGGTTGGCGGGCCGGATACGAAGGAAAGTGGGGATCGGTTTCGACAATGGGCCGTCTGTCGTCCTCATTTTTCCCTGTCCCTCGTGCGAGGCCATTCATTTTGCGCAGGCCAACTTATTAAACTGTCGATTCCGACGAAAACACATCACCTATTTTCCGCTATTAATCACAACCGCGTAGCTGCATTCGCTGCTTTTTCTGCGATGCGTAATGATTCAATGGCATTCCTATCATCAACCACTCTAACAACTGAATTATCCAGAATCCAATTCCATTGATCTCTAATCATTAACATCAATAATTGTCGGTAGCGTTTTTCCTTCTCATCGCTCTTTCCATACTCCACAGTTACGTGCTGATCAAAAACAAACTCATGAAAGCGTCCTGTGACTCTTTGCTTCTCATCCGGTAGATATCCGTTTTGAGTGATTGAACAATCCGGCATCATCGTTTTCAGCTTTTCAAGCTGTTCCTTTTCAAGCAAGCCGTGCAAACGCAGTTTTACCGGAACCCACTCAAAGAGTGAGATGTCTCCCCGTTCAAATTGGAGCCTCATTTCCTGACGGTCCAAAATCCTGGGTTGATCAAAACCGTGATAAAACGTCACCGGTCCTAGCGGGTAGTTGACGGTTGACTGTACGCGATCATTCATTCGTCGGTTAGTTCCGGGGCGTTGCCATTGTGCCGCGTGGATGATTTCACCTTTCCCCAGCCAGCCGGAAAACAGATCAAAAAAATGCACGGCATGTTCAATGAAGATTCCGCCGCTCTTTTCCTCATCCCAAAACCAATGATCTTGTTTAAGATTTTCATCGCTGGCATAATTTTCAAAGAATCCGTGAAGAAACGCGCCAAGGATCTTTTCGTTCACAATATCCCTAACGATTGAAAACAACGGATTGTAGCGCTGCATCAGATTAACGACGTAAAGCAATCGTTTTGACGCCGCAAGTGACGCAAGTTCTTCTGCTTCTGCTGTTTTTAATGCGGCCGGTTTTTCACAAATTACATGTTTTCCGGCAGTTAGGGCTGCCTTCGATTGAGAATAATGCAAATAAGGCGGTGTTGAAATGTACACCAAGCTTATGCGGATGTCCCGCAATAACGATTCATAATCTGAATACGCTTTCGCGGATAATTCACGAGCCAAATGCTGAGCTGATGTTGAATTCGTGTCAGCAACCGCAACGACTTTTACTCCCGGTACCTGAACAAATGCTTTTGATGCGAAGCCTGCAAATGATCCCGCACCAACAATGCCGATAGCTAATTCCGCGGTTGAAACTGTCATGTTCAATGTCTCTCTCTTTCTGTTTATGAGGGTCAGCAATGTGCCGATCCACCGTGAGCGAGCCAGACGACCGAACCGCTCCGACTTGCCCAGTTGTGGCTTCAACCCTTCAGGCCGGTGAATGTCATGCCTTGAATGAAATAGCGCTGAAACAAGAAGAATATAAGGATCACTGGAAACGTCATGAGGATGTTTCCCGCCATCACGACGCTCCAGCTATAGGTCGGGTCGCCGCTGGCGCGGAGCAGACCGAGGCCATAGAGGCCCATCGACAACGGGAAATGGGTCTGGTCGCGCAGGTAAATCAACGGGCCCATGAAGTCATTCCAGGCGCCGGTAAAGGAGAGGATAGCGATGGCAGCCAATGTCGGCGTGACGGCTGGGAGGATAATATAATACCAGGATTGCACGGGATTGAGGCCATCGATGCGTGCCGCTTCCTCCAGTTCCCTGGGGATTGTGCGCATTTGCTGGGTCATCAGGAAGACGAAAAACGCGTTGCCGAAAAACGCCGGAACCCAAAGTGGGTTGAGGGTGTTGTACCAGTGCAAGCTGCGCCAGATCATGAACGCGGGAATCATGGTGACCTGTGCGGGGAGCATCATGACGCCGAGCAGAAGCAGAAATGCAACGGATCGTCCGGGCCAACGAAGCCGGGCGAAAGCGTAGGCGACAAAACTCGCTGAAAACAACGATCCAGCCGTGCAAAGCACGACCAGCAAAGTGGAATTGGCGAAGTAGCGCCAAAACGGCACCGATTTGACCGCCAAAACGTAATTGCGCAACGCTTTGCCCCAGTTGGCCTGGAAGGTGGACGATGGTTTCAATATTACGCGGAGTGTCGCTGGGGCAGCGCCGCCCTTGAAAGCGATCGGCCCAGAATCTCCGGATCGTTTCAACGTAACCCACAGCTTGGCGCGCATCTTCTGGTCGTCAAACGTCGGTGGCTGATACATCAAACTCATGGATCGAAACTGCGCGATATAAGTGTCTTCATCGCTCACCCACCGCTCGCCGGCAAGATCGAGTGTAACACCGACGCGGTGCCATGAGTTGTCCGCGCCGATGGAAAGTATCAGCTTGTAAAGATCCGAAGGGTCCACGCGCGGGGGGAGTTGGAAATCGTAACGCAGCACCACCGGATCAGATGCGGGCGATGGGAAATTGTACGAGAGCAGCGTCCGGGCTCCGAGTTTGAATAACCTTCCCGGACCGGATTCAACGCGCCAGGTGGAAGCAAATTGGGCGCCCTCGATAAGATTGAAGATGTGAAGATCCAGTGTACGCAGTTGCAGGCTCGAAAGCTCGAGTTGCGCCAGTGAATTGGAAAGTGAGTCACTGATCACCGATTCATTCACCAAAGATCCAAATTCATCCAACAGCGGTTGGTCGGCTCCGGTCCAGAGTCGGCGGTCGATTTTCGCTACGCAATTGCTCACCAGTATTGCCGCGGCCGATATGCGGTGCGCTACCTCGTCTACCGGCGCAACCGACGGCAAAGGGGGGCGAACGGACTGGTATTGCTCAATGGCGTGCAGCGCCACTGCATCTAGTTTTGGAAGCATCGCGTTCCATCGATCGGTTTCAACATCGGCCGGTTTGACGGGCTTGATCGCCTCTCGAATGTAGGGGCTGGTGGGTCGAAATGCCACGAACGCCGGCAGGACCGAATTGTCCGCCAGCTCATCGTCCGTCTTCACGCTCGTGGCAAACATCCAGAAAAACGGAAAGAGAAACAGCCAAACGCCCATCAGCAGGATCAGGTGAATCCAGCCGTAGCGGGTGAAGTAGGCGACCATGGGTCGGCGTTCGAGCGATGGATTTTCGCGCGGGAGTGGGCAGTGTGAGTTCGTCGCTGCCGAGTTCTCTTGGCGAACGCCCTCGCTAAGATCCTTCATAATAGACCCATTTTCTCGAAATCCAGAGCTGGAGCAGAGTCAATCCCAGCACGATGACGAACAGGACCCACGCCAGCGCCGACGCGTAACCCATTTGAAAATACTGAAAGGCTTGGCGAAACAGATAGTACGAATAAAAGAGGGTGGAATCCGCCGGCCCACCCTGGGTCATGACGAATGCCTCATTAAATATTTGCATCGTTCCGATCACACCGACTATGAAATTAAACAGGATGTAAGGGGAGAGCATTGGAACGGTGACATTCCAGAATCGGCGCCAGGCGCTCGCCCCATCGATTGCCGCCGCTTCGTACAATTGGCCTGGGATTGACTGCAGCCCCGCCAGCCAGATGATGATTCCCGCGCCCGCGCTCCACAGGCTCATCAGGATCAGCGACGGCTTTGACCAGTTTTGATCCTGCAACCAAAGCGGCGGAGCGAGATGATGGCCCAGAGCTTTCTGAAACCATTCCAACGGTGCGGTGTGGAGCAGCCCAAGCAGGACCTGGTTGATAATCCCCTGGCTGGGATTGAAGATCCACATCCAAAGCAGCGAGGACGCGACGACCGGGACGATCGCCGGCATGTAGCAGGCCGTTCGATAAAAGCTCATGCCGCGGATCGCATAGTTGAGGAGCATGGCCATCGCCAGCGACGCCGCCATCGTCAGGGGAATTCTGAGGATCATGAACGCCGTATTGCCAAGGGACTTATAAAACAACTTGTCTTGAAAGATCAGGCGGAAGTTGTCCCAGCCGACCCAATGTGCCGGGGTCAATACGCTATAGCGGGTGGCGGCGATTAGGAGGGAAAAGAAAATTGGCCCGCCGACAAAGATAATAAAGCCGAGCATCCAGGGTGAGGCAAACAGCATGGCAGCGGCGACTTCACCACCGCGAAAGGAGTGTTCCCGTTTGCGCCATCGGTAGACGAGTGGGATCGATGCCAACAATGAAGCAACGCCGATGCCGTAGGCCCAGAACCAGGGAGTCCAATTCACTCTCGTTTCGGTGAGCAATGGGGCCATAGCTTCATCAAGTCGCCGTTGGACCGTTGACTGGGCGTTGGCCAGCGCCAGGTGCATCTCTTCGTTGGCAACGTCGGATTCCGTGATTTGGTCGATCGGCATACGCTTGGCCATCTCTTCGCGGGCCGCAGCCCGGAACGTGTGCAGAACGCCCGCTTCGTACGCGTGCACATGTTCGTTCCAAAGCAATTGACCGACCGGTGTGACCGGACGATGAAGAGTATGCGGCATCATCGCCTTGACGACGGCATAGGCCTGTTTGAAGCTGGGAGGCATGTTCGGGTTGCCATCGACATACCTGGCGATCAATTCCTCATTAATCACGCGATTTGCCAGGGGATGGGGAACATAGAGCTTTCCCTCCGATTGCTTTTGCTCGCGCCGGCCCTCTTCGAGTTGCAGCATGACGGGCTTGCTGGTGAGGTATTGAATCAACTTCCAGCCCCCCTCCTTGTTTTGTGCCGTGCTGGGCATCACCAATGAATACCCTCCACCCCACGTGACGGGCTGAGCGCCGGCAGCCAGTCGATCCGCAGGTATCGGCGCGGGACAGGCCAAGAAGTCCATGTTCGGCTTCCAGTCCGCGATCACTTCCAAGTTCCCGGTTCCGTCGATTTTCATCGCCATTCTCCCCTGCAAGAATGGATCGAGTTCGCCGGCGATAAATGACTGCTGAAACGCATCAACCTGCGACAGCCCACCGAGGTCGTCGTAGACCTCAGCCATGTACCGCAGTGCGCGAATTACAGGCGGCGAATCCAGGGTGACCTTTGTCCGGTCAGCGTTCATCAGCTCCCCCCCGGCCTGCCAGGCAAACAAGTAAAGCCAGGAGTTACCCGAATTAGGCGCAAAGCCAAGCCGTCGAATGCCGCTGGATTTGTTTCCCGGGCGGTTGTATCGGGTCAGGGCGTTGGCATAGTGCCGCAGTTCTTCCCAGGTTCTCGGGGGGCGTGCCTGGTGGGTTTGCGGATCGACCAATCCCTCCTGAAGCAGCAAATCCACATTGCAATAGAGCAAACGCATGTCCACAATCATCGGCACGCCAAATATCCCCGCTTGGCCGCCAGAACCCGGGGGCCGGTATGAGGTCTCGTCGATCGACCAGCGATAGAACTCTTCCAGGTTCACCCGGTACCGCTCGTCGTTTCGTTGTGCCTTGATGTAAGGCAGTAGATCTTCCAGCGCTCCCCGGCTGGCCCATTCGCCAATCGCAAATCGATCGAACCACACCACATCGGGCGGAACCTTCCCTGAAATGGCACACATTAGCCGCTGTGCATCGCTCGTCAGGTCCGGCGAGGTAGCTGTTTCAAAGAGTACCCTATATTTTGGCTTTCCGGTTCTGGGGTCGAGATTCTCGGGAATGTGTTCGAATTGATTGATGATGGGGTAAATGTCGTCGCCCAGGTCACGCGCAACACCCCAAAATACGATCGTTTGCCGACCGTTGGCAATCTCCTGCGTCGTCGAATGCGCCATCCAGATTCCCAGCGCCACGACGGCAAGGCCGGCCAAAACCAGCGCCATCCGTAATGGAAGGTAGCCGCCATACCTCAACTGCGAGCGACTCAGTGACATTGTGACCCGTGTTAATTCGCCTATCTCGCCAAAGGGGCAACTACCACTTCCAGGCACTTATCCATTCGTGATATCCGATTATCCGCTCCCGAGTTTGTACGCTCAGGAAAACGACGTTTGCGTCGTTGTAATTGAACCGCCAAGTTGCAATCCGGAAGTCGTCGACGTCGCGCGCCCAGCTCCAGCGGAAGTGACAACACCCTGGTTCATCACTTTTCTTTCTCCGGCGAGGTTTGAGTGCGTTGATACTCGTTTCACCCTTTGAATCCTGCAGCGGAAATGCGCTCGATCAAACCTTTTTTGGGCCGGAACAAATGCGATTGCCCCTGGAACCATCATGATCATGGAAGTAACCATTACCAGTTGCCGTGAGGTGCCCTGGGCATCGCCGGAGACTACGATGGCCGTTGTCCACCCCCTGCACCTGCCGCATTTGCGGCGGCTGTTCTCCTGCGGCGATCGCCCCGAACGAGCCGATCGAAAGCGCGGCTACCACAATCAGCGCGCGAATCGTTCCGCCCTTTGCGCCTCCGGAATATGGGAACCTTGATGGTTTCAGGATATCTGCCGCCGCGAAAGATGTTGAAACAATTGTGCCATACAGCTAGCCCACTCTTCCAGTAGCGGTCACGAACGCGCTGGCGAAATCGGAATGTTAACTCGCTGATCTGGGTCAATCCATAAACAAGCGACGTAGCCGATTCTCGATGTTTTTATACGCGGCAGCTTGCCTCCTCCGTCATTCAGCCACGTCGCTTTTTTACCGACCCGATTTCGCTGCAGCGCGGTAACCCTGCAACCCTCGATAAAAAGCTGCTGACTTTGCACGAAGCGCACGGCCAACACTCCGAAGCGGAAATACCGAATTCCACGATAGGAACGAGACCATCTCCAGGTAGCCCCAGCACGCGTCAGCGGATAGGTCAGAAGTCTCGAATTGATCAGCTTCGTTCTCTCACCCTAAGTATCGCCCGGCGACAGCCGAAGGCGGAATGGCGGCCGTGGACGCCTTTGCGAGTAACTTCGCCATGGCGCTATCGCGTTCGTCGATTCAGGACGAAAGGACGTTGGGCCTTCGCCTTCAGAAAGATCCATTGGAAAATTCTTCGGTTCTGGACTGAGCGAGGCGATAGTCGAAAACAGATTCACCCATCAACTGTCAGGTCAGCCGGCCCGTATGGAGGCAGGTTAGCGACGATGGCACGTCGGCCGTTTACGGCGATCGGAATCACGGTTGCGTCAGCACACCCTGTTGAAAACTTGTGCGGCGGCCGATTCCAAGAGCCGTGAGTCATCGGAATGCCGACCCCTTATAAACGGGCCGCCGCGTCTGCTCCCGCCTCTATCGACAAGTGCTCTGCCAGCGAAATCGCTGCAAGTGACGAAACGCGAACCGCGCAAACCTTGAGGCGTGGCTCATGGCTGATGGGATCAGCCGCGTCCGTCGTGACCTCATTGGGCGATGCCTCCGGGCACCATAGATCGTTCCAATGCATCCGCAGAAATACGATTCCGGCCGGAGCTGTCGAACGGATGGCCAGTGTGTGGCGGGCTTAGCATTGCTGTCGTGGTGCCGCCGCTGACCTGGGACAATACCGGCGGTGTTAGCCCGAGCGATGGAAAGACCTGGGATATAGGCGCCAACAACAACTGGAACAATGGCTCTGCCGCCACAGTCTATACCGATGGCCGCAGTGTCACGTTCAACGACAGCAACAACGGCAACTATGCCGTCACTCTCAACACCAACGTCAGCCCCGGCTCACTCACCAAGATGGGAAACGGCACCCTCACACTCTCCACCGTCAACACCTACACCGGCGGAACAATCATCAATGCTGGCACTCTGGTCGTCGGCGTCAATGGCGCATTGCCCAATAGCAGTGTCCGTATTACCGGCGGAACGCTGCAACTTTGCGCCAGCGCCGGTTTGGCCCAAATGACATCGCTGTCGATCACCGGCAACGGCACACTCGACATCACCAACAACCAGGTTATCATCACCTATGGCGGCGGTCCGGATCCCATCGCGACGATCGCCGCTGATATCAAGTCCGGCTGCAACGGCGGAGCGTGGAATGGCCCGGGCATCATTTCCTCGGCGGCACAGACGCCCACCAATGGTCTGCTCTACGGCGTCGGCTACGCCGACGGGAGTGACTATGTCGTTTACGGCCTGCCACCCGGAGAAATCGAGCTCAAATACACGCTTTTGGGTGATGCCAATCTCGACGGCCTGGTCAACGGCAGCGACTTCACGATCCTGGTCAGCAATCTGCGTAAGTCGGTGTCGACGTTCGGAGGTGAAGAGGAATCGGGCTGGGATGAGGGTGACTTCAACTATGACGGAGTCGTCAATGATAGCGACTTCACCGCATTGGTCACCAACCTCGGCAAGACGGCCAGCGGGGGTGACGTGGTGTTGCCCGCGAGCGGTTACGCTGCGGTCGATGCCTACGCGGCCGCCAACGGCCTGATGGCCGACGTGCCGGAGCCGGCATCGCTGGGCATGGCCGCGTTGACGGCTGCCGTTCTGCTCCCCCGCCGGCGACGGCCGCTTTGAAGGAAATTCAATCGCAAAAAAACGCATTGAGCACGCTGGGACTCGAACCCAGGACCTACGGATTAAAAGTCCGTTGCTCTACCTACTGAGCTACGTGCTCGGAATCGGCCGGAGTTGGGAAGAATAGGCGAATTTCGGCTGTGAGGCAATTGCCGTTATCATCTCTAAAAAATCGTGTTACGGTAAACTCAAATAATAAGGACGTGTCATGAAAGCAATTCGCGTGCATGCGTTCGGCGATCCGGATGTGCTGAAATGGGAGGAAACGCCTGATCCGTCAGCGGGCGCGGGACAGGTGCTCGTGCGGGTGAAAGCCGTCGGCGTGAATCCGGTGGAAACGTACATTCGATCGGGAAATTACGGGCCGCAGAAGTTTCCGTTTACTCCCGGCAACGATGCCGCCGGCGTGGTCGAGGCCGTCGGCAAAAGGGTGAAAGATTTCAAGGCCGGCGATCGCGTTTACACCGATCAGACGATCACCGGCTCGTATGCTGAACTGACCGTTTGCGATTTTAGGCGCGTGCATCCGCTCCCGGCGCACATCACATTCCAGCAGGGCGCTTGCGTGGGAATCGCCGGGGGAACCGCTTATCGCGGGTTGTTTCAGCGCGGCCGCGGTAAGCGGGGTGAAACCGTGCTGATCCACGGAGCCACCGGCGGCGTGGGAGTGTCGGCCGTTCAATTGGCGCGGGCGGCGAAAATGACGGTCGTCGGAACGTCCGGCAGCGAAAAGGGAAGGAAATTCATTCTGGAGCAGGGCGCCAATCACGCCACGGATCACCAGGTTACTCAGCGGCCCGATGAGGTGAAGGCGCTGACGGATGGGAAAGGGTTCGATCTGATTCTGGAAATGGCGGCGGACAAGAACCTGGCCTCGGACCTGACGTCATTGACCAAAGGCGGGCGCGTTGTGGTGATCGGCAGCCGGGGAAAAATCGAGATCGATCCGCGCGATGCGATGGGGCGAGAGTCGGACATTTTGGGCCTCATGCTGTTCGGGGCGACGGCGGCGGAGCATCGGGCGATGTACAACGCGCTGACGGCGGCGATGGAGGCGGGGACGTTTCGGCCGGTGATCGGGCTGGAGCTTCCGCTGGCCGAGGCGGCCAAGGCTCACCGCGAAGTGATGGAAGGGGAACAGTTCGGGAAGATCGTGATGATTCCTTGAGGATCAGGGTTGGGTGGCGGGCTGGGTGGCCGGCGGGCCTAGCGCGGCGGTGACGGCCGACAGGATTGCGTCGCCGCTTAAATCTTCCGCGACGACCTTGCCGTCCGGGCCGATGAGCCAGGCGCCCGGCGAGTTGTTCACCGCAAAATCCGAGCGAAGGATGGAAAGGTTCACGCCGTTAGGTTCGATTGCAACCTGTTGCCAGGTAACGTCGGGTAGCTTAAACGCTCGCAGAACGCCGTAGTTCAACGTGACCGTGAGCATCACCAAGCGTTTGTCCCGGCCGAACGCATTGTAGACCGCCTTGAGTTGGGAAATGGCGGGCCTGGTCTGGCGGAAGTCCAGCAGAACATATTTGCCGCGAAATTGGGACAGCTTCAGATTTTTGCCATCGGTCGAAATCATCGGCAAGTCGCAAACCAAATCGCCGGGGAGGTATTTGCCCACCTTGATGATGGGAATGGGATCCATTTGGAGGGGTTCGTCACTGCGGCCGCCGGGCATCTCCGGCACGACGAGACGCGCCGATCCCATACCGATGGCTTCGCCCATGCCGTTTTGGCCACTAGTGGACCGAAGAGTTATCGAAACATCGTATGTGCCGGCGAGCACGTCCTCGACGCGGAATGATCCGTCGGCGGCGACAGTAAACGAATAGTACCGGCGGCTGGCCATCGCCTTTTGTCGAGTTTCCATTATGGTTTTGCCCGAGTCGGTCTTCATCCAATCCTGAATCCATTGTTGCTGCTTTTCTCTGGAAGCTTTCTTGATTTCATCCGGCATGGGGACAGGTGGGAAAACATAATCCGTATGAGTGGTTATCTGGCAAGACACAAAGCTCCAGTCGGATCGGCTGGCGATTTCCGGGGGAATAATTACTTTGCCAACGACGGGCCGTCCCATTCCGCCAACGTTGGCGGTGACGATCTGGCCCGCGGAAACCTCGACAGTTTGGAGAGTGGAGTTGTTCCACGTATTGGAGGTGACGTTAAACCGTCGGGAGACGGTCCAGCCGCCGGGCGAAACGCGGTCGAAGACAAATCGGCCGTCATCGTCTGTTGTGGCGGAGAATTGATAAGAGACGCGTGGCATCGCCGGATCGTACTGCACATTTCTCGACTGAAATACATTCAATTCCTGCCCTGCGGCGGCCTTGGAGCCGATCATCATCCGGCCTTGAATCCGGCCCCAGGGCGCCAAAGTAACGTCCGCTGATTTTGCAACCGCGCTCTGATCGACCTCGGCGGAGCCGGCATCGGAAAAGATAGCGATTGTAAACTCGCCGGCCTGCGGCGAAAAATCAACGCGGCCATCGGGTCCGCTGGTCTGCTCCGGGAGGAGTGAATACCGCACCTCCCGGCCGTTAAAGATATTGACCTGCTGCCCCGGAATCGCCATCACAGCCGTCGCGCCGGCGACGGGCTTGCCGTCGGGCGCGCGGATCGTCAAGACGATATCCTTGGCCGGCTTCATCTTGAAATCGAGCGTCACGTCCCCTTCATCGGGCTTTATGATTCGCGATTCAGCGGGCATATATCCCGGCATTTCAATCCGCACGGCGATGCCGGGATAGCTGAAATTATCCGTGAAATGGAAATTGCCACCCGCCGTCGTACCGGCGTTTGGATTCCAGCCCCGTTGCCAGGTCACTTGCTGATCCGGCTGCCAGAGAATTCCAAAAACGAGTCTAAAATTCTCGATCGGTTTTCCGGTTTGAGCGTCCGTGACGGTTCCGCGAACCTGGGAGACCGAGCCAAGCTTTATCACGTTTTCCTGATCGGGAACCAGGACCTGGTGGTCCACGCCGCGCAGGCCTCGGGCGTTTACATTGACGGTCACGGAATCGACCGGGGCCTCATTCCAATGGAAGTTTCCGCCGCTGTCGGTCCGGAAGTTTCCGTCAATCGTGTGAAAGCCGCGCCAGTTTTGGAGGTTTACATATGCATCGCGCACCGGTTTGCCGCTGGCATTGACGATTTTGCCGCTGATGCGGTGCGGCTTGGACAACTGGATGGTCAGGCTCTGATTTTGCTGTCCCATCATGAATTGCCGCATTTCCGGGGCGCATCCCCTGGCCTGGATCGTCAGGATGACTTGCTGGCCGGGATCGAACTGGTAGCTGAAATGTCCCGAGGCATCGGTGTTCTGCGCGGGAATGGCATTTGAAGAGCCGCGCTGCTGTCCGATGCCCACCGAAGCGCCTGCTGCGGGAGAACCTTGCGGATCGAGCACGACGCCTTCCACGGTGAGGCCGCGGTGCAGCGTGAAGACAGCCGTCCCGTCGTAGAGCTTGGAAACGGGAGAAAAGGGTTGGGGCGACCAAAAGTCGCCCGTGACGTGCTTGTAATCCCAAGCGGTCAATCCAATTTCATCGCAGTCCAAAGGCGCGCCGTTGAAAACCCAACTCCCGTCCTCGCCGCTCCTGATCTGCCCAGTTTGGTTGTATGGGCTGAGGTCGATCTGCTCGTGCGAATTGGAATACTTTTTCGTGAAATCCACGTAGACGAATGCGCCGGCCACAGGTTGGCCGTTATCGTCGATGATCTTCCCCGAGACTTTTGTGGAATGCTCCATCTCGATCATATAGCTGGCAGGAACCTCTCCTTCGAGTTCCGGCCGATAGGATGCCCATTGCAGCCGCTCGGGAGCGTAGGCCCTTCCGCTGACGCGGATCGAAAAAGAGCCGGTGACTTGACCGGAAGGAATCGGCACGCGGGCGCGGCCGTCGGTGCCGGTATTTCCGCTGAATTGAGTCCCCCGCCCGAAGCTTTGCACCCTTATGCCGGAGATCGGCTGCTTGGTTTCGTGATCGACGACCAGCAGGTCCATCATTCTGCCGGCCGGCTTGTTATTGGCGGCCGGGGCATTGGGCTTGGCGGCGACGGGCGCATGAACTGTATTTCCGGTATCCGGAACACTTAAATCCGCGCCGGTCGTCCCATTGGGGAACACAATATTGGCCACGAAATAGACGCCCAGCGGCACGAGCACGCCGATCAGAACGACCAGGCCGATGATGATCGCGGGTTTGGCGCCGCCCCACCGCCGCCGCGCAAGATCGGTCGCTGAACACGCCCGCCCGGTCGCGTGATAGGAATTCATGAGCGCTGCCCAGCTTAATGATTCGCTCCGCTGACTATTCCCGCCCTCGCGATTCTAGCATCCGGAGCGGGGAAGTTCACCTCGTCTTCACATTCGGCATTTGGCATTCGGCATTCGGCGTTGACTATAATTCCCCAATGCCCCTGGTCTCCGACCCTTGCATTTGCCTTCGCAAGCTTGATTACAGCGAGACCTCGCAGATTCTCATGCTCCTGTCGCGCAGTCACGGCATTGTCCGCGTCATGGCCAAGGGGGCCCATCGCCGAACCCAAGCGGGGGCGAGCCGCTTCGACGGCGGAATCGATCTGCTCGACGCCGGCCAGGGTGTCTTCTCCGACGACACGTCGCGCGAGCTTGCCCTGCTGACCGACTGGAAGCTGGAGGATGGACATCTGAACCTGCGCCAGAGCCTGCGGGCGCTTTATTTGGGCCTCTACGCGGCTGAATTGGTATCTCTTTTATTCCAGGAGCATGATTCCCACCCGGAGGTCTTCGATCAATTGCAGAAGGTGCTCGAAGATTTGGCCACCGCTCGGCTCGAGCAATCGTTCCTGGCGTTCGAGTTGGATCTTTTGCGCGAGGCCGGGTTCATGCCTGAATTGGCCAACTGCGTCAACTGCGGCGGGCCGATCGGCGATCGGAGTGGGACTTATTTTGCTCCTTCGCGCGGCGGCGTTGTTTGCCGGAATTGCCACAGTGGGTTTCCGGACCGGCTCGGCCTGGATATCCGGCTCCTGCGGCTGCTGCAAATGATCCAGGCCCCGGCCCGTGAAGGCGGGGTTCGCCGTCTGCCCCAATTGAGCCGGCATCAGACGGATCCGCTAAATCTTTTGCTGGCCGAGCACATGCAGCATGCCTTGGGCCAGCGACTGCGGTCGGCCTATTATGTTCTTTCCGGCCGCCCGCTTGCCGATGCCCAAGTCCAGCGGCAATTCGCGTGCAATCCGTTGGGTTACGGGGCATAATGCGTATGAGCTTATACGGCTATCCGTTTTTGGCTGGGGACGATTTATGCGATTAAAAGCGATCGCCGTTTTATTGATCGCCTCCGCATTTCTAGCAGCCTCGGCCGCTTTCGGGGCCAAGGTCACTCTCAAGGACGGAACGGTGCTCGAGGGAACGGTCATCAAGACCTCCGACGGGTACTGGGTGAAATCTTCCGATGGAAGCACCAAGACGGTCGCGGCGGAGGACGTGCAAAGCGTCGAGAGCGATTCCGACACCGCCGCGGGCTCCGGTGCGCCCGATGCCGCGGCAGATGGCGCTTCACAGGCGTTTCGCGCCGCTCGCGACGGGGCGACCGAAGCGGAAACTTCGTTGGCGGCCGTCTCCATCTGGCAGCAGTTTGTCGACAAATATCCCGACAGCCCCGACATCGCCACGGCCAGGCAGGAACTCGACCGCTGGAAGAAACTCGCCGCCGACGGCGCCGAAAAGATCAACGGCCGATGGGTGGGCGGCGAGGAGCGCAAACGAATCCTCTCCCAGGCCGAGGACCTGACCCGTCAGGCCGTCGATATGCTCGAAAAAGACCAAACCCTCCAGGCCATTGATACGCTGAAGCAGAGCGTCAGGATTTATCCCAATTCGTTCATGACGAATTATGCGCTGGGCTATGTAACGATGCAGGAGAAGGACTACGAGGGAGCGGCGCAATATTTTTCCATGGCGATACGCCTGCGGCCCCAGTCGGCCGCGGCGGTGAACAACCTGGCGGTGGCCAATTTCTTCCGCCGGCGATTCGAGATCGCCCTCGACGAATTTGCCAGCGCGGTCAAGATCGAGGACAGCAAGGACGTCGTTCAAAATCTGGTGACGGCCCTGGCGCTTGCCCCCTCCGACTTCCGCACCCTCCCGCGGATGAAACCAACGCTGGAAGCGGCCAGCCTGCTGCAATTGAAATACGACATCGCGGGCCCGACGGCCGACTATCACTTCTTATTGCTCCCGCCCCCCGTTTATCACAAGCGCGCCGCCCCCAATCCCGGCGAGCACGCCGGATCGCTTGCCTGGAGCGGCACCGGCTTCTTCATCGCCGACGACGGACTGATCCTCACCAATCGTCACGTGGCCAAGGACAGCAAGAACCTCCTGGTCGTGCTGCCCAATGGCGATTCGGTGTCTGCCGAGGTCGTGGCGATCGACGAAGCATACGATCTGGCCTTGATCCGCGCGAAGGTGAAACAGAAGGTTCCGTTCATGCACCTCTCGCCGACCGATTCGCCCAGCGAGGGGGCCGATTGCATGGTCATGGGATTTCCGATGATCGACCAGCTCGGCGCGGATCTGAAAATCACCCGCGGCATCGTCTCCTCCAGCTCGCAGGATCAAGGCAATGGCGCCGATGTCCTCACCGACGCGAAGGTAAACCCGGGCAATAGCGGCGGACCCATCGTCGATAAATTCGGCAACGTCATGGCCATCGTCTGTATGAAGAGCCGTACGACCGGCGAATATGACAGCTACGGCATCGGGATCAGCGCGGGCCATATCCGCGAATTTCTGCACCGCAACAACGTCGCCGTTCAGTCCGGCGGCGAAGGTGGCGCGGTGCTATCAACCGAAGAAACCGTCACCAAGGTGAAGCCCGCGACGGTGTGCATAATGGCGACCAACTGAACAAAGGCCCACGGTTGAAGCATATTCACATCCACGTTTAGCCGCGACCCGAAGGGAAGCGCGGCATTTCTTCGCGGTTGTTCTCGCGCCTTCGCGGTGGTTCATATTGCACGGGCGAAGGAATCCCGGCCTTTCATTTCCCGCAATCCGCGCGCACACTGTCATGCACGAGCGTCGCTACTCCCAATTCGATGCAAGACGTCCTGTCGCGGGCGCGCAAGCTCCAACGGCCCGCGGTGGAAGTGCTTTTGCGCGCCTATTATCCCCGAGTTTATCGCATCGCTTACGCGCTTTGCGGCGATGATGACGCTGCCAAGTCGGCCGTCAAAATCGTCATGAATCAGAGCCTGCGCGCCTTGTCAAACTGGCGCAACGAAGTGCAGGCCGGCAACTGGTTTCTTCATCACACGATCCTCAAGACCCGGGACCTCGCCCCGCTTCCGCACGACGTGCGTCAGGACCCGCTGCTGCGCTCGCTGATCCGCCCATCTCCGGAGTACCTGGCATTCCTCCGCGCGTTTCGCCACCTTCCGCCGCAGCAGCGCGAGGCATTCGTGTTGTTCCGCGGCGAACGGTTGGAGACGCGCCAAGTCGCCGTGGCGATGGACTGCTCGACCGCCGCGGCAGCCAATCACCTCGCCGCCGCTAATAAAGCCCTCGCAACCATCGCCGTCGACACCTTCGAAACACGCGCCGGCGCCCTTATGCAGGTTTACGCCTCCCTCACCCCTCCCGACGACTTGATCGTCGGCGACATCGGCGTCATCGCACGCCGCCTCGGCTGGCGAAAATTCCTGCGAACCATGGAGCGAATTCTTGCCCTGGCCATCCTCGCGGTGATCGCATGGATCATTTGGCGGATTTCGAGGATGATCGTGATCTAACTACGTTGCCGAGAGCGCTCCCCTTCGGGTCGCGGCTAAACTTTTGATCTGGCTCTATTACATTCTCCTGCTCATTACCGCCGTGGCCGGATTGGTCCTGGTCCTCTGCACATTGCCCGGACTGTGGCTGATGACCGCTTCGGCGGCGATCTACGCCCTGGTAACGCACGGCCTGCGCCTGGGATTCAAGACGCTGCTTGCCCTGCTGATCTTCAGCCTTCTCGCCGAAGCACTTGAAATGCTGGCCGGAACCGCCGCCGCCAAACAAGCCGGCGGCGGACGCCATGGCCTGATCGGCGGAATCGTCGGAGGAATTCTCGGCGGAATCATCGGCAGCTTCTTTCTCCCCATCGTTTTGAGCATTGTCGGCGTCTGCGTCGGCAGCTTCGTCGGCGCCGCCGGGTTCGAAATGTTCGGCAGCCAGCGCGCCGTCCATTCCGTTCGCGTCGGCTGGGGCGCCGCCAAGGGTCGATTTCAAGGAATGATCCTCAAGCTTGCCATCGGCATCGTGATGTCGCTGCTGATCCTGATCGCCGCGTTTCCCTGAGCGATAAATATTCGACTTCCCCACCATGTTAGGCTATTGTTTGCCCTCGTATGGCCGTGCGATTCATTCTCGGTCGGGCCGGAACCGGCAAGACCCAGTGGTGTTTCGATCGGATTCTTCAGGCGATTCGAAATCAGCCGCTGGGTCCGGCGCTCTATTGGATCGTTCCGCGACAAGCCACCTTCCTGGCCCAGCGCCAGCTTGCCTGCGCCGGCGGCCTCGGCGGATATTTCCGCGCCCGAATCCTCGATCTTCCCGACCTCGCCACTGAAATCCTCGCCGAATGCGGCCCAATCGCCCTGCCTGAAATCACCGATCGCGGCCGACGAATGATCCTCGGCCATCTCCTCCGCGAGCTTCAGGACAAGCTTCAGTTCTTTTCCTCCGTCGCGCATCAGCCCGGCCTGGCCGCCGAACTCGACGAAACATTTTCGGAAATGGAGCGCAGCGGCCAGGAAGCCGCGGGCATCGAGCGGCAATTGAGTCAAACTCCGGTGAGTCTCAATCCCTCGCTTCGGGCCAAGATTCATGATCTGTCGCTCATCTATTCGCGCTACACGCAGTTTCTCGGCCAGGATCGTCTCGATCCCAATCGCCGGCTGACCGACGCGCTGGCGGCCATCGACCGCTGCCGCTCGCTGCGCGATTGCGAGGTATTCGTCGATTCGTTTTACGATTTCACCGGCTCCGAGCGACGCGCGATCGCCTCGCTGGCCAAAGTGTGCCGATCGCTTTCGGTGACTTTGACGATTGATCCGCAAGACCCGTGTGTCGCCAATCCCCATCGCATTCCAGCCGACACCAGCCTGTTTCACCGCAGCGAACAGGCGTATCGGCGGCTGTGGTTTACGCTTCAAGAAAACGGCGTCGCCCTTGAGCCGCCGGTCTTGCTCAAGGAACCGCGACGGTTCCAGAATCCGCAACTGATTCGGCTCGAACGCGCATTTCTCTTCTCGCCCGGTAGTCCGCCGGAGGAAACCGGTGAGGGCAAGCCACCGGCGATTCAGCTCATCGAAGCCCCCGACCGCCGGGCCGAGGTGGACGCCGCCGCCCGATGGATTCGCCGCCTGACCAGCGCCGAGTTGCGCTATCGCGACATCGCCGTCCTGATGCGGGCCCAGGAGGATTATCATCAACTGATCGAAGCTTCTTTCCGCGAGCACAATATCCCCTTCTTCGTCGATCGCCGCCGAACCGCTTCGCATCACCCTCTGCTGCGGCTGATCCGCGCCGCCCTGGCCGTCGCGATCACAAAGTGGGCCCACGAACCGATGATGGCGATCCTCAAAACCGGGCTGATCGGCTTATCGGATGCCGAGGCTGACGCGCTGGAGAACTACGTCCTTCTCCATGGCATTCACCACGGCACATGGGCTCGCCCCTGGACCGGGCGCCGCCGCCGCCGCACCGAGGAATCCGGCGAAGCGCTCACGCCTGCGCCAAATGCCGACAGCATCGACGCCCTGCGCCGCCGATTCGTCGAGCGGATCGCTCCGTTCGTTCTCTCCGTCAGCGCCTCGCCGCGGATGCCGGTCCGCGCCCTGGCTTCGGCCGTCTTCCGGCTGCTGGAGGATTTCCAATGCCGGCAGCAGATCGTTCAGTGGATGGAGCGCGCCGCCGAGTTGCACAGCCTCGAAGAACGCGGCGAACACGAGCGCGTCTGGGACGAGTTGGTCAAACTATTCGATGAGTTGGTCGATCTCTTCGGCGACGAGCCGATTGCACTGAAGGATTTCTCCACCATTCTTGATTCGGCGCTGGAAGGCTTTGACCTGGCGCTGACGCCGCCGACGGTGGATCAGGTCCTCGTCGGCACGGTGGATCGCACGCGCACGCTGGCGGTCAGAGCATGCGTTGTCCTGGGCCTGAGCGAAGGGCAGTTTCCACTGGCCGGCCGGGAAGATTCCGTCTTCACCGATTCCGATCGGCGGACCCTGGGCAAGAGCAACATCGATCTCGACCCCGACACCGCGCGGCGGTTGCTGGATGAAAAATTCCTCGGGTATCTCGCCATGACGCGCGCCAGCGATCGCCTGCTGGTGACGCGCAGCGCCAGCGATGACAACGGCTCGCCGACGGCCGCCTCGCCGCTGTGGCAGCGCATCGTCGAGCGCATCCCCAATGTCGCCATCAACCCGGTGCCGCGCCAGGAGGATTTACCGCGCCAGCTCATCGCCACGCCGCGGCAACTCGTTTGCGGATTGATGCGCTGGGTCCGCTCGGGCGCGGACGACCCGAGTTGGGAACCGATCTATCAATGGCTCGCGGCTCACGCGCCCAATGATGACGCGATCGACGCCATCCGCTCTCGCGCCTGGAAAGCACTCAGCTACCGCAACGATGCGATGCTCGATCCCGAGCGGGCCGCGGCTCTGTTTCACTCGCCGTTGAATGTGACCGCGCGGCAACTCGAATCTTTCCGCATGTGTCCCTATCAGCACTTCGCCCGGCACGGACTGCAACTGACCCAGCGCGAGCGGCGGCAAGTCACCGGGGGCGATCTCTCGCATATCTACCACGAAGTTCTGGAGCGACTCGTCAGCGGCCTGATCGAATCCAGTCAGGCCTGGCAGAATCTCGACGAGAACGACGCCAAGCGCCGGATATCGCAATTGACGGAAAAATTGGGCCGGCAACTTCGCGAGGAGTTGATGCTGAGCACCGCTCGCAACCGTTATCTGCTCGGTCATATCGAAAAGACGCTTGGCCTCGTCGCCCTCGCGCAGAAGGCCGCGGCACAGCGCGGAGAATTCCGCCCCGCATTCGCCGGCATCCGCTTCGGGCCCACCACCGGCGATCCCGCAACCGATCCGCGCCTCCCCCCGCTGGCCGTCCGCACTCCCGCCGGAAATGACGTCCAACTCCGCGGCAAGATCGATCGCATCGATTTGCTTCCCGACGGATCGGCCTGCGCCATCGACTACCGGTTGATGGCCGATCGCCTCGACCCAGCCAGCGCGTTTCACGGCCTGAGCCTGCAATTGCTGATCTGCCTTCTCGTGCTCGAAAAAAACGGCCACCATCTCTCCCCAGCGGGAAAACTCACGCCATCGGCCGCGTTCTGCATCCAACTCTTGCGCAGCGTTCGCGGCCAGGGCCCGGAAAAATCACTCTCGCCCGACGATCCGCTGTTTCACCTGCTGGTCAAACCGCGCGGCGTGTTCGACCTGCGCATCGCGAGCAAACTGGACAAATCGCTCACCGAGGGCCAGTCGAAGGTGGTGCAGCTTTTCCTCAAAAAAGACGGCGCCGTCGGCCTCGCCAATACATCCGACGCCGCCGCCGCCGATGATTTCGCCGCGCTGCTCCGCCACGTCGAGCGCCGCATCGGACAGACCGCTGACGAGATCATCGCCGGGCGGATCGACATCCGTCCCTATCGGATGGGCACAACGACCCCGTGTTCCTCGTGCGAGTTCCGCGCCCTCTGCCGCCTGGAACCCAGCCCGGGGTGCTACGACGACCTGGAACCGATGACCCGGCCCGAAATGTTCCAGCGAATGAAGGAGGGATTGTGAAACCAGAAATCCGAAACCCGAATGACGAATCAAGCCAGAATGACGAAATCCGAAACGGCCTTCATTCGGTCATTCGGATTTCGGATTTGATTCGTCATTCTGGTTTCTGGTTCCGGATTTCCTCTGGGGGCCACAGCAAATGACGAACTCCGCCCCCTCTGGCCCCTGGACTCCTCAGCAGCTCGCCGGCATCACCACCGTCGGCCACAGCCTGCTGGTCAGCGCCGCTGCCGGGTCCGGCAAAACCGCCGTCCTCGCCGAACGCTGCGCGCACCTCATTTGCCAAGCGAACAATCCTTGCGATGTCGATCAGCTCCTGGTGGTCACGTTCACCGAATCGGCCGCAGCGGAAATGAAGACCCGCATCCAGCAGTCGCTTCGACGGAAGATGGCCGAGCATCCCTCCGATCGCATCGCCCGCCAAATCGACCTCGCCGAGCACGCCCACGTCAGCACCGTTCACGGCTTTTGCGCGCGGCTCCTGCGGCAGAATTTCACGCTGGCCGGGATCGATCCGGAATTCCAGATCCTTGACGCCGACGAGGCCGCGCTTCTTCGCCGCGATATCGCCACCGAACTTTTTCATTCCCGGTACGAGACCGATGAAAGCGGCGATTTTCCCCGGTTCATCGATGCCTATGGCGACGGCAAGGACGAAGCCCTGGTCGAACAGGTCGTCGTAACGCATCAACTCCTGGCCAGCCTGACCGATCCCGACGGATGGATCGAGAAGAGCGACTCCGACATTCGCGAGGCCGCTGAAAAGCCGCTGGCGCAATCGACGCTGGGCCGGGATTTGCTCGGCCAGATCGAAACCGCGCTGGCGTCGCTCCTCCGCCGGTGCGACGACGCCAAGCGTTCGCTCCGCACCCTCGGCCGAGATTTCTTCCCCTATGTCCAACACCTTGAGGAACTCTCGCCGTTTTTTGTTCATCTTCAGGACGTTTCGAGGCGGGAAGGGCTGGACATGCTCATCAGTGAGGTCGCCGATTTCCGCGCCGCCAAGCCGCGCGCCCCGGCGATTCGCGGCCAGCCGGCGAAAAAGGATTTGGCCAAATCCCTCGTCGATTCCGTGAAAAACGCGCTGGATGAACATCCGCTGGCGGATTTGCTCTCCTCGACCGGCGATCAGTGGCGCGAGGGAATGAAGCTGGTCGCTCCGCACGCGCGGGCGTTCTTGTCGCTGGTGCGGGATTTCGCCAAGGATTATTCCGCGGCCAAGGATGCCGATCGCGCCCTTGATTTTGCCGACCTGGAACGCCGGACTTTGGATATATTGCGGGATGGCGACGCGCGCCGCCCCTCCGCGCTGGCGCGGTCGCTGCACGAGCAGTTTCGACACGTTTTGGTGGATGAATATCAGGATATCAATCCCATTCAAGATGCAATCCTCGGCCTCGTGAGCCGGGAATGCGTCAGCGATAACGACGCCAATCTTTTTTGCGTAGGCGATGTGAAACAAAGCATTTTTCGCTTCCGCCTTGCCGAGCCGGGTCGGTTTCTCCGGCGGCACGAGCGTTTCTTCGCCACGGCGGACAAACGCCGCGGGGAAGTGATTCACTTGCGCGAGAACTTCCGCAGCCGCGCTCCGTTGCTGGAAGCGATCAACGGGGTGTTCGAGCGATTGATGACGCGCCAGGCCGCGGAGATCGAATACGACGAATCGCACCGGCTCGCCGCCGGCCTTACGTTTCCGCCGCCCGGCGCCTCGGCGAGTTTCGCCGGCGCTCCGATCGAATTGCATTTCATTCCGAAGGATCCTGGCGACGCCGAAGAGGTCGCCGGCGCTGAGCCCCTGCAGGAGTTGGAGCGCGTCGATTACGAGGCGATCCTACTTGCCCGGCGAATCCGGCAGTTGATGGGCCAGGACGGGTCCCCGCGCATGCACGTCGTCAAGCCCAACGCGGCGGGCGAGCCGAAGCCTGTGCCGATCGACTACGGCGACATGGTGATCCTTCTGCGCGCCATGCAGCACAAGGCTGATCGATTTGCCGATGTGCTCCGCGCTCACGACATTCCAGTCCACAGCGAAGGCGGCACGGGCTTTTTCGAGGCCACCGAAGTCCGCGACATGATCTGCCTCCTGCAAATCCTCGATAACCAGCAGCAGGATATTCCGCTGGCCACGGTCCTCCGCAGCCCGCTTGGCGGCCTGCCCAATCCCGACGACGCGATGGCCCAGATTCGCCTCGCCTATCTCCTTGACCCCAGTCCAATCCCCTTTCACGAGGCGGTGAGCCGATACGCCGCCGAACAACGCGACGAGTTGGCGGCGCATCTCAACGATTTTCTCAATCGATTGACCCGATGGCGCGATCAGGCCAACAAGCGGCCGGTGGCCGAGCTGCTCTGGAGGTTGTACGAAGAAACCGGATACCTCGCCTTCTGCGGCGGGTTGGAAGACGCCCAGCAGCGCGTCGCCAATCTTCTCCATCTGCATGAGCGCGCGGGGCAGTTCGGCTCCTTCCTCCGCCAGAGCCTCTATCGGTTCCTGCGCTTTCTGGAAAACCTCCAGGAGCAAAAGGACATCAGCCGCCCCTCGCCCGTCGGTCAGGCTGAGCAGGTGGTCCGAATCATGAGCATTCACCGCTCAAAGGGCCTGGAATTCCCGGTTGTCCTGCTGCCGGACCTGGGGAAACAGCACAATCTTACCGACACGCGCGGCCCCATCCTGGTGGATCGGCGCCTCGGGCTGGGCATGTCGGTCGTGGATCAGGAGCGGCTCATTCGCTATCCGTCACTGGCTTCGACGCTGGTGGAACAAAGTATTCTGCGGCAAACGATGAGCGAGGAATTGCGCCTCCTCTACGTCGCCATGACCCGGGCCAAGGAACATCTGATTCTGGTGGCCACTTGTGCCCAGACCGATCGCCAGGGTTGGATCAGCCAATGGACCGGGCATGTTGGACCGCTGCCGTCCGACGTGGTGCAGGGCGCACGCCGCGCGATCGATTGGCTGGGTCCCGTCGCCGCCATGACCGCCAACGCCCCATCGCCGATCTTCGAAATCCACGAACGCCCCGCCGCCGACGTTCGCGCCTGGAAAAACCCGCGTCACCAACGCCGGGAGTTTTCCGATCGTCAGCAGCGATTGGCGCGCCTCGAGCCGTTGCCGACCGATCCGCCGGTCTCCCAATCGGCGCGCCAGCTCATCGACCGATTCCAAACTGGCTATGCTTATGATTTCTTCTCGCGTTTGCCGGCCGCGGCGTCGGTTACTTCGCTTGCCAAAGGCGCGGCAGACGAGCCGCGTGATTCGGGCCCTTCCTTGCAGCGCAAGTTGGACCTGCCCCGGTTTTTCCTGGAGGAACAAGTCCCCAAGGCCACCGACGTCGGCAATGCCACGCATACCGTTCTCCAGTATTTCGACTTCGGCGCCGACGCGCAGCTCGACGACATTGAACGCCAAATTGCCAACCTGGTGGACCGCAAGCTGCTCCTCGCCGCCCAGGCCAAGCTCGTGGATCGCCAGGCCATTCATTGGCTGCTCCAGAGCGACGTGGGAAAGCTCATTCGAGCCAATCACGCGAATCTCATCCGTGAACTCCCGTTCGCCCTGGCATACGAGCCGCCGGACGGCCCCCCCACCGCCGATGCCCTGGATCAGATCATGATCCGCGGCCGCATCGACTTGCTGGTGCCAGGTTCGCCCGGGCTATCGATCATCGATTACAAAACCGACAACGTCAGCGGGCCGGAGATGGACGAGCGAGTGGAAATCTACAGCCGCCAGATGCGCCTCTACGCCCAGGCGATCCGTAAAGTCGCCCATGAGCGCATTGCCGCGATTCATCTGGTATTTCTGCGGCCCAGGCAGATCGTCACTCTCGGCGCGGATTGAGGCGCTTGCGCAAAGACGCCAAGGCAACCACGAAGGCGCGAAGATCGCGAAGACAGCCGCGAAGAATGCTGACCTCCCCGCGTCTTTCCCCGCGCTTCTGCGTCTCTGCGGTCCAGCTTATTTCTTGCATTTCTTCGCGGCTGTCTTCGCGATCGTCGCGCCTTCGTGGTGGTCTTCATTCTTCTGCGCGGCAAGCTACGGCGAGTGCTAGACGGTATCGGCCCTTCCGAGCATCAAATCATTTGCCAGCCGCGCAGCGTTGCGGCTTGCTCCCGGCCGATTCAAACCGCGAATCAGGTTCCGTAGCCGATCGCGCTGCTCCGACAGAAGCTCGGGATTGCGCAGATATTCCAGCGCCTTGTCCGCCACGGGCTGATTCGAGCCGTACCAGGGGATGAATTCCGGCACGATGTTCTGCCGGCTGTCATTCAGCAGATTCACGAGCGAATAGGTGCGCGTCTTGACGATCCAACGGGCGAGGAGATGCCAGACGAGCGGGTTGAGCCGATAAACCACGATCTGGGGGGCGCCGTGTCCCGCCGCGTGAAGCGTCGCCGTGCCGGAGACGGTCAAACACAGATCGCACTGGGGAACCAATTCGTTGAATTGGTTGAGACCGAGCGTAAACGGCCCGATCGTTTCCAGACCCTTCGCGTTTTCCACCGCCGGCGAATGGGCGGAATATTTCGCCTGCAAAGACCGCTTCACCACGTCATGGGTCGCCGGCATGGTCGGGATGAGGAACCTGGCCTCGGGAAACGCCTCCAGAATTCGCTGGCAAACCTCCAGGAGATGATCGAAATTCTCCCGGGCGACGCCTGACCGCGAGCCGGGAATCACTCCGATCACCGGCGGACGATGCGGAAAGCGGTGCATGGGATCGTCCGGCGGGCGGGTCGGCAAGTCATCGAACAGCGGATGTCCCACGAACGTCGCCTCCACGCCGTGATCGTGGAAGAATTTTTCCTCGAACGGCAAAATACAGGCGACCCGATCGACGTAACGCCGCAGCCGCTTCATTCGTCCGGGCCGGCTCGCCCAGACCTGCGGCGTAATGTAATACATCACGGGTATTTTCAATCCATGCCCCAGCTTGGCCCAATGCCAGTTCATCGCCCAGGAATCGATGCAGACGAGCAGGTCCGGCCGGTGCTCGCGAAAATAGCCGCGCGTCCATTTGAGGATTCGCCTCAGCTCGAAGTAGCGGAAGATCGCCTTCAACCCCATGGCCGCGCGCTGCACCGTGTCGTAATGCACCAAAGCGCCGGCGGCGACCATCGAGCCTCCCCCGATCCCTTCGATGATGATGTCTTTATCCATGGCCCTGAGTTCCCGGATAAACAACGCCGCGTGCTGGTCGCCGCTGGCTTCTCCTACGGAGATGAATACCCGCCGGGCCATGGGCCCAGAGTCGAGCGAAATAACCGGGGTGTGTCAAGCGGCCCATCGTTCGCCACATCCAAAATAAGCGGCGAACTCCTGCTGTACTGCCTAATTGTTATGATCCTCCCGTCTCAAACAACGAGGGCTGCATGTTCGTTCCCTGGCACGATATGTTTGCATTGCAATTGCCGGTTCTGGAAAAACTCCTTCGGCCGGTTTTTGTTTATCTCTTTCTGCTTGTCGGCCTCCGCCTGGCCGGAAAACGCGAGCTGGCGCAGCTCAACCCGTTCGATCTGGTCGTCCTGCTGACGCTCTCGAACACGGTGCAGAACGCCATCATTGGCGACGACACTACGGTCACCGGCGGAATTCTCGGCGCGGCGATGCTGCTGCTGGTCAACTATCTGATCGTGCGGTTTGTCCATCGACACCACAGGCTGGAAAAACTTGTCGAAGGCAGCCGCGACTACATCATTCGCAACGGCCGTGTCCTGCGGACGCATCTGGACAAGGAACTGATGAGCCGCGCCGAGTTGGCCGCGGCGGCGCATCGCCAGGGAATCGGCTCGCTGGCGGAAGTGGAAAGCGCCGTCCTCGAGCCGACCGGCACCATTACGTTTGTCGCGAAGAAACCGACCTCCGACGATATCCGCCATCATGAGTTGATGGACGCCGTGGAGCATCTGCGTGTGGAGTTGGCCCAATGGCGCGGCGAAAAAGGGGCGGCCGATTCAGGGACCGGTCGTTGATGGCGGTTGCCGCAGGCCGGCCACGGATGGATAGATGAACGCCTCGCATGTTCCTTCGTCCCCGCCGAAGAACTCCTCGTGCACCAGCGGGGCGGCGCCCATTGCCCGGGTGATTTGATCCTTCAATCCCTCGGGGTCGATGCGCGTGCTGAAGATCCAGAGCGGCCCCGTGGTCAGGTTCGGCAAGTCCGACGGTTGCACATCCCAAACCAGCCGATGCGGCCATTCGTGCAAATACCACCGCGTCAGGATCGCGGATTTGTAGCCGTTCTCCAGCACCGCCACGGTCGCATCCGCTGGAGCGCGATGAAACTCATCGCGCAGAAACCGGCGGTTGGCGGCATCCCGCCGCGCTTCGCTTGTCGGCATGACAACCGTGCCCACGGCCCCGACCAACCCGAAGATCAGGAGAAAACCGAAAACGCCCAACTGGGCGTTTCCCAGCGTCCGCTGGGCTCTGGCAAATCGCTCGATGATCGCGGCGGACCCGGCGCCGATCATGAGGCACATCGGCCCAACGAGATGCTGCCCCACGCGGGGACTGTCGGCATACGGATATCGCCTCAGCAGGGCGGCGATGAACGTCATGGCAAACGGCGCGAGGAGCAAACAGGCGATCGGCCCGCGTCCCCGGCGAAAAAGCACCACCGCCCCCACTACCAGCAGCGCGAAGCTCGCGCCAGACCAGGGCGACGCCAAATCAATCGGATACCCGAAAAAATTGTCGGTATGGCTACGCCAGAACCAGACAACAAATTGCAGCGGATTGAATGGCGGAAAAACCCAGCATCTCACCTGGTCCGGCCCGGACCCGGCGAATTGCGTGCCGATGAATACTTCGATCAGCAGCCCAAAACTCGCCGCGACCACGACGGCGAATACCGCGGCGAGCACGCGCTGACGCACGGTGATTTTCCGAACCATCACAAACAGCGTCGCTGCAATCCCCCCGGCCACGAAAACACTTGGCAACGACATGAACAAAGCGAATGGCGTAAGGAGAATAAGAAACACCAGCCACCGATCGCGCCTCCCCAGCAGGAACAGCGTCGCTGGAACCAGCAGCATCATGCTGACCAACAAGTCGATCCCGTACGGCTTCAATTCGACGGCATGGCGGATGCTCAGGTCTGACACTGCCAGGATGCCCGTGGCGATGGTCGCCGCCAGTGGCTCTAGAATCTTTCTTGCCCAAAAGCCGAAAAGAATGACTGCCGACACCCCCGCCAGCGTAGGAATCAGCCGCATGGTGTATTCGGACATTCCCAGCGCCCGATACAACGCCCGCTCGGCCCAGAGGAATCCGATCGGGGCGACCTGGATGTACTCCAACGGCTGGAGCAACTGGCGATAGCCGCGATCGAGAATATTGACCCCGAGAAACCCCTCATCCCCCCAGAGCGGCAGGCCGAGCGCGTAGCGAAACAGGCGCAGCGTCACGCCGACAACCACGAACAGGATCAGCCAGCGCTCCAGGCGCGGACCTCGAATGTGCTGGGCCGACAAATCCTCCATGAACGGCTGTTGAATCTATGGGGCCAAGCCCCGGATGTACATCGGCCCCCCCTTTTTTTGTTGTCGCTTGCCGCTATCGTCCGATAATGGTGCAATGGACGTTGTTTTAATTGGCGCGGGCGGCCACGGTCGCGTTGTTCTGGATATTCTGCGAGCGGCCGGCGTTCACAAGCCCATCGGATTTCTCGATGCCGACCCCCAACTCACCGGACTGACGATTGGGGGCTTGCCGGTGCTGGGTCAGGTGAATCTTTTGCCGAAGCTCAAAAGTCAAAAGGTGAAGGGCGCCATCATCTCCATCGGAGATAACCTGCCGCGCCGTCGATACTTCCAAAAAGTTGCCGACCATGGATTTGAGCTGGTGAACGCCGTTCACCCGGGCAGTCAGGTATCCTCGACCGCCCATCTTGGCCGCAATGTCGTGATCGCGGCCGGCGCGGTCATCAGCACGGATGCCCGCCTTGGCGACGGGGTTATCGTCAACACCTCCGCGGTTGTCGATCACGAATGCGAAATCGGCCGGGCCGTGCATATCTGCCCTTCGGCAACGCTGGCCGGGCGAGTCCGCGTCGGGGATGAAACTTTTATCGGCCTGGGATGTAATATCATACAGTGCTTGAAGATCGGGTCGCGTGCGGTCGTGGGGGCTGGGGCCGTGGTCATTCAGGACGTGCCGGACGGGGCTACGGTCGTCGGCGTCCCCGCACGGGTGATTAAGGTCGATCAAGCGGTCCTTGAACCGACTGGTGAAGCGACCGGGGAACCGGCGCCGGTTTAATGGAAACTTTTGCATAAATTCATTGCCAGTAACGGCCGACAGGGGTAATATTAGGGTACATGGAGGTTTTGATGAGCGCCGTTTACAATCCCGAGTCGGATTTGATCGCCGAGATCGAACGGCTCGAACTCGAGGCGCGTCAAGTGCGCCGCATCATCGAGCATGTCCGCGGTCCGGAGGACCGGCGCGTGCTCAACCGTCAGTTACAGGAATTGAAGGACCAGATCGAGTTTCTGCGTCAGCGAGTCCCGTGACCCTCGCGCAAGATTGCAAATTTCACAGAGGACCCCTTGCCGGGGTCCTTCTTTTTAGCCTTTCTCGCCCGCACTTGGCCTGTCCATGAGACTGGTCATCCTCTGCCTGCTCGTCGTGAGTTTTTCCATCTCGTGGTTCATCACGCGCTGGATGAGAACCTTCGCTGTCGCCATCGGGTTCGTGGACCAGCCCGGCGGCCGGAAAGTTCATGCTGACGCCAAGCCCCTGGGCGGCGGGATCGGAATCTTCTTGGGACTGGCGCTTCCCATTATCGCCTGCCTGGGATACGTGACCTTTGCCGATCCCCCCGGTTTTTTGCGTCAGGCCGTTTCCGGACAGATCGACGCGTATTGGTCCGGCGCCCGTCTCCAAACGCACCTGGCTTGGGAGATCCTTTTGGCCGGAGCGGCCATCCACGTTCTGGGCCTTTGGGACGACCGAAAACCCCTCGGACCGTTTTTCAAGCTCTTCGCGCAATTGCTGGTGATCACTGCCCTGGTCCTGGCGGCCAACCTGCGCATCTTGACCTTTCTCGACCATGCCATCCCCGGCGGGAATGGGGTCTCCATCATCCTCACGGTTCTGTGGATCGCCGCCGTCACCAACGCATTCAATTTCCTGGATAACATGGACGGCCTCTCCGCCGGCGTCGCTTCCATCTGCACCACCGCATTCTTGTTCGCGACGCTGTCTATCGGTCAATGGTTTGTCGCCGCGGGACTTGCGCTTTTGCTGGGCGCGATGCTCGGTTTTCTCTGGCACAACTTTCCCCCGGCAAAGATATTCATGGGCGACAGCGGCAGCCTGTTGATCGGGCTGATCCTGGGCACGCTCACCGTGCGGACGACCTACCTCGCGCCAGGCACGCGATTCCAAAACCACTGGTACTCCGTTCTCGCCCCCGTGATCATCCTGGCATTGCCCTTGTACGATCTGTTCGTTGTCAGCTTTATCCGCCTGATGCGGGGCAAGAGTCCGTTCGTGGGCGACACGAATCACTTCAGCCATCGCCTGGTGGCCCGCGGCATGTCCCGCCGAACCGCTGTGCTCTGTCTTTACCTGGTCGCCGCCGCCACAAGCATCGCCGCGGTTATGCTTCCACACGTCAGCGGCGATGTCGCGATCTTGATTTTCGTTCAAACCGTATTGATCCTGGGCATGGTCGCCTTGTTGGAGCAGCATCCGCTGCCGAGGTAAACTGGGCCGCGGGGACGCGGAAACCAGAAATCCGAAACCAGAATGACGAACCAAACCCGAATGGCGGAAATCCGAAACGAAGAGGGGCGACGTTTGGGGCCCTTCTTTCGGGTTTCTGGTTTCGGATTTGATTCGCCATTCTGGTTTCGCACTTTCTGGTTTTTTCCAGCGTCCCCGCGTTTGCATTTGATTCTTACACATAACCTATGACCAGAACCCGCTACTACCAGGCCGTCCGCGATCCTCGTCCCGCCATCGACTGGCGAGCGATGCTCACCCAGGCCGCTTTTGGCTTGGCTCTGGCCCTGGTCGCCAGTCGCTGCATGCTGTTGGAAACCATCCGAGATCCAAACGAGATCAGGGTCGGCAGCACGCCAATCCCCCACGGCCCCGGGGCCGATGCCTCTCTCATACTCGATCTGCTCTGCTGCCTGCCGGCCATCCTGGCCCTTCTGCGCCGCTGTCTCGACAAAACCTACACGCTCCGCTGGAGTTGGTCCCTGGCGCTGATCCTTCCCATCGCCCTCTGGATGGCCGCCAGCGTCCGGTGGGCTGATGACAAATTCGCCGATGTGATCTCCACCGCCAATTTCATCGCCGCCATGGCACTGCTCTGGGCCATGTCCCAGATCGTCCGAAGCTGGATGCGATTGCGCGTTGTCGCGGCCGTCGCCTACGGGGTGCTGCTCGTCTTCCTCGTCTGCGGCTTCTATTACAAATTCGTCGAAATGCCCATGATGCTCGAACAGCAGACCAAGCTCCTCGCCCAGCAGGGCGTCGATCCCAACAGCTTCGCCGGCATCCTCTTCGCCCGGAAATTCAACGAACTCATGGGGTTCAATTCCTCGGCCAATTCCTTTGCCGGCCTTGTCGTGCTGCTCATGACCATCGGCCTGGGCGTCGCCATTCAACGCATCAAGGACCACGACGATCCCGCCTGGGCCGTCGCATTGGCCATTTCCGGCCCTCTGGCGATCTGGCTGCTGATTTACACCCGATCCAAAGCGGCCCTCGTCATGCCCATCCTGGTCATCGCACTGCTGGGGATCCTCTGGAGATGGCGCGGCCCGATTGCGCGCCAATCCAAACGATCGTTCTGGATCGGCTTTTCGATCGTCGTTCTCGCCATCGCCGCCGGCGTAGGATATGGCCTGGTCCATCACCGCCTGCCGACCGACAGCCTGAATTTTCGCTGGCGATATTGGACGGCCGCTTGGACGATGTTCCTCCGACACCCCCTCCGTGGATTTGGCTGGGAAAACTTTGGCGCGCATTACATCCGCGATCGGATTCCCGCCGCCAGCGAGGAAGTCCGCGATCCGCACGATTTTCTCGTCAGGTTCTTCGTCGAACTCGGCGCCGTCGGCGGCATCCTGGCGCTGGCCTGGCTCATTCGCCTCTGGTGGGAACTCACCCGCCCCGTCGCCCCGCCTGCCCCTGTCCAAAGCCGGGATCAAACGCCGAAGTACGGCCAGACTTTATTCCTCGGCGCAATCGCGCTGGCCGCCATCGTCATCAACACCGCCGCGAGCCTCGACTTCGCGCAAAGCGCCGGGTATGTCACCTTCGAGCTGATTAAGCGATTGCTTTATCTGTGCGCTTTGGTGATCGGATGCCTCGTGGTCGGGCTTCGGACATTGCAAAAGCCGCAGATCGACCCGCGCCCGGCCCCGTGGATTCTGTATGGAATCCTTGTCGGCGTCGGCGTTTTCCTGATCCACAACCTGATCGAATTTTCGCTCTTTGAGCCCGGCTCGTGCTGTCTGTTCGGCATCCTGGTCGGGGCCGCCCTGGGCATCCGGCTCGGAAATCCTCCGGTTCGCAGGCCGCATATTCCCCGCCTCGCCGTCGCCGCGCTGGCGGTGAGCTGCGCCATTTGGCTGTCCGTCCTGACCTGGATCGCCATCCCCACCGTCCGCGCCGAATCCGCCGCCGAACTTGGCGACCAGCAGTTGCGCGCCAGCCATTTCCAACCCGCTTCCGACCAATATGGCTATGCCTTCCAAATCCAGCCCCTTAACGCCGATTACGCCTTTCGCGCCGGCCGGGCACTGCATTTCTCCATGGGGCCGCCGGTGCCGCTGGCCGATCCCAACCAGCTTGCTCACGCCATCCGATCAAAACGAGAGATCATTTCCTGGTACTCGATCGCCGTTTCAAAGGATCCCGCCCTCCTGGCCGCGTATCACCTGCGGGCCATCTTCTGGCTCCAGATGAACGATCCCGACGAGATGATCGCCGATTTCGACAAGGTCATGGAACTCAACCCCAACGAAGTCTCGCTCCGCCTGGAATACGCCCGCGATCTGGAGATGTTCCGTCTCCTGCCCCAGGCCAAGAAGGAATTCACCATCGCCCTCGCCTATAACGAGCAGCTCGACCAAGCCGAGCCCAAGCGTTTGAGCCAGAAGGAAGTCGCGGCGATTCAAAAGGAAATTGATTCCTTGCCGGATTAACGCGGTAAATTTCAAATCTCAATGACACGCTGGGGGCTCGTAGGTTCGAGCCCTCTATCGCCCCCATTGATTCGGTTTCGCAGTCCGTCGCATCATCTCGCACCGAATCGTTACTCTCTGCAACTTGGTCACTTGTGGAATCCGCCCCGGAAGAGGGAGCGGCGTCTTGCGACATCTTGCGTGCAGATGCTGCACCGGATTCTGCACCGCGTGGCTCGGACGCTGCTTCCGCCGCCTATGCAAAGCGCCCATCCGTGATTTACGGGTAGTGATCGCGCGCTATCGCCTCGCCGTTTTATCACCGCCGGGATAGACTGGTGAGTGCAAATGATGAACAAGAAGAAGGACCTGTTTACGACCTACTGGCAGATGCGCATGGCCGGTGCCGAGCGCCGGATGGCGGCGGCGCTGGAGTTGATTTCGCACAAGCCAACGCGGGGCACCTTGGCTGAGGACGTGGTTCGCGAGATCATCGACGCTTTCCTGCCGGGGCAGTGGACCAGCGCCAGCGGCTTTATTGTGGACGCCAAGCAGCGGCCGAGCGATCAATTGGATATCATTATCTATGATCAGTTGGCCCGCACACCCCTGTACCGCGATGAGAATGTCGTGGTCCTGCCGACGGGCACTCGACCTTTTGTCGTGGAGGTCAAGTCGGTGCTGAACAAAGTCTCGCTCTTCGAAGCGCTGGACAACATCGCTTCGCCCAAGGCCCAGGAGGCGACTCCGCGCGATGTGATCGGCGTGGTGTACGCCTTCCGAGGGTTCAAGCAATGGCAGACGCTGCAAACTCATCTGAAGGCCCACTTGCGCAAGTTGCGTAAGAAAGGCGCGTTCGACCCGGCCCATCTGCCGGATATAATCTGTGTGCAGGAACAGAACGTGGTGGTGGTCCGCGACTTGGACCCGGATTTCAAGATGACAGCATATGCGACCAAGACGCCCGTGGTGCAGTCGCTGCTGACTCAGGTGTTAAACGGGTTGCGCGTTCCGGCGCTGTATTCGCTGCTGCCCAAGCCGGATTACGAGCCGAACCCGCTGTTTTCGCTTGCTTGAGGTGACACATGGCTGTCAAGGTGGAAGACAAGTCGCTGAAGGATTTTCTGAAGGCCGTGAAGGAGGCGGACATCCGGCGGGTTCTGCTGACGGATTATGCGACTGTCGAGCCGAAACATGAGGGCGGCGCCGTCGTGCTCGTAGGGATGGTGCAGGTGGTCGCCACGGCGCTCGACCGCAAGCCGGCGCCGAAGGTCATCTATCGGTGGTCGGAGAAAGATGAGTCGGAGCGAATGGTGACGATTACCGCCGGAACGGGACGTGGGCGCAACCCCGGCGGGCGCTTGGCAGCCCGCAAGGAACAAGTCTTTCAGGTGTTGCGCGAAGAAGGGTTGGAGGTGGACGAAGGCGAATGGACCCCGGCCACTGCCGAAGCTTATATGGCCTCCCGCAAGAGCATCGTCGGCTGAGGCAGGATCGGTTAGAGGCGTGGCGGCATGAGCCTCCATTTAACGAGCCGTCGACAAATGGGGCCTGAATTATGAATTAGGAGTTTGAACATCCTTCTCCCAGTTGCGAGACGTTCGCACGATTGCCAGGACTACCGCCCGCAATGTTGTTGAGAGTTGCTCCCAGCCCACAATCACCTCTTTCAAATCGGACGCGAGCGACTGGGGTGAGCGAGCGACTGCACCGGATTCTGCACCGCCTTGGCCTGCGTCTATTGGTTTTTCAGGGCTTTTTGCGTTATGTTCGAATCCTGTATCGCCCATTGAAGAAACTCCGCACGCTTTCGCATCATCCGGCGCCAAGTTGTTAGCGTTTGCCATGGCTCGGGTTGCGATCTTCCCTTCCCGAGGCATCTCCCCGCGTCTCAGCCTCTCCAGCGGTTGCATCTTTAACTATCGCTCGTCGGCATATTGGAAGGGGACCATGGAAGTGTTGCCTTCGGCCAGCAGACGCGAGGCCTGGTCGCGGATTGCGGCTACGTTGAGATAGCGGCCGGGACATTGCGTTACTTTGGTTTCGCCATGGCCCAGGACGCGGTCGGCGGGAATGTCGTATTTGCGCATCAGGTAAACGACGAGCCGGACCAGGGAATGAAGCTGCCTGGGCGTCGGGCGCGTCTTGTTGAAATTGCCGACGAGGCAGATGCCGATCCCATTGGTGTTGTACCGGTTGTCCAGGGCGTTGTCGTGAGCCCCCCACTTCTGCTTGGTCCAGCGCGGCCCGACTTCGATCTGGCCGTCGCCGCTGTTGGTGCCGTTGCCGATGACGAAGTGATAACCCAGTTCATCGAAGCCGCGGTCGCGATGCCATTTGTCGATGATTGCGGCTGAGCCATAGTCGCTGTCGCTGTGATGGATGATGATCCAGGTCCAGTGGTTGGCCGGGGCGGAGGGCATCCAGGAGGCGGGGACGCCGGAACCGGGATCGGGGGCGAAACCGCTGGCTGCGGGCTGGGGGGTGGGCTGGGGAATTGGCCGCGGGGCCGCGACCAGGGGACGCGGGGCGGGCTGGGGAGCCAGGACGACCGGGGACGCCAGACGCACCGGGGGCAAGTCGGCATCGGATTCCATCTGGCAGCCGGCGAGGATGGCCATGACCAGGATCAGGCCGCGCGCCGCCAGGGAGGCGGCTCGGGAATGGGGCCGTGTGTGCTTGGTCATGGTTGATCGCCCTTGTGAAAGTGTCTGCCGGCGCTTATCGGCAAAAGATGCCGCTGCGCAACAATCAAGCGCATTGGCAAGTTCATCGGTGCGGGAGATAAAGCGGAGGTGAGTTGAGCCATCCTTGGCATTTTTGGCGAATTCCTTGGACCGTATGTAACCCCAAGGGGAACGATTTTCCAGTGGCGGACGGGCAAAATCGGGTAAATACCGGCTATGCTGTGTTCATGATCCGGCGGGATACGGACAGGGGCACGATTCTGATCAACCAGCACGACCACTCGCGGCATTGTGGCGAGATGGCGCGTCGGCTGGGGAACGGCCTGTTTGCTTCGCCTCTGCCGTTCGATGCGACCGTGGCGGCCATTGCCGAGCATGATTGCGGGTGGGCGGCTCACGACCAATGGCCGGCGCTGAATGGGCGGGGTTTGCCGGCGCATGTTTTCGAAGCGGAGATGGCGACGGCGCTGGATGCCTGGGGGAAGTCGGTCGATCAGGTTGTCGCGGGCCATCCCTATGCGGGATTGCTGGTCAGTCTCCACACCATGGCACTGGCGAACCGGGCGAGCCTGCGCGAGCCGGAAGGGGCCGATGAATCCTCGCGGCAGCAGGCGTTCCGTCTGCGGCGCTTTGTGCATCGGCAAATCGAATTGCAGGAGTCGCTGCGGGATCAGTTGGGGATGCGGATCGATCTGCCGCTGCGCGGCGGGCTGGCGGAGCCGGGCCGATCGCCCGAGGAGGATTTGCTGCGGGCGAATTTCTTTTTGCTGGAGTTCCTCGATCAACTGAGCCTGAACCTGTGCTTCGACCAATTGGTTTTCGGAAGGATCGAGGCGGTGTATCCGCGGCCGAGCGAGGGGCCGATGGGGGCGCGGATTGGCCGCGAGGCCAATGGGGCGATGCGGCTGGATCCGTGGCCGTTCAACAGCGAATGCGTGGACCTGCAGGTCCCGGCCCGTTCGATCAGGGTTGGGCCGTATGAAAATGCGGAAGCCCTGAAATCGGCGTTCGACGAGGCGGAGCCGGTCGTCATCGGCATGAGGCTGTGCGCCTGGGGGAGCGGCGGTTATCATGCCTCGCCATGAACCGACATTTATTTCGCGCGGCCATTTTGTTGATGGGATTGTTTGCGGTGGGTTGCTCCAGTTCGCAAACGTATGACGTGACGGTGACCAACAAGCTGTCCGATCCGATCACGGTCTGGATGACCAAGGAAAAGCTGGTTGCCGGCAATACGGCCGAACCGGGTTGGGCGTCGCCGGAGGAACTGGCGGTGGGGACGACGGAGACGGAGCATGTCGGGGGCGTGGCGATCGAGCCTGGGGATACGGGCCACACACTGCTCAAGGGGCATATCGACGCCGATGACGTGGCGGTGCTGCGGGTGTATCGCGCGTCGGACCTGAACATGATCTTGGCGCTGCATCGCGGGAGTCCGCAGAGGCTGGATATTCCGCTGGATCCGGGGACGACGGATATCGATATCGCGAAGGAGAAGGGACTGATGATTTTCGTGCCGCATGGATCGAAGTGAAGAAGAAAATTCAACCGCGAAGTCGCGAAGATCACGAAGAAGGACACGAAGATCGGGCTTCTTCAGTGTTTGGCTCCGAGTCTCCGCTCTCCAAATTATTTTGATTCCCTTCGCGGCTGTCTTCGTGGTCTTCGCGTCTTCGCGGTTGCGTTCTGATTTGTGAGTTGGATTATGGCTTATCAACAGCACCAAACGAGCGCCCAGTCGATCCATGCGCGGTGCGCTATCGTGACGCTGAGCGATACGCGGACGATTCAGAATGATCTGAGCGGGAGGCGCATTGCTGAATTGCTGGTGGGCGATGGGCATTCGGTGGAGGAACATCGCGTGATTCCGGACGATGCGGAGGGTTTACGCCGGGTTTTGCACGAACTGCTCGGCCTGGAAGAGGTCGATGCGATTCTGACTACCGGCGGAACCGGCGTGAGCGGGCGCGATCAGGCGATTGGAGTCATCGAATCGGTGATCGATTGTCGCCTGCCGGGGTTCGGGGAATTGTTTCGGATGCTGAGCTGGCAGCAGATTGGCAGCGGCGCGATGCTGAGCCGGGCGGTTGGGGGAATCGCCAAGGGCAAGGCGGTGTTTGCCATGCCTGGGAGCACGGCGGCGGTGGAATTGGCGATGACGAAATTGATTCTTCCTGAGCTTCGGCATGTTTTGTTTGAGATTGGGAAGGACAGGCACGAAGGCACATAGGCACCAGTGCACGAAGGGGAGGATTGAGCGAGCGCTTGGTTGACGGGTGGATGTCCGCGCGTAGGATTGGCCGCGTCCTGAAAGTGGAAGAGATGGCCCCCTTCGTCTAGTGGCCCAGGACATCTGGTTCTCAGCCAGAGAACAGGGGTTCGACTCCCCTAGGGGGTATTTTTTCCGTTTAGAGGGGTGAAACGGCAGGCGGGACGCCATCCCATCATTCACAACACGCCATTTGCCGATACCACCGAGGCAAGGCCACGAATAGTGCCGCTTTGGCCGCTCAAAACGCCCATATTACCCGGTCGGTCATAGGGCGTATATTTCTGTGAACATCCGCATGGTTAAAATAACCTGTTTGATGCTATGTCATTTCGTTAAAGATAGTTATGTGACTTTATTGGTTAGATTCGACTCGCCAATGAGGTTATTTTGACACGCGGCTGCCTCAGGTGCGCGACGATCCAAAACGACCCTGGTCGCGCATAAGCAGATAATTCAACATCACTTAACGACATAATTTTCCAACCCTTCTTGTTCGGCCCCCTATTCGCATGGCTTGACCGTGCTGGGCGATAGCAAGCGATGCCACTGGAGTGGTCCGCGCTATTACCGCAAGCGTCGGTGCACCCAGGCCGAACTGGAAGGGAGAGATTGATGTCTGCTCAGAGAAACATCAGGGAGAAGGTGTGGGCGGTGAAAAACGGAGCGCGCAAGAGCGATTTGAAGGCGATGATAACCGCACCTGCGTCGGCAGTTGCGGCGACGCTAATTTGCCTGGGATTGGTTTCCGTTGCCCAAGGCGCCGCGGAGACGAAGCTCAAAGAGGCGAACACCAGCATCGGAGTGCTGCCCACCAGCGTAACGAACGAATGGAAACTGATTACGGATCCCGCGATCACCACGCCCGCGCCGGTCGATAACACCGTGGACGAAACATTCGATCCAAGCCAGTACTATGTCATCGGGGGTTCGCTGGATAACACTTACGATGCCTCAAAGTATCACCTTCTGCAGGACCCCACTACGGACACCTACGCCACGGGCGTTAGCGTTGAGGGAGTTTTGCCGTACGAGGTCACGGGGTTCGATGTATTGATGAATGGCGGCGGGAACGTTGACGTTCAGGTCAACCCTACGGATCCCGCAGTTGACACCGTTACAAAGACAGGCGACACCAGCGATGGCGAACTTGGTGAGGTGGACGATATCACCTTCGCGCTCATCGGTGACCTGCGGGGCATGGCGAAGACAAGCGACATGGATCAGGATTTTTTCGACCTCGTTCTTGTTGACAATGAGGGCACCGCTCCTCCGACAACCGGCACGGCTTTCGGGGGTCCAGACAGTTTTATAACGTTAGGGCCAATCAACCCAGCCAATCCCAACGTGGATATCACCGATATCAATCCAAGCGGTCTCCCCGAGCCCGCCAGCGCGGCGCTGATGCTCTTCGGGGCCGGTTTCATGGGGCTTCGTCGGCGGAAGTCCTAAATCCGATTCTGAGCGATAGATATCCGCACCGGAGATTTACATACGGCCATCCTTCGGCGATGCTACGGCATTCGCCGCATGAGTCGATATGGCCCGTCTTGAAAGCCGGCTGTTTGTTCGCAGCATTGCCATTGGCCTCTTCCTTACCGTGGCGGTGCTGGCAGCCGGCGCTCTTGGCCTGCTGGACTCGCTGGAATACTGGCTCTACGACCAGCGCGTCATTTACTGTCAACTCCCCGCATCGCCGCCCACGACCCGATTTGCTTATCTCGACATCGATGATGCGTCGCTGGAAGCGCTCGGCCGCTGGCCTTGGCGAAGGGAAACGTTGGCGCGGATTCTGGATGAAGTGCAGCGCGCCCGCCCCAACACGCTGGGCCTCGACATCCTCTTTTCCGAGCCGCAGACCCCTCAACTCGTTCAGGATTCCAAAGGCCAATTGCACACCATCGATGATGACGCCGAACTGGCGCGGGTCCTGCGACGAAGCCGAAACGCCGTGCTGGCCACTTCATTCAAATTGGAATCGGGCGAGGACCAATCGCCGCAATTGACGACGGCGGCCGGATGGTTCAGTCACGACCTGGAGATGACTCGCGACGCGTTCGCCAAACGCCTCATGGGCGCGGGCGAATCGCAACTGAGCGAAGCGGCGGCCGACGATTTATTTCTCCGCGCGCGGCGCCGGGCGATGAAGGAGCGAATTGACTACGAGCTTGACCGAGGTTCACCTTCGAAGGAGCAATTGCTCCACCGCCTTTTGCCGAATACGAATCCTGACGTCGATTCGCCGCTGATCCGACTCCTGGCGGACCAATATGCGCTCTCCAGCGCGGCGTTTTCGGTTTACCGCTTTGGCGCTCCGCGGCAGACTCTGTCTCTGGCGCCCGCGCAGGGCACGCTCAGTGCGCTGCCGCTCCCGATCTTCAGCGCTTTCGCCGCGGAATGCGCCTTTGCGAATTACGATATCTTCGACAACGCCACCGTCCGCTCCGTCCCCATGTTCGTCGAGTACAACCACCGGCTCTATCCTCAAATGGGGCTTGCGACTGCCTGTGTCGAGCTTGGCGCCGATCCGACCGCCGTCCGCTTCGAGGGTTCGGACATTATTATCCCCGCCCCGGGCGGAGCGATTTCCATTCCCACCTATGTCTATCATTCCAAGGCGCTGGGCCGGGACGTGCCCCTGATCGCGGCGGTTCCGTGGTTCGGCAACCGGGATTGGGAGACGATGTTCGACTGGCCGGCGCATCGGACTTCCGCCGGTCATATCTCCATCGTCAAAGTCTGGGATATTTGTTCCGCCCGGAGCGCGATCGTCAAGAACAGCGTCACGATCGATGAGGCCATCTCCCACATTCTCGATGATGACCGCGCGGACAAACTGGCGGTGGACCCTCCGATGGCCAAGAAGTATGCCGCCGCCCTGCCGGACCCGCAGGATTTTGCCGCCCGCCAGAAGATGGCCGAGGAAACGCTCAAAGCGCTGAAGGAATCGGGTTGGCTCGAGGCGTTCGCCAAGACTCCAGAGAAAGATTTGAATCCCGAGGACCGGCTCAAAAAGGTCTTTTTGAGCGATGCCGTGGATGCGTTGCAGAACACCGTCGCGCAAAATCGCCAGCTTCGCGATCAAGTGGACGCGCAGCGGCAATGGCTCGCGTCCCAGATCGGCGGCAAAGGCGTCCTGGTCGGATTTACCGCGACAGGATTTACAGACCAGGTCAGCACCAGCCTGCACCTTCACTGTCCCGGCGTCGTGGTCCATGGCGTGATCGCCAACGCGGTCCTCACAGGCCGCTGGTGGCGCGTGGCTCCGGAATGGGTGACGGTATTGCTCACGGTTTTGTTCGGCGTTGGGACGGCGGCCGTGCTGGGCCGGTGTCACCCCGTGCGCGCCAGTTTGATTGTGCTGGCGCTGCTGGCGGGATACGGCTTGGTCAACGGATTCGTCCTGTTCGACTGGAACCGATGGATCGTGGGAATCGCCGGTCCCACGGTGGCGATCGTCACCGTCTGGGCCGGCTGCACCCTCGACCGCCTGATTATCGTGGGCATTGAGCGAAACCGGATCGCCACGGAGGTCGCCATCTTCAGCAGGGAGATGGAACTGGCGCGGCAGGTGCAGGTCGCGCTCATCCCGACGCATCCCCCGAAGGTGGCCGGACTTGAAGCCGAGGGTTGGGCCATCGCCGCAAGCATGACCGGCGGCGACTGCTATGACCTTTGGGAAATGCACGATGGCCGGCTGGCGATTCTCCTTGCCGACGCCTCTGGTCATGGACTGGCCCCCGCGATGATCGTGTCGCAGGTGCGCACTCTCGTTCGCACCTTGTCGGAATTCGACACCAACCCGTTTGATTTGCTTTCTCGCGTCAACAAACGCCTTTCCAACGACCTGGAAGCCAACCGTTTCGTCACCGCGTTCCTGGGATTCCTCAATCCTGACGGAAGGCTCGAATGGGCAAGCGCCGGCCACGGCCCGATGTTCTGGTGTGCCAATGGCAGCAGCGAGATGCTGGATCTCGACTCCACCAGTCTGCCGCTGGGCATTCAACCGGACTGGGAGGGCGACACGGCCCCGCCCCCGCTCCAACTTCACCCCAATGGCATGCTTGTGGTCTTCAGTGACGGTATCTTCGAAGCTCCCGCCCCTGACGGAAATATGTTCGGCGTGGAGAGGATTAAGGAAGGCCTCCTGGCTTCCCGCCATTTGCCCTGCATACAGATCATTGCAGGCCTGAGAACGGCCGTTCAGCAATGGCAGGCCAAAATCGAACCCATCGACGACCAAACGATCGTGATTGTCCGCAGGACGCGTTCTAATTCCCTCTGATGTTCTGTGGTGCGTCATTTCTGGCAAACAGAAAGAGGTGGCTATCAACTTCCCCCTGAATCTTCTGGGATAAGAGACATTGCTGAGACTCGGAGCGAAAAAAGGCCCCACTCGACCCCAAAAGGTCCCACAGGGGGGGAGGGGGGCGCTTCGCGAGAAAGTGGATAAGTTGAAAGTAGAGCAGTAGATAAGGCGCAAAAGACCGAGGATAGTATCTGAGAACGTGGGGCTTTTGTCCGAAAATTGTTGTATCATGGAAGTCAGCGGACATCGCGGACTCTCCCTGACGCTAAAACAGGCATCGCAAGTCAACTGCGGCCCGCGCGCGGATTGGGGCACGATGTTGCTCGTGAGCCCAAACTAATACCTAACCCTTGTCTGAATTGCAAGGGGAAAATTTGGAGCATCAATTTTTTTCGGAAGATGGGACGACTTTGGATTTCTCGCGGATATTCAGAGCCGGTCCGTTGTTGATCTTCCGGCAAACAGTCAAAACGAATCGCGTCCTCTTTATTTCATTTCCGAGTAAATCACCCCCTCCCTCAAACCGCTCCCGTCCCATTCTCTTTCGGCGGCTTCTCAAGATTCAAGCGAACTTTATGCGCGCCCCTATGCGGCAACGGCGTCTTTTCATGGAGCATGTCAAGGAACTTTTCAAAGGTTGAAGCGAGTGGGTACGTCGCTTTGGTTGAAGCAAAAAACTGACTGATTCGAGGCGGCTCCACTTGAAAATCGAGGAAGACCCGATCACCGCAATCATTTTCGCCAATCGGCACCGCTCGACCCGAAAATTGATATTGTCTAAATGCTCTCGTCTCGCTCCATAGGCTGCCGAAATCCCAGCGGCCTTCCCTCGCCGCAGTTTCATCATCCTCACGACTACCAAGGCCGTAAAAATTGGTTATCCCTCCGACCGCTCCCGAAACCGGATCATCAAATTCGGCCAATTCCAACGCGCCACCGTTCGAAAACCGTAGGAATTGCACGTAAGAATGCGGCAATCGGATGTCAAATGCGACCTCGAATTCATGAAGCACGTCATCCGCAAACGCCGCAAATGGACGTCGCTTGCCATAAGGCTTGACACCAAGTTCCTTGAATTCTCTCATACAAAGATCCCTAGCTCACTCGCTATTTTGGTGCTCCTGCGGGTACCGCCCATTCCTCATAACCGCCAAAGCCGTTCGGATGAAACAAACTGAAATTCTCGACGTGTTGCGCCTTCGGAACCAGCTGCAACCATCCCACCTCACCGTTTGAATTAATTAAAATTAATTAAAGAGGACGCGATTCGTTTCCACGATCTCGCTTAGGCCGGCCAAGCGGATTCAACGTATGCTCCAGGTTCAGGCGGCCGGCGATGCGCTCGGTCCAGGCGGGATCGCGCAAGGGACACGAGCGGCGGATGGCCGTGACGATTTGCTCGGATTCGGTCGCGCTGAGGCTTTCATCCAACCACGCGTCCCAATCCCGCGGCCTGTGGATCGGCCAATCGCTCAACAATTCGGCCAACTCCGCCGGCCCACGCTGGCGGACATGGCAACTTCCCCAACGCCAGGCCACCGCCCGGCGGACCAGGTTGGCGCGGACCGGATTCAATTGCACGTAACGCAGCAGCCGCTGCAAATGCCCGTCTTCCTGGACGGGAAAACATTTGAATCGCCCCTGATAAACGTGTCCCATTCCGCTGGTTGCGTGATGGGCGTGCCAACGCTGCGTGTGGGTATGCGTCAGCCAGCGAAAAAACTCGGTCAGGTCATCGTCTTTTCTCGGCCAGACCACGAAGTGCCAGTGATTGGACATCAGACACCAATCCAGCAAGCGCACGGGCCGGCGCCGCATGGCTTGGAGCAGGACCTTTTCGAAGGCCAGGAAATCCCCGTCCTTTCGGAACAATCGCAGCCGGCCGTTGGCGCGATTCAGAACGTGATAGACCAGGCCTGCCGGGGTGTTGCGAGCCTGCCGCGACATGCCGGCAATCCTAAACGACCGGCGGCAAACAGTCAAAACGAATCGCGTCCTCTTTATTTCATTCCACAAGCTGCTGGCTCATGTTCGCCAGGGCGATTGTATTCCAATTGGCGTCTTGCAGCACGTAGAGCCTTTCGTCAAGTCCCGATCCGGAGATGCCGTAATTTCCGGTCGCGAGGCCGGTGCTATCCCGGTCCCGCAATATCATCTCATCCACGTATGCCAGGCCCCAGACGTACTGATCGACCGGCTGGACATTGCCGCCCCTTATCCGCGCCCCAGGTGCCCCAGCATTTTCCGCGCAACAATCCGCAGAATGTTGAAGACACAGATGCCGATGATGCCCCAAAATAGGAAATTGAAATAGAATCCAATATCCGGGCCAAAATATGCACTTCCCGGAAAACTGGCAATCCTCTCCCTATGCTGCACGTCCAGCGGAATTGGTACGGTCGGATACCTGTCAGTGTAATTCAACGTTTGCACACCAACAGCCAGCTCGAGCAAAGCATGTATGATCCCAAATATGATAAAAATGCCGGCATTAACTATCCAGAAGCTTAACCGGCTTCTTGCAATAGACTGTGGGGAGAAATAATTTAAGTCAAACATACGTCTCGCGACTATTTGAGTGTCAGGTTTCGTTTCAAGAAAGTTACCGTCTTCCGTCATTGAGGGCTGCGTTTAATCTCAACTCGTCGCGTCCCAATAGACACCAGTTCCGCTTTGGAGTGGAAAAAACGAAAGAACAGGCAATTCAAGACTAGGCACCTGGCCAACTCTCTCTACCGAGGGATTCTCCTCTTTACTTGCAACAATCACACGTATAATTGACTGTAACACTCTGCTGATAGCAGTCCGCCGCGGCAGCCGCGCTTGGCAGTCCGTAATAAAATCGATAGCCCCACGCCTCCCAACCAGTCTTTCCCCACGAGTCGTTGACCAAGCGAGTTCGCATTGTAGCTTTTACAATTACTGGATTGCCGGCACAATTCGGAGATCCCGAATCACTAATATCGCTAAAATCTCCATTTATGTCGTGAAGCAGTTGCTGAAGCCTCTCCTCGTTCTCTTGGTCATCACTACCGGATGGCGATGTTATCCCAGTCCCCTGCATTGCGTTTAACAGACAGGCGCTCATCCCGCTCGTGTCAAGGCTAATATTTGACACAATTTGCCCGGCTGGACATTGCAAAGAGAAAGTTTGGTAGCTTTGATGTTCGTTGGGTCCGAAATTCTGACCTGAACTGGAGGCGGACTGAGTTCCTCGAGGATCGAGGAGATCAATGGGATTATCTTGCAAATACAAATACCAATTGTCCGTTTCTCGATTGCGAAAGTCTTTGCCTCGCCTAATTCCTTTGAGGGGGTCTTCTTCCCCCCATCTCCCCAACGTCGGCGAATAATCCCGATGCCGGAACGAGTACAAACCACTGACGGGATCAACCCTCCCGCCCTGATGGAAGTACGACCAGCCGTACGCTTCACCGGTCGCCGCGCCGGATTCGTTCCCGGTCAGCACCGCCACGTTGCCGGCGTACGGATCGTAAATGAAATTCTCCACAAGCTGCTGGCTCATATTCGCCAGGGCGATTGTATTCCAATTGGCGTCTTGCAGCACGTAGAGCCTTTCGTCAAGTCCCGATCCGGAGATGCCGTAATTGCCGGTCGCGAGGCCGTTGCTATCCCGGTCCCGCAATACCATCTCGTCCACGTACGCCAGGCCCCAGACGTACTGATTGACCGGCTGGACATTCCCGCTGTCGGGATAGACCGCCCGCTCTTCCAGGACCTGCCAATCCTTGGAGTAATAGAGATCGCGCGGGGCCAGGTTCATGGTGATCTGGCCCGAGCCGGGCGCCTGCGTGACAGAACGGCCGGTGAATTTGGGGCCCTTCTCGGTCCGATTTGGAATCCGCTTGAAGAAAGGGTCTCACGCCGAGGCGCAAAGGCGCAGAGTCTCTGCGCCTCTGCGTGAGACCCTTTCCTTGAGTCTTGCGCCAGGCCACATTTATGAGTTGGGCCCGACGACCAAACCATCGCTATTCTCGGCCGGACCCGTTCTAACTCCTTCTGATATCATGTCTTGCGTCAATTCCGCAGCGGAATGACGGCAGATGCTTTCCGACCGAAAATTTGGCGAACTGGTGCGTCTTTCATTATGAATGAACGTACAGAGTTGTTGTTGGCGATCCATTTTGTTGCAGCATAAGTGCCGGGAGGTCCAATGCGTACCAAGCGGAGGCTGATTCGGGTGGGTAAATTCCAAATCAGAACCAATCAGCGTGAACAGCGAAGACTTATCGCCATTGAATCTCTGGAGCCTCGCCTGCTTCTTGCCGCCCAGGCCTACACCTGGCAAAACGCCGCGATCGGCGCCGGGGGATTTGTCGATGGCATCTTCTACAGCCCCACCCAACAAAACGTCATCTACGCCCGCGCGGACATCGGAGGACTATATAAGTCCGTCAACGACGGCCAGAGTTGGCAGGAACTTTTGGATTTCGTCGGCGACCACACTACCACCTCCGGCAACGGCACCCAGTCGCAGGAAATCGGCGTGCTGAGCTTCGCGATCGATCCGAAAAATCCAAATAATCTCTACGCCCTGGTCGGCCAATACCAGGGAACAAACGGGGATGTCCTCTATTCCACCGACGGCGGCCAGACCTGGGGCCAGGACGGTCTCAGCATCTACGTCGGCGGCAACTCCAACGGGCGCGCAACCGGTGAACGGATCGCCGTCGATCCCAACGACAGCAGCATCATCTTCCTCGGATCAAACGCCAACGGATTGTGGAAGAGCACCAACTCGGGCCACTCCTTCTCGCAGATCACCAGCTTCCCCAGCGGCGCCGCCTCGAACGGCATCACGTTCGTTCTATTCAATCCCAGCGGCACCTCCGGACATGCGAGCCAGACCATTTATGTCGGCTCCAGCTCGACCGACGCGGGCACGAACCTTTATGTCACCACCAACGGCGGATCGGCCTGGACCGAGATCACCGGGACCGGCGCCGCGCCCACCGGCTGGATGCCCAACCGGGCCGCGCTCGCTTCCGACGGCAATCTCTACCTCGCATACAGCAACGACTTGGCGCCATCCGGCAACCTCACCAACGGCGGCGTCCTGCGTTACAACACCAGCAGCGGCGTCTGGACCAGCATCTCCCCCGACATTCCCGGCGTCACCGTCGGTGCAAACGACACATTCGGCTACGTTGGCATTGCCCTCGACCCCGAAAGCTCAACCACGCTAGTCGTAACTTCATTCGATCGCTATAACCACACCGATCAGATCTGGCGCACGATCGACGCCAACGCCGCCACTCCAACCTGGACCGGGCTCTACGACAACAGCAGCGCACAGAACGGTGGATATGGGGGATTTGATGCGACTCGCAACACATCCAATGCGCCGTGGGTCGCGGCCTTCGGCGACGGCATCGGCAACTGGGCCGGCTCCATCGCGATCGATCCGTTCAATTCCAATCAGCTCATGTACGGCACGGGCCAGGGAATATGGGCCACCAACAGCGCCAGCAACGGCGGCACGAACACGCAGTTGACTGCCGCGGACAGTTGGTATTTCCCCGACAATGGAATCGAGTTTACGGCGGTGCAGCAACTCGCGGCGCCCCCGAGCGGCGTTCCGCTGTTCAGCGCCATCGGCGACATCAACGGTTTTGCTCACACCACTTTGACAAGCTCCCCCGCCGGCGGCGGTATTGCCGCAGCGATCGCGGGCGGCGCAACCGGCTCTATGAACGGCGTGGACTTTGCCGGACAGAACCCCAATATTGAAGCCATCGTCGGCCAACAGGGATACAGCGGCGGGCCCGTCTCCTCGAACGGCGCCTATACCACCGACGACGGATCAACCTGGACGGAATTCGCCTCCGCGCCCGGCGGCGCCGCCTCCGGCGGCAGCGTTGCCGTCTCCGCCGACGGCTCGACACTCCTCTGGGCTTCAAAAGGCAACCTGCCCTACTATTCCCCCGACGACGGCACCACCTGGACCGCATCGACACTGCCCGGCGGAACCGCCACCGGCGGAAAGATCGTCTCCGACAAGGTCAATCCCAACTACTTCTACTACTGGACCGAAAACAGCAACGACAACTCCTGGACGCTTTACGTATCCAGCGATGGTGGAAGGACCTTCACCGCATCCGTTGCCGGACCGCTCGGCATCGGAAACGTCACGCTCGTCGCCAATCCCTTTGTCGCCGGCGATCTATGGCTTTCCACCTACATCGGCATCTATCACTCCACCGACTTCGGCGCGAGTTTCACTCAGAACAGTGCTCTCGCATTTGAAAATGTCCCCGCGATCGCGCTCGGCGCGCCCGCCCCGGGCAGTTCTACCCCCGCGATCTATATCTACGGAACGATCAACAACTTCCTAGGCGTGTACCGATCGGATGACGGCGGCAACACCTGGGTGCAACTCAACGACGTCAGCCATCAATGGGGCGGAGTCGTCCCTGCCATGGCCGCCGATCCCAACGTCTTCGGACGCGTCTATCTTGGCATCAACGGCCGAGGCGTCATCGTTGGCAATCCCACCAGCAGCCTGCCGGCCGGCTGGACCGATGCGGACATCAACACCCCAGGCAATCCCGGCTGGGCCATCAGCTCCACCACCTTGTCCAAGGGCGCGACGGTCAACCAGTGGACCCTTGACGGCGGCGGCGCGGGGATCCAGGGAACTAGCGATCAGTTCAATTTCGCGTATGAGCCCGTCAGCGGCAGCGCCGTAATTTCCGCCCAGATCACCGGCATGACCAACGCCGACCCCAGCAGCGCGTTGCCCGAGGCCGGCATCATGATCCGCGCCGGCACAAACGCCAATGATCCGTTCGCCGCAATGGTGCAGACACCCTATGACGTTGTCTTCGAGTATCGCACCACCACGGGCGGGAATGAGTCGTCAGCTCTGTTCGGCGTCACGCCGGGATACGTCAAAATCATCCGCAACGGCGATAATTTCAGCGGATATTACAGTTCCGACGGGACCACGTGGACTCAACTTGGCTCGACGATCGCGATCGCCGCGATGCCAACGATTGCCAATGTCGGCCTCGCCGCCAGCGCGGCATACAATCCGCAGCTCACGCAGGCTTCTTTCGCCGATATAAGCGTGACCGGCTTCCCCACCGTCGACACGGCCGCGGCGGCAAATCCCAGTCCCGTTCCCGGCTCATCCACCGCCCTGAGCGTACTCGGATCGGAATTCGGCGGTGGTGGCGCGCTCACTTACCTCTGGTCATCCACCGGCCCAGCCGGCGTCACCTACACCGGCGCCGCCAACGGTACGAACGCCGCCAATAACATCACCGCCGTTTTCACCAAAGCCGGCAGCTACAACTTCACGGTGACCATTACTGATCCCAATGGATTTTCCGTAAACAGCAGCGTCGCCGTAACCGTCAATGCCCTGCCGGCGTCGCAATTGGCGATCGTCGAGCAGCCGGCGATTGCCGCGGCGAACATCCCGTTCGTTGCCCCCGTCGAGGTGGCCGTCGAAGACGCCCGGGGGAGCGCTGTCAGCACCGATAGCTCCGACGTGACGATTCATCTCGCCAATGCGCCGGCTGGCGGCGCGCTGACCGGCACGGTGACCGTCGCCGCCGTCAATGGCATCGCGGTCTTCAGCGATCTCTCTCTCGCCACGCCAGGCGCCTATACCCTGGACGCCACCGACAGCGGGCTCACCGGCGCCACCACTGTCATCCAAGTGATCCCCGTGACTGTTCCGCGATTCCTCTTCAGCGCCATTCCATTGAGCGAACCGGCCCTCATTTTTGCGGAGCGGCGGATGCTCCTCAGAAATCCGTCGGCAGACGCATCTTTGGCTCTCCAATTCGCCAGCCCGTCGATTGGAGCGATCACCAGCGTCGAACCGTCAGGCCCCTCCGCTTTCGCGGCTGCATCGCCGCCCTCCGACGCTTTGACCGAACAATTGGATGCAACCAGTCCGCGTTTGACCAACACCGACGAAGCCGTGCTGTCCAAGTCATAGGACTTCCGTAAAACGGGACAGCTCCGAATTAATTTGACGGTTGCTGCGAAATTCGATACCCTCGGCGGCCATGCCGCGTGTGGGTCGCATTGCTCCCGGCGGGTTTATTTATCACGTCCTCAATCGCGGCGTGGGGAAGATGACGCTCTTCCGATCGCGCAAGGATTTCCAGGCGTTTCAGCGATGTCTGGTCGAAACGCAAAAACAAACGCCCATGCGCGTGCTGGGGTTTTGCGTGATGTCAAATCACTGGCATCTGCTCCTGTGGCCCCAGCGGGACGGAGAATTGGCCCGATTCATGATGCGCCTGACGATCCGTCACGTGCGGCGATGGCTCGAACATCGGCGGCAGGTGGGAACCGGACATGTGTATCAAGGCAGATACAAGAGTTTCGTGATCCAGGACGATCGGCATCTGGCCACGGTTTGCCGGTACGTGGAGCGCAATCCGGTCCGGGCGGGGATGGCTCGGAGTTGTCGCGATTGGCCGTGGAGCAGCGTCGGCCAGGACCGACTGCCGGCGGAACTGCGGGTGAGCCTCAGCGAGTTTGCGGGACTGAGGGGCAACGGTTGGATAGAATGGGTCGATCGGCCGCAGACGGCGGAGGAGGAGCAGGCCGTCCAGGATTGCATCAAAAAGGATCGTCCGTTTGGGAGCGAGAAATGGCTGGAGACGATGCGGCGTACTCTTGGCTGGCGCGAACCGCTTCGGCGTGGACGACCCCGTAAAAAGCGGCGGTGAGCGATGGAGAAATTCAGAGCTGTTCCGTTTTGTTCGGTCCCACGAGAGAGATGGTGATGAATGAAGGCGACAGCGAAAGAGCGCCGTTCTACTTCGTATAAGCGGTTACCGGTTGGCGTCTTCCCTCCGAGTAGACGAGTTCAATTATGAGACGAATAAAACGGGACAGCTCCGAATTAAATTCGATCCGGGATGGTGCGGAGTGGTCGCCGTTGAGCGTGGAGCAGCGCTGGCCAAGACGCGGCGGCGATCGCGCCTTACAATTCGTACAGGAGTGGTCTCCATCGTTCATCACGGCACTTTTTGCGGGAACGAATAAAACGGGACAGCTCCGAATTAAATTCACGATCCTGGATGGTCCGGAGTGGTCGCCGTTGAGCGTGAAACAGCGTTGCCCAAGACGCCGCGGCGATCGCGCCGTACGATGCGCGCAGAATAAATCGGGACAGCTCCGGCTCTGTCTCGATCCTCAAAATACAGGGTACTTTCGCTGGCGCGATTGGTCTCGTGCTTCTACAAGCTGCGGGATGGAAACATCCCGATCGCCATGGAAGGTGATGCGTGAAGCTCATC
>Ga0187864_10000215_pt1 | contig 66766 bp, 42 predicted proteins | sample June2016WEW_11_4_FD_132985 | JGI IMG/M metagenome (GOLD analysis project Ga0187864, IMG submission 132985) | Peatland microbial communities from SPRUCE experiment site at the Marcell Experimental Forest, Minnesota, USA - June2016WEW_11_40 | ecosystem: Environmental > Terrestrial > Soil >...
GCACGCGCGAGATCGGCGTGCTGAAGGCCATCGGCGCAACGCGCCGGTCGATTCTGCTTCAGTTCCTGCTCGAGGCCATGGCCATCGTGACGCTGGGCGGCATGCTCGGAGTAGCGGTCGGCTACGCCGTCACGGCCATCATCGATACCCTGCCCCTGCTGGGCCCGCTGTTCCGGGACACCAGCGGCGCGGCCGACATCCACCTCGGCATCTCGCGGTTCGCGATCCTGGCTTCGACGCTCCTGCTCGAGACGGTCGGCCTGGTCGCCGGCATCCTGCCCGCCATCAAAGCCGCCCGCCTCGACCCCATCGAGGCCCTGCACTACGAGTAAGACAGGCCTCCGGCCAGTCCTACTTGCGCCCCTACGCCCCCGCCGCCACCGCCTGCGATGCGGCCAGCGCCTGGTCCAGGTCGGCCTTGATGTCGGCGATGTCTTCGATGCCCACCGAGATGCGGATGAACTCCGGCGTGACGCCGGTCTCGGCCTGCTCCGCCACGGTGAGCTGCGAGTGGGTCGTCGAAGCCGGATGAATCACCAGCGTCTTGGCGTCGCCGATGTTGGCCAGGTGGCTGGCCAGCTTCACGCTGTTGATGAAGCGCACCGCCGCCTCCGCGCCGCCGCGGACCCCGAAGCCGACGATCGCCCCGGCGCCCTTCGGCAGGTACTGCTTCGCGCGCTCGTGATCCGGGTGGCTCGGCAGGCCCGGATAATTTACCCACGCGACGGCCGGGTGCTTCTCCAGAAACTCCGCCACCGCCTGCGCGTTCTCGACGTGCCGTTCCAGCCGCACGTGCAGCGTTTCGATGCCGATCAGGAACAGGAACGCCGCGAACGGACTCATGCAAGCTCCGGTGTCGCGCAGCCAGTGCGTGCGGGCATGAATGATGTAGGCGATATTGCCGATCGGCTTCAGCGCCTCGGTGAAGACCACGCCGTGATAGGCGGGATCGGGCGCTGTGAACTCCGGCCACTTCTCCGGATTGTCCGCCCAGGGGAACCGCGCGCTGTCCACGATCGCCCCGCCCACATGCGCGCCGTGGCCGCCCAGGAACTTCGTGGTCGAATAAACCACGATATCGACTCCGTGTTCGATGGGCCGGAACAGCGCCGGCGTCAGCACCGTGTTGTCGGCGATCACGGGAAGCCCGTGCTTGTGCGCGATATCGGTGATACGGCGGAAGTCCACCACATCGTTCTTGGGGTTGCCGATCGTCTCCAGGTAGACCAGCCTGGTGTTGGCGTCCACCAGTTTGTCGATCTCCTCGGGATGCTTCGGATCGAAGAACCGCACCTCGATTCCCAGCTTCTTGAGCGTCTGCGTGAACAGCGTCCAGGTGCCGCCATAGAGGCTCGTGGCCGAAATGAAGTTCTGGCCGGCGTGCGTGATGGTGAGGATCGCCGCGGTCTCGGCAGCCTGCCCGCTCGCGAATGCCAGCCCGGCGGCGCCGCCATCGAGCGCGGCCAGCCGCTTCTCGAGCACGTCGTTGGTGGGGTTCATCAGCCGCGAGTAGATGTTCCCGAATTCTTTGAGGGCGAACAGATTGGCGGCCTGATCCGTCGAGCGGAAGACATAGCTCGAGGTCGCATAAATGGGCACCGCACGCGCATTGGTGCTAGGGTCCGGTTCCTGGCCCGCGTGCAGGGCCAGCGTGCCCAACTTGTATTGATCTTGCTGATTCGACATTTGATTTCCTTCCGCCTTAGCGGCCATCTAGTCTATGTCCATAGAGTATAAGAGATATCCGCGGCGCAACGCAACCGGAGGGTCGCTGCAGCCCTCCCGAACGCCATCAAGTACACTGTATTGAGGATGTTTTGGTTCATTCCCGCACTGCTGCTGCTCGCGCCGCCACCGGCCGCTTCCGACGATGTCTCCGAGGAACTCAAACGCTTCGTTGAAGTCTACGCACTCGTCGAGCGCGAGGCGGCCGACCCCGTGGCCCCGGAGAAGGCGCTGTACCAGGGGGCTATTCCCGGAATGCTGCGGCGCCTCGATCCGCACAGCGTGTTCCTCGACCCGGACCAGTTCCAGCAGCTCAAGGAGCTCGAGACCTCGACCCGCAAGGGCTTCGGAAGCATCGTCTCCGTTCTGCCCGGCCGCGTGATCGTGCTCCAGGTGCTGCCGGGCACGCCGGCGCAGAAAGCCGGCCTGGGCCCGGGCGACGAGATCCTGGCCGTCAACGGCTTCCCTCTGGCCCGGCTGGAGATCGAGCAGATCATCCAGTTCCTCGGCGATGCGCGCCAGAAGCAGGCGCGGCTGGATGTGCGCAAACCGGGGAATGTCCGCGCCCTCCAGTTCACGCTCACGCCCGAAGAGTTACAGGCCCCGAGCGTCGAGCGCGCCTTCCTCCTAAAGCCGGGCATCGGCTACGTGCGCGTCACGAGCTTCGATGCCGAGACGGGCGCTCAAATCAAGGCGGCCATCGAGAAGCTCGGCGGAAGCGAGCTGCACGGGCTCGTGCTGGACCTGCGGAACAATCCGGGCGGCGTCCTTCCCGCCGCGCTCCAGACGGCGGCGCTCTTCCTGCAGCCCGAGGCCAGGCTGCTCAGCGTGCGCGGCCGGGCCTTCCCGGCCAGCCAGGAGAGCGTTCCCAAAGACTCGACGCCCTACACCTTCCCCGTCGCGGTGTTGGTCAACGGCAAGAGCGCCAGCGCCTCGGAGATCGTGGCCGGCGCCCTGCAGGACCACGACCGGGCCGTCATCGTGGGCGAGGCCACCTTCGGCAAGGGACTGGTCCAGAACGTTTACCCCCTGTCCAGCGGCTCCGGCCTCGCCCTCACCACGGCCTACTACTACACGCCCAGCGGGCGCTCGATCCAGAGGCCGCTGGCGGAAGGGCAGATCGTCTCGAACGGCGCGGAGACCACCAAGGATTTCCGCACCGATTCGGGCCGCCTGGTGCGCGGCGGCGGCGGCGTCCGGCCGGATTTTGAGGCATCCCCGGAGCCCATGACCCGCTTCCGGATTGTCCTCGAGGCCAACGGCGTCTTCACTCAATTCGCCACCGATTACGTGCGCCGCCACCCGGACATCACCGCGGACTTCGACGTGACGCCGGACGTTCTCGACGAGTTCCAGCTCTACCTCTCCGGCCGCACCATCCGGCCGGCCGTGGCCGAATGGTCGAGCGAGCGGGACTGGATCGCCAACCGCCTCAAGACGGAGATCTTCAACCAGGCGCTGGGCGTCGAGCGCGGCGACGAGGTCGAAGCCCAACGCGACCCCGTAATCCTCACCGCGCTCGACAGACTCGGCGTATCGCTTCTGCCCGCGGCGGTGCGGGCTAGCGCTGGCTCAGACTGAACGTCACCGTGATGTCGGTCATGACCTCGACCGGGGCGCCGCTTAGCATCGTCGGCTGGTAGACCCACTGGCGGACGGCATCCACGGCGGCCGGCACCAGAAGCGGGTGCCCGCTCAGCACCTGCAACTCGCGGATGCGGCCGTCGGCGCCGATGATGGCTGTCAGATGCACGGCGCCCTGGACGCGGATCTGGCACGCAATCCTCGGGTAGACCGGCATCACCCGGTGGATCAGCTTGGCTTCCTGCACGCCGCTGTTGACCTTGATGGGCTCGGGCGTCGGAGTCGGCTTCACGACGGGTTTCACCTCGACCGGCGGTTCGAACGGAGGGGCTACGAGCCGCCGCTGCCCCAGCAGAACCGGACCTGACCGATCGACGCCGCCGGGCACGCACACGCCGATGCATACCGGGACGAGATCCGGCGGGGCTGTAGCCGGCCGGTCCGGCCCCAGGTGAACGCCCTTGGGCGGATCTAACGGCGCCCTGAACACATGCTCAACCGCTTCCGAACCGGCCCCGACCAACTGAACGTGCGGCGGCGGCGCCGGTGGCCGATAGACCCCCGGCACGGTCAACACCGGCGGCGCCAGCCGGCCCTGCGGCAACCCATCGAAAAACACCAGCGGCGCCAGCACCATGCACCCGACCGCCGCGAGTTGCCCGGCGAAGCAGACCGAAACCGTCCAAGCCCGGCGCGTCTTCGCCGTGCCCACCAAAAAGGTCTGCTCGAACATTTGCGGCCCCCTTTCTAACCACCCGGCTAGTTAGACACTGCGGAGGCGCGCATTGTTCCCGGCCCTGCGGCCCATCCGCTTGCTTACGCGCGCGGTTCGGTGCGGCCGGATCGGGCCTTATCGCACCCGGTTGATTATGCCGCGGCAGCCTGGCGCGCCGCAGCGACAGGGGACCGCACCCATGTCGGTCGAGAGGTAGTAATCGACGGTCAGTTCTTCGCCCGGCTCGATGAGGCGGCGGCTCATGTAGAGGATGTGGCCCTTTCGGATCGTGGCGCAGAGGTTGGGATCGCAGCAATGGTTGATCAGCTCGGCGCCGCTGCCGCCGGTCGCCCCATCGACGCACCAGTAAGCGTCCAGCTCGAACAGGTACACGTGCTGCCGCTCGCTGCGGCGCTTGGTCTCGCGGCGGCTGATCCTCTCGCCGGTGTATTCGATCACCTTGCGGCGCGCCGGAATCCGGTCCAGCGCGAAGACGCCCCAGCGATGGATGCGCGACGGCCGCACCTCTATCTCGAAAACGGTGTGCCGCGGGTCGATGCGCGGCGTCACAACGATGTCCGCAGCCGCCATTCTTAGCCAGCCGCCTTCGCGGTTAGCACGTTCACCAGTTCCTGCACCGCCGCCGCGCTCTTCTTCAACTGCAGGTCCTCCTCGGGGGTCAGGACGATCTCGTAGATCTTCTCGATGCCGCGCGAGCCGAGCTTGACGGGAACGCCCACGAACAGGCCGTTAATCCCGTACTCGCCTTCGAGGTAGGCGGCGCACGGCAGAACCTTCTTCTTGTCCCTCAGAATCGATTCGGCCATCTCCACGGCGGCGGCGGAGGGCGCGTAGAAGGCGCTGCCTGCTTTCAGAAACTTGACGATCTCGGCCCCGCCGTTGCGAGTGCGCTCCACCAGCCGGTCGATCGTGGCCGCATCCAGCAGCTCGGAGATCGGAATGCCGGAGACGCTGGTGAACCGCACCAGCGGGACCATCGTATCCCCGTGCCCGCCCAGCACCATGGCCGTCACGTTTTCGACCGACACCTGCAATTCGCGCGCGATGAAGGTGCGGAAGCGGGCAGTGTCGAGCACCCCCGCCATGCCGATGACGCGGTTCTTGGCGAACTTGGAAACCTTCAGCGCGGTCCAGCACATCGCATCGAGCGGGTTGGTCACGATCACCAGGATGGCGTTGGGCGAGTAGCGCGCGGCCTGCTCGGTAGCGGCGCGAACGATCTCATAGTTGGCCATCAACAGATCGTCGCGGCTCATTCCCGGCTTGCGCGGAAAGCCCGCCGTAACGATGACGAGGTCGGAGTTGGCCGTGGCCTCGTAATCGTTGGCGCCCGTGAGCAGGACGTCGTAGCCTTGGACCGGTCCCGACTGCAGCAGGTCGAGAGCCTTGCCCTGCGGCACGCCCTCGACGATATCCACCAGGACCACGTCCGCCAGTTCCTTCTCCGCGATACGCAAGGCGCAGTTGGCGCCGACATTGCCCGCACCGACCACCGTGACTTTCTTCCGCATGGGTAGCTCCCTCGAGGTTGACTAAGTTCGAAAGCTGGAATCATTATAGCGGACCGCACACAGACGCTCCCTCCCCTGAGATACAATCCCATTGGATGCGGCAACGGATCATCATTATCGAGGACGAAGCGGACATCGTGGAGATGGTCCGCTACAACTTCCGAAAGGAGGGTTTCGAGGTCGAGAGCTACGCCCGTGGCAAAGAGGGCCTCGAGGCGGTGCGGCGAACGCCACCCGACCTGCTGCTTCTGGACATCATGCTGCCGGACGAAGACGGCTTCTCCATTTGCCGGCGGCTGCGGGCGGACGAGCGTCTCCGTGCGCTACCGGTCATCTTCCTGACCGCGCGCGGCGAGGAGATCGACCGCATCGTCGGCCTCGAGATCGGCGCCGACGACTACGTGGTCAAGCCCTTCAGCCCGCGCGAGCTGGTGGCCCGGGCCAAGGCCATTCTGCGGCGGCAGGAACGCGGCGCAGCCGAGCCGGGCGAAGTAGTCGAAATCCGCGGGCTGCGCCTCGATGCGCGCACGCAGGACGTGAGCGTGCGCGGCGCGGCCGTCGATCTGAGCGCGCTGGAATTCAAGTTGCTCCACTTCCTGGCCTCCCACCCGCGCCAGGTCTTCAGCCGGGAGCGGCTACTCGACGAGGTGTGGGGCCGGGACTGCTCGGTCACGCTGCGCACCGTCGACGTCCACATCCGCCGCCTGCGCGAGAAAATCGAGGCGCAGCCCGAGAGCCCGGAGTATATCGGAACCGTGCGCGGCGCCGGCTATCGCTTGCTGGCGGAAGCGCAGGAAACCTAGTGTTGCAGCATCGCGCCCGCGTGTTCGCTCGGAGCCGTGGGGCAGGGGTTTCCGCCTGCCCAGGCAGGCCAAAGGGCCTGCCCCACCAGGAGGCAGGACGCTAGCGTGCCCTTCCGCAGCCCCATCTTCCGCAAGCTGCTGGTCAGCGCCTTCGCGCTGATCGCGATCACCATCCTGATTCTCGATTTCTACCTGACCCGCGACATGGCGCGCCGCGAGACCGTTTCGGTGGAGCGGCAGCTCGGGGCCGAAGCGCGCGTGCTGGCGGGCGAGCTCGCCACCGCAGATCCGGGGCGCCTGGAGGCCTGGGCACGCACGGCCGACTCCCGGGCTCGGGCCCGCATCACCGTGATCGCTCCCGGCGGCGGCGTAATGGCCGACTCGCAACACGACCCCGAGACCATGGAGAACCACGCCGGCCGGCCCGAGATCCAGGACGCGCTCCACGGGCGCACTGGCGTTTCCATCCGCCATAGCGCTACGCTCGACCGCGATCTGTGCTACGTCGCAATCCCTGCCGACATCGGGGCCACGCCCGCGGTTCTGCGCCTGGCTCTGCCGCTCCAAGAGCTCGACGCCGTCATCGCCACCGTGCGCTGGCGAATCTACGGCGCATCCGTGGCAGCGGCTCTGGCCGCGCTGGTGATGGCCTATTTCTTCTCGCGAACGTTCACCCGGCGCATCCGGCGGTTGCAGAGGTTCGCGGAGAACCTGCTCGGCGCGCGCGCCTCCGAGGTTCTGGAGCGCGATTCCGACGACGAGCTGGGCGCGCTGGCCGCCTCGCTAAGCAACACCGCCGGCCAGCTCCGCGAACTGGTGGAGAAGCTCAGCCTGGAATCGGCGCGCCGGGAAGCCATCCTGGCCAGCATGGTGGAAGGCGTCCTGGCGGTGGATAACGAGTTGAGGGTCACCTTCTGCAACGAGTCCTTCGCGCGCGCGTTGGGCGCCGAATTGCCCGTGCCGGAGGGCCTGCCCGTGCTCGCGCTGGTGCGCGACCCGTCGTTTCTCGACCTGCTCAGCCGCGTGATCGTCACCCACGAGTCCATCAAGCAGCGTATGCAACTGGCGGCGGCCGACGGGCGCGCCTTCGAAGTGCAGGCCGCTCCCCTGGCTCTGCGCTCCCGCCGCGGGGCCATCGCCATCCTGCACGACATCACCGACCTGGAACGGCTGGAGCGCATCCGCAAGGACTTCGTCGCCAATGTGTCGCACGAGCTCCGCACGCCGCTGACCGCCATTCGCGGCTATGCCGAAACTCTGCTGGACGGCGCGCTCGAGGACCAGGAGAACAACCGCAAGTTTCTGGAGGTCATTCGGTCGCACGCCATCCGTCTCAATAACATCGCCTCGGACCTGTTGGTGCTTTCCGAGCTCGAATCCGGGCAGGTCGCCGCGGCTCCCGAGCCGGTGCCGATCCACGCGGCGCTGGAAGCCGCCATTAAAACCCTGGAATCGGAAGCGCGAGTGCGCGGCGTATCGATGCACGTCGGGGACCTGGGCGCCGGGCACGTCCTCGGCCACCGGATTCGCCTCGAGCAGGCCTTCGTCAACCTGCTCGATAACGCCGTGAAGTTCAACCGGCCGGGAGGCGAGGTCCGGGTCGAAACCAGCCGGACCGCCGAAGGCAAGGTCCGCATCGCGATCGCCGACACAGGCATCGGCATCCCCTCCGAGGACCTGCCCCGGATCTTCGAGCGCTTCTACCGCGTGGACAAAGCGCGCTCCCGCGAGGTGGGCGGCACCGGCCTGGGGCTGTCGATCGTCAAGCACGTCATCGAGCGCATGAACGGCTGCGTGACCGTCGAATCGCAGTTAGGCAAGGGCTCCGTCTTCACAGTACTACTACCTCTTGCCGAGTAACCGCCCGCCAAGGTTTCACAATTCTGTAACGTAGGCGTAATCGCCTTTTCACTCGCCCCCGATAGGCTGTTAGCCATGCAACTGAGACTGTTGTGTGCGTTTGTTACCCTTACATTCACGTTGCCCTGCTTTGCCCAAAGCGATGTAGACACGTTGCGGCAGCAGATCGCAGCGCAACAAAAACAGATAGAAGATTTGCAGCGGACTCTCGATGCGCAGCAGAAGGCGCTGGAGAAGCTTACCGCGGCTCCGGCTATTGCGCCGGCGCCGGCTCCGGCCCAGCCTCCCGAAGGCGCCACCGTGTCCGCACCCCTGTCATTCAAAATCGGCGACGCCGAGTTCACACCCGGCGGGTTCATGGATTTGACCTCCATCTTCCGCACGACCAACGTCGGGAGTGGCATCGGCACGTCATTCAACGGGATACCGTTCAACAACACGGTCGCGGGCGTTTCTAGCGAGAATCGGTTCAGCGCGCAGAACTCGCGGCTGGCCCTGAAGATGACGAGCACGGTCTTGGGCATGCCGGTCATCGGCTACGTCGAAACCGACTTCTTGGGCGTTCAGCCCGCCAACCCGTACGTAACCAGCAACGCCATGTCGTTGCGCCTGCGGCTGTACTGGGTGGATGTGACGCGAGGCAAGTTGGAAATCCTGGGCGGACAATCCTGGAGCTTGTTGACCCCGGGCCGCACGGGAATCTCCCCCAATCCCTCCGACATCTTCTACAGCCAGGACATGGACACGAATTACCAAGTGGGCTTGGTGTGGACCCGCGCGCCGCAATTCCGCGTGGTCTACCACGCCACCAAGGATTTCGCTGCCGCCGTGTCCCTGGAAAACCCCGAGCAGTATATCGGCGCCGCCACGACGGTGCCGTCGTTGGTGGGCTCGCAGTTGGACAACAACGCCACGACCTCCACCCCGAACTACATGCCCGACGTCCAGAGCAAGATCGCCTATGACGCCAAGGCCGGCGGTCGCCAGGTTCTCCACATTGAAGCCGCCGGTCTCTTCCGGACGTTCCGGATCGCCAACACTAACCTGTCGAAATCGACAATTCACGGCGCGGGCGGCGAGGTGAACGCGATTCTCGAGCCGGTCAAGAACTTCCGCCTCATCGAGACGGCGTATTACAGTTCCGGCGGCGGGCGGTACATCGGAAACACGGGGGCTCCCGATGTCGTGGTGCGCGCCAACGGCAATCTCTCGCCGGTCCATTCCGGCTCGGGCATCGGGGGCTTCGAAGCCCAGGTAGCTCCCAAGTTGATGCTGTATGGCTACTACAGCGTGGCGTATATTCAGAAGAACTGGGGCTTCCCGGCAAGCGGGAGCGCCTTGCTGGGCTATGGCTTCCCCGGCTCGGCCAACTCCAACAACCGCGTGATCGGAGAGGGCACCGGCGGATTCATCTACTCCTTCTGGAAGAACCCCAAGTATGGCGCTCTGCAGTGGATCAATCAGTACTCGTACCTCTACCGCGAGCCTTGGGCCACCACTCCTGCTATCGGCGGCCCAGTCAAAGCCCACACGAACATGGTGTACACGGATCTCCGGTACGTGCTTCCGTAGGACAGGCCTCCGGCCTGTCCTACGTTACAGAGTCTTCACGGAACTGTAACAGTTCCGTAACAAACGACGCGAAGAATGGAGAAGGACGACTGCATGAGGAGTACCCTGACAATCGCTCTACTGTTGCTGGCGCTCGCGGTGTCCGGCTTTGGCCAGACGCTCATCAATGGCGCCGGCGCAACTTTCCCGTATCCGATCTACTCCAAATGGTTTGACGAGTTTCACAAGCTGCACGCCGACGTCCAGATCAACTACCAGTCCATCGGCTCGGGCGGCGGCATCCGGCAACTCGAGGCCGGCACAGTCGATTTCGGCGCTTCGGACCAGCCGATGAACGACGAGCAGCTCAAGAAGCAGAAGACTGCGGTGTTGCACTTCCCTACGGTGCTCGGTGGGGTAGTACCCACCTACAACGTCCCCGGCGTCACGGCGGAGTTGAGCTTCACGCAGGAAGCGTTGGCGGGCATTTTCCTCGGGACGGTCAAGAGGTGGAACGACCCGGCGATCGCGAAGCCCAACCCGGGCGTAAAGCTGCCGGCCGAAGATATCGTTGTGGTGCACCGCTCTGACGGCAGCGGGACCACCTTCATCTGGACGGACTTTCTGTCCAAGGTCAGTCCGGAATGGCACAGCAAGGTCGGTTCGAGCACTTCCGTGCAGTGGCCCGTTGGCCTGGGCGCGAAGGGCAACGAAGGCGTATCCGGCCTGGTGAAGCAGACCCCGAACTCGGTCGGCTACGTCGAGCTGATCTACGCGGTGAACAACCATATGGACTACGGCCGGGTGCGCAATTCCTCGGGCGCGTTCGTCAAGGCCGATCTCGCTAGCGTGACCGCCGCGGCTGCAGGCGCCGCCGCCAGCATGCCGGACGATTTTCGGGTCTCGATCACGAACGCTCCCGGAAAGGCCGCCTATCCCATCGCGAGTTTCACGTGGCTCCTGGTGCCAACCAAGATCGAGGACGCAACGAAGAGAAAGAACCTCGTAGAGTTCCTCCACTGGATGCTCGGTCCCGGACAGAAGATGACAGAGGCGCTTTCTTACGCTCCGCTGCCGAAGAGCGTGGTGTCCAAGGAGATGAAAGCGATCTCGCGGGTTCAGTAAAGGTGACATGGCTAGCTCCGCAGTTACAGCCGGGCCTGTGGCCGGAAACCCCCGGCTGCGCGAGTTCCTGCGACGTCTGCGGGCCGGGGACTTGGTCGCGCACGCCATCACGTTCACCTTCGCCGCGAGTATCCTGCTGATCACAGTGTTGCTCGTGATGGAGCTCTGGGTGAACTCGGCGCTTTCCCGCGCCAAGTTCGGCTGGAGCTTCTTCACCGGCAGCACCTGGGATCCGGTCGCCGGCCAATTCGGCGCTCTGCCGTTCATATACGGCACTCTGATCACGTCCTTCCTTGGGCTCCTGATCTCCGTTCCTCTTGGCCTGGGTGCGGCTATTTTCCTCTCCGAGATGGCGCCGCCCCGGATTTCCGATTCTCTGACGTTCGTCATCGAGTTGCTGGCCGCGGTCCCCAGCGTGATTTACGGCTTGCTGGGCGTCTTCGTTCTGGTCCCCATCATGCGCGAGGTCGTGGAGCCGGGGCTAGTCAAGACTCTCGGCTATCTGCCGCTGTTCCGGGGCCCCATCTACGGTGTCGGTGTCCTCACATCGAGCGTCGTGCTCGCGATCATGATCCTGCCGTTCATCGTGTCGATTTCGAGGGAAGCTCTGATGGCGGTGCCGCGCGAGCAGCGGGAAGCGGCACTAGCCGTCGGAGCGACGCGCTGGGAATCCACCTGGCAGGCAGTGGTGCCGTTCGCCCGCCTGGGAATCATCGGTTCGGTGTTCCTGGCGCTGGCCCGCGCGCTCGGGGAAACGATGGCGGTTACCATGGTGATCGGAAACGATCCCCGCATCAACGCCTCCCTGCTGGCGCCCGGCTATTCGATCGCCGCCGTCATCGCGAACGAGTTCACGGAGGCCACGGCGGACCTGCACCTGAGCGCCCTCGTCGAGCTAGGGCTGGTCCTATTCCTGCTCACGATGGTCATCAACGGTTTCGCCCGGCTGTTGATTCTGAGCACCACCCGCAAAGGAACGGCGCAGTCATGATCTGGCGGAGGCTCGTCAACACGTTCATGTTCGCGCTCACCGCGTTTTGTACTCTGGTCACCGTCTCGGTCCTGTTTTTCATTCTGGGCTACCTGGTCTACCACGGCTGGCGTTCCCTCAACTGGGACTTCTTCACCAAGCTGCCGGCGCCGGTTGGTGAAAGCGGCGGCGGTCTTGCGAACGCGATTGTGGGCACGGGCAAGCTCCTGGTAATCACGGTTCTGCTCGGCGTGCCGGTCGGATTCATAGGCGGCGTCTACCTGGCCGAGTTCGGCGGCGCGGCGTTCTGTTCCGTGGTGCGATACACGGCCGACCTTTTGAACGGCGTGCCCTCGATCGTCATCGGCATCCTGGCCTACGCGCTGGTGGTCATGAGGGCCAGGCAGTTCTCGACTTTCGCCGGCGGATTCGCCCTGAGCCTGATGGTGATCCCCATTACGCTGCGCAGCACGGAGCAGTTCCTGCGGGCCGTGCCGCAAACCCTGCGGGAAGGCGCGCTAGCCTTGGGCGCGAGCAAGTGGAAAGCGGTGCTCACGGTGATCATCCCCGCGGCCATGCGCGGGATCCTGACCGGGACCATTCTGGGCGTGGCGAGGGTCGCGGGCGAGACCGCGCCGCTGTTGTTCACGGCGTTCAGTAACCGCTACTGGAGCCCGGGCTGGTTCCAGCCCACGGCCTCGTTGCCGGTGATGGTCTTCACCTACGCCATTTCCCCCTACGAAGACTGGCATCGCCAGGCCTGGGCGGCGGGGCTGGTCCTGCTCTCCATGATGCTCGTGGCCAACGTCGCCGCGCGCCTGATTCTATCTCCGAAAGGAGCGCAACACGCTTGAGTATGGCAGCCATGGCAAATCCTCTCCGTATGGGCGACGAGCCGAAGGATAACGCGGCCGCCGCCGGCCGCCCAGAGCCGGCCGCGGCGCCGGATGCGAAGCTGCGGGTAGCCGGCCTGAACTTCTATTACGGCACTGCCCACGTTCTGCACGACATCAGCCTGGAGGTTCCGCCCAACAAGGTGACCGCGCTGATCGGGCCCTCCGGCTGCGGCAAATCGACCTTCCTGCGGACTCTGAACCGGATGTGCGACACGGTCCGCCACGCGCGCGCCACCGGCGCCGTCATGCTCGATGGCGAGGATGTGATGGCGATGGACGTGGTCCAACTGCGGCGCCGCGTCGGAATGGTGTTCCAGAAGTCGAACCCCTTCCCAAAGTCGATCTTCGACAACGTCGCTTACGGCCCGCGCCTGAGCGGCCGGCTGCACAGGGCGGCGCTCGAGGAGGCGGTGGAGCGGAGCCTGCGGCGCGCCGCCATCTGGGACGAAGTCAAAGACCACCTGCAGGAGTCCGCCTACGCCCTCTCGGGCGGGCAGCAGCAGCGGCTGTGCATCGCCCGGGCGCTGGCAGTGGAACCCGAGGTCCTGCTGCTCGACGAGCCCTGTTCGGCGCTGGACCCGATCGCCACCGCCAAGATCGAAGAGCTGCTCTTCACCCTCAAGGACAACTGCACGCTGGTGATCGTTACGCACAACATGCAGCAGGCCGCGCGCGTCGCGGAGTTCACCGGCTTCTTTCTGCTGGGCAAGCTGATCGAGTTCGATAAGACCGAGATCATCTTCAAGCGTCCCGCCCAGAAGGAGACCGAGGATTACATCACGGGCCGGTTCGGGTAGACTGGAACCGCGGGAGCCGATTTGCGCCACTTTATCGAAGAACTGGACGAGCTGCAAAAGAAGCTGCTCGAAATGGGCGGGCTGGTCGAATCCGGCGTCCACAACAGCGTACTCTCGCTCACCGACCACAACGAAAGCCTGGCGCAGGAGGTCCTGCGCAACGAGGCGCGCATCAACCAGATGGAGATCGAAGTCGACGACTTCGCCGTGGGGCTGATGGCGCTCTATCAACCCATGGCCCGCGACCTACGATTCCTGACCGCCGCCATCAAGATCAACGCCGACCTGGAGCGCATGGGCGACCTGGCAGTGAACATCGTGGAACGCGCGCTCTCCCTCATCTACCAGCCGCCGGTCAAGCCGCTCATCGACATTCCGCAGATGGCCAAACTAGTCGAGTCCATGGTGCGCCGGAGCCTGGATTCTTTCGTGAAGCGCGACTCGGAACTGGCCCGCGCGGTGCTGCTCTCGGACGATGCGGTGGACGAGTTGCGCGACGCCATTTATCACGAGCTGATCGACTTCATGGAACGCGACCCGCGGACGGTGTCGCGCTCGGTGGACCTGATGTTCGTCGCCCGCAACCTGGAGCGAATCGCGGACCACGCCACCAATATCGCCGAAGACGTGTTGTACCTGGTCCAGGGCGTGGACGTGCGCCACCACGCGGAAGCGCGCAGCTCGCTCGGATAGGGGTCAATGCTCGAACTTTGCTCCGGCGTCCTCGTGGCAGGAGCGGCATAGCGCCTCGCGCGGCTCCTTCAGGTGCGGGCGGTAGTTGCTGGCGTGGGGCGTGTGGCAGGCCGTGCAGTCAAATGCCGCGTGCGGCGACTTGCTGTCCGCCACTTCGTTCCCTACCTTCACGTGGCAGGTGAGGCACAGAGCCCGCACCTTGCCGCCGTTCAGCCGGATCTCGCCCGCCACCGGCTCGGCATGACACTCGTCGCAGTGGCGCCCGCCGAATGGCCCGTGCTGGCTCTCGTAGATCAGCTTGGCGCCGCGCGAGGCGTGCGGATCGTGGCATCCGGTGCACACCGCCGTCTGAAACGGCTGCTGCTGATGGGCGGTCGCGAGCCTTTCCGCGCTTGCGTCGTGGCAGCCGAGACACAGCGCCGGCTGGCGGGCCTTGAGATAAGGGGGATCCGCGTGGGCAGCGGCGGCGCGGTGTTCGATGTGGCAGGCCAGACACCCTCCCGGGTGCACGGCGGGCTTCTTCAACTCGGCCGCGATTGCCGCGTGACAGTCGACGCACTCCGTCTGCGCCCAAGCCGCTACAGGCAGCAGAAGAATCGAGATCCAGCGGAGCAGAATCGGCAAGAGCGTATTATACCGCCTGCTGCTCAGTTCAACCCCACGATCCGGTAGATCTGCGCCCCGTACTTCTCGATGGTGTGCATGCCGATGCCGGGGATCGCCAGCAGCTCGCCGGCGGTCTGTGGGCGCGCCTGGGCAATCGCCCGCAGTGTGCTGTCGGGGAAGATGCGGAACGCCGGGACGCCGCGACGCTTCGCCTCGCCCAGCCGCCAGGCCCGTAGCGCCTCCTCGACCTGGGAGGTCTGGGCGGCATCCGGCCGTTTCCGTTTGCGCGGAGCGGCCGCCTCTCGTGCCGGTGCGGCAGCGGCTTTCTTCCTTCTCTTGCGCTTTTGAAGCGCCGCGACGTGAACCGCGGCCTTGATGACGAAGTCGATGTCATCCCCGGCCGCACCGCCTCGCGCCAGGCTCACCTTGCGGAAAGGAATCCGCTTCCCATCCTTCTCGAAGGTTTCTTCGGAGAGCCGCAGGATTCCGGCGCGCGCCAGCGCCCCGAGCACTTCCTCGAAAGAATCGCGGCTCACCTCGCCATCGGGGCAAAGCTCCTGGTGCAACTTGCCGGTCGGCGTGGCGCCCCCGTCACGGAGCGCCGCCACCACGCGGGCCGCCGCGGCGCGCTCCTCCTCGAACGGTTTTCGGAATCGCTGCGCGACGCAATCGTCCGGCAGGCAGAAATCGCAGATGCCGCACGGACTGCCTGCATCAGCCAGATCGCCGAAATGCCGCACCAGCGAAGACATCCGGCACTGGTTGCTCTCGGCGTAGCGGATCATCAAGTCGATCTGCGCGCGCTTCTGCTCGAGCATGGCGATGTAGGACGCGCGCCAGCCGCCCTCGCCTCGCGTCACGTTTTCGGCGTAGTCCACCAGCGCGCCGCCGTGAATCCATAGCTTCTCGAGCGCTTTGTCGAACGTCTCCGCGTCCATGCGCACCTGGTGCTTGAGCGCCTCCTTCTCGGTCGCCTCGAAGCCGAGCCGGGCGAAGATGCGATCCAGTTCGGCGGGGTCGGGATAGTCGCGCTCATAGAAGAAGTCGTGCGTGTAACGGTCGGCGTAGGAGTGCATCAGAATGGCGCGGCTCGGCCCTCCGTCGCGGCCCGCGCGTCCGATCTCCTGGTAGTAGGCCTCCACGCTACCCGGCAGCGCGGTGTGGACCACGGTGCGGATGTCGGCCTTGTCGATTCCCATTCCGAAGGCGATGGTCGCCACCACCACCTCGATTTCGCCCTTCTGGAAAGCCTCCTGAACGCGCTGGCGGCGATCGGCGTCGAGACCGGCGTGGTATGCTTCGGCGGGATAGTCCGCAGCCAGCGCTGCGGCCACCGATTCGGCCTGCTTGCGCGTCGGCGTGTAGACGATGGCGGGACGGCGGCCATCGCCGGCGAGAACTTCCCGGGCCAGCGCCGTCCGCTGGAACGGGGCAACCTCGACCACCTCGATCGCGATATTGGCTCGCCGGAAACCGCGAATGAACCGCGTCGGGTGGTCCAGGCCCAGTTGCTTCGCGATATCGTCCTGAACCAGCGGCGTCGCCGTCGCGGTGAGGGCGATCACGGGCGCGGGCCGGAACGTGGGCACGTACTGGCCGATCATGCGGTAGTCCGGACGGAAATCGTGGCCCCATTGCGAGATGCAGTGCGCTTCGTCGATGGCGATGAGCGACAGCTTCCGCTTGGCGAGCATCTCCGGAAAGCCGGCCACGCGCAGGCGCTCCGGCGCGATGAACAGGAATTGCAGTTTGCCGTTGAGGTAGTCGATGCACACCTGGCGCGAGACGGCGCGGTCGCGGCCCGAATGGATACGCTCGGCGGCGAAGCCGCGAGCTTGAAGCGCCGCGACCTGGTCCTCCATCAGCGCGATCAGCGGGCTGATCACCAGCGTCGTCCCGCCGCGCGCGAATCCGGGCAACTGGTAGCACAGCGACTTGCCGGACCCGGTGGGCATGACGAGCAGAGCGTCTTTTCCCTCGATCGCCGCGCGGCAGACCTCTTCCTGGTTCGCGCGGAACTCCGCGAAGCCAAAGCGGCTGTGCAGAAGCTCCTGGAGGGAAGTGGGACAGCCCTCTGGCATGTCGGGTGTGGGTGTGGGACAGGCCTCCGGCCTGTCCGGCGACCGGCCGGAGGCCGGTCCCACTTTGCCTACCACCTCGCGCACGTAGTCTTCGATGCCCTTGATGAACGGCCCAAGCTCGGCCGCGCCGCGCTCGATCCGCTTCAGATACGCCTCCCACTGGCCCGTCATCGCCGGGCTTTTCACTTCGGGGTGCACCACGTCGATGAGATTGATCCCCTTCTGGGTGGCTTCGAGCGTCTTCCCCGCCCTCACGATGTAGCCGCGCTTGACCAGTACTTCGATGATCGCCGCGCGCGTGGCCGGCGTGCCCAGCCCGGTCTCCTTCATCGCGTCCGAGAGCTCTTTCTCATCGAGCGTCTTGCCGGCGGTCTCCATGGCCGTCAGCAGCGTGGCGTCGGTAAACCGCTTGGGAGGCCGCGTCTTCTTCTTCACCGCCTCGACATCGACGACCTCCTGCGGCTGTCCCTGCGCCAGATGCGGCGGAAGGCTCTGCTCCTCCGCGTCCTGCTTGGTCTTCCGCCCGACCTGGAGATCGAGTGCCTTCCAACCCACCTGCTCGACCGCGGTCCCCGAGGTGCGGTAGTGGTCGGTGGCATCGCTGCTGGCAATGGCGGTGATAACCGTGGTGACCAGCCAGACGTGGTCGTCGTGCCAGGCGCTGAGCAGACGGCGGCAGATCAGGTCGTATATGCGGCGCTCGTCGGGCGGCAGGTTCACCTTCTCGGGCGAGGTGACGATCGGAATGATGGCGTGGTGATCGGTCACCTTGGAGTCGTCGATGAAGCGCCGTCCCAGCGGCCGTTCGCCGCTCCCCGGCGCGAGTTGTTCGCGATACGGCGCCTCGATCGCTGCCACCACGCGCGGCAGCGTGTGCGCCACTTCCGTCGAGAGATGCCGACTGTCCGTGCGCGGATAGCTGATGAGCTTGTGGCGCTCGTAGAGAGCCTGCGCAAGATCGAGCGTCCTCTGCGCGCTGAAGCCGAACAGGCGGTTTGCGTGGCGCTGCAGCTCGGTCAGGTCGTAAAGCGGCGGCGGCGCCATGCGCTGCCTCTCACCCTTGATCGATTCGATGGCGGCGCGCCCGCTGCGGGCCCGGCCAACGATCCGCTCGGCTTCCGCGCCATCGGCCGTCAGGCGCGTCGCATTCTCCCCTTCACCGCGGAACCAGGTGCCCTGGTAAGTGGCGGCGGCGCCAGGACTGAAGGTCGCCACCACTTCGATGTAGTCCTCGGGCACGAAGCTGCGTATGGCCAGTTCGCGCTCCACCAGCATGGCCAGAGTGGGCGTTTGCACGCGGCCCACCGACAGCTCTTCGCGGTACTCAATCGAGTAGGCGCGCGAGAGGTTCATGCCTACCAGCCAGTCGGCGCGGCTGCGTCCGCGGGCGGCCTCGCCCAGCGCGTCGTAGTCGCTGCCCGGCCGCAGGGCGGCGAAGCCCTTGCGGATTGCCTCCGGCGTCAGCGACGAGATCCAGAGCCGGCGGAACGGCTTCTCGCACGCCGCCGCTTCGTAGATATAGCGGAAGATCAGCTCGCCCTCGCGGCCGGCGTCTGTGGCGCACACTACGCTTGCGACCTTCGGCGACGTGAGCAGCTTGCGCACCACTTCGAACTGGTCCTTCGTCTGCTCGTAGACGACCAGCGGCCAGCGGTCGGGCAGGATCGGCAGCAGGTCGCGCCGCCACTGGCGCCATTCCGGATTGATCTCGTGCGGCTGGGCCAGGGCAACCAGGTGGCCGACCGCCCAAGTGACTACGAACCCATTGCCGTGCAGGTAGCCTTCGCCCTGGTTGTTGGCGCCCAGTACGCGGGCGATGTCGCGCGCGACCGAAGGCTTCTCGGCCACCACGGCAACGGCGCCTGTTTCCGGAACGCGCATCCTGAGTTCTCAGTGTAGCCGCAGTGTGGCTTCGGGGCGCGGCGACCGAGAGGCGGCGCGCCCCTGAAAGTGTCGCGGTCGCCTTACAGGTTCTTCGCCGCGAAGCGCGCCATGGCGAAACCGTCGATGTACTTGAAGGGCTCGGCGGCGCTCGTCGCGTAGAGATGTCGGGTGGCGACCACCACCGCGTGATCTGTTCCGCTACATTGAAGTGATGCCCAACGCCAACGCGCGTTTCGGACCCGTTGGCATCAGAAGAATCGCTCTCATAACTTGCATCGCGACCGCGTCAGGCGCTCTGCTGCCAATGTGGAAGTTCGCGCAGACGGTCTTTGGGGCCCAGTCGATGCACACCCCTTGGAAATGGCTGAGCATCCCGGTCCTTGCGTTGGCATCCCTTCTCACCGCGATGATGCCAGTGTTCTACTTCGCGTTGTACCGCAACGAAGGAACCCTGCGCTTCCCGAAGCGCTACCGGATGCTGGCCCTGGCGGCGGCGATCGTTGTGGGAATCATGACGGCGGCAGAGTTACCGGAGTGGATCGGATCTTCAGGCGCCTATTGGAGAGCGATGATGGCCCTCGATTGGAGGAGCGGAGGCATAACCGTTTTCACTTTCCTGCGAGCCCCCTGGACGATCCGGCAGGTCTCCACTTTGCTCGGCGAGTTTTCGAACCTCGCCTTTATCCTGCTGCTGATCGCGTTTTACCGCCAGGCAAGCGCCGACTCGTCTGCGGAGGCTCAATACTCGCGACTGCTTAGCGTTGTGGCCAGGGTGGTTTTCATCGCGTGGGGAATCTGGTTGGCGTTCTGTGTAGTCCGGGTGGTGCTGACCCCGCTCAGCTACTCTCAGATTCGGAACTACGGACTTGAGCTGGGGCGCAGGCCACCGACATTCGGGCACTTCGTGGCAGAACCGCTCCATATGCTACTGTCCCAGGCGTGTTTGTATACCGCCCCTTATATCGTCTACAAGAGCCGGCCCGGAGGACAACCCGGCGTACTCGGGAACTGACCGGCCGGAGGCCTGTCCTACAAATTCTTCGCCGCGAACCGCGCCATGGCGAAGCCGTCGATGTACTTAAATGGCGACTGGCCGGTCGTGTAGTGAGCGCAGGGCAACGACAACACCTGGTGCGGAATGCCGCGGCTGCGGAAGGCATCCAGCACCTGGCGCGAGTATTGCGGCAAGAAGGTCGTGTCGTAGCGAGCCCAGATGAGCAGCGTCTTCACGTCCCGGCCCGCGATCCGGTCGAAGTAACTGGCGGGACTGATCGGCGCCCAACAATCGCGCAGTTCGTCCTGCGTGATGGAGTCCCCGAAGCCCCGCCTCACGTGTCCGGTGGAGATGCCCGTCCATACTACGTCGCCGAACCAGGTGGAGACGTGGTTGTAGATCGCCACACGCAGTCGCGGATCGTGCATCGCCGCGATAAAGGCGATGCAGGATCCCAGACTCGTTCCCAGAATCCCCAGGCGGTGGTAGCCCCGGGACTCCAGCCAATCCAGGCAGGCGCGGGCGTCGATGACCGACTGCCGTCCGGCGTGTATGGTCCGCCCCACGTTGCTCGATACGTGATAGTCGGCCCGCTGGAGCTCGGCCGGCCGCCGCCGGTCGTGGTAAGCGAGACTCATCCGCAGCGCCGTGACTCCGAAGCCGTTCAGCAATCGGCAGAGTCCCAGGTGGCCCTGCTCGTCTGCGTTCCACTGCGGAAGAACCACCAGCGCCCTGCCATCGGCCCTCCGGGATGGGAAGAACTCCGCGTGCACCGTATTGTTCTCCGGGTGGGGGGTCTCCAGAGGGCTGGTGAAGGTGAGATGGCTCCCCTCAAGCTCGAAATCCGAGGGCGAGCGGTAGGCGAAGAAGGCGTCGGAATCCTTTACAGACCGCGCAGCGTACTCGCGGATCGCCCGAGCGGAGTCGCCGTTGGGGGGTATTCCCAGCCAGTCCAAACCCCAATCGAACGGGCGAACAACCCGGTTGGAATCCCGGTTGGCGAGACGGTTCTCCCAGCGATCGATCCAACGTGCGTATATTCTTGGCATCAAAGGAGAACATTGTAACACTGGAAGGTTGGGAGGGGGGAAAAGAAAGACCCCGCGACAGCGCGGGGTGGGGAGAGAGTACTACCGGCAAGAGGCAGCTCCCCCAAAGCGATTAGAAACCTCTGTTAACCCCACACACGCGGGAGCAATCCTCCTACCAAAGTGAACCACCTGAGCCGTAAGGTGTTAGTCCAACTCCGATCCGTTTTTCCATAGAGACCACCGCGGGCAGATACGAGTTTTGAAAGAATCGCCTGAAAAGATGGTACAAGAGTAGATACACAAAAATGGCGACTGCGGCCCATTCCTCGGCCCTCCTGCAAGCCGGCACAGCGCGCAAGGGTCTCGCGGGCTTCTTCCTGTCCGGCCTCCTGTTCTCGTTCCTGGGAGTGATCTTGCCGGCCTGGGGGCACCACATAACCGGCGATTTCGTGACGGTCGGCTACTACTTCCTGGCAATGAACCTCGGGATCCTAACCTCCCCGCTGCTGTCGAGGGCATTGCGGCGCAAGACCTTATCTGCCCCGCTAGCGCTGGCCTGCGGGCTGGCGTGCTTGGCTCTGCTGTACCTGGCGTTCCTGCCGCCCGGCACGAATCCCTGGTGGAGAACGGCCGGGATCTTCGTGCTTGGCTGCGGCGCCGGGCTCCTCAACCTGGGGATCTTCCGCGCCGTCAGCCCGCTCTACCAGCACGACGCGGCGGCGACGGTGAACCTGGCGGGCGCGATGCTGGGTGCCGGCTGCGTGGTCATGACCGTTCTGGTCGCCGGGACGTTCTACGTTTACACGGTCATGAGCATCCTGATCTTCGTGGCACTCATTCCGGGTTTCTTTCTGGTCATGTATGCCACCACGCGCTTCCCCGCCGCGGCGCCGGCTCGGGAGCCGACCATGCGGCAGGCGTTCGCGGATTTCCGCAGCCTCGCCGCAGTGCTGTTCGCCCTCTTGTTGTTCTTCCAGTTCGGCAACGAGTGGGCGATCGCCGGCTGGCTTCCCTTATTCCTGATTCAGCGCCTGGGGATCAGCCCCGAATCCGCGCTGATGCTGCTGGCGGCCTACTGGCTTTCTCTGCTTGTCGGGCGGGTGGTGGCCATCGCTATTCTGCCTTCCATCAGCCGGGGCAAGCTCCTGATGGGCAGCATCCTGGCGGCTCTGTTCGGCTGCTCGATCCTGCTCGCGACCAACAACCTGTTCGGCGCCGTCACGGGCGTTCTGCTGGTGGGTGGCGGATTCGCGTCGGTGTATCCGCTGGTCGTCGGGAAGATCGGCAGCCGGTTCCCTTACTACCATCCCGGCTTCTTCAACGGGATCTTCTCGTTTGCCTTGACCGGAGGGCTGCTGGCCCCCTGGTCGCTCGGCTACTTCACCGATTGGTGGGGCATCGGCGTGGCGATGCTCCTGCCGCTGCTGGGGACCATAATGGTCTTCCTGCTGTTGGTGCTGATCTGGGCCGAGGCCAAGTTCCGCGAGGCGTGACGCGTCAGAAGAGCCGGATCGAGGTCTGCTTCTCGCCGCGTTGCCAGATGAGATCGAGCGACTTGATCGACCTCATCTTCCCGTCGTATCGGAAGTAGACATAGCCGCTCACGGGGCGCTGGCACGGCCCGTCCGGGAAGGCCGCTGCGACGGCCGCCTCCGGGGCGGTCGGCTGCGGTGGCCGGTCGGCGTCTGTGGGCTGGTCAACGGGCGCGGTGGGCGGCCTGGGGCCTTGGCCGATGTTTGGCCGCTGATCCCCCGGGAAGCGTTCAACGGGCTGCGTGGGGCCCAGGATCACCGGGCCGACTTGCGTTTCGAAGCCCGTGCGCCCTTCCGAGCCCGGATACTTCAACGACATCGCGACCATCTCCGGCGTGTCCGGGAGCAATTCCTTCTTCCCGTTCACCCGCAACCGGAACTGGCCGGCCTCGACCGCCACCGGCTGAGATTTCGGAGGGTAAATGGCGATTTCCAAAACCAGATAGTCGGGAACGAGGAAGTTCGTATTCTCAGAGGGAAGGGTGTGAACGAGGTAGGCGGCGGCGATGTCGACGTCGCCCACGCGAGCCTGAACGGGATAGTCTCCGGGCTTCGGCTTGGGCATCGTACCGGCCAGTGCGCAGGACGCCAGCGCGATGGCGCACATTCCGAAGGCTCGCACCATGCATGAAGTATAATGCGGCTTCCGATGAAATGGTTTCCGATATTGCTTCTTACGGCGGCCGCGACCGCCGCGAGCCCGAAGCCCGGCAACCTGGGGCAGCGCATCGAGCGCATGATCCGCTCGTCGCCGGTGGCCGAGCGCTCGTTCTGGGGAGTCGAAGCGGTGCAGGTTGCGACGGGCAAGCCGCTGGTCGCGCTCAACCAGCGCCGGCTGTTCACTCCGGCCTCGAACACCAAACTCTTCACGACCGCCGTGGCCCTGACGGAACTGGGGCCGGCGTATCGCTTCGAAACCATCGTCACCTGTGAGCGCGCTCCGGACGCCTCGGGCCGCCTGGTGGGCGACCTGCGTCTGGTGGGCGGAGGGGACCCGTCGCTGGATGCTCTCGAGGGCCTGGCGGACCAGGTGGTAGCGAGCGGCGTGCGGCGCATCGAGGGCGACATCCTCGGCGACGACACGGCGTACGTGTGGGAGCCGTACGCGGAAGGCTGGGCCCAGGACGACACGCTGTGGGATTACGGCGCGCCGGTCAGCGCTCTGGCGGTGAACGACAACCTGGTCACGCTGCGCGTGCGCGCGGCCGGCAAGCACGCCGCGGTCGCCTTTTCCCCACCCCTCGACTACTACGCCGTGGACAACCGCGTTCGAACCGGCCCGCGGCTGGAGAACAAAGTTCACGTCGAGCGCCTGCCGGGGTCGCGCCAGTTACGCCTGTGGGGTACCCTGGATTCGCATCCCCCCGGCGAGACCCAGTTTCTGCTGGCCATCGACGACCCGGCGCTCTATGCCGCCTGCGCGCTGGCGGACGCCCTGACGCGCCGCGGAGTCGCGATTGCGGGAAGGCCCGTGGCTCTGCACCGCTATCCCAACCAACGCGAGGGCGCGCCGGACGCGGTCGTGCTCGCCCGGCGCAGCTCGCCACCGCTCGTCGAGTTGCTGCGCATCATGGACAAGGTGAGCCAGAATCTGTTTGCGGAAATGTTCCTGCGCGAGGTGGCCCGCCAACAGCAAGGCGCCGGCACGCGCGCGGCGGGAATCGAGACGATGCGCCGCTTCCTGGCCGGCGCGGGGATCGCCGCGGACGAGTACAACTTCACGGACGGCTCCGGTCTTTCCGGCTCGAACCTGGTGACGCCCGAAGCCGTCGTGAAGCTGCTGCGGCACATGCACGAATCGAAGTACCGCGAGACGTGGATGTCGCTGCTGCCGGTGGGCGGCCAGGACGGCACGCTCGCGGCGCGCTTCGAGGGCGAGCCCGCCGCGCGCCGCGTTCACGCCAAGACCGGAACGCTGACGCACGCCTCGGCCCTCTCCGGTTACGTGCAGTCGGCGAGCCGCGGGACGCTGGCCTTCTCGATTCTGGCCAACAACTACCGCGCTCCGGCCGCCGACGTGCGGGCCCTCATCGACCGGATTGCGCTGGCGTTGGCGGAGTAGGATAGCCCTATGAGTCCTCGCCGTCTCGCTCTGACCGTTGCGGCGGTGGCGTTCGCCCTGGCGGCCCTCCTGGCCGCGATCCGGCTGCTGGGCGCGACGCCCACGGATGCCCGCGTGTTCCGCACCGGCGCGGCATTGTGCGGGCCCGATCTGTACAAGTACGACCGCCAGGTCGAGGTTCAGCCGGGACCGGACCCCTTCGCGCCGTTCATGCGCGCGCCCTTTTACGCGCTCGCGCTCAAGCCGCTGCTGCGGTTCGATTTCAAGACGGCCTGGTACGTGGTTAACGCCGCCGCGCTCGCCATCCTAATGTTCATTCTGCCGGCGGCGGCGCGGCGCAGGGAGCAATGGTACATCTCGCTGCTGGCGGTCTTCTTCCTGGGATTCTCGCTCAACGTGGCGTTGCAGCAGGATGGAGCCATCATGGCGCTGGTGCTGGCCCTGGTGCTTCTGCTGATCCAGAAGGACTGCGACTGGCTGGCGGGGGCCACCCTGGCGCTCACGCTCCAGAAGCCGACGCTGTTTCTGGCGCTGCCGCTGGTCTTCGTGTTGCACCGCCGGTGGAAGGCGCTGGCGGGATACGCGGCGGCGGGCGCGGTTCTGGCGGCGCTCTCGATCTCGATCACCGGCCTCGGAGCCCTGAGCGACTACATGGATCTCGTCAGGCGTTACGACCTGACTCCGTACCAAATGCCTACGGCGCGCGGCATCGCGGCCAACCTCGGCCTGCCGGTGCTGTGGCCGGTTCTCGCCGCGCTCGCCGTGGCGCTCCTGATTTGGGCGATCCGGCGGCTGGACACGGGTGCGGCCTTCGCGCTGGCCGTGGTTGGCTCGCTCTTCGTGAGCCCGCAAAGCTACGGCCACGACACCGCGATTCTGCTGGTGCCCCTGGCGTTCTTCTTCCAGCGCGGCGGGAGCTTTCTGAACCTGATGGAGCTGGTTCTGCTGTTCCCGCCGCTGCATTTCGCCGGCGCGCTCAAAGCGCCCTGGGTGGCGGTGACGGGCTCGGCGGTCGGCCTCTATCTCACCGCCCTGGCCTTCGACAGCAAGGCCGACCGTGCTATGGCGCAAAATACCCGTTAATGTCCAGGATCACCTGCGACGGGTTCGTAACGTAGACGCTGATTGCCCCGTTCGTTCCCGCCGGAATGATCGCCGCGTTCGCCACCACCGAGCCGTCAACCGAGTTCAGAGTCGAAACCAGCGGCTGCGGCGATCCCGTCGGCCAGGCCGTCAGGTAGTACAGAACACCGTCGGGCACCACCGTCACGTTTACGGAATAAGCACCCACAGCACTTGGAATATTGCACGCGCTGGCCGGGATCGCAAACGAGCGGGTTTCCACCGCCGCCATCTCCGGGCCACCGAACGGGCCCGCGGCATTCCGCGTGTCGGCCACTCGGCACGGCGCCACCGGGTAGAACGAGAGTCCCATCACTCGGCCGGGCTGGCCGAAATAGCCGTTGATATCCAGGATTACGTCGGTCGGGTCGGTGACGAAGGCGGAAATCGATCCGTTGCTACCGGCCGGAACGAAGGCGGCGTTCGCGACTATCGTGCCGGTCCAGGAATTCAGCGTGGAAACGTTGGGCTGAGGCTGGCCCGTCGGCCAAGTGGTCAGATAGCCGAGAAAGTCCGTGTCGGGGGCCACGGTGACATTGAGCGAATAGGCGGTGACCGAATAAGCGGTCGCGCTGAGCAAACTGGCGCATGAACTCAACGGAATGGGAAAGTCCCCAGTCTGGCCGGCGAAGAGGGAAGGCCCACCGAACTCGCCGGCGGGCTTTCGCGTATCGGCGACACGGCACGGCGCGGCGGGATAGAACCAAGACGAACTCGGGCCGCTTGTGGAATCGAAATAGCCATTGATATCGAGGATCACGTCGGTCCGGTCGCTGGCGTACACGCTGACCGCCCCGCCGGAGCCGGCCGCGACGATGGCCGCGTTGGCCACCACAGTGCCACCGAATGAATTCAGGGTGGAGACGAGAGGCTGGGCCCCTCCGGCAGGCCACAGGGTCAGGAAGCTGAGCGGGCCGTCGGGCACCACCGTGACGTTGACCGAATAGGCCTGGGCGGTCAGGGGAATCCCGCACCCGCTTTGGGCAATTGGGAAGGAGCGTGTGGAACCGGCGGTCAGGGTGGGGCCGCCGAAGCTCCCGGCGGCGTTCCGCGTATCCGCCACGCGGCAGGGAGTCACTGGCACGAAGCCCAGGCCCGCACCCGGCGCACCGGGCGTGAAGGACCACGTCGGGGAAGCGGCCGTTCCGGCTCCATTCTGGGCCACGATCTGCCAGTAGTAGGTGGTACCCGCGAGCAGCGCTCCCGGAGCATAGCTGGCTCCCGTTGTATTTGCCACCAGAGGCGGCGGAGACGACGTCCCGAAGTAGACCTGATAGGACGCAGCGTCGGAAGCGATCCAGGCCAGAGCCGGCGCTACGGCCACGCCGATGGCTCCGTTGGCCGGAGAAGTCAGAACAGGCTCCGCGGGCAGCGCGAGGATGGTGGCCAGGGCGCTGGCGCTCGTGGCTAGCGAGCCGCCGCCCGACACGGTTACCTGATTTATCGCTAGCATAGACGTGCCCGCGGCGGCGTTCAGTGTCACGGCGATGGGCGGATAGCTGGAGCCGCCATTGAGCGCGTCGCCGCGGGTGCAGGTGTCGCTCGAGCAACTCCAGCCCGCGCCCGACATCGAAGCCAGTGTCAGGCCGATGGGTACAATCTCGGTTACCGTCACTGTGCCGTTGGTTGGCCCGGCGCCGGCGGCGTTGCTCACCACCACCGAGTAGGTTGCCGCCGCCTGTCCCGATATCGAGCCGGCGGACTGCGTGATGGCGACACTCAGCAGCGCGTGGGCCCCCTGCGGTACCAGCAGCCTGATCACATCGTTGCCGACGTCGGCGATGTAGACGTCGCCGGCGGCGTCCAGCGCCAGGGCCCCGGGATAGTTGAGTTGGGCGCTGGTGGCCAGACCTCCGTCACCCGAATAGCCGCCGGTGCAATTGCCTGCCGCGTTCGTCGCGGCGCCATTGGCCACCAGCTTGCGGATCACGCTATTGCCGGCGTCCGCCATGTAGAGGTTGCCGGCGGCATCCACCGCTACGCCGCTTGGCGAAACCAGCCCCGTGCAGCCCGACGTGCCAAAGCCCACCGTCGTGATCGTGCCAGTGGCCGACACCTTACGAATCACGTTGTTTCCCGAGTCGGCGATGTAAAGGTTGCCGGCGGCATCCACCGCCACGCCCACAGGATCATTGAGTTGGGCGTTGGTCGCCGGGCCGCCGTCGCCCGAATAGCCCGGGGTGATTCCTTTGCCCGCCACCGTGGTGATGACGCCACGCGGCGTCACTTTGCGGATTACGCTCGCCGCACAGTTCGCGGGCGGCGCACAGAGAGCGGAGCACACGCAACCCCAGCCATAATCCGCGATATAGAGGTCGCCCACGGCATCCACCGCCAAGCCGCGAGGACCGAGGAGTTCGGCACTGGTCGACGGGCCGCCATCGCCCGAATAGCCCCGGGTTCCGTTGCCCGCGATGGTGCTGATGGCGCCATTGGCCGCTACCTTGCGGATCACGTAGTTGTTGGCGTCCGCGATATAGAGGTTGCCGACAGCGTCCACCGCTACGCCCATGGGCTGTCCGAGTTGGGCGCTGGTGGCCGGGCCGCCGTCGCCCGAATAGCCGTAGGTTCCGTTGCCCGCTACCGTGGTGATGGTGCCATTCGGCGCGACTTTGCGGATCCGGCAGTCAATCATGTCGGCGATGTAGAGGTTGCCGGCGGCATCCACCGCCGCGCCCCGAGGTTCGATGAGTTGGGCGCCGATTGCCGGGCCTCCGTCACCCAAGTAGTAGTAGAAGCCGCCGTCGAATACGATGCCAGCGCCCGCCACCGTCGTGATGGTGCCATTGGCCGCCACCTTACGGATCACGTAGTTGAAGATGTCCGCGATATAGAGAGTTCCGGCAGCATCCACCGCTACGCCCTGAGGAGGACCGAGTTGGGCGCCGGTGGCCGGGCCGCCGTCGCCCGAATAGCCTTGGGTTCCGTTGCCTACCGCGGTCGTGATCGTGCCATCGGCCGCCACCTTGCGGATCGCGAAGTTCCACGTGTCCGCGATGTAGAGGCTGCCAACAGCATCCACGGCCACGCCATAGGGATAATTCAGTTGGGCGCTTGTGGCCGGGCCGCCGTCGCCGGAATAGCCCCGGGTTCCGTTGCCTGCCACGGTCGTGATCCCGCCATCGGCCGCCACTTTGCGGATTGCGCAGTTGTAAGTGTCCGCGATGTAAAAGTTGCCGGCAGCGTCCACCGCTATGCCCTCAGGAGCACTGAGTTGGGCGCTGGTGGCCGGGCCTCCGTCGCCCGAATAACCATAGGCGCCGTTCCCCGCCGCCGTCGTGATCGTGCCATCGGCCGCAACCTTGCGGATCACGGAGTTGAACGTGTCCACGATATAGAGGTTGCCTGCAACATCCACCGCTACGCCCGTGGGCTGTCCGAGTTGGGCGCTGGTGGCTGGGCCTCCGTCGCCGGAATAGCCCCGGGTTCCGTTGCCCGGTCCGCTGCCCGCCACGGTGCTGATGGTTCCGCTGGCCGCCACCTTGCGGATCGCGAAGTTCCACGTGTCCGCGATGTAGAGGTTACCAGAGGTATCCACCGCCACGCCCGTGGGCTGATTGAGTAAGGCGCTGGTGGCCGGGCCTCCGTCGCCCGAGTAGCCGGCGGACAGTGCCGAGCCTGCCGCGCGCGTGAGAACTCCCGCGGCGTCAACCTTGAAGACACAGTTGCCCGCGCTGAAATAGATGTTCCCGCGCGCGTCCGCCGCGACCGCCTGCGGAGCAGGAAACGAGACGCTCAGGGCCGGCACGTCCGTGGGAAACAACCCGCCCCCCGCCACCGTCGTGATCAGATACTGCTGCGCCCAAACCGTGCCGCCGGCAAGCGGGTGTCCATCTGGTTTAATTTCGAAAAAGGATGCCGGAGTAGCGACGCGGCAACCATGAGTTAGGTTTCACCCGTCTTGCGGTACGACGCAAAACATCCCTTGATATCCAGGATTACCTACGTTTTCCCGGTCACGTGGATGCTGATTGTCGGTTCGTTTCCGCCGTCGGAGCAGGTTCCGTCTCCGGATGGGCGACCAGGCTGTGGTGGCGGCTGTAGGTGAAGTAGACCACCAGCCCGATAATCAGCCAGACGATCAGGCGCGCCCAGTTGATCCAGCCCAGCTTGTACATCATGTACCCGTTGAAGGCGATGCCCAGGATCGGCACCACGGGCACCCAGGGCGTGCGGAACGGCCGGTGTTGCCCGGGATTGGAGCGCCGCAGCACCATCACCGCGATGCAGACGATCACGAACGCCAGCAGCGTTCCGATGTTCACCATCTTCCCGATGTCGTCGATCGGCGTCACGCTGCCGACGATGGCGGCCAGCAGGCCCACCAGCATGGTGTTCTTCCAGGGCGTGCGGAACTTGGGGTGAACCGCGGCGAAGAACTTGCCGGGCAGCAGGCCGTCCTTGGCCATGGCGTAGAGCACGCGCGTCTGTCCCAGCAGCATCACCAGCATCACGCTAGTCAGCCCGGCCAGCGCCCCCAGCGTGATGATGTGCGACGCGCCGGTTAGCCCGCGGTCCATGAAAGCCCGCGCAATGGGCGCTTCGATGTTCACGTCCCGCCAGGGCACCATGCCCGTCAGCACCCCCGCCACCAGGATGTACAGAACGGTGCAGACGATCAGCGAGGTGATGATCCCGATCGGCAGGTCGCGCTGAGGGTTCTTGGCTTCCTGCGCGGTGGTGGAGACGGCGTCGAATCCGATGTAGGCGAAAAAGATGTAGGCCGCTCCCTCGCCGATGCCCGAAAAGCCATTGGGCGCGAAGGAACTCCAGCCATGTCCCCAGTTGCCCGGGTTGATGTACCGGACGCCCAACGCGATCACGAACAGGACCACCGAAACCTTGATGACCACGATGGTCGCGTTGAACCGCGCGCTCTCCCGAATGCCGATCACCAGGATCGCCGTAATGACGAGTGCGATCACGAAAGCCGGCAAGTTGAAGCCGATCTCGACGCCGAAGATCACGGGCGCGCCCACCAGTTTGTGCGCGCGGCCCACCAGTTCGGCAGAATTGCCCGCCAGGATCTCGGTGACACGGGCCAGGTAAGGCTGCGTGCCCGGCTCCAGGCCGGGATAGAGCGCGTGGGTCATCTGCCGCGCCACGACGTTCTCGGCAGTCCGCAACGCCGTCCAGTGATCGTAGGCCAGCCACAGCGGCATCTTGATCTTGAACATATCCAACAGCTCGATGAAGTGGTTGGACCAGCCCGAGGAGACGGTGCTGGCGCCCATCGCGTACTCGAGCGTCAGGTCCCAGCCGATGATCCACGCGAACAACTCGCCCAGCGTGGCGTAGGCGTACGTGTAGGCGCTGCCGGCCAGCGGGATCATGGCCGCGAACTCCGCGTAGCACAGCCCCGCGAAGGCGCATCCCATGCCCGACATGACGAACGACAGCATGAGCCCCGGTCCGGCGTAGTGCGCCCCCAGTCCGGAGAGCACGAATATGCCGGCGCCGATGATGGCGCCCACGCCCAGGGCCGTCAACTGAAACGGTCCCAGCGTCCGCCTCAGGCTGTGGGAGCCGGATGCCTGCGCCTCGCTGAGCAGCCGGTCCAGCGGCTTTCTCGCAAACAGTGGATTCGCCAATTCACGCTCCTTCGCGCGCGGCGCCGCAGCGCCACCAATAGTAGACCGGCACTCCCAACAGCACAATGATCAGTCCCGGCCAGGTGTAATTCGGCTTGTACACCAGCAGAAGAACTTCGATGGCCCCCGCTACCAGAATATACAGCGCCGGAAGCACGGGATATCCTAGCGCCCGGTACGGCCGCTCTAGGTCCGGCCGGGTGCGGCGCAGCACGAACACGCCCGCAATCGTCAGCATGTAGAAAACCAGCACGGCAAAAATGACGTAGTCCAGCAGATTGCTGTAAGTGCCGCTCAGCGTCAGCACACAGGCCCACATGCATTGCACGGTGAGCGAAACCACCGGAGTGTGGCGCGTGGGATGAAGGCGCGCCACCGGCTTGAAGAACAGGCCGTCGAGCGCCATGGCGTAATAGACGCGCGCGCCCGCCAGGATCATGCCGTTCAGACAACCGAAGGTGGAGACCATGATCGCCGCCGCCATCACCCGGACGGCGATCGGACCGAGGATGGCCGAAGCCGAGGCCGTGGCCACGCGATCTTCGGCGGCGTGCTGGATGGCCTCGAGCGGCAGGGTGCGGAGGTAGACCAGGTTGCAGGCGATGTACAGGATCGAAACGATGGCGACGCCCAGCGCCAGCGCCAGCGGCACGTTGCGCCGCGGATTCCGGGTCTCGCCGGCGGTGAATGTGACGTTGTTCCACGCGTCGGAGGAGAACAGCGCGCCCACCATCGCCACGCCCACCAGGCGAATGGTGGCGAAACTCCAATCCGCGTTTCCCCAGAAATGGCCAAAGTTCTCGGCGACCGCCCGCGGATGGCTCCCCACGGCCAGTCCGAGAAACACCAGGCCCAAAAGCGCGCCCACCTTGGCGAATGTGAACGTGTTCTGCACCCGCGCGCCCGTGCGCACGCCACGCGTGTTCACCCAGCTCAGCAGAACCAGCACCGCGATGGCCACCAGTTGCTGCGAGCTGACGCCGAATGGTCCGATGCCCGCCAGGCGGTTGTGCGCCGAGATCCAAGGGAAGAACACGCCGGCGAATTTTGCGAACGCCACCGCAACCGCCGCCAGCGTGCCGGTCTGGATCACCAGGAACAGCGTCCAGCCGAAGAGGAAGCCGCTGAGCGGTCCGAAAGCCTCGCGCAGATAGACGTACTGCCCGCCCGCCTGCGGCATCATGGCCGCCAGCTCGCCGTAGCTGAGCGCGGCGATCATGGTGATCAGGGCCGTGACCACCCAGGTCATGAGCATGAGGCCGGGCGCCTGCACCTGGCGCGCAATATCGGCCGAGACGATGAAGATCCCCGAGCCGATCATCGACCCGACGACCAATGCGGTCGCGTCGACCAGCCCAAGGCTTTTCAGCAGGCCGGGGCCTGCCGTCTGATCGTGAGTCGTCGCCATCGTGCGGTTGTCCGGCAGGATAACACGGAAAGCGGGCCGCACGGCTGGTCTTATTACGGCGGCCAGTCGTCCGCCATCGCCCTGGACAGTTCGCGAAGACCTTGGCCAGCAGTTCCTTCGGTGCGGACCGTTCACTCAAATACCGGCGATAGCCTCGCCAGCACCTCCTCCATGACCGCATCCGGGATGCTCTCCAGCTTCCTGCCGCCGCGCGCAGTGAGATCCAGAGCGCGGGGCTGGTCGCACCGGACAACTCCCGTCGTTTTGGTTCCTGCGCCTGTCAGCGGCACGGCGAAACCTGCCGTCCGCGCGAAATCACCGCCGGTCGTGATCGGGAGAACTACAGGGAGTTTGGTTATCCGATTGAAGGCCTCCGGCGAGATGACAAGCACCGGACGGCGGCCCTTTTGCTCGTGTCCCGACGTAGGATCGAGACCGACCAGCCAGATTTCGCCACGCTTCATCAGATGAGCTCGCCGCCCACGGCCCCACTATCGAGCCACTCCTGCTCTCCCTTGGCGCGCGGCGCTTTGGGATCGCATTGGGCGAGCAGCTCGTCCAGGGTATACCGGCGCCGCTGGTGCGGCCTCACGACGAGGCGGCCCCTCTCAACCGCGATGCCGACCTTGGCGCCGGGCTGCAAGTGCAGGCTATCGAGCAGCGCGGGCGGGACGGCCAGCATGACCGAACCCCCGACCTTGCGCAGACTGGTCGTGTGCATGGCGTTCCTCCCTAGTTATATTTCAGTATAACATGCCGGAGGCGGGTCTCACCGGGCCTGCTCAGGCACCCAGCGGACTCGTGGCAAGCTCCTTTCCCCTTATCGGCGCGACGAAGCACTACGCGAGTGTTGAAGAAATCGTCTTCGGGAATCTCCAGCGTTTTCGAACACTCCTCACCCGGGTTCTTAGCCTTGCAAATAGTCAGCTGGTCATCTTGCAGAGTCCAGATTGCCGCATACTCGCTTGGGCCCTTTTTACTCGTACCACCTTGGGAACCGGCAAAACGCAACTTGCCGGGCTTTCCGTTCTGAAGTGCCACAATGCTGGCTTTGTCGGTGTAGAACTGGACGTCTCCCTCCTTCTTGGCAATGGGATTCTCCGAGAAGAGGCCCAGCAGCAGTTGTTTAATATCCTGAGTAATTCTCAACTGCCAAGTCGTATTCGCGCCGCTGACCGTGAGCTTGCTTCCTCTATAGTCATTGTCCTTACTTACGGCCATGTACCCGTCATAGAGCGCGAGGGGCTTGTACCCCGTCCACTCCGTCACCACCCATTCGCCCTGGAGGTCCTTCAGGGTCTTGGTGTCAATCTGTCCACTCATCCGGCCACACCCAAAGAGGCTCGCTGCAAGAGCTGCCACACCAGTCCATTTGCACATCGGCGTTCTCACTGCTGTTTCCTTTCCTGAGGCCGCAGAGCCCACGACCGGGAACGGATCCCCGGATCGAGGGCATTATACATAAAGCGCCTCGCCTCTGCCAGTTCGCGGCCTCCGGTAAACTTGTGGGTGCAATACCATGAAGCACATCGCCGAGCAGGCCCTCGCCGCCGCCAGCCGGGCGGGCGTCTCGTATGCCGACGTCCGCGTCGTCGAGCATCGCGACCGTCACGTTTCCACCAAGAACGGGAAGATGGGGACGGTTTCCGCGAGCGAGTCCACCGGCGCCGGCATCCGCGTGCTGGCGGGCGGCTGCTGGGGATTCGCCGCCACCGACGACCTTTCGCGCCGGGGGATCGAGCGAGCCGCCGCGCAAGCCATCGAGATCGCCCGCGCCAGCGCGCTGGCCAAGAAGAAGGACGTGGAGCTGGCGCCCGAGCAGAGGTACGAAGCGGTCTGGGTGTCCCCCTGCGCCATCGATCCGTTTTCGGTCTCGGTGGAGGAGAACCTCGGTCTGCTGCTGGCCATCGACGCCGAGTTGCGGAAGAACCCGGGCGTGACGCTGGCCGAGGCGTCGCTGGTTTTCACGCGCGAGCGGCAGGTCTTCGCCTCCTCGCTCGGAAGCCGCATCGACCAGACGCGCACCACCAGCGGCGCGGGCTTCGCCGCCCACAGCTACAAAGACGACGAGATTCAGAAGCGCTCCTACCCCAATTCGTTCGGCGGCCAGCACCAGCTCAAAGGCTACGAGCTGATCGCGGATCTGGACCTGCTCGGGAACGCGCCCCGTGTGGCCGAAGAGGCCGTCGCGCTGCACTCGGCGACGCAGTGCCCCGAAGGCGAGTTCGACCTGATTCTCGACAGCTCGCAGCTCGGCCTGCAGATCCACGAGTCCATCGGGCACCCGATCGAACTGGACCGCGTGCTCGGCTCGGAAGCCAACTACGCGGGCATGAGCTTTCTGACGCTCGAGAAGCTGCGCTCGCTGCGCTACGGCTCGCCGATCGTCAACGTGGTGGCGGACGCGCGGGTCGAACACGGTCCGGGCCTGGGCACGTTCGCATTCGACGACGAGGGCGTGCCGGCGCAATGCTCTCCCATCATCCGAGACGGCCTGTTCACCGGCTACCTCACGTCGCGCGAGACGGCCGCCGCCATCGGCCAGCCGCGCTCGAACGGCGCTATGCGCGCCGACGGCTGGGCGCGAATCCCGCTCATCCGCATGACCAACGTCAGCCTGCTCGCGGGCGAGCAGCCGCTCGAAGCGGTCTTCGACGGCGACGCGATTTACATGGAGACCAACCGCAGTTGGTCCATCGACGACCGGCGGCTGAACTTCCAGTTCGGATGCGAGATCGGCTGGGAGATTCGCGGCGGGAAGCGCGCGCGCATGTTGAAGAACCCCAGCTACAGCGGCGTCACCCCGGAGTTCTGGAACTCCTGCGCGGCGATCGCGGACCGCCGTCATTGGACCCTGTGGGGCACGCCCAACTGCGGCAAGGGCCAGCCCGAACAGGTGATGGGCACCGGCCACGGCGCGAGCCCGGCCCGCTTCCGGGGCGTCAAGATCGGCTCGGCTTACGGGGGATGACCGCATGGCGGAATCGGAACTGTTGACGCGCGCGCAATGCCGCGAGATCTTCGAGCGCGCCGAGGGGGCCGCACGCGCGGCCGGCGCCGAGGTCGAGGTCCTGCTCGGGATCGCCTCGTTCGCGCTCACGCGATTCGCCAACAACAGCATCCATCAGAACGTCGCCGAGGAGCGGCGGTTCGCCTCCATCCGGACCCTGCTCGGCCAACGCACCGCACGCGCCACGACCAACCGCTTCGACGAGGACTCCATCCGCGCCACCGTGGCCCAGGCGCTCGAGATCACCCGCGCCCAGTCGCCGGACCCGGAGCTGTTGCCGCTAGCCGAGCCGTCCCAGATCGATGAGGTGAACCGCTTCTACCCGTCGACCGCCGCCGTGACGCCGCAGCAGCGCGCCTCGACCGTCGCCGAGGCCATCCGCATCGTCGAGAGCGCATCGGGAACCGCGGCGGGCATCTTCTCCACCGGCCAGTCCGTCGAGGCGATTCTTTCATCGCGCGGTCTTTTCGGCTACTACTTCGACACGGGCGCTCAGTTCTCGATCACGGCCATGGGCCCGGACAGCTCGGGCTGGGCCAAGGCCAGCGCGCCCGATTGCGGCGACTTCGACCCGTTAGTGCTCGCTCGCCACGCCGCGCAGAAGGCCGCAATTGCCGCCCACCCGCGCGAGCTTCCGCCCGGCCGCTACACCGTGATTCTCGAGCCCGCCGCGGTGGGCGACCTGGTGGGCCAGATGTGCTTCGACTTCAGCGTCACCGCGGTGCGCGATCAGCGTAGCTTCCTCACCGGGCGGCTCGGCGCGAAGCTGTTCGGCGATGGCATCCGCATCGCCGACGACGTCCATCATCCGCTCCAGTCCGGCGCGCCGTTCGATGGCGAGGGAGTGCCCCGGAGGCGACTCGCGCTGGTCGAGAACGGCGTGGTGCGTGAGCTGGCCCGCTCGCGCCAGGCGGCCGCGCGCGACGGAGTCCAGCCCACCGGGCACGGATTTGCCGTTCCCAATGAAGAGGGCGAAGCGCCACTCAATATCGTCATCGAAGGCGGCAGCCAGCGCCTCGAAGACATCGTCGCCTCCACCGAACGCGGCATCCTGGTCACGCGCTTTTGGTATATCCGCGAGGTCGATCCCTACCAGAAGATCATGACCGGAATGACGCGCGACGGCACGTTCCTGGTGGAGGGCGGGCGCATCGTCTGCGGTGTGAGGAATTTCCGCTTCAACGAGAGCCTCATCGAGCTCCTCAACAAGGTGGATGCCATGTCGCCCGCCGAACGGGTAAGCGGCGAGGAGTCCTTCGACATGGTCGCGCCGGCCATGCGGGTGCGGGACTTCAACTTCACCGAGGCTACGGGGTTCTGATCGGGCCAGGTCGCCGCTGTCGGATCGACCATCGCTTTTCCTCTTGACAATCGTCGCACTATTGACTAAGTTATTAGTCAGTGGCATGAAACTTCCGCGACCAGTTCCGACGGGCCTGGAGCTCGAGATCCTGAAAGTGATCTGGCAGCGCGGCCAGGCGACCGTCAGGGAGGTCTACAACGACCTCCTTAAGCAGCGCAAGATCGCTTACACCACCGTCTTGACGATGATGGGCATTCTCGAACACAAAGGCCACCTGAAGAAGGAGCGAGGCGAGCGGGCCTACGTCTACCGCTCCTCTCAACCCGAGGCCCAAGTGAAGAATCGCATGGTGAAGGAGTTCGTCGATCGCGTTTTCAACGGCTCCGCCCAGCCGCTATTGGTGCACCTGATGCGAGACCGGCAGATCGGTCCGGAGGAGATCAAGGACATCGACGATCTGCTGCGAAAGCAACGGAAGGAATAGGAATGGCGGAGCTACTCGGCAGGAATCTGTGGTCGTGGACGGTGCAGACCTTCCTCATCGCCGCCCTCGGATCGCTCCTGCCTTTGCTGTTTCGCCTCCGGCATCCCCGAACGCAGCTCGCCTATTACCGTGCGCTGCTCTTGGCTTGCCTTCTGCTTCCGCTCATCGAGCCGTGGCGCCATCCGATCGTCACGAGCGCCACCGCGCAGGAGGGCGAGCCGAGCGCCGGAACCGCGCCTGCCATCGAAAACTCGATCCGGACCGAAGCTCAGTTGCCTGGTTCGGTTACGCCACCGCCTCGCCTAACGCAAACTCCGCGATCTCCCGCCAGAGCGCAACTGCCGTGGACCCGGGTCGTCTTATGGGGACTGGCCGCCGGCGCCACGGGAAGGCTCTGCTGGCTGTTGGCAGGCATCTGGAGAATACGACAGTACCGCATCGCGGCAATGCCGCTCTATCCGATCCCTGAGTCCGTACGCGCCGCTTCCGCGATCACGCATGCCGACGCCCTGTTCTGCATTTCGGCGGACGCCCCCGGCCCCGCGACGCTGGGTTGGCTGGCGCCCGTTGTTCTGCTACCGGAGTCGTTCCTGGCGCTCGGTGACGAGGCCCAATGCGGCATCGCCTGCCATGAACTGATCCACGTCCGCCGTCACGATTGGGCGATCAGCATCCTCGAACAGATCGCCGCCGCTCTGCTCTGGTTCAACCCCGCCATCTGGTTGCTGCTGGCGCGCACGGGGCTGATGCGAGAGCAGGTGGTCGACGCGGAAACCGTTCGATTGACCGCCGCGAAGGAATCCTACATCGACGCTCTGCTGGCGATCGCCCGCGGCGGTCCCGTCTCCGATCTCGCGCCGGCGCCGTTGTTTCTCCGACGCCGTCATTTGACCCATCGCATGCGCGCCCTCATCAAGGAGGTTCCGATGTCCAGGCTCCGCCTTCTGTTTTCGTACTGCTCGATCGCCCCGATCCTCGCCTTCGCCGGCTGGTTTGCGTTCCTTGCGTTTCCGCTCGTCGGGTCACCGCGCGTCGAGGCGGCTGTGCAAGAGCAATCCGCGCCCACAACCGCGGGCGAGTCAATGATCGCCGCCAATCAAACCCCGACGCCGCTGCCGCGCCGAATCGACGCCGAGACCGGCGCGGTGGATTCCGTGCCCGTTCCGCCGGACCCGCGCGAGCCGGTAAGCCGCCCGATTCGGGTCGTCGAAACCGCCGCCGACCGAGCTGCCGTCATTGCACTTTTGGAGCGCGCCACGCAGAACGCCAAAATGCATCTCCTGCCGATGCGCGGATACAGCCTCAAGGCCTCGTTTCTCGCCGGCGGCGATGCGGCCTACACCGGGTCGGGCGAGCTCACCGAGACCTGGCTATCCGGCCGGAGCTGGCGCTGGACCGCAAGCCTCGGCGGCTTCTCCATCGTGCGGGTCGGGTCGGAAGGGCAGCTCGCCGACGAGAGTCATGTCGCCGCAGTCCCGATGCGGATCCAGATGCTGCGGGATGCGATCTTCTGGGCAGCCGGGCGAACGGCGCCGTCCAATGCCGCCATCCGCACCGCCGCCGTCGAGTTGAATGGCCAGCCGGGAACCTGCGTGCTCACTTCCCAAATGGGCGGCGCGATCGCGGACACTCGGCTGTGGGAGGAGACTGAATACTGCGTCGACAACGCCTCCGGCCTCTTGCGGATCTACTCGATCGCGCCCGGAACCTATGCGGTCTATGACTACGGCCGGAATCTCCAGTTTCATGGCAGGCTCATACCCGATCGGATTACGGTAACCGTCGGAGGAACCAACGCCCTCGAAGCCCAGGTCGGCATCGCGGAGGCGGGCGCGGTCGATCCGGGGCTGTTGACCGTGACTCAAGAGATGACCGCAGGCAAACCGGCCGTCGTCCTTTCGAGCGCCATCCGGTTCTCGATGGACGTTCCCGACTTCGCCGGCGGAGGCGCGGTCCGTCCGGTCATCGTTCACGCGATCATCGACCCATCGGGCAAGGTGATTGAAGAGGAGGTTTCGGCGGCCGCGGACCCTGCGCTCGCGCAGCCGGCGCTGGACCTCGTGAAGAAGCACAATTTCGGCTCGGCCGGGGACGCTCAGCGCGACGCCTATATCAACGTCAGATTCGGCGCGCCCGCGCAGTAGAGTGAGGCACAACCCGAGTCCGCAAAGACTTCAACGCCGCGGCGCCCCCAGGCGCGTAGTGCTCTTCACCAGCAACATCACCGGAATCAGCGCCAGGAACATGACACCCAGCAGCCAGAAGTTGTCGATAAAGGCCATCATCGCCGACTCGCGTTGCACCAGACCGTAGAGCATTGCTTGCGCCTGGTGCTGCGCCAGCGCCGCAGCCGTGCCGTGGCCCATCGTCATCCGGCCTGCGCGGCTCAACATTTCACGGTAAGCGAAGTCGTACGGCGTGAGATGGCTCACCAGGATATTCTGGTGGAACTGCGCGCGGCGCGCCAGCATCGTGGTCACCATGGCGATGCCGCAACTGCCCCCGACGTTCCGCGCCAGGTTGATCATCCCGGTGGCGCGGTTGACCCTCTCCCTCGGGATGTACGAGAAGGCGATGGTGTTGAGGGGCACGAACAGGAACGACAGCCCGGCGCTCTGCACCAGGCGCGCTATCATCGCCGTGCGGAAATCGATTTGCGTGTTGAAGCCGGCCATCTGGAACAGGCCCGCGGCGGAGACCACCAAACCGAAAATGACCAGCCAGCGCGCCTGCACCTTCGGAATCAATTTGCCGACAATCGGCAGCAGCACGAGGTTCGACAGCCCCGCGGGAGACATCGCCAGCCCGCTCATCAACGCCGTATAGCCTAGCAGCGTCTGCAAGAGGACCGGCAGCAGCATGGTGCTTCCGTAAAGGACGAATCCGAGCAGGAACATGGCCGAGGTGGCAATGAAGAAATTGCGGTCCCGGAGCAGCTTCACGCTCACCACCGGATCGCCGTCCCGCCACTCCCAGATGAACGCGCCCACCAGGCAGACGCAGGCGATCACCGCCGAGGCCACGATCAGATGCGACGCGAACCAGTCGTCCCGCTGGCCATGGTCCAGCATGACCTCGAGAAAGCCGAGCCCGACCGCAATCAGACCGAGGCCCATGTAGTCGATCCGCAGATTGCGCAGGTTCTTGCGCTCCAGGTAGGGCGGATCGCGGAGCAGCAGGCCACTGAGCAGGAGCGACACCAGGCCCACCGGGATGTTGATCAGGAAGATCCAACGCCAACTGTAGTTGTCGGTGAGCCAGCCGCCCAGCGTCGGCCCGATAATCGGGGCCGTCACGACGCCCATCCCGTACACGGCCATCGCCATGCCCTGTTTGTGCCTGGGGAAACTCTCCACCAGGATGGCCTGCGAGATGGGCTGCATCGCGCCGCCGCCGATCCCCTGCAGCGTGCGGAACACCACCAGCAGGCCCAGACTCGGCGCGAGTCCGCACAGGAAGGAGCTGACGGTAAACAGCCCCACGCAGATCATGTAGAAACGCTTGCGGCCGAACAGCGTCGAAAACCAGCCCGCCAGCGGCAGCACGATCGCGTTCGAAACCAGGTAGGAAGTGAGGACCCAGGTGCTCTCGTCGACCGTCGATGCCAGGTTGCCGGCAATGTGAGGCAGGGCCACGTTGGCGACGCTGGTGTCCAGCACCTCCATGAAGGTGGCCAGCATCACCGTCAGGGCGATGGCCCAGGGATTGACTTCGCGAGCGGCGCCCGGCAATTCCAGGCGGGCTGTCGCTGGCGCTGCTACCTCGACGCTCATCGGACGCGGCCCGCGCTCGAACGCGGGTTTGAGATATCGGGATACCGCAATCCGGCGCCGATGTCAACCGGCCGCCCCGCAGACCGCTTCCCTACGGCGCGAAGTACCCGTTGATGTCGATGATGACGTGCGTCGGGTCCGTCACATAAACGCTGATCGCACCGCCCGTGCCCGCCGGCACGATTGCCGCGTTTGCCGTCACGTTCCCGTTCAACGCGTTCAAGGTGGATACCAAGGGCTGAGCCGATCCCGCCGGCCACAGGGTGAGATAGGACAGCGCGCCCTGAGGCACCACGGTGACGTTCAACGCATAGGCCGCGGCCGCCGCCGGCACGTGGCAGCCGCTCGCCGGGAGCGCGAACGTGTTCGTCGTTCCGGCCCCCAGAATCGGCCCCGAGCGCGTGTCCACTGCGCGGCAGGGCGCTAATGGGTAGAACGAAAGCGCGCCCTCGCTCCCCGGCTGTCCGAAGTAACCGTTCAGGTCCAGAATCACGTCCGCCGGATCCGTGACGTACACCGAGATCGATCCGTTGCTTCCGGCCGGAACGATCGCGGCATTCGCCACCACCGTGCCGGTCCACGAATTCAGCGTCGATACCAAGGGCTGCGGCTGCCCGGTCGCCCAGGTCGTGAGATAACCGAGAAAGTCGAGATCCGGAACCGCGGTCACGTTCAGCGAATAAGCGCCGGGGTCGGCGCCGGCCGGGAACCCGCACGGGCCCGACCGAATCGGGAAGTCGCGGCTCTGGCCGGCGAGGATCGAGGGGCCGCCCAACGGGCCGGCCGGGAGGCGGGTATCGGCGACGCGGCAAGGCGTCACCGTGTAGAACGAAGATCCGCCGCCGGCAGTGAAGTAGCCGTCGATGTCCAGGATCACATCCGACTGGCCGGCGACGAACACGCTCACCGCTCCGCCCGAGCCGGCCGGCACGATGGCCGCGTTCGCTGCCAGGCTGCCGTCCGTAGAGTTCAACGTCGAGACGACCGGCTGCTCCAGGCCCGTGGGCCACAGGGTCAGGTAGGGCAGCGGCCCCGCGGGCACCGCGGTCACATTCAGCGAGTAGGCCTGCGCCGTGCTCGGAATGCCGCAGACGCCCTGCGGAATCGCAAACGAGCGCGTCGAGCCGCCCGCCAGCGTCGGACCGCCGAAGGGTCCGGCCGCGGCTCGCGTGTCCGCCACGCGGCACGGGGTCACGGGAACGAACTGCAATCCGCCCACCGAGAACCCGGTGGTGAAGGACCATACCGGAGAACTGGCAGTGCCGAGGGAATTCTGGGCCGCGATCTCCCAGTAGTAGGTGGTTCCGCCGCTCAGCAGTCCCGGCGAGTAGCTGGTCGCGGCCGTGGTCTCGATCAGCGGCGGCGTGGGCGACGTGCCGAAGTACACCTCGTACGAAGTGGCCCCGCTCGATCCCCAGCTTAGCACCGGCGCCGTAGAAACGCCGCCTACTCCGTTGGCCGGGGCAACCGCCACCGGCGCCGAAGGCATGCCCAGGATGGCCGCCGCGTCGCTGCCGCTGGCTCCGGCCGAGCCGCCGCCCGACACCGCGACCTGAATCCCCGCGGGCGAGGCGGCGCCCGCCGCGACGGTCACCGTCACGGTGATCGTCGCATAGTTCGAACCGGCGGCCAGCGCATCGCTGCGCGTGCAGGCGTTGCCGGAGCAGCTCCAACCCGCGCCGGACATCGAACCCAGGGTCAGTCCCGTCGAGAGATTGGCGGTCACGGTCACCGTTCCGCTGGTCGTCCCGGCTCCCGTAGCGTTGCCCACTGTCACCGTGTAAGTCGCGTTGGTTTGACCCGGCTGGAAGAAGCCAGAGTGCGTGACGGTCACGCCCAATGCCGCGTGGGATGCCGGCGACAGAAGCCGGATCACGTTGTTATTGGCGTCGGCGACGTACACGTTGCCCGCCGAGTCCACAGCCACGCCGGTAGGTCCGTTGAGCTGAGCGCTGGTGGCCGCGCCTCCGTCGCCCGAATAGCCGGCGCCGGCAGCGTGGTTGCCGCCCACAGTAGTGATGGTGCCGGCGGCGACGTTCACCTCGCGGATCACATTGTTCCCGCTGTCCGCAATGAACAGGTTGCCGGAGGAGTCCACCGCCACCCCCGTCGGCAGAAAGAGTTGGGCGCTGGTGGCAGCGGCGCCGTCCCCGGAATAGCCGGCGGTATTATTGCCTGCCACCGTCGAGATGTTGCCGCTGGAGTCCACCTTGCGGATGACGTGATTGTAGGAATCCGCGATGTAGAGGTTGCCGGCGGCATCCACGGCCTCACCGGTCGGGCTGTTGAGCAGAGCGCTTGTGGCCACGCTTCCATCGCCATAATACCCGGCGTTGTATGCTCCGGCCACGGTCGCGATGATGGCTTGGGACACCTCGCGGATCACGTTGTTGGCCAAGTCCGCGATGTAGAGATTCCCCGCGGAATCGAGCGCCAGACCGCAAGGCGAGGCGAGCTCGGCGCTGGTAGGGGCTCCCCCGTCGCCCGAATAGCTCAGCGTGCCGTTGCCCGCGAACGTCGCGATGTCGCCGGTCGCGATCGTCACCTCGCGCACCACCTGGTTGCCGGTGTCCGCAATGTAGACATTGCCCGAGGAATCCACCACCACGCCTTGCGGCAACTTGAGCAGGGCGGCCGTGGCCAGCCCGTTATCGCCCGCGTAGCCGCTCAGGCCAGTGCCGGCCACCGTCTTGATCGTTCCGTTCGGCGTCACCTCGCGCACAGTGTTCCCGAAGGTGTCCGCGATGTAGAGGTTGCCGGAGGTGTCCACCGCGACGGCTTTTGGCAGCACGAGCTGAGAGCTTGTGGCCGGACCGCCATCGCCGCGGTAGTCGTCGGCGCCATTGCCGGCCAGCGTACTGATCGTCCCGTCGGCCGCGATCTCACGGAGCCTGTAATTGTAATGGTCCGCGATGAAAACGTCGCCAGTTGTATCCGTCGCCAGGCCCCAGGGGCTCCAAAGCTGCGCGTTCGCAGCCGGACCACCGTCGCCCTTAAAGCCGGCTATGCCGTTCCCGGCGACAGTCTCTATGGTGCCGTCCGACCCCACTTTTCGGATCGCGTTGTTGCCGGTATCGGAGATGTAGAGGTTGCCGGCAAGATCGACCGCCACGCCGGAAGGCGCATTGAGCTGGGCGATCGTGGCCCGCTGTCCGTCGCCAAAATAGCCGGGCACGCCGCCCACGCCGGCCACGGTCGTGATGTTGCCGACCGACACCCTGCTGTTCGCGATCGGAACCAAGCGGATCGCGCTGTTGCCGGAGTCCGCGATGTAGAGCCGGCCGGCCGCATCCACCGCGATGCCGGCGGGGTTGTTGAGCTGGGCGCTGGTCGGGGGGCCCCCGTCCCCGGAAAAGCCGCTGGTCCCGTTGCCGGCCACGGTGGCGATGACGCCGGCCGCCACTTCTCGGATTACGGAGTTCTTGGAGTCGCTGATGAAGAGATTGCCGAAACCGTCGGCCGCCACCCCTTGCGGGGAGTTGAGCTGCGCGGCCGTGGCTGGGCCTCCGTCGCCCGAATAACCCGCCGATGGGCTGCCGTTCACAACTTTGCCGGCCACGGTCGCGATTACCCCATCCGCCGTCACCTTGCGGACCAGGTTGTTTCCCGTGTCCGCGATGTACAGAGTGCCGCTGCCGTCCACCGCCACGCCCTGCGGGAGGTTTAGCTCGGCGGCCGTGGCCGGGCCGGAATCGCCGGAATATCCCGCTCTGCCATTGCCCGCCACGCGCGTCAGGTTCCCCGAGCCGTCAACCTTGAACACCAAGTTCCCCGAGCTGAAGTACACGTTGCCGAAGACGTCCGCGGCGACCCCCACCGGCGATGCCAGACCCACGCTAGCCCCCGGAGCGGGCGTAAACGGCACCCCGCCCCCCGCCACCGTCGAAATCACGTACGTCTGCGACCACACCGTCCCGCCTGCCAGCAGAAACCCGACCCCGGCCCATGCGCTCTTTCGCATTACGCGCTTCCTCCAGTTCGTACCCACAAATAGACTATTTTAGACGCAAGCGGCGGTCTCGATCGGTACGGCAGGATTGGCTGCCCAGCACCTGCCTCTACGGCGCAAAGTACCCGTTGATGTCCAGAATCACGTCCGTCTGGTTCGTCACGAACACGTTGATGGCGCCGCCCGCACCCGCCGGCACGATCGCCGCGTTCGCCACCACGCTGCCGTCAAACGAGTTCAAAGTCGAAACGAACGGCTGCGTCGATCCTGTTGGCCACGTAGTCAGATAGGATAGCACCCCATCCGGTACCACCGTGACATTCAGCGAATACGCCGCCGCCGTCGCGGGGACGGAGCAGCCGCTCGCCGGAATCGTAAACGAGCGCGTCGTTCCGGCCCCCATGGTCGGGCCGCCGAAAGGCCCCGACGCGCCCCTCGTGTCGGCAACCCGGCACGGCGTCACTGGGTAGAACGTCAGTGCGCCCGCGTTCCCCGGCGCCGCGAAGTACCCGTTCGTGTCCAGGATCACGTCGGTCGGGTCCGTGACGAACACCGAGATCGATCCATTCGTCCCCGCTGGCACGATCGCGGCGTTCGCCACCACCTTCCCGGTCCACGAATTCAGCGTCGAAACCCGCGGCTGCGCCTGCCCCGTCGGCCAGGTCGAGAGATAGCCGAGAAAGCCGACCGCCGGGTCGGGCACCACCGTGACATTCAAGGAGTACGCCTGCGAACTGGACGGAATCTGGCAGACGCTCGATGGAATCGGAAAATCGCGGGTCTGGTCCGCTCCCATGGAGGGACCGCCAAACTCACCGGTTGCGTTCCGGGTATCGGCGACGCGGCAAGGTGTGGCTGCGTAGAACGAATACGAGTTGGCGCCGCTGCCCGAGTCGAAGTAGCCGTTGATGTCCAGGATGACATCGGTCGCATCGGTGACATAGAAGCTCACCGCTCCGCCCGCGCCGGCCGGCACGATGGCCGCATTTGCCACCACGTCGCCGTTCCCCGAGTTCAAAGTGGAGACGAAAGGCTGCACCTGGCCGGTGGGCCACAAGGTCAGGTAGCCGAGCGGACCTTTCGGCACTACCGTCACGTTCAGAGAGTAGGCTTGAGCGGCGCCGGGAATGCCGCAGCCGCTTTGAGGAACCACAAAGGAGCGCACCAGACCGCCCCCCAGCCCTGGACCACCGAATGACCCCACCGGGCCGCGCGTGTCTGCCACGCGGCACGGGGTTACCTGAACCAACCGCAGACCGGCTACGCCGGCCGTCGTAAATGACCCCGTGGCGGAGCTGGCGGAGCCGGAAGAGTTCTGAGCCACGATCCGCCAGTAGTACGTGGCGTCCGGGGTCAGCATCCCCGGGGCGAAGCTGGTCCCTGCTGCGTCGGCCACCAAGGGGGGCGAGGATGAGGTGCCGAAGTAGACATCGTAGGAAACCGCACCGAAAGATGAACCCCAACTCAAGACGGGTGTCAGCAAGATCCCGGTCACCCCACTCGCCGGCGAAATGAGGACCGGCGCCTGGGGCGGCGAGAGAACCACGGCCGCGCCGCCCGACACCGCTACTTGGTTTGTCACCTGCGAAGGCGCGTCCGCCGCGACGTTCACCGTCGCGGTGATGGCCGGATAGCTCGATCCGGGACTGAGTACGTCACCGCGTGTGCAGGTGTTGTTCGAGCAGCTCCAGCCCGGGCCCGACACGGACACCAGCGTCAGACCGGCTGAAACAAGCTCCTTCACCGTGACAGCGCCGGTGGTTGGCCCGGCTCCGGCGGCATTGCTCACCACCACCATATAGGCTGCCCCCGCCTGCCCCGGCGCGAAATAGCCCGAGTGTGTGCTGGCAACGCTCAACAGCGGACGGGTTCCCGCGGGTACCAGCAGCCGGACCGCGTTGTTGTCCGTGTCGCCGATGTAGACGTTGCCCGCGGCGTCCACCGCCACGCCCGAGGGATTGTTGAGTTGGGCGCCGGTGGCTGGGCCTCCGTCACCCGAATAGCCGCTGGTCCCGTTCCCGGCCACTGTCGTAATCGTGCCGCGGGCGTCCACCTTGCGGACCACCTCGTTCCCGTAGTACTCGTTTCCGGGCACCTCTATGCCGGTGGAATCGGAATCGAAGTTGCCTTCGCCGATGTAGAGACTGCCTGCGGCATCCAGCGCCACGGCGTTCGGGAAGTTGAGCGCGGCCTGGGTTGCGGGGCCTCCGTCGCCCGAGTACCCGGGGAAACCGTCGCCAGCCACCGTGGTGATCGTGCCATCCGGGGCCAGCTTGCGAATCCTGGCGTTCCACCCAACGTGATTCAGGTAAGAGCCAGGACGGACGATCACCCAGTATGGGCCATCATCCGCAATATAGACGTTGCCGCCAGTATCCACCCCCACACTCATGGGGACCAGGTCGCTGGCGCCTTCGCTGTCAGCGCTGCCCTGGGCCAGCGTCGTGATGGTTCCGTCCGGCGCCATCTTGCGGACCGCGTAGCTGCTCGTGTCGGCGATATAGAGATCCCCTGCGGCGTCCACCGCCACGCCGTCTGGGCTGCCGACGGATGCTACCGTCGTGATTGTGCCATCCGCCGCCACCTTGCGCACCTTCTGATTGCCTGTGTCCGCAATGTACAGGTTGCCCTGGGAGTCCAACGCCACGCCCCGAGGCGAGGCTACCTGAGCGCCGGTGGCTGGGCGGCCATCGCCCGCGTAGCCCCCAATGCCATTGCCGGCCGCCGTCGTGATTGTGCCATCTGCCGCCACCCTGCGAATTCGGCTGCTGCCGTACTCGGCGAAATAGATATTGCCGGAGGCATCCACTGTCAGCCCCCGTGGCGCTGCGAGTCGGGCGATTGTAGCCGGACCTCCATCGCCGGAATCACCGGCGGCGCCGCCGGCCACCGTTGTGATCGTGCCGTCCGGCGCTACCTTGCGCACCCTGCCGTTGCCGCTGTCCGCAATGTAGAGGCTGCCGGTACTATCTACCGCTACACCCACTGGGTCCAACGCGGCGCTTGTGGCCGGGCCCCCGTCGCCCGAGAAGCCGGACGCGCCGTTCCCGGCCACCGTCGTGATTGTGCCGTCGACCGCCACCTTGCGCACTCGGTAGTTGCCCGTGTCCGCAATGTAGAGGTTCCCGGAGGCGTCCACGGCAGCGCCCCAAGGATCGTTGAGTTGGGCGCTCGTGGCCGGACCTCCGTCGCCGGAATAACCGGCGGTGTAAACGCCGGCCGCCACAATCACCGTGCCGTCCGGCGCAATCTTGTAGACCACGTTAGCCACCGGGGCCGCGCCGTAGACGTTGCCGGCGGCGTCCACCGCCACGCCCCAGCCCGATCCAACGGCCACCGTCCTGATGGTGCCGTCTGGCGTCATCCGGCGAAGCGAATTATTGCCGCTATCTGCGATGTAGACGTCGCCGGCGGCGTCCATACCTACGCCTGTGGGCGACTCGAGCTGGGCCCGAGTGGCCGGGCCTCCGTCGCCCGAGTAACCATACGTCCCATCGCCGGCCACCGTCGTGATCGTGCCATCCGGCGTCACCTTGCGGACTCGGCTGTTGCCCGCGTCGGCGATATAGACGCTGCCGGACGCGTCCGCCGCAACGCTCCAAGCACCGCTAAGTTGGGCCCGAGTGGCCGGGCCTCCATCGCCCGAGTAGCCCGCAATCCCATTCCCCGCCACACGCGTCAGGATTCCCGAGCGGTCGATCTTGAACACGAAGTTGCTGTCGCTAAAATACACGTTACCGAGGATGTCCACCGCCGCCGCCCGCGGCCCCCCCAACCCCACGCTCAGCGCCGCCGCGGGCGTGGGCGGGATTCCGCCGCCCGCCACCGTCGTGATCAAGTACTGCTGCGCCCAGATCGTCCCGCCAACCAGCAACAGTCCCGCCGCAACCGAAACGCTCTTCCTCACGCCTCACCTTCTCTCTTTCCGCTCGACTCAACATGATTGTAGTCGCAAGGCGTGTCGCTGGAATGCAAAACTATAGACAACTTCGTCCTATTGTCTGAACGACGGGACGGGCGCAGCCCGCGCAGTTCTCTGACTGCTGCAACCATGCACTCTACGGCGCAAAGTACCCGTTGATGTCCAGAATCACGTCCGTCTGGTTCGTCACGAACACGCTGATGGCGCCGCCCGCACCCGCCGGCACAATCGCCGCGTTCGCCACCACGCTGCCGTCAAACGAGTTCAAAGTCGAAACCAGCGGCTGCGTCGATCCCGTTGGCCACGTAGTCAGATAGAATAGCACTCCATCCGGCACCACCGTGACATTCAGCGAATATGCCGCCGCCGTGGCGGGGATCGAGCAGCCGCTCGCCGGAATCGTAAACGAGCGCATCGTTCCCGCCCCCATGGTCGGGCCGCCGAAAGGCCCGGCGGCTCCGCGCGTATCCGCCACCCGGCACGGGGTCACCGGGTAGAACGTCAGCGCACCCAAGCTCCCCGGCGCCGCGAAGTACCCGTTGCCGTCCAGAATCACATCCGTCGGGTCGGTGACGTACACCGAGATCGATTCGTTGGTCCCTGCCGGTACCAGCGCGGCATTCGCCACGATCTTGCCCGTATCGGAGTTCAGCGTGGAAACATTCGGCTGCGGCTGTCCCGTGGGCCATGTCGTCAGATATCCGAGAGGGCCCTGCGGAGCCACCGTCACATTCAGCGAGTACGCTTGCACCGCAGCCGGATAGCTGCACGGACCCAAGGGAATGGGAAAATCCCTGATCTGGCCGGCCGTCATGGAAGGCCCCCCAAACTGGCCGGTCGCGTTTCGCGTATCGGCGATGCGGCACGGCGTGGCCGCGTAGAACGAATACGAGCTGGCGCCGGTGGCTGTTGCAAAGTAGCCGTTGATGTCCAGGATGACATCGGTCGCATCGGTGACGAAGACGCTCACCGCTCCGCCCGTACCGGCCGGCACGATGGCCGCATTTGCCACCACGATGCCGCCCGAGGAGTTCAACGTGGAGACGAACGGCTGAGTCTGCCCGGTAGGCCACAAGGACAGGTAGCCGAGGGGCCCTTCGGGCACCACCGTCACGTTCAGGGAGTACGCCTGAGCCGTGGCCGGAATCTGGCAAGCGCTTTGCGGGATGGCGAAGGAACGCGTAGAGTCAGCCGCCGGCGTCGGCCCTCCGAACGGGCCCGCCGCGTTCCGCGTGTCCGCCACGCGGCACGGCGTCACCGGAACGAATTCCAGGCCAGTCACCGGAGTGCCGGAGGTCGTGAAGGACCACGTCGGGGAACCCGCCGAGCCGGCGGAATTGCGCGCCACGATCTGCCAGTAGTACGTCGTGCCTCCGGTCAGCGCTCCCGGAGAGTAGCCGGTCGCCGTCGTGTTCCCTACCAGCGGCGGCGCCAACAGCGTGCCGAGGTAGACGTCGTAGGACGTAGCCCCGCTCGCCGCGTCCCAGGTCAGCATGGGCGCGTTCACGCCAGTCGCTCCGTTGGCCGGAGAAACCAGCACGGGCGCCGCCAGCGCCAACGCCCCGATCAACGTCACATCGCCGGCGCTGGACGCCGGCGAGCCGCCTCCCGATACCGCCACCTGATTCAACACCACCGAGGGCGCACCCGCCAACACGTTGACCGTCACCGTGATGGCCGGATAGCTGGAGCCAGCGGCCAGGGCATCGCCGCGGGAGCACGAGCTACCCAAGCAACTCCAACCCGTACCCGCCATCGAGACCAGCGCCAGACCGGCCGGCATCGTCTCGGTGACGGTGACCGTGCCGGACGTTGCCCCGGCCCCGGCTGCGTTGCTCACCACCACAGAGTACGTTCCGACCGCCCCGGCGGCTCCGAACCCACCCGTGACCGCGCTGGTGACGCTCAGCAGCGCGTGAGTTCCCTCGGGCACGAGCATCCGGATCGCGTCATTCAAGTACTCGGCGGCGTAGACGTTGCCGGCGGCGTCCACGGCCAGGCCCGCCGGGAGCTCGACCTCGGCTCGGGTCGCCGCCCCGCCGTCATCCGCGTAGCCAGCCGCACCCGAGCCCGCCACGGTGGTGATGATTCCGTTCGTCACCTTGCGGACCACGTTGTTGTCGGTGTCTCCAATGTAGAGGTTGCCGGCGCCATCCACGGCCAAGCCATAAAACAGGTTTAGGGTCGCGCTGGTCGCCGAGCCTCCATCGCCCGTGTAGCCGGCAATGGTCGGGATACCCGCTACCGTGGTGATCGTTCCGTTCGAGGCGACCTTGCGAACCGCGTAGTTGTAAGCGTCCGCAATGAAAAGATCGCCTGAGGTATCTACCGCCACCGCGACCGGTGCATTAAGCTCGGCCAGGTTGGCAGGCCCCCCGTCGCCAGAGTACCCTGCGTTGCCGTAGCCGTCGCCCGCGATCGTGGTAATAATGCCGTTCGCAGCCACCTTGCGAACCGCGTTGTTGTTAGTGTCTGCAATGTAGAGGTTTCCGGCGGTATCCACCGCTACTCCCCCCGGCCCGTCAAGCTGGGCCAGGGTGGCCTGACCTCCGTCGCCCCCGTAGTTTGCGATGCTGTCTCCGGCGACGGTCGTGATCGTCCCGCTCGTCGTCACCTTGCGAATCGCGTTGTTGCCTGTATCGGCAATGTAGAGGTTGCCGGCGGCGTCTACGGTCAGACCGTAACAGAGGTCGAGGGTGGCGCTGGTGGCCGGGCCTCCATTGCCCGTATAGCCGTAAGCCCCTGTGCCCACCACCGTGGTGATCGTTCCATTCGGCGCGACTTTGCGAATCACGTAGTTGTAAGTGTCCGCGATATACAGATTGCCGGCGCCATCGGCAGCCACAGCCCACGGCCGGTAGAGTTCGCCTTCGGTGGCCGGCCCCCCATCGCCCGCATAGCCCCAAAACCCGGCGCCGGCCACAGTCGTGATGGTGCCATTCGCCACCTTCCGGATACGGCAATTGTATTCGTCCGCAATGTAAACGTTGCCGGCCGCATCCACCGCCACGCCCGCCGGGAGGTCCAGCGCGGCGCTCGTGGCCGGCCCCCCATCGCCGGAATAGCTCGAGGAAAGGTTGCCGGCTATCGTCGTGATGATGCCGTTCGATGCCACCTTCCGAATCAGATTGTTGTACGAGTCCGCGATGTACAGATTCCCAGCGGAATCCACCGCCACGCCTAAGGGTTGATTGATCTCGGCTTGCACGGCCTGACCTCCGTCGCCCCCGTAATTTGCGATGCCGGTTCCGGCGACGGTCGCGATCGTCCCGTTGGCCGCTACCTCGCGGATCAGGGAATTGCCCGTATCCGCGATATAGAAGTCGCCAGTGGTATCCACAGCCACACCCTGGGGGTAATTGAGATCAGCCAAGGTTGCCGCCCCGCCGTCGCCGCCGGACCCCGCGGTGCCGCTCCCGGCGACCGTGTTAATCGTCCCATTCGCCACCTTGCGAATCACCGAGTTGTACGTGTCCGCAATATAGAGATTGCCCCCGGAATCCACCGCTACGCCGAACGGCGCATCGAGCAGCGCCTGCGTGGCCGGCCCCCCGTTACCCGTGAAGCCCCATTTTCCCGTGCCGGCCACCGTCGTGATGACGCCACTGGCCACCGTCACTTTGCGAATCACGTTGCTATACGTGTCGGCGATGTAGATATTCCCGCCCGAGTCCACCGCCACGCCTTGCGGGGAGTTGAGCCGGGCGCTGGTGGCCGGGCCTCCGTCGCCCGAATAGCCCGCTCTTCCGTTGCCAGCCACCGCCGTCAAAGTCCCCGAACCGTCGAGCTTGAACACGAAGTTGTCCGAGCAGAAATACACATTGCCGGAAGCGTCCACGGCAACCGCAACCGGCGGCGGCAACGTCACGCTCAAAGCCGAGGACGGCGTGATCGGCAGCCCGCCCCCTCCCGCCACGGTCGAGATCAGGTACTGCTGGGCCCAGAGTGCGCCACTGGCGAACAGCAGCCCCAATCCAGCCCGAAGCCCCTTCTTCATGTGAGATTCCTCCCCGCGAACCGACTCGGCCCCTCGCCTCTACGACGTAGAGGGATATGCGAACAGTTACTTCCTCAATTATGCGCCTCGGCTCTGCGTGGTGCACGCGTCAACCGACGGCGGGATGGGCCTCCGGCCTGTGCCTGGCTGCCTTCTGCCGATTTGACGTCCCGCGCTGCGCCGTCTTCAGCCGCGCGCGGCCCGCGGTCTTACGGGTACAGCCCGCGCAGTTTGGTGGCTTCCGCGACGCGGCTGATGCCGACCATGTTTGCCGCCACGCGCATTCCCACGCGCCGCTCCCGATGCACCTTGTACACCTCGTTGAAGGCCGTCTTCATGACTCGCTCCAGGCGGTTGTAGACGTCCTGTGCATCCCAGAAGAGGTGCTGCTCGTCTTGCACCCATTCGAAGTAGGAGACCGTGACGCCGCCGGCATTGCACAGAATGTCCGGAATGATGAAGGCGCCCCGGCCCTCCACAATGGCGTCCGCCTCCGGCGTCAGAGGACCGTTGGCCGCTTCGGCGATGATCTTCGCCTTCACGGCGGCGGCGTTCCCGCGATCCACGACGTTCTCCAGCGCGGCTGGAATCAGGATGTCGCAATCGAGCGCCAGCAGTTCCGCCGGCGTGATCGGTTCGGAGCCCGGAAAGCCCGTCACCACTCCAGTGGCTTCCTTGTGCATCATCAGCTTGGGAATGTCCAGGCCGTTCTTGTTGTAGACGCAGCCGCGTGAGTCGCTCACGCCGATCACGTAGGCCTGATGGCTGTCGAGCAGTTGCGCCGCAATCGAGCCCGCGTTGCCGAATCCCTGCACCACCACCCGGGCCCCCTTGATGGGAAGTCCCAGGTGCTCCGCCAGGCTGACCGTCGTGTAGAACACGCCGCGCCCGGTCGCCTCGTTACGCCCCAGCGACCCGCCCAGGCAGACCGGTTTCCCCGTGACCACCCCCGGTATCGGGTACCCCTTGGTCATGCTGTAGGTGTCCATGATCCAAGCCATGATCTGCGGATTGGTGTAGACGTCGGGGGCTGGAATGTCCTGACCGGGTCCGATCAGAGGAAGGATCGCGCTGGCGTAGCGGCGGGTGATGCGCTCGGTCTCCCCCATCGAAAGCTCCTTGGGATTGCAGGCCACGCCGCCCTTGCCCCCTCCGAACGGAATGTTGACCACCGCGCACTTCCAGGTCATCCAGGTGGCCAGCGCTCTGACCTCGTCCACCGTGACGTTCGGGTGGTAGCGAATGCCGCCCTTGGCCGGCCCGCGCACGGTGTTGTGCTGGATTCGATAGCCTTGGAACCGGCGAATGTGGCCGGTGTCCATGCGGACGGGAAGCGTTACCGCTAGTTCCCGCTCCGGGTACTTGATCATCTGGCGGATGTCCTCGGACAGATCGAGCGCATCCGCGGCAATGTCGAAATTCTGAAGCGCAAGTACGTAAGGGTTTTCCTGAACCCCCATCTCGGTGGCGATCATTGAAATGACCTCCCTTCGTGCAACCACCACTTCATGGTGGTGGTCCATCCACAAGAAGCCTATCCGAACTCCCGGCCGATGGCAAGGGGGCTGCTGGGACCGCCGGCTGACCTTCGTAGTTCGCGCCGCGCCAGGCGCCGCCCAGGAAGGCCCCCTGGGGTGCAGGCAAAGCGGGGATATCGTTCAGTTTCTCTAAATAGTCCGTTCAGAAAATTCGGTTTGACACATCTTGAATCATTCTTCACACTGCTTCCTGGTCCGCTTCCCGCTCCAACGGGCCCGTGAACGTTCGGAGCGGTGTGAGAAACTGCATCAATTGCTGGGGGCGCTCGTGACGCCGGAAGCCAGCCCCGCCCGCTGCCGCCGGAGTCGGCCGGGATGAAAGTGGAAGAAAAGGGCTTCCACGGGGTGGTCGAATGGATGAAGTAACTCTTAAGGTAGCTCTCGTGGGAGGAGGATTGATATGTCTCGCTTAGTAACGATTCTTGCGCTGATCCTTTTGGCGGCCTCTGCCGTTTTCGGGCAGGCCGTCGCCATCGGCAGCGTCAGCGGTACGATCATGGACCCGAGTGGCAGCTCCATTCCGGGAGCGACCGCAAGGATTACGGAGGTGGACAAAGGGATCGTCCACACCGTCACCTCGAACGCCGACGGCCGCTACGCGTTCTTCGACCTGCCGGTCGGACCCTATCGCCTGGAGGTGCAGGCGAAGGGCTTCAAGGATTACGTGCAGACCGGCATCGTGCTGCAGGTGGCCGAGAACATCACCCAGAACGTCGCGTTGCAGGTGGGCGCCATGACGGAGACCGTGCAAGTGCACGCCGCCTCCAGCATGGTGGAAACCAAGGACAGCTCGATCTCCCAGGTCATCTCGCAGCAACCGATCGTGGATCTGCCGCTCAATGGCCGCAATCCCGCCGACTTGCTTGCCCTTTCGGGACTCGCCATTTCTCAGAACAGTAACGGCAACGCCTCTATGGGGATGACACTGAACGGGGGCGATTTGACGGGCAGCAAGAACATTCAGGGATCGAGCGGTTCCGGCCAGTATTCGGTTGCCGGCTCGGCGGCCAACGGAGTGAACTTCCTGCTGGACGGCGGCGACAATAACGACGCCTTCAGCAATGTGAACCTGCCCATACCCTTCCCGGACGCTCTCCAGGAATTCAGCGTGCAGACCGAAGGGCTGCCCGCCCAATACGGGCTGCACCCCGGCGGCGTCGTTAACATCGTGACCAAGTCGGGAACCAATGAACTGCACGGCGATCTTTTCTACTTCCTGCGCAATGGCGATCTCAACGCCCGCCAGGAAGGAACGCTAGTGCGCGATACCTTGAAACGCAACCAGTTCGGCGGCACGGTGGGCGACCGGATCATCAAAGACAAGCTGTTCTTCTTCGCCGGCTATCAAGGAACGCGGCAGCGCAGCGATCCGGCGACCAATATCGCCTACGTCCCCACCCCGGCTGCATTGAAGGGCGACTTCAGCCTGTTAGATGGCGCCACATCGTCCGGCGGCTGCCTCACGAAGGCGAGACAGCTAAAGGACCCCAGTGGCAAGGCGTATCCCGGCAATCAGATCCCCGTTACCTCATTCGATCCCGCAGGTCTAAAGCTGGCATCCACGTACCTCCCGCCTGCCATCAACTCTTGCGGGGAGGCTTTCTTCGGCTACGCCTCCAACAACCCCGACGACCAGATCATCGGCCGCGTCGATTACAACATCAGTAGCAGCCAGGCCGCCTACTTCCGCTACTTCATTTACGATTTCACGGCCCAGTCGCTATTCGATGGCCATAACGCCCTGACCACTGGAAGTCCCGGCAGCGAGGACCGTTCGCAAACTGCCACCTTCGGTGACACGTATACATTCAGCGGTTCGACTCTCAACTCCTTCCACGCCACCTTCGACCGGCGCCGCGACAACCGGTCGTCCGCCGCCAACATGTTCAGCCCGGCCACCCTGGGTGTCAACATGTATCTCAACCAACCGAATTATACGCAGCTCTCCGTCAGCAGCTACTCGGGAAGCGGATTCAACATTGGCTGCGGCACCTGCGCACTGGCGAATTTTGACATCAACACCTATCAGGTGGCGGACGACTTCCTTTTCGTCCGGGGTAAGCATGAGATCGCCGTAGGCTTCGATGGCCGCAAGGATCAGTTCAACTCCTATAACAACCAGCAGTCCAACGGTCAGTTCACTTTCAACGGCAGCGTTACCGGCGACGGTTTGGCGGATCTTCTGATCGGCCGCTTCAACGGCTTGACGGACGGTAATGTGATCTCCGATTACCTGCGTCAAACGGTCATGGCCGCTTACGTGCAAGATGGCTTCCACGTCACGCCCCGCTTCAGCATCAACTTAGGTGTTCGTTGGGAACCCTCCGTGCCGTCCTACGACAAGTACGGGCGCGGCAATCAGTTCAGTTGGCCTCTCTTCCTCCAGGGCTGGCATAGCTCGTGTGAGCCCAACGCGCCGGCGGGCCTGATCTTCTCCTGCGATACCGCGCAGGACCCATACGGCAAGGCGTTCACGGCCTCGCATTGGGCCACATTCTCGCCCCGGCTCGGGTTGGTCTTGGATCCCAAAGGGGACGGCAAACAGACCCTCCGCGCGTCGTTCGCCCTCCTGCACGATACCACCGAGCTCTTCTATCCCGAGCGCTGGACCACGAATTCGCCGTATGTGTCTTCGATTTCCCTGACCAGTGGACAGTTCTCCAATCCCTTCTCGAGTTACACGTTGAACGGCGTGACCGGCGACCCGTTCCCGGGAGCCTCGGTCTTCCCCACTCAAGGCGCTTACGTCAGTGTGCCGCCCAACCTGAAGGTCACTTACATGATGCAGTGGAACCTCAGCTATCAGCGCCAAGTGAAAGATTGGCTCTTGACGGCGAACTACCTGGGCAATGTCAGCAGGCACATCTGGGGCTCGACGGACATTAACTATGCGCTCCCCATCGCCGGCGCTAGCACGAGTAATACCAATAACCGGCGGCTCACCTATCTAGACAACGCCACGGCCGGCAAGTACTATGCCGACATCCAGCAAACCGACGACGGTGCCAACGCCTCGTACAACGCCCTGGCGGTTAGGGCGGAGCACCGCATGGGCAACCACTTCCAGGTCCTGGCCAACTACACATGGAGCCACTGCATCAGCACGTGGGATTTTGCGGGAGAACTGGCCGGCCCGATTTACATGAATCCTGTCGCCGAATCCAACGGAGAGCGGGGCAACTGCGGCTATGACCACCGGCATGTCTTTCACGGCTCCGTGGTGGCCATCAGCCCTGGGTTCGGCCCCGGCGCTGCCAGGCTCGTCACCAAGGACTGGCAGATCTCGCCGGTCGTGAGCGTGTTCACCGGCAACCCTATAGAAATCGAAGACGGCAAGGATATTTCCCTGTACGGCCAGAATCTGGACCGCCCCTTGGTTGTCGGCCAGGTAATCCCCGCCCAGCAGACCGTCCAAGAGTGGTTCAACCCGCTCGCCCTTGTATTCGCCCCGGCCGGCACCTTCGGCAACCTCGCGCGGAACTCCGTCTATGGACCCGGCCAGATCGATTGGGACATGGCCGTGAGCCGGGCATTCCAGCTACGTGAGCGGTGGAAACTCGAGTTCCGAGCCGACTTCTTCAACATCATGAACCACGGCAACCCGAGCGGTGTGTCGAGCACCGTCAGCAACGGGAACTTCGGCCAAATCACCAGCTTCACCCCTCCCAGGTTCATCCAGATGGCGATGAAGCTGTACTTCTAAGCAAATGGGGGCAGGGCTCCGGTTAGCCCTGCCCCCCAATTTCACCTGTCCGGTCCGATGGTGTGCTCGCCCCTGTGCCGGCGCCTAGGCCGGCGTCTCCACCCGCAGAGGCTTCCCGCGGCGGTTCGTCACCGACGCCGAGATGTAGTCGCGGTGCATGCGGGCGATGGTTTCGATGCTGATGTTCTTCGGGCACACCGCTTCGCACTGGCCCATGTTGGTGCATTGGCCGAATTGCTCGCGCGTCATCTGCAGAACCATGCCAATCGCGCGCCGGTCGCGCTCGGCTTGCCCCTGTGGCAGCAGACCGAGGTGAGAGATCTTCGCGGCCGTGAACAGCGCCGCCGAGGCGTTGGGGCACATCGCTACGCAGGCCCCGCACCCGATGCAGGCCGCGGCGTCCATGGCCAGGTCGGCCTTCTCCTTGGGAATCGGGATGGCGTTGGCCTCCACCGCGCTGCCCGTTGAGACGGAGATGTAGCCCCCCGCGGCGATGATCCGGTCGAACGCGCTGCGGTCGACGATCAGGTCCTTGACCACCGGAAATGCCCGCGCGCGCCACGGCTCCAGGTAGAGGATGTCTCCATCCTGGAAATGGCGCATGTGGAGCTGGCAGACAGTGGTGCCGCGCTGCGGACCGTGAGCCGCCCCGTTGATCATGAACCCGCACATGCCGCAGATGCCTTCGCGGCAGTCGTGGTCGAAGGCTATGGGCTCCTTGCCCTCGGCGATTAGTCCCTCGTTCACCACGTCGAGCATCTCCAGAAACGACATGTGCTCGCTGATGTCGCGGGCCTCGTAGCGCTCCATGCGGCCCCGCTCGCCCGGGCCCTTCTGCCGCCATACGTGGAGAGTGAGGTTCATTTGTAGCTCCGTCGCGCGGGGTGCACGTATTCGAACGACAGCGGCTCCTTATAGAGTCCCGGCGCGTTTCCCACGCCGCGGAATTCCCAGGCGGCGACGTAGGCATAGCGGTCGTCGTCGCGCAGGGCCTCGCCGTCCGGGGTCTGATACTCCTCGCGGAAATGACCGCCGCAGGATTCGTTGCGCTCCAGGGCATCCAGGCACATCAGCTCGGCCAGCTCGAAGAAGTCGCCGACGCGGCCGGCCTTCTCGAGCGACTGGTTCAGCTCTTCCCCGCTGCCCAGCACGCGCACGTCCTGCCAGAACTGCTCGCGCAGTTCGGGGATCTTGCCCAGCGCGAACCGCAGTCCTTCGGCCGTCCGCAACATGCCGCAATACTCCCAGACCAGCTTGCCGAGCTCGCGGTGATAGGAGTCCACCGTGCGCGTGCCTTTGATGTCGAGCAGGCGCGCCACATTCGAGCGGACGTCGTTTTCGACTTCTCCGAAGGCCGGGTGGCTGGGTTCCACCTGGCCGGGTTTCTCGCCGGCCAGGTAGTCGCCGATGGTGTAGGGGAGGATGAAGTAGCCGTCGGCCAGTCCCTGCATGAGCGCGCTGGCGCCGAGGCGGTTGGCGCCGTGGTCGGAGAAGTTCGCCTCGCCGGCGACGTAGAGGCCCGGAATCGTGCTCATGAGGTTGTAATCCACCCACAGGCCGCCCATGGTGTAGTGGCTGGCGGGGTAGATGCGCATGGGCACTTTGTAAGGGTCCTCGCCCGTGATGCGCTCGTACATCTCGATCAGGTTGCCGTAACGCTCTTCGATGACGGCGCGGCCCAGGCGGTCGATGGATTCGCTCAAATCCAGGTAGACGCCATAGCCGCTCGGGCCGACGCCGCGCCCGTCGTCGCAGACCGCTTTGGCGTTGCGCGAGGCCACGTCGCGCGGCACCAGGTTGCCGAACGACGGGTACTTGCGTTCCAGAAAGTAGTCGCGCTCATCTTCCGGGACCTCGTTCGGCTTGCGCGTGTCGCCCCTCTTCTTCGGCACCCAGATGCGGCCGTCGTTGCGCAGCGACTCGCTCATCAGCGTGAGCTTAGACTGGTATTCGCCGGTCACCGGGATGCAGGTCGGATGGATCTGCGTGAAGCACGGGTTCGCGAACAGCGCCCCGCGCTTGTGAGCGCGCCAGATGGCGGTGGCGTTGCATCCTTTGGCGTTGGTGGAAAGATAGAAGACGTTGCCGTAGCCCCCGGTCGCGAGCACGACGGCGTGGGCGGCCCAGGACTCGATCTGACCGCTGATAAGATCGCGCGTAACGATGCCGCGGGCCTTGCCCTCCGCCACCACCAGATCGAGCATCTCGTGGCGGGAGAACATGCGCACCTGCCCGGTGGCCACCTGGCGCTCGAGGGCCTGGTAGGCGCCCAGCAGGAGCTGCTGGCCAGTCTGGCCACGCGCGTAGAAGGTGCGCGAGACCTGTGCGCCGCCGAAGGAACGGTTTTCGAGCAGCCCGCCGTACTCGCGCGCAAAGGGCACGCCCTGGGCGGCGCACTGGTCGATGATGTTGACGCTCAGCTCCGCGAGCCGGTAGACGTTTGGCTCGCGGGAGCGGAAATCGCCGCCCTTCACGGTGTCGTAGAACAGGCGGAAGATGCTGTCGCCGTCGTTCTGGTAGTTCTTGGCGGCGTTGATGCCGCCCTGCGCGGCGATGGAGTGGGCGCGGCGGGGCGAATCCTGAAAGCAGAAGCACAGGACGTTGTAACCGAGCTCGCCCAGTGTGGCCGCGGCCGCGGCGCCCGCCAGGCCCGACCCCACCACGATTACCGTGTACTTCCGCTTGTTGGCCGGGTTGACCAGCTTCATCTCAAATTTGCGCCTCTGCCACGCCTGTTCAATCGGGCCAGAGGGGACCTTGGAATCCAGTGCCATTTAGAGCACCTCGCTTCCGACCACGCCGGTCAGCACGGCAATGGGAATGGAAATGAAGCCGATGGCGACGATCCAGGCGAAGATGTGCGCCGCCCGCTTCAGCATCGGCGTGTAGCGCGGATGGCTGACGCCGACCGACTGGAACATGCTCCAGGCGCCGTGATAGAGGTGCATCGAGAGCAGGATCATGGCCACGACGTAGGCGCTCGAAACGGGAAGGTATCGGAAGCCGTGGATGATGTTCTCGTACGTGTAGTACCGCTCTTCCCCGCCCGCGATCATCGGCCCCTGATAGTGAAGGCCCACGCTTCCCGTGGTGAGATGCAGGAGGTGGAAGACGACGAAAGCGGCGAGGATGGGGCCGCCCCACATCATGGTGCGCGAGGCGTAGCTGGCCGGCAGGTTGTCCTTCTTGACGTAGCCCACGGGCCGCGCGCGCCGCTTCTGCAGCCAGAGAAGGAACGACGACCAGATGTGCAGGACCGCTACCGCGATGAGCGAAGCCTCCACCACCGAGAGCAGGTTCGGGTGCGCATGGAGCACCCGCGTGTAGTAGTTGATGGGATACACGGTCTGGTAGCCGTCGCTCTCCGCCGGCAGGAAGATCAGGAGGTTTCCGATCAGGTGGCCGATGATGAACAGGACCAGCATCGCCCCGGTCACGGCCATCACGACTTTCTTTCCAATGTAGGCTTCGAAGAACGCCAGGCGTTTCCGCGGCGTCGTGTCGATCGCGATTGCGCCCATTCACACTCCCCGGAGGTCCATTATAGGACTTTCCCGAGGGTGGCTTTAGGGGCTGGGACGGACTCGATATCCGCCTGCGTACGCCCTAGGTGACTTACGGCTTCTCCGGCGGTTTGAACGACACGTCGACGCGGGTGATGGCCTCCACCGGTTTCCCATCGACCACCGGCGGCTCGAACAGCCAGTCCTTCACACCCCTGGCTGCCATCCGCAGCATCTCCGGTCCCCTGATCACGGTAAGGTCACGGACGTGGCCGTCGGCGCCGATTCTGACTTCCACGGTAACCGTGCCGCCGACGTCAACACGCCGCGCGAACCGCGGGTAAGGGATGACCGTGTGGCGCAGGATCTTTAGCGAGGCGACCCTCAGCGGGCCGACAGCCGGTCGAGCGGCGGCCTCAGCGGGAACCATGACGGCCGGAGCCGGAGCGCGCTCCACCGCGGTAGCGGGCGCAGCAGGCCTGGGTGTAGCGGGCGCGGCGGGCTTGGGCGCGACAGTCGGAGGCGCGGGCAGTTGTCCGGACAGCGGTTCGAATATGCCGGGCGCCGGCCTCCCTTCCGCTTCGATCGCCGGCGGTTCGGACACGTTGGGCATGCTCGCGGAATGAGGAGCCGAGGTCGGCGGCGCGAAGAGGCGCGGATTGCTGGACGAAGGCGCCAACGACATGTCGTTTAGCGGGATGGGCCGCTGCCCGGCCACATCCACTCCCACCGGCGGCACCTTCAGTCCCCGAGAGCCGACAGGCCCGACGGATTCGATGGCATCGGCAGTGCCTTCCGAGCTGACCCTGAGCTGCAGCGTCACATGTTCGGTCACAGGCTCGTAGATCAGGGCTCCGGCGCGGAACACGGGCAAGGACAGGTCGACATCTTCCATCCGGTTGCCATCCGCGATGGAAAGAACCGCGCGGCTGGCCGTCCTAACGGCTTCCGAATCGGCATTCCAAGTCAGCAGCAACTTGCCGGCCTTGGGCCGGGCCGAGAAGCCGAGCGGTTGAGTTCGCCCGGATGCCGCGGCAGTACCCCGAAACTGTGAATGCCCTGGAAAGTGTGGGTAGATAGATACCCCTGCCGTTCCGACTACCAAGCATGTGAGCCAAAGCCATAGATGGCGGCTGCGGCGTGGCGGGGCGGCTGATTCCGGGACGCTGGCGGGCGGGGAGGGTGCCACCGCGGCCGGGCTTGAATCGACGTCTGCCGGCGGTTCGATTACTGGCATAACCGAGAACTCCTTGCCACCGCGCTCGCTCGCGGTGGCGGCACGAATGGAGGCACCAAGCCACGCTGGTTGGCGATCTCCAAGATGGTTTTGAACTCGAACCCAGATAAGCGGCCGAGTGCCTGAACCGGGACCTGATGCGCTGGCTCCCGATTCAAGGTCATTATACACCGACTTGCGTGTTTTAAACACTTTTGCGAGTTTTATTCTCTGGATTTTAGGAGAATATACGAGAAAGTCATGTCGCATTTGGGGGAGTGCCACTGGGGCCTGCGGCACGCCAAAGAGGAGAAGCACGCTGCCGCTTGCGGGGATCTGGCCGGCAAGGCGGCGCCGCGCGCCAGCCGTCAGGCATTCGCATCCAAGGGCGTCCGCGTTTTGGCGCGCGCTTCCGCGAGCAGGAGTCTCGCCGCGGCGAAGCGCAAGCCGCTAATGCGCCAGCGTCACCCGCCACGGTGCTTTTTGGACCGGCCGGCGCGGTCACATCCGGTGCGCCGCGGCGCGAGCAGCTCTTGGGGAACGTGATGACCTTGCGTAGCCAAGGCTCGGGCTCCTGGGCGCTGCAGCCGCCCCGGAGCCTTTCTCCAGACCGTTTCCGCACCCGTTCCTAAGCCTCCCGTGGAGCTCCTCCCCCCACGCCCACCACGTGCACGGTTCGGAAGTAGGTGTCATAGCTGGATTCGCCGCGAAACTCGCCGCCGCCCGGCTCATGGACACCACCTGGGCGAAACGACTTCAACTAGCGCCCGCGACTTGCCGGCGGCCTTCACCTATGCCGGGCCAGGATACACCGACCGCGTCTCTTGACCTGTTTGGACTCAATTAGGCTGCGTTTACGGGAAACCTCCGAAGAATTCGGGCCGTCCACTGCCCCTAGTGGGTCAGCCGGGGTAGGCCCGGATCACACCCCGGCGCTTCTTGCCCTGTCGAAAGTACTCCTGCTGACACCGTCTTTACCCAACCGTAGATCTCCTCCCGGCTCTGGTCGGCAAACTCGATCGACTGGCTGGCTTCCAGAAACGCGCCGATCGCTTCCGGCTGCAAAGATTCCGCCTTCCGGATCCGAATTCGCATTCCCCCACAGGCTGCCGCAACCGGGGCCGCCCGCGCACGTTCTGAGGATCACCTTGTATTGGAAGCCGGCTCCGGATCATCTTGTATCTGGACAAGTACTCCAGAGCGCGCGCCCGCAGACGTGTTGTACAATTTGAGTTCAACCCCTCGGGCGCGTAGCTCAGTTGGTTAGAGCGCCTGCTTCACACGCAGGAGGTCACAGGTTCGAGTCCTGTCGCGCCCACCATTCAAAACAAAAGCCTTATGTGCGCACGGGCAGTGTCCTCCTTGGGTTTTCAGCCAGTTAGGACTTGACGGAACTGAAACAATCGCTGTGTATACCGGCACACATGAAGCCTCATCGCCAGTGCCTGCCGGTTCGGCTCCGGTCGCTCCTCGCTCTACCTCACGATGCACTCCGGAGGTGGGAGCCAGTTCGACGCGTAAGCGACCCAGGCACGGCAGGAGTTCCCCGACGCTAAGCCGGTGCCGGGCGTGGGCTCGAACGCAATCTTCTTCGGATTCAATCTGGCGGTGCAGTATAAGCGCGACCTATTCGTTATCCAGATGATGCTGGGGAATTCCATTCCCGAGAAGATCGCGCTGTCGAAGTCCATCGCGTTAGGAGTGATGTCCCACCTGTGACGCTGGTCGACGATTTCATCGCCGCGGGCGATGGCTCTGCGAAGTGTGGCGAGATCGGCCTTGGCCGCCAGTGGCCTGCCGACGTGACGGTCTGCCATGCTGGAAGAAATGGCCGTACTGTTGAGTGCCGCCGCTCTCGGCAAGTCGTTTGGCACGCGGATTCTGTTTGAGAACCTATCGTTGAGCCTTTCGGAAGGAGACCGGACCGGTCTAATCGGGCCCAATGGGAGCGGCAAAACCACGTTGCTGGAGATTCTTGCCGGGCGCGAGGCGCCCACCTCCGGAGTGCGGGCACTGCGAAAGCAGACCAGGCTGGCCTATGTCCCCCAGGATTCCCTGTTCGGGCCGGACGATACCGTCGGCTCCGTCCTCACGGCGGCGTTGGACGGTCTGCCGCTGGAGGAGCAGGAAAAGACGGTTCGCAAAGAAATGATACTGGGGCGGGCCGGCTTCGAGACTCCCGCTACGCCTGCCGCGGCGCTTTCCGGCGGGTGGAGGAAGCGCCTCGCGGTCGCGGCTGGACTGGTGACCTCGCCGGACGTGCTGCTTCTGGATGAGCCCACAAATCACCTCGACCTCGAAGGCATCCTGTGGCTCGAGGGCGCGATCCGGACTGTCAACGCCTGCCTGGTGGTCACCCACGACCGGTACTTTCTCGAGAACGTCGCCACGCAAATGGCGGAGGTCAACCCGGTCTATCCGCAGAGCGCGTTCCAGGTGAAGGGCAACTACAGCGAGTTCCTCGAGCGGCGGGAGGAGTTTCTCGAGGCGCAGGCCAAACAGCAGGATTCGCTGGCGACGAAGGTGCGGCGCGAGGTGGAGTGGCTGCGGCGAGGACCGAAGGCCAGGACCGGAAAGTCGCGCGCGCGAATCGACGCCGCCGGACGGCTGATCGAGGAACTCTCCGCCGTCACGGCACGCAACCGCACCGCAACGGCCAAGATCGACTTCACGGCGTCCGATCGGCAAACCAAGCGCCTGATCGAGGCCGAAGGCATCGGGAAAACCCTCGGCGGGCACAGGCTGTTTCGGGACTTGAACCTGGTTCTCTCGCCGGGCGTTCGAATCGGCCTGGTGGGAGCGAACGGGAGCGGGAAGACCACGCTGCTCAAGATCCTGAAAGGAGAGCTGGAGCCCGACGAAGGAACCATCCAGCGCGCCGACCGGTTGCAGATCGTGAGCTTCGCGCAAGACCGGGGCGCGCACCTGAACCTGGAACTCAGCCTGCGCCGTACGTTGTGTCCGGAGGGCGACTCGGTGATTTACCGCGGACGTCCCATCCACGTCGCCGGATGGGCAAAGCGCTTCCTCTTTCGCGACGAGCAACTGGAAATGCCGATGGCGCGATTCTCGGGCGGCGAGCGGGCGCGCGCCATGATCGCCCGGCTGATGCTGGAGACGGCCGACGTCCTGTTGCTCGACGAACCGACGAACGACCTGGATATTCCGACCCTGGAGGTGCTCGAGGACAGCCTGATCGAGTTCCCGGGCGCGGTCGTATTGGTAAGCCATGATCGGTATCTGCTGGACCGCGTGTCCACGGTCGTCATCGGTCTGGACGGAAGCGAGGGCGGGGTTTTCGCCGACTACTCGCAGTGGGAGGCGGCGCGAAGCGAGGCGCCTCCGCAGATGCCGGCGGCTAAGGAGCCGCGGCTGCAAGGCGCGCCGGAGGAAGGGCCCCGGAGGAAGCTGGCCTACCTGGATCAGCGCGAGTGGGATGGCATGGAAGCGAAGATTCTGGAAGCGGAGCGGGAGCTGGCCGCGCGGCACCGCGCACTGCAGGAGGCCACGTCGGATGCGCGGCGATTAACCGAGGCCTACGAAGAGTTGCAACAAGCCCAACGGCGCGTGGAGGGTTTGTACGCCCGCTGGGCGGATCTCGAAGCCAAGCTGGCCAGGTAAAATACCGCTCCCTGACGGTCGCGGCTCGGTGCTCGAGCGGGGGCGCCAGCGCCGAACCGCGCGAGCATATTCTCATTGAAGGATGAGCCTGAACGGAGGTAGGTCGGCCGGCAGGCTGGGTCCTTTCGTTTTGAGTTCAGAGAGAGAAGGAGGAACCGTCGTCGGCGCTGTGGGAATGTGGGAAA
>Ga0187864_10000216_pt1 | contig 66689 bp, 70 predicted proteins | sample June2016WEW_11_4_FD_132985 | JGI IMG/M metagenome (GOLD analysis project Ga0187864, IMG submission 132985) | Peatland microbial communities from SPRUCE experiment site at the Marcell Experimental Forest, Minnesota, USA - June2016WEW_11_40 | ecosystem: Environmental > Terrestrial > Soil >...
GGCGCCCCGACTGGCGGGAGAAATCCGGTTGGCGGTTGTTCATCGCCCTCAACGTACTGCCCCGTATTCATCAGCGCCAGGAAAATCAGGACAAGGTATCTAGTTTATAACACAGTAGTACTAAGAGGCTGCAGAAAAAATTCGAATGTGGACGTTTTGAAGGGGCGCACCTTTAGGTGCGCCATTGCAGACTCTTTATTTTTGTCATCACGAGCGGGCTTTTAGCCCGCGAGGGATCTGCTTTTCTGACTTTTTCCGCAGCCTGCCAAAGCGAAATGCGGATCAACGTTTGTTTGATGTCGCCAGCCGTGATCCTGTGCGTGAGTGCGCCGTCAGGGTGCATCCGAAACGCACCGCTAACGGTTCAGCGCACTTTGACGTCGGGCTGGACTGACATGCCTGGTCGTAGCAAGCCATCCTTGTTGAAGTCGGGTTTGTCATTGCCATCGAAGTCGATTCGCACGGGAATGCGCTGCACGACCTTGACATAGTTACCAGTGGCATTCTCCGGCGGCAACAAGCTGTACTTTGCGCCTGTTGCTCCTCCAACGCTGGTAACGTGTCCATCCCATTTGCGACCGCCGTAGGTATCAACCTTGATCTTTGCGGATTGTCCTGGCCCCATGTGGGCGAGCTGGGTTTCCTTGAAGTTGGCCGTGACCCAGATCTCACGAAGCGGAACGATGGCCATCAGGTCCTGGCCGCTGGACACGTTCGCTCCTACCTGCACGGAGCGCTTGCCTACTACGCCATCCACCGGAGCCACGATGGTCGTGTAGGCGAGATTGAGTTGCGCCTGATCAAGCGCTGCTTTAGAGCGTTGCGCCAAGGCATCGGCGGACTTCGCCTTGGCCTGGGTGGCGGCCACCATGTTCGGAGTTGCCCTCGCGTTGCGTATTTCAGCGGTGGCCTGTTCAATGCGGGATTGGGCTTGTTTCACTTGCGCCTGGGCCGCCAATAATGCCGCCTGCCGCGCGCTGACCGTAGCATTGGCGGCGATGGCTGCCGCCGTAGCCTGGTCGAACTGCTGCTGCGAGATTTCGCGCTTGCCCAACAGTTGGCGATAGCGCTCAACATCGGTATTGAGTTTGTGGGCATCCGCTTGCGCTTCCAGTATCTGGGCTTGTGCAGCCTCTGCCTGTTTCTGGGCGGCGGTCACGCCGGCTTGCGCGGAGTCCATATCGGCGCTGGCGGAACGGATCTGGCTGAGCGAACCAACACTGGAAACCGGGACCCCAAATTGTGCTGCTTCCGCCTGCGCCTGCGTGTCTTGGTAGTCGGCCTGCGCACGCGCCAGCGCAACCTGGTAATCGGTGGGGTCAATTTGCACCAGCACATCGCCTTTGCGCACTACTTGGCCGTCGTCATAGTTCACCATGATCACCTGGCCGCCCACTCGGGCACTGACGGGATAGATGTGGCCGTCAATCTCCGCGTCATCGGTGCTTTCCCAGTGACGGCTTTCCCACCAGAACCAACCCACCAACACCACGACCACAATCGCGATTAAAAAGACAATCGGTTTGGCAGCCGGATGTTTCTGGAAGAAGCCGCGACGGTACTCTTCGTAACGCTTCGCCTCCGGATCGACGTGTTCTTCCTCAGCTTGATCGAGGGCTTCGCGGGGTTCCAGATCGTTTTCATCAGTCGTGCTGGGACTCATCTCTTCACCTGTCAGTCATTATTCGTGAGGAACTGTGGCAGAGGGAGCACTGTTATTCCCCGTGTTCTGCGGCGCAATTACAGGGTTCTCTTCTCCCGGAGGAGCCACTTTCTGCCGCGGCGGGGAAGCAGAAACTGCTCCGGCCATTCCACCCGGACCTGGAGCAACGTTGAGTTTTGTTTCGGATGGGTTGCCCGTACTCTCCGGGTTTCCCGTTCCGTTCGGGGGCAGCACGCTGCCCGGCGCCGCCAAGTATTGCTGCACGGCTTGCTCCGCATTACCGATGGCACGCGCCAACAGGACCTTGGCAATATTGTGCGCATACAAACTGGAGATGTAGCGATCGTTGGCGGATGCCAGTTGTTGCTGCGCCTGAATCACCTCAACATTGTTCGTCACCCCTGCGGCGAAGCGATCCTGCGATTGGCCGAGCGCTTGCTGCGCGTAGCCAAGGCCCAGCTTCGCCACCTCCACCTGTTGCCCTGCCGCCTTCAAATCGAGGATTGCATCTTCTATGTCCTGCTCGATGCGCCCTCTCATGTCATCCACTTGGGCCTGCCGCTGCTTCAGGACGGCGTCGGTCTGTTGCACGTCGGCCTCTACTTTTCCGCCTTGAAATATGGGAATTGTCAGCGTCGCTGCAGCCGTCCAATTGGGGGACATGGAATCGGGAGTGGTCCCCAGCACACCGTATTCGCCGGCAAATCCGATGGAGGGCAGACGCTGCTTCCAGGCCGCCTCCCGACTCAACTGTGCGGCGCGCAATGCCGCCAACGCCGCCTGATAATCGGGACGGGTTTGCAGGGCTCGCGCATAGGCGTTTTGCAACTCCATCTCAGGAAGAGGATGGTAGGGAACGCGATTCACCAGGTTGAACTTCTGCCCTACCGGCAATCCAATCACGCGCGCCAGAGCAATGCGTTGCTTTTCCAGCTCGTTCTGCGCCGCGATGAGCGCCTCCTGCTGGGCTTGTAACTGCACCCGCGCGCGCAGGGTATCGATGTTGGGCGCCAGCCCCGCCGCCTCCTGGTCCGCCGCCAACTGGTAGAGCGCCTGTGCAGTTTTCAGTTCAGCTTCCGTAGCCTCCACTCGCGATTCGTTGGCGATGGTAAGCAAGTAGTTGGCCCCTACGGCGAGCACCACGGTGTCGCGCGCATCGCGGTAGGTGAACTGCGCAGCCTTCACGTTCTGACTCGCCGCCCGAACGTTATCAATCGTATGCAAATCGATGGCGTTCCACGACCCCGTGGCGCGAAGGTCGCTGATGCCGAAGGGGCCCACCGAACCCGGAATTCCGGGAAAAACCGCGGCGCTCAAACCCAGTGCCTTCAGGTTGAGCTTCTCCTCTTCTTCCGCAAACGATCCGTTAACCACTGGCAGCATATCGCTCAGAGCGCGCAGCCGCGAAGCCCGTGACTGTTGCGTGACCCGGTCAGCCAAGTACAACCCGAGGTTGTACTTTAGCCCGCGCTGCAGCGCGTCCTCGATGGTGAGCTCAATGGTTTCCGCCGTGGCTTTCGCCTGAGGAATCGAGCCAGCGAAAGGATCTTGGTTGCGATTCAGTACTTGTTCCGCGGAGGGGAGAGAAGACAATGCTTGACTGGAACTCTGTCCCATCGCGGAAGGACACGCCAACAGGAAGGCGACGGCGATCAGGCCTACGCAACGCGCAGAGCGCGGCTTCTTGGGAGGATTGCTTTCAGGTCGTTCCATGTTGTAGATAGTACATACATGACATGTATGACATCGTACAAGCCACCGTTTTAGATGTATTTTCGGGCAGCGGCGTTGCGCAAATCCAATGCTCGTCGAGTCATTCAAAGCGCTTTAATTCCGCTAGAGTCCCACTTCACTGGTCGAGGGTCGCCTCATCAAGTCCCGTATGGCGTCCTGCACCGATTTCCCTTGCTGAAGAATGGCGTGCATCTGCTGGGTAATCGGCATTTCTACCCCCGCCCTGTGGGCCAGTCCGACCGCAGCATTGGTGGTGAGCACGCCCTCCGCGACCATGCCGTGCATCCCAGCGATGATGTCCTCCAGCTTGCGGCCGCGCCCCAACTCGACGCCGACACTGCGGTTTCGCGAAAGCCCGCCGGTACAAGTGAGGACCAGGTCGCCGAGTCCGGCCAGTCCGGCCATGGTTTCCGCTCGGCCTCCGCAAGCGACGACCAGCCTGGTGATCTCGACCAGCCCCCGCGTGATTAGTGCGGCCACGGTGTTGTATCCGAGGTCCATGCCGAATAGAACTCCGGCGGCAATGGCGACAATGTTTTTCAAGGCTCCGCCCAATTCCACTCCGATGACATCGTCATTGGTGTAGACCCGGAAGTTGGGATCGCTGAATTCTCGCTGCACGATGGCCGCGAGTTCCTTGTCGGATGAGGCGACGGTGATGGCGGTAGGATCGCCTTTCGCTACTTCCTTGGCAAACGTCGGCCCGCTTATCGCGCCGATCCGTGGCACGAAGCCGCTGGCCCCACCGCTCAACAGTTGGGTAATGACTTCCGTCATGCGCAGCAGGGAATCGTTCTCTATTCCCTTGGTGGCGCTGACGAACAGCATCTCTGGCCGAAGTTGTGGGAGCATGGCTTGAAACACGCGGCGCGTGTGATGGGAAGGCATCACGCTTACCACAATCTCGGCGCCGTGCAGGGCCTCTTCGAAGCTGTTGGTTACGTGGACCGTTTCCGGAATCGTGTTTCCCGGCAAAAACAATTCGTTCACGCGCCGCGTGCGGACGCTCTCGCACACCTCACGCTCATGCGCCCACAGCCGCACTCGGTGCGTCTGTTTGCGGCCCAGCACAGTGGATATCGCTGTACCCCATGCTCCCGCGCCAATGACTGCGATCTCGCTCACAAGCTTGTCTCTTTCAATGGAACCGGTTTTCGGTGCCCGCCAACAGGCGCCGGATGTTGTCTTTGTGTCGCGCAATAACCAGCGCGGATGAAGCCGTAATCACCAGCAGAATAGGAGCTGTATTGCGCTCCGCGGGGTTGAGCCATAAAACCAACCAGGGGAAAGACGCGGCCGCGACGATGCTGCCCAAAGAAACATAACGCGTGAGCGCGAAGACGATGACAAACAGGAGAAGCGAAAGCAGCAGGCACTTGGGCGCAAGTGCCACAAATGCGCCCGCGGCAGTGGCCACTCCCTTGCCGCCCTGGAAGCGGAGCCACACCGGGAACATGTGCCCCAAGAGCGCACAAAATGCGGCCAGCGCAGCCAGAAGAAATCTCGTTTGGCCAGCGAACACCAGATCGTCACTGGCGACCACGCCACCAATGAAGGTTGGAGTGGGAAACATCGCATGAGCGATCCAGAAGGCAAACGCTACCGCGATGTAGCCTTTCAAAGCGTCGAGGAACAAGGTTGCAACTGCCAGCCCCTTCGAACCAGTGCGGGCAACATTGGTTGCGCCGATATTTCCGCTGCCGGTGTTGCGCACATCCTGCCCGCGAAAAATGCGCACCAGCAGATAGCCGAAGGGTATCGAGCCCAGCAGATAGGAAACCACGACGATAGTGAGTGAAAGTTTCGTCAAAGTTATGCGCTGGGTAGCGAGACTATTCCAGCGGATAGCACGACAGCTTGGAATATCGCGCGCCCGCCGGGGATAGCTTGCTTTCGTAGAGATAGAACTCGTGCGCGGTCATTGTACCGAACTCCAGCGGCCCAAGCGTTTCGAGTTTGGCGCATACCTGCCGCAAGCCGGGTGCAGAATGCTCGCCGGGCACTGGACGCGGACGCCCGCTGCCGGCACGCGCCAGCGTCAAATGCGGCTTGAAAGGAGCAGCATCTTGTTCGAATCCCAGCGGCTGAAGAGCTTGACCAATCGAGTTCACCAATCCCTGTAGATTCTGGTCCGCTTCAATCCCCACCCAGAACACGCGCGGGGATTTCGGAGAAGGGAAGAAGCCGGCATTGCGGAAGCTTAGCTCGATGGGTGCGGCACGCACCGACTGCAGGGCGCGCTGGATCTCGTCGAGCCTGTTTGTCCCTCCTAGGAACTGCAGCGTAATGTGAAATGTTTCCGGGTCTACCCAGCGAACATCTGGCGCCAGCAGGCGCATTTGATTGCGGAATTCGGTGATTCGCCGGCGTATGTCCGGGTCGATGTCAAGTGCTACGAAGAGGCGCATAAATTTACATCAGCATGCGGCGCACCAGGTCGAGCGCCTGCTGGCTTGCCCATCTGCGAACGCGGTCACGGTCTCCTAAGAAATGCCGCCGCACCACTTCCTGCTTGTGGCCGTTGGTGACTGCGACGTACACCAGGCCAACCGGCTTCTCCTCCGTGCCGCCGCCAGGGCCTGCGACGCCCGTGACCCCGACGCCGATGTCGGCATTGCAAATCTCGCGAATGTTTTCCGCCAGCGCCAGTGCCACTTCTTTGCTTACCGCGCCGTGGGCTTCGATCATCAGCGGAGGAATGTCGGCAAACAGTGTCTTCAGGTCGTTGGAATACACCACCGCCCCGCCCAGAAAGTAGCGCGAGCTTCCGGGTACCGAGGTAATCCGCTCGGCAATCATTCCCCCGGTGCACGACTCGGCCACCGCCAGTTTCGCGTTGCGCATCTGCAAGTAGTAACTGACGATCTCCTCCAGCGATTCGCCCGCCGAGGAGAACACCGCGTCCTCGAGTTCGTCTTCCAGCTCGCCTGCCAGCCTATCCACTTCCGCTTGCGCCTCGTCCTTGGTGGCGGCGGTCGCTCGCAGATGGAACTCGACCTGCCCCTGCCCAGCCAGCAGCGTGGTTTCGACATTGGGATACTTCTTGTAGATCGGCGCGGTGCGCTCATCTACGGCCGACTCGCCCATCATTGCAACCTTGAGGACGCGCGTCGCAATGGCCGCCGATGGAGCCAGGGCGCGCAGCCGATGCATGCACTGCTGCTCCCATATCTCCTGAAGTTCATGCGGAGGGCCGGGAAGCAGCACAACAATCCTCGGTTGTTCGTGGATGCTGGTCTCCAGCCACTGGCCCGGCGCCGTACCTCTGGAATTTGGCAGCAGCTCGGCGCCCTCAAGCACGTCAGCTTGCTGCGCATTGTTTCCCGGCATGTGAATGCGGCGTTCGGCGAATCGTTTGTACATCTCGGTGACGATCGCGTGGTCTCGCTTCAGTGAAATTCCAAGCGCGGCGGCCACACTTTCACGCGTCAGGTCGTCTTGTGTCGGTCCAAGGCCTCCCATGAAGATGGCGAGGTCGGCGCGGCCAATGGCGGTGCGCGCCACCGCTGTAAGATGGTCGCTATTGTCGCCGACTACGGATTTGAAAGCGACGCTGATGCCTAGATCATTGAGACGGCCGGTGAGGAACAGGGAATTGCTGTCTTGCCGGTATGGAGTCAGCATCTCCGAACCGACGGCGATGATTTCGGCGATCACGGAACCAGTCTAGCATTCAGCAATTAGCCGTTAGCAATTAGCTCTTGGCTGGGTAGCAATCCGGAATTGTCATTACGAGCGAAGCGAGGAATCTGCTGTTGTTTGCGTATGGAACGGCCGCCAGAAGGAAACAGCAGATCCCTCACGGCCTAAAGGCCGTTCGTGATGACAACTCAGAAATCGCGTAATTGCTAAGTGCTAATTGCTAAATGCTAAGCGCTAGCCTTCCGGAATCAGCTCCCGGCCCTCGATGTCCCAGGGCAGGTGATGCACGCCGCTGGTGGTGGCGAGCACGGCAGAGGCGCCGCGTGCGAACGCCAGTCCAACCAGGTTTTGCCCTGACACTACCAGCGATGCCTTGTGATCGGGTGTAACCCGCACGATGCCACGGCGGCCGCGGAGCGAGGCTGCGACATAGAGGTTGTTGTCAACATCAACCGCCAGTCCCTGCGGACGCCCAAGTCCGCGGTAAAAGACGCTTACGGCGCCGTGCGGATCGATCTGCTGGATGGCATCGAAGCTGGAAGTGGTAGGGCCGGTGACGTACAGATTTCCATTGTTGCCGAAGGCAAGATGATACGCCGAAACGCTCGGTTCCAGCATGGCAAACACGAAGATCTGGCGGTCATGATCGATCTTGAAGATGGTTCCGCTGCGATCGCCGACGTAGAGATTTCCGGCGGGGTCGAAAGCTATTCCCGTTGCGACGCCCATGCCTTCGGCGTAAGACGTCATGGTACCGTTCTGCGCCACGCGATACACCGTGCCGTCATAACGCGACGAAACATACAGGCTGCCCGCGCGGTCGAAGGCCATCCCGGTGGCATTCATCATTTCGTGGACGAAGGGTTTGACGTTGTAATTGTTGTCGATGCGGTAGATCGCAACCGGGACCTTCTGCCCGCGCGAACCGGAAAACGTGACATAAATGTTGCCATCTTGATCGATCGCCGGGTTCGCTACCGGATGCAGACTGTCCGCGATGGGAACGCCCACCCGCACCTCTCCTGGATTGCTCTTGTGACCGTTGGTTGCAACCACCACTTCGCCGGAAGCGGCGCCTTCGGGCACACGGGCCACGATGAACTGTTCCGAACTGATGATGATGGAGCCATCCACCTCGCCAAATCGCACCTGCGGCCGCCGCAGTTCCCGGGGGCGAAGTCCACTGCCGCTAATGCGAATCTCGCCTCCGGGCAAAGCGCACATGGGATCGATGGAATCGATATGGGGTTTGCCGTTAACGTTCTTTGTGCCCGTCTTTCGTTCCATCATCTGCCGATCTCGTTCTTAACTTGTCCTGCCAACCCTTTAGACCTCACCGTGAAAGCCATTTTGAGTTGCCACGACCGTTTGACAGCTCAAAATCTATCCCCGCAGGGGCGGAATTGACTTTAGCCCAGGGCGTAAGCCCTGGGTAAAGTGGGCCAAATTAACGAGTCCTTTCAGGGACGGCACGGTTTTCACAAATCCTCGTTGGGTTACCCTGCAGTTCTTTTCACCGCACAACCCCAAAGTGAAGCAGCAACTGCAGGACAATCAGGCCGTAAATGCCTGCGCCAAGGTCGTCCACCACAATGCCAGTGCCTTCCGGCAACCTTTCCAGGCTGCGCACCGGAGGTGGTTTAACAATATCGAACGCCCGGAAAAGTATAAAGCCAACGAGCAGCGCTTGCCACACAATGGGACACGCCACCAGGGTGAGCAGTTGCCCTGCGACTTCGTCAATTACCACATGCGACGGATCTTTCTTGCCGCATCCCCGCGCTTCCAGAGTCGCGGCGGGTATGCCAATCGCGACCACTATCGCGATCAGCAATGCGATCACCGGAATCCGGGCTGAGGGAGGCAGATGCGAGGCCAGCAGCCACCACAACAGAACGGTGGCGAGCGATCCCCATGTCCCTGGGCCTGGGCGCATTCGCCCTGCGCCAAAGAAGGTGGCGACCAGGGTGGCCCATCGCGGCGCCGGCGTTCCAATCAGGCCCGGCTCACTGTGGCTTTTTGCTTCGTTGATTCGGGTAGTTGGAATCGTCGGTCTCCGGATCGTTCAACGGGGTGGAGATGACATAGCCCCCGCTCGCCCACTTGCCAAGGTCAATCGCGCGGCAGTGTTCGCTGCAGAAAGGATACTCGGGATCGTTGGCCAGCACGATCTCTCTGCAAGTTGGGCAACGTAAGCTGCAAACCTTTTTCTTCGTCATGGCACCAGTTACCAGTAGTCGGTTGCCAGTAGAAACAGTTGCCAGTCGCCAGTTGTCAGTTGCCAGTGAACGCGCGGGGCCCGCGAGGTACTCGACGTACTTGGCCAGCAGGAGAAGTGGCGCAGCAATCGACGCTCGATTCTAACGGACAACTGACTACTGACTACTGGCTACTGAGTACTGGCTACTGCTACACAATCCGCGCCACCAGATCGTAGTCGTGCGCTTCGGTGATCTCGCAACGGTAGAACTCACCCTCGCGAATGTCTTCGCAATCGCCAAAATCGTTCACGTAAACCGTGCCATCAATCTCGGGAGCATGCATCGCCGTTCGGCCTTCCCACAACAACTCGGTTTCTGCCGACGGACCCGAGAGCAGCAAATCGAACTGCCGCCCCACCAGAGCACGCTTCTTCTTGCGGCTGATCTGCTTCTGCAGAGACATGAGCTTGTTGCGGCGCCTCTCGATCTCTTTCTGCGGTACTTTGTCCGCCAGTGCGAACGCCCCTGCCCCCTCCTCGTCGGAGTAGCCAAACACTCCCAGCCAGTCGAATTGCGCCTCGCGGACGAACTGGCAGAGCTGTTCGAAATCGTCTTCACTCTCGCCGGGGAAGCCGACGATGAACGAGGTACGCAGTGTGATGCCTGGAATCTCGCGCCGCATCTTCTCGATGGAGCGCAAGAAGATGTCTGCATCGGCGCCGCGTTTCATGCGCTTCAAAACCTCAGGCGCAGCGTGTTGCAACGGCACATCGATGTAGGAGCAAATCTTCTCATGCGCTGCGATCGTTTGCAGCAGCTTGCCGGTGATCTTGTTGGGATAGGCGTAGAGGAAGCGCACCCAGCGCAATTTCTCGATTTGCGCCAGCCGCTCCAGCAGCAGCGCCAGCCCATCTTTCAGGCCCAGATCTTCTGCGTAGCAGGTCGTATCCTGCCCGATCAACGTGATCTCGCGCACGCCTTGGTCCGCAAGATGCTGCGCCTCGGCGATCACCGATTCGAATCGCCGCGAACGGAATTTGCCACGCAATTGCGGGATGATGCAAAACGAGCAGGGATGATCGCAGCCCTCGGCGATCTTGATGTAGGCCGAATACTTGGGAGTTGCCAGCAGGCGCGGCGTGGTCTCGTCATACAAATAGTTCGGCAGGTCGGCAATCGCACCGTCCCATTCTGCTTTCGAGAAGCGGCCGGCCGCCTCGCGGGCATCGCCCTCGGAACGCGCATTCAGGATGACAAACGGAGAATCCGCAGGCGATGGCGGTGCAATGCCCGCGGCGCTGAGAATCTTGTGCAGCTCGCCAGTGCCCACGACAGCGTCAACTTCAGGAATGTTCTTCTGGATCTCGTTGCGATAGCGTTCCACCAGGCAGCCCGCCACGATGAGCTTCTGCGCTCGCCCCGTGGTCTTGTGCTGGGCCATCTCCAGAATGGTATCCACCGATTCCTGCTTGGCCGACTCGATGAAAGAGCAGGTATTCACGACGATAATGTCGGCGTCTTCCGCACAGGAAGTGATCTGCGCTCCCCCTTGGGAAAGCAGACCCATCATCACCTCGCTGTCCACCAGGTTTTTGGGACACCCTAGGCTCACAAATCCAATTTTCTTGGGAGCGGCCACGGGACTGGCATTAAATCCGGGCTCGTCAAGGCGCGCCGCGTCTGCGCGGACCAGCGTGCCAGCAACGTCCAGCAAGGCTACAGAATCGGTTTTTGGCTGCATGCAATTTCTCTATTCTAGCATTGTTTTCCGCGGCTCCCAGAGCAGTTGAGCTTGAACTGGTACGCTTGCCGGCGTGCAGCACGCCGCCGCGTGGGAATGTTATATTGAATGGTCGGGCGCTGGTCCCGCGCAACGCAATCTTGTGAATCCCGCCAGGTCCGGAAGGAAGCAACGGTAGCAGGCTAGTGCGGGTGCAGCGGTCAACTGGCGCCTGGCTTGTTTCGCTCTTCGCTATTCGCTCTTCGCTTCTCACCTGTGCGGCCTAATTCATCATCAGCAATCGAACGTCAGCAAGTGACCTGCGATTGGCGAAAGGCGAACGGCGAAGAGCGGTTCCATAGACTTTCCCCCACGCATCGTTCAAAATGATTGCGCATTCATTGTTGCTCATACTGTTCTGGGAGAACTCTATTGCCAAACTCTCATCGCGCCAAAATCACCGCGCTGGGTACCTACGTCCCGCCTCGTGTCCTCACCAACAAGGACCTGGAAAAAATGGTGGACACTACCGACCAGTGGATCCTGGACCGTACCGGAATCCGCGAGCGCCACTTGGTGGACAAAGGAGTAGCAGCCAGCGACTTGGCGGTCGAAGCGGTCAAGAAGCTCGTGCAGTCCCACCCGCTCGATCTTCAGGAAGTGGACGTGATCGTAGTCGGAACGGTGACCCCGGACATGATGTACCCCTCAACTGCGTGCCTGGTGCAGCACAAACTTGGCATCGCACGCACCTGGGGCTTTGACGTTTCGGCGGGATGCTCAGGCTTCGTCTATGCGTTGACCGCTGGCGCCCAGTTCATCGAGTCCGGCCGGGCCAAGAAGGTGCTGGTGATCGGCGCGGACGTGAACTCTTCTATGACCGACTTCACCGATCGCGCGGTGTGCATCATCTTCGGCGACGGCGCGGGCGCCGTACTGCTGGAACCTGCGGAAGAGGGTGAGGATGGAATTATCGACTACGAGGCCCAGATCGAAGGTATGGGAGGCCAGTACCTGTACATGCCGGGCGGGGGAAGCCTGAACCCCGCTTCGCACGAAACTGTAGATCAGAAAATGCATTATATTCATCAAGATGGACAGCAGGTCTTCAAGTATGCGGTGAAGAAAATGTCGGAGATGACGGAGCGCGTCCTGCGCAAGAACGACCTCACCGGACAAGATGTGGATTGCTTCATCGCCCATCAGGCCAACATGCGCATCATCACGGCGACCGCCGACCGGCTCAAGATGCCCAGCGAAAAAGTCATCATCAACATTGATCGCTACGGCAATACCACGGCAGGAACCATCCCGCTGGCAATGCAGACGGCGATTGACGAAGGCAAGCTGAAGAAGGGCGACCTGGTTTTACTGGCGGCGGTAGGCGCGGGATTCACTTCGGGAGCGACGCTGTTGCGCTGGGCGTATTAAGGGCCGCGCTTCGCGATTCGCTCTTCGCTCTTGGCCTTAGCTACCGCTACGCTTGATCTTCTCGCGGTCTTTCGCCGCGTCCAGCGGGCGCACGGGCTCCGTCATGCGCGCGGGATCAAGAATTTCCTTGATCTGCTCTTCGCTCAGCTCGCCGCGCTCGCGCGCAATCTCGATGATCGACTTGCCGGTCTTCACCGACTCCTTGGCGATCTCCGCGGCTTTGGCGTAACCGATGTACGGGTTCAATGCCGTGGCCAGCGAAACCGTACTCTGCACGTAATAATCAGTACGTTTTTCGTTGACCGTGATGCCCTTGATACAGAACTCCGTGAGCTGCCGCAGCATGTTGGTCATGATGGTGATCGAGGTGAGCACGCTGTAGACCATGGTTGGCATCATGACGTTAAGTTCGAGCTGGCCGGCCTGCACCGCCAGGGCGACCGTGGTGTCATAGCCGACGACTTGGAACGAAACCATCGCCGCCAGTTCCGCCATTACGGGATTGATCTTGCCGGGCATGATGGACGAGCCCGGCTGCAGCGCGGGCAGGTTGATTTCTGCCAGGCCGGTGTTCGGGCCCGACGAGAGCAGCCGCAGATCGTTAGAGATGCGGATGACCTCCAGCGCCAGATTGCGCAGCGCCGAGCTGACCGACGACATCGCCAGGTTCGATTGCATGGCATAGCGCATGTCGTCCACGACGTGCAGCTTCTGGCCCGAGATGCGCGCCAGGTTGGCGATCGCCTTCTCACGATAATCGGGATGGGTGTTGATGCCGGTGCCCACCGCCGAGCCGCCGAGTCCAACCTCGCGCAATAGCTCCGACTGTTGCTGGATTGAGTTCTTCGCGCGCTTGATTGCGCCAGCGTAAGCGTGAAACTCCTGACCCAGTCGCATGGGTACCGCGTCCATCATGTGAGTGCGGCCCGACTTCAGGATGTTGTGGAATTCTTTGCCTTTTTCGTCGAGCGCGGCAATCAAGCCATCGAGTACCTGATACAGCTTCTCCAATTCGAGCAGCGCTGCGAGGCGCATCGCGGTGGGGAAGACGTCGTTGGTCGATTGCCCGTAGTTGACGTGATCGTTGGGATGGACGTGCTTGTACTCGCCTAGCTTGCCGCCCAGCAACTCGGAGGCGCGGTTGGCGATGACCTCGTTGCTGTTCATGTGGAAGCTGACGCCCGCGCCCGCCTGAAAGACGTCGACGACGAATTCCTGGTCCCACTTGCCCTGCTGAATTTCCTTGGCGGCCTGGATGATGGCGTTGGCGGTCTTCTCATCCACCAAGCCGAGTTCACGATTGGCGAGGGCCGCAGCCTCCTTTACCATCGCGATAGCGCGGATGAGGGAAGGATGAGCGTGCAATCCGCTGATGGGAAAGTTCTCCACCGCACGTGCGGTTTGAATGCCGTAGTAGACGTGACTGGGAATTTCTTTCAGACCGAGAGAATCTTTTTCGGTGCGGGTGGAAATCTTACTGGACATAATTGCGCCTCAGTAGAACAGATGCTGGGGACGCTGGATCGGTCGCCGAGATCGGCCGTACTCGCCCTGCACAAACGATAAGGCCGCCGGAAGTCGACGGCCTCGCGCCCATCTGAGAAAAATGCTTACCCGATCTCTACTAACTCCGCTATCTTCGCCTGCCACTCTTTCGGGCCGGACTCGTGTACAGAGTTGCCGTTGACATCCACCGCAACCGTCACCGGCATGTCCTCGACCTCGAATTCGTAGATGGCTTCCATGCCGAGATCGGCGAAGCCCAGCACGCGCGACCTCTTGATGGCCTTCGAGACCAGGTAAGCGGCGCCGCCGACCGCCATCAGGAACACCGCTTTGTAATCGCGAATGGCGGCGATGCCTTCCGGCCCGCGTTCCGATTTGCCCACCATGCCGAGCAGACCAGTCTCCTTCAGCATCTGGCGCGTGAACTTGTCCATGCGCGTCGCCGTCGTGGGGCCGGCAGGCCCGACCACTTCATCTCTTACCGGATCGACCGGTCCGACGTAGTAAATGAAGCGATTGGTGAAGTCCACCGGAAGCTGTTCGCCGCGCTTGAGCATGTCGGTCATGCGCTTGTGCGCGGCATCGCGGCCGGTGAGCAACTTGCCACTGAGCAGAATCACCTCGCCGGTCTTCCATGTCGCCACTTCTTCGCGCGTGACGGTGTCGAGGTTGACGCGGCGCGCGCCCGCCGGATTGTAGGTCAGTTCCGGCCAATCCTTCAGCGACGGCGGCTTCAGCGCGACTGCGCCCGAGCCGTCGAGCACAAAGTGAGCATGACGTGTTGCCGCACAGTTCGGAATCATGGCTATCGGCAGATTAGCGGCGTGCGTGGGATAGTCCTTCACTTTCACATCCAGAACTGTGGTCAGCCCGCCCAGTCCCTGCGCGCCGATGCCCAGCGCATTGATCTTCTTGTAGAGTTCGATGCGCAACTCCTCGGCGCGGTTCTTGGGCCCGCGGGCAATCAACTCCTGGATGTCGATCGGCTCCATCAGAGATTCCTTGGCTAGCAGCATGGCCTTCTCAGCGGTGCCGCCCATGCCGATGCCGATAATCCCCGGAGGACACCAGCCCGAGCCCATGGTGGGCACCGTCTTCAGCACCCACTCGACGATGGAGTCGGAGGGATTCAGCATCACGAATTTCGACTTGGCTTCCGAGCCACCACCCTTTGCGGCCACGATGACGTCAACCTTGTCGCCGGGAACGAGCGTCATGTTCACGACGGCCGGGGTGTTGTCCTTGGTGTTCTTGCGCTCGCCGGCCGGATCAGCCAGCACGCTGGCGCGCAGCTTGTTGTCGGGATGGAGGTACGCGCGGCGCACGCCTTCGTTGACCATGTCCTCCACGCTCATGGTCGCGTCCCACTGCACCTTCATGCCAACCTTCAGGAAGACGGACACGATGCCGGTGTCCTGACAAATGGGACGATGGCCCTCGGCGCACATACGTGAGTTGATCAGGATCTGCGCCATCGCGTCCCGAGCGGCGGGCGATTGTTCTTTTTCATACGCACGCGCCAGGCCCTGAATGAAATCGACTGGGTGATAGTAGGAAATGTATTGCAGAGCGTCGGCAACGCTCTGGATAAGATCGTCTTGCTTGATGACCGTCATTACCGCCTCGCTATAGGAAGGAACGTAAGAGTATGGGCAAACGCCCACGCTAATTATAAGAACACAGATCCGCGACACCTAGGGAATTCAATGTGCGCAGAGGAATCCGCATTCCCCAAACGTGGGAGATAAGCATTCCGCATTCCGCATTCCGCATTCAGCCATCAACCAACAAAATCTTCCGTGGAAAAGGAGACCCCTGCAAACCTTGCTTCTTGATTCTTTGTTGCCCTTCTCGGCGATTCTGAGTGCCCAGCGCCGAGTGCTAAATGCTGAGGGCGGAGTGCTGAAGGCTGAGTGCTGAGTGCTGCTTCAAACCAGCTTCCCGTACATCGATGTGTAGTTCAGGGCAATTTCGCCGCAACTGCCTTGCTCCACCGAATAAACAATGCAGGAGTCGAACGGGCGTGAGTAGATGTGCAGGCTCACGGCGCGCTGTCCCCATTCGCGCGGATTGCGGACGTCATGCACCGGATTCAGCGGATCCACCGCTACCGGATTCGCTGGCGTGATCTCGACGACATTGCTGGGAACGATGCTGCAACGATGAGCGGCGAGGTCCTCGGAGAGAAGGCGGAAGTTTTGCACCGCAAGCCGTCCGATCGGCGCCGCCATCCAGCAATTCTGTCCCTGGTGATTGTGAATGGAACTGCCCATGCCAACTTCCCAGCAGATCGCCAGCAGTTCGTAAAGCTCGGTCTTGTCAATCAGGTTACGGGTGTAGTGCTGCGCATTCCAGAACAGATAGGGCTTCAGCGATTCAGGATCAACCGAATTCTCCCGCAGATATTGCAGTGTGCCGTTGACTCCAGTGAAGTCGTCCTCCTTGAGTTTACGCAGGCCGTCGATGAAGTGCGGCACTGGAATTCCGCGCGTTGCCCGATCTGCTGACGTAGCCATTTGCGAGGGGCCTCCTTGTGGAACGAACCGCTTATTCTAACCCGGTCTCAGCGGTTCGAGCCCTGCGGTCTTGCGCCGGCGCAGGAAATCTTAAGTTCTGGGAATCCAATGTGCAAGAAAGTGGCTCCAAGTCTATAATGAGCGCAAAGTACCACCCCGGCCAGGTGGCTCAGCGTTCGGCACTGGAGTTTTCCATGAAGTCACGCCCTCTCGCCGTTGCAACCGCAATGCTGCTGAGCGTGCTCCTCGCGGTTCCTTCGTTCGCGCAGAACACCACGCCAACTCAGGCGCCATCAGCGCAGGCACCCAGCAACCCACAAGAGCAAGCTCAACCCGCGGCAGAGACTGGCCCTAATCCGGCTGCCACTGCCGGCAGCGCATCAACTCCAGCCTCGACCCAGGACGCGCCGAAAGCCACTCACGATAAGGGCAAGAACGACGTCGATGACATTGGCAATCGCAAGGTCGGTTCCGGCAAGGGCATCGGGGACTGGTACGGGTACGACACCGAGATCAAGATGGGCAAGCAGTACGCCATGATGATCGAGTCGAGCGCGCGGATGATCCAAGATCCGGTCATTGTTGAGTACGTGAACCGCATCGGCCAAAACCTGGTTCGCAACTCCGACGCCAAGGTGCCGTTTACCATCAAGGTCATCGACTCCGACGACATCAACGCCTTTGCCTTGCCAGGCGGCTTCTTTTACGTCAATAGCGGCCTGATCCTCGCTGCCGACGATGAAGCCGAGCTGGCCGGCGTGATGGCGCACGAAATTGCGCACGTTGCCGCCCGCCACGCGACCCGCGAGATGACGCGCGCCAACTACGCCAGCATGGCTTCAATTCCATTGATCTTCGTGGGGAGCTGGGGCCTATATGAAGGCGCCAGTGCTGCCTTGAGCCTGGCGCTGCCGCTGACCTTTATGAAGTTCTCGCGCGGCTTCGAAGCGGAAGCCGATTACCTTGGCGTGCAATATATGTACAAGGCCGGCTACGACCCGCAGGCGTTCGTCTCCTTCTTCGAGAAGATCAAGGCGCAGGAAAAGAAGAAGCCGGGCACGCTGGCCAAGGCGTTTGCCACTCATCCCCAGACACCCGATCGAATTCTCAAGACCCAGGAAGAGATCCGCGCGGTCCTTCCCGCGCGTCCGGAATATATCGTCAACACTTCCGAGTTCAACGACGTAAAGGCCCGGCTGGCGGCCTTGCAGAATCGCAAGAAGGGCATTGAAGAAAAGGACAACACCAAGCCTTCGCTGCGGCGCACTCAAACCGCCGACAGCGACAAAGGCAAACCTGGCAAGGATGGCGATGATCGTCCGACCTTGCAACGGCGCGACGATGACTTCATCGCCAGCGCAGGCCAGCGGTAGCTTCTTCAAGTCTTGCTCGACCGGCGGCCGCGTGCCGCCGGTTTTGCTTTTTAGGTGCTGGGCAAGCCGGACTCACTTTGAGGATGGTTTTGTTGCCCGCAAACGCTATTTTTGCGTCAGCTCAAATACCGGATAGTTTGCGGCGATGCTTGCAAAACGCTCAGCGGCTGAACCGGCAGGCACTGGGAAGTAACGCTGCACGGTAGTCTTGAAGCTGTCCAGATAAGCTTTCAGCAGTGCGGGCTTCTCTGCATCGGCAACCGGCCGCAACCGATATGTCTGTCGCGACCGCCCTTTCTTGAGCATAATCTCGCCTGCTGCTTCCGCATTGCGAACCCACTGGGTGCGGCCGCGAGGCGCCACCAGGTACCGCTTGGCACCGGTCTCCAGCAGATTTATCGGAGTAGAGTACAGCCGCCCGCTTTTCCGCCCTCGGACCTGGAGCAAGTAATTGTGTTTCGGCCCAAAGCCCACCCCGACCAGGAATCCGAACAAACGGTTGAACCCACGTTCCATCGCGGTCGGTGGCCGGAAAACAGGAGTGCTGGGATTGGTCGCCATAGATCTATTTTACGCAACCTCCTCGCCCGAAGGTTGCAGAGTGACGGCCGTACTCCGCGGAATTCGCGAGAGCCGACCGAATACAAAAGGGCGTTCGAAAGAACGCCCTTAAATTTCTAGACAAATTTTCTCGCGACAGGAATCAGCTCGCACCGGCAACTACGCGGCCTTGCTGCCCGGTGCAACCGCGGTAGGGTTGGAAGCTGTCGAACTGTCAGGCTCGGAGCGAACCACCTTCATTTCCTTCCAGTCGTAAGGAAATTCCTTGCCACAATCCAGGCAGACGACATAGGTGCCGGTGACTGCAGCCGCTGCGCTGCGGCGAAGTTTTCCTTTTACTGTGATGGGAAAGCTGCAACGTTGATGCGAACAACCGAAAACGAAATCGAATAGACTCATATGCCTCCTCTCGCCCCCGCCAAGGAGGGCGCCCGGGCTGCGCGGCGAAGTCGGGTGAAGCCTCTTGAGCAAGATAACCCGCTTCTAAATCTTTAGATTCGACGGCTACGAAAAAGGTTCGATGGACGAAACCGGCGTTCCTATTTTAGGGCAACGTCGCGATCACTCAAGTGCCTTCTCTAAAGTGCTAGCGAAGCCGAGGTACACACCCGATATCGGCAATTCGAGAGGCTGAGATAAGTTTGACGCTGTACAAGACTTGGAATCGGTTTACGACGACGTCGTTCGCGCGCCTCGCGTCTGAAAGACGACAGCAAGGTGGAAGTGTAGGCTGGCACGCGGCCGTCGGAAAGGATGCTGCTAGAAATAAGCTACTTGGCCGTCGGAGAGTCGCTCTGTCCTAGAGGATCGCTGACTTGCTTCTTGTGGCATTCGCACTTGGAGACGATGGCCGAACGTAGCCGCGTGCGAAGGTCATCCGGAAGTTCGTACAGGTGGGAGTCGCGGTAGATCTCGATGGTCATCTTGGTCGTATTGCAGACCACGTAACAATTGTGGCACCACTGAAGATGGTCTTCCAACTCGGCCCGTGTTTGAGCGTCCATCGAGTCGTCAAGGTAATCGGTGAGCTCTTTCAGAAAATCAGAGCAGGTCACGGTTTGCCATCTCCACCAGTACGATTCTTGAAGTACTTGTTCAACCGTTCACGCAGCTGCAGCCGGGCCCGAAGCAGGCGGGACTTGACCGCGGGAATACTCAAATCCAAGGCATCCGCCGTCTCTTCGGTGGAGAGCCCCTCAACGTCGCGCAAGACAAACACCGTCCGAAAGCTCGGCGGCAACCCTTGTATCGTCTTGCCCAGGATCTCTTTCAACTCACCCTGGTTGTAAAGCTGTTCCGGATTCGGAGACCAGTCCGCCACTTCGCGCGGCATGGAATCCTCTTCGGTCTTAATGTCCTCATCGAGCGAGACCATGCGCTCGGGACGCCGGCGGCGCAAGCGCATCAGCGCTTCGTTCACAGCGATCCGTACCAGCCAGGTGTAGAACTTCGACTGCTCCTGGAAGTTCGCCAGGTTCTGGTACGCCTTCAGGAAAGCGTCCTGCACCACGTCTTCCGCGTCTTCGCGGTTTTGCGTGATGTGCTGTGCGATCCGGAACACGTTGCGGTCGTACCGCTTCACCAGCTCTTCGAAAGCGCCGATGTCGCCGGCCTTGGCCGCGTGGACTAGCGTAAGTTCATCGCCAGCCGCTTCTACCTTTGGTTGGATGGTTCCCATGTTTGCGTAGATTCAGGATTTTAGTCCGGGGTCCCCAAGACGCGCTGCTTTTGCGCGACTTGGGGTGGTTTACGCCCAGTACAAAAATCCCGAAAGCCATTGTACCTATACCGCCGAGAATTCGGGAAAGCCGAGGAAACAAAATTTCACTCGTCGAGCTACCGCTGCCTGCTGGGTTGAATCACGGTCCTGGTGGAAATACGTCTATTGTACGGACGGGCGAGCCCGATAGATGTCACAGGCGGGAACCTGTTTCGTAAACGATTTGTTTAGGTCCGGCCTGGAAGGAATCGCGCTACACTGAGTCCGGTGAATCCCGACAGCCGCTTCCGTTGCTTCTGTACCGTTTTTCTGGCCATGGTACTGGCCCTGCTGAGCAATGGAGTGCATGCGCAAGACAGCACCTCCGCCCACAAGAAAAAGTCTGCCGCCGGGACCAATACCCATAAATCCGCCAAGCCGGCCAGCAAGAAATCGACGTCTGCTCATCACCACGCGCCTCGTAAGAAAGTAACCTCTGCGCGCGCCCACAGCCTGAAGCGGACCTTCGTGGCCTCCAGCGACCTACGTCCGATGGCGCGGCAACTGGTGGAATTTCGCACGCCCGCCGCCTATGCCGGGGTCGAAACCTACGCGCACGCCCATGCTGGAGCCGAGGCCGGAGCGCTGGCCTGGTTCGCCATCGGATACGCGCACTACCTCGACGCCCAGTATCCGACAGCAATCGCCGCCATGCAAAAGGCGCAGCCGCAGATCGGCGAATTGAAGGATTACACTGCGTTTTTCATCGGCAATTCGTTCGTGGCCGGCAATAACCCTGAGGAGTCATTTGCGTACCTGCGCGACTTCGGCACTCGCTTTCCGGACTCGCTTTATGCGCATGACGCGTTGATTGCGTACGCGAGGGCGCTGCTAGCGACCAATCGGTCGAGCGAAGCCATCCGCCTGCTGGAAGCGCACCGCTTGCCCCCCAGTGCCGAGACCGAATATTTCCTCGGCAAAGCTTATGTGCAGAATGGCCAAGGGCGCGCTGGGGCCGAGGTCTTGCGGCGCGTTTACTACAACTATGCGACCAATTACACCGCCGACAACGCCGCTGCCGATTTAAGGAAGATCCCCGAAGCGGCAACGCTTCCCCCCGTTACCTACGCTGAGCACCTGAGGCGCGCTGAGGCGCTGTACAAGGCGCGTCGCTACCCCGCAGCGGCCGACGAGTATCGTACTCTGTCGGATCTCGCTCCCAGGGGAGAGCAACCAGCCGCACTGATTCAGCTCGCCAATTGCTACATGCACGATGGCAATACCCGCGATGCCCGTGCCGCGCTTGATCGCATTCCCGACGATGGCAGCGAAGCCAGCGCAGAGAAGTGGTACCAGCAGGTCGAGATTGCCCGCAATGCCAATGATGATGCCGCCTTGACCACCATTCTGCAGCACATGCGGAGCACCACTCCCAAGTCACCATGGCTGGAATCGGCTTTGTTCACCACGGGAAACATGTACTTGCTGCGCAAGGATTACGATCGCGCCATCGACTATTATCGCGAGCTTCATGAGCGCTTCCCGTCGGGAACGAAAGCGGCGTACGCGCATTGGAAGTGCGCCTGGCTCACCTATCGGCAGAACCGCAAGGAGCAAGCCAAGAAATATTTTGACGAGCAGATCGAGTTCTATCCCGGCACCAATGAGGTTCCCAATGCCATGTACTGGCGGGGACGTATGGCGGAAGACGAGGGTCAGTATGGCGCTGCCCACGCCTATTACCAGAAGCTTGCCGAGCGTTATCGCAACTATTACTACGGCGTGTTGGCGCGCAAACGGTTGGCTGTCTTGCAGACGGCTCCCTCCGTTGTCGTGGCGTCGTTGCAGCACATCGGCTCGGCGCCGGCGTACGATCCCGCGTCAAAAGTCACCGACCCCCCCGAGGACGACCTTCACTACATGCGCGCCCGGCTGCTGGAGAATGCTGGGGTGACTGACCTGGCGGTGCGCGAATTGCAAGCGGGCAGCTCGACTGGTCCGTCGTGGGAGATGCTGGAAATTGCGCGCATCTATTCCAGCGGAGGCGACTACTACCGTGCGCTACAGGCGTTAAAGCGCGCCATCGCGGGCTACTTTGCGATGGATGTAGACGGGCTGCCCGCACCCTACTGGCACGGACTGTTCCCGCGCCCCTACTGGGACGCACTGCGGCGCTACTCCGACGAGAACGGCCTCGACCCCTTTTTGGTGGCCTCGCTGATCCGGCAGGAGTCGGAGTTCAATCCCGGCGCCATCTCCCACGCCAACGCTTACGGGCTGATGCAACTATTGCCCAAGACAGGTAAGGGCGAGGCCAAGAAAGCGGGGCTGCAACACTACAATACCGACTCGCTGCTCGATCCGACCACGAATATCGAATTGGGAACCCGCTACTTCAGGCAGATGATTGACCACTTCGGCGGCCAGACGGAGTACGCCTTGGCTGCTTACAACGCGGGGGCTGATCGCGTCGAGGATTGGCGCGCCTCGGGCAACTTCCGCGACGTGGAGGAGTTCGTCGAGTCCATTCCCTTCACCGAAACCCGCGAATATGTGCAGGCCATCGTGCGCAACGCCGAGGTCTACAAGCGGGTGTACGGGACACCGTAAAGGCAGTTGCCAGTAGTCAGTTCTCAGTTACGAGAAGCATGATCTAACCAGTACCTTGCATTTTCAGCGACATCGCACGTCGCACGGAATCATTGTGCAGCACGGCATACCGCCCATGTAGTCTCCTCGTGACATTCGCCGCTGCGACAAGATGTGGCGCAGAAATTCTTGTGTCCACTGGCAACTGCTCTACGAACTGCTTTTCACCGCTTCATTCCCGGACTTGGCGAAGACGATCTCCGACACCAGCAAGATCGCGCCAATCACGATGGCGCTATCGGCCACGTTGAACGCCGGCCAGTGATAGCTGCCGACGTAAAAGTCCAAAAAATCGACGACGTGCCCGGTCAGCATGCGGTCCCACAGGTTTCCAGTCGCGCCGCCCAGAATCAGAGACAGGCCAATGGTGGTGGTGCTCAGCGCGTGGCTATGCTTCCACAGCAAGGCGGAAACTACCATCAGCGCGATGACCGAAAAGCTGACCAGCGCGCCAATCTTCCACTGCGCCGTGGACTCAGCAAACAAGCCAAACGCCGCGCCGGTGTTCTCCACATGGGTGAGATGGAAACAGCCCGGAATGACGGTGACGCTGTCATGCAGCGGAATATTGCTGGCCACCGACCATTTAGCCAGGCGGTCCAGTAGCAATACGGCAGCGGCGATGAGGAAGAAATACTTGCGCATGGCTTAACTTGGATGCATTTCCTATTTCTTAGACGCCACCACACCGCGGAAAGGAGCACCGGAAAGCTTGTTTTACGGCACGGGTTCCGTTCCCCGGGGACTCGTCCTAGAGCCGCGCCTACCGTGCGCGCGCGGTCGCCTCAATCTCTGCCAGCACGGCGCTGCAGCGCTCGCAAACGGTCGGATAGGTTTTATCTTCTCCGACATGGGTCGAATAGTTCCAGCAACGTTCGCACTTTTCGCCCGGAGCCCGATTGACCGTAATTATCAAGCCGGTGTCGCCGTTACTGGCTGGAGATTTCTCCAATACAACATTGGAAACGATAAACAGATAGCGCAACTGATCGCGATGACGCTCCAGCACAGGAAAAAGCTGCTCAGGAACTGCCACCTGAAGCTGTGCTTCCAGGCTTCCGCCGATTATTTTCTCCGCGCGGGCTGTTTCCAGCGCCTTGAGAGCTTCATTGCGAACCGTCAGCAGAGTGTCCCAATCGCTTTCCACTGCGCCAGCGTCGAAGCCGGAGGGTATCTTGCCCGTCAGTTCCTCGGGCTGCGGAAACAGCGTCACATGCACGCTCTCCGGACGGCCGTCGAGGGCCGGCAAAAATCCCCAGATCTCCTCCGCAGTGAAACTCATGACTGGGGCCAGTAGTCGCACCAACGCCTCGCCCAGCCGCCACAGCGCAGTCTGGGCCGAACGGCGGGACAGCGATTTCGGAGCCGACGTGTACAGCCGGTCCTTGAGGACGTCGAAGTAAATCGCGCTCAGGTCAACGATGCAAAAATCTTTCAACCGGTGGTAGAGCCGGTGGAAAACAAAGTTGTCGTAGTGCTCACGCACATCCTTCGTGACCTCAGCGGCGCGTAACAGGAAGTATTGATCGAGCGGATGCATCTCGGCAAAGCCGACTGCATCCTGCGCGGGAGCGAAATCTTGCAGGTTGCTGAGGATGTAGCGGAACGTATTGCGAATCTTGCGGTAGCTTTCGGAAATCCGCTGCATCAACTCGTCGGATGCCATGACGTCCTCGCGAAAATCCACCGACGCCACCCACAGACGAACGATCTCGGCCCCAAGTTTGTCCGCGATCTCCACCGGATCGACCGTATTGCCCAGTGACTTCGACATGGCGCGGCCCTGCGGGTCGAGCGTCCAGCCCGCGGTGGCGACGCTGCGGTATGGCGCTCCGCCCTTGGCCGCAACGCCGCAAAGCAGGGAAGAGTGGAACCATCCGCGATGCTGATCGCCGCCCTCAAGGTACAGGTCGGCAGGCCAGGGAAGCCCGGGATCGCGGCCCAGCACCGCCGCATGGCTCGAACCGGATTCGAACCACACGTCAATGATGTCCATCTCCTTGCGAAACTTTGAACTGCCGCACTTTGCGCACTTGATTCCGGCGGGAAGAATCGCTTCCGCGGAGTGTTTGTACCAGGAGTCAGCGCCCTCGCGAGCGAACAACTCGACGACCGCGCGATTCACCGCAGGATCGTTGAGAAATTCCTGGCAAGCTTCGCATTGAAACACCGCGATGGGGACACCCCAGATGCGCTGGCGCGAAATACACCAGTCGGGGCGGGTGGCGACCATGTTCGAGATGCGCTCTTCGCCCCAAGCCGGGTCCCATTTCACTTTCTTGATTTCTTCCAGCGCACGGCTGCGCAGCGTGCCTCCGGATTCCGGGGTCCCCGACAGGTCCCGGTTTTGGACTTGTTGGGGTGACAGCTTGCCTTCCATCGAGATGAACCACTGCTCGGTGGCGCGGAAGATGATGGGATTGTGACAGCGCCAGCAGTGGGGGTAGGAGTGTTCGATTTTTTCGAAGCCCAGCAAAACGCCCCGGCTCTTCAACAGATCCACGATTAGTGGATTGGCCTTGAAGACCTGCTGGTCCTTGTACTCTGGCAGGCCGTTGCGCAGGATACCTCCCTCGTCCACGTCGCAGTGCAAATCAAGACCGTACTTGACGCCGGTGACAAAGTCGTCCGCGCCATGCGCAGGAGCGGTGTGCACCGCGCCGGTCCCGGTGTCCATGGTGACGTAGTCGCCCAGCACGCCGAGGACGCTGCGTTCCAGGAAGGGATGAGCGAAGGTCGCGAACTCCAGCTTCGCGCCAGGGAACGAGGCCACTTCCTTCGCCTCGCCGAGGCTGCACTTTTCGATCGTCTGCTGCGCCAACTCTCTGGCAACGATGTAAATCCACTCGCCGGTGTCGAGCGCGGCATATTCCGCCTCGGGAGCGAACGTCACCGCCATCGAAGCAGGAAGCGTCCACGGCGTGGTTGTCCAGATGATGGTCGCGACATTCTTTTTGCCGGCCAGCGCGGCATCGATCTTCGCAGGATTGCTGGTCAGCGGATACCGCACCCAGATGCTGGGGCTGGTGTGCATCTCGTATTCGACTTCTGCCTCGGCCAGCGCGGTCTTGTCGTACACGCACCAGTACACCGACTTCAGGCCCTTGTAAACCAGCCCTTGCTCGTAGCACGAGTAGAACGTCTCCATTACGACGCTCTCGTAGCTGGGGTCCATCGTCGAATACGGCTTCTCCCAACGGCCGAAGACGCCGATGCGCTTGAACTGTTGGCGTTGCAGATCGAGATACTTCTGCGCGTATTTGCGGCACTCCGCGCGCACCGCCAGTGGATCCATGTCCAGCTTCTTGCGGCCCAGCAGATCGTCAACCTTGATCTCGATAGGCAGTCCATGGCAGTCCCACCCGGGCACGTAGGACGCATCGAAACCGCTCATGCTGCGCGACTTCACCACGAAGTCTTTCAGCGTCTTGTTGAGTGCCGTACCCAGGTGGATGGGGCCATTGGCATAAGGAGGCCCGTCGTGCATCACGTAGATGGGCTGCCCTTTATGCGCCTCGCGGATGCGGTCGTAAATCCGCATTTTCTCCCACCGCTCGAGCATCAGAGGCTCGTTGCGGGGCAGGTTCGCCTTCATGGAAAAGTCGGTCCTGGGCAGATTCAGCGTGGATTTCAGATCGAGCGGCACTCCCTATATCTCCCGCCAGCCGGTAACTGGATGGCAATCGACGCGCAAGCTATCTGTTCATTATAGGGAGCGCCTAAATTCGCGTCCATCAGCGGCGCCCAATACTTCAGAGCCTCTTCAGAAACGCCTTGGCGCGCTCTAACTCTGGGAACAGCTTCTCTTCCGCTTGAAACGCGGCCCCATGGACGCACCGGCGACTGCCGCGCAGCTTTACCGGGTGCTTCAGATGGAGCATTTCGTGATAGACGATGTATTCCACGGCGTAACGCGGCACTCGCGGGTGGTCGAAGGCGCGGCTGACCACAATGGCATTATGGGCGGGATCATAATGCGCAAGGCTTCTGCGGGCGTGCGCCTGACTCCACGTCATCTGCGGCCGGCCCAGTAAACCGTGGAAGAAACGCTGGTTGAGTTCTTCGAAGATCTGGTCCAGGTCGTAGACCTCGCCTTGTGCGAAGGCAATTCGTTTTCGCCCGCGCAACTGTCGCACCCGTTGCGCCTTGGCGCTGATGTCGTGGCTGGAAACGTAGCGGCGATAGCGCGTCGAGTGCAGTGGTGCGATGGGCTTGCGGTAGATTTTGGCCAGCAGGATGTGCGCGATTGCCTCCAGAACGGTCTCAGGCGCGCCCTCCAGCAGGTCGGAGATTCGTGCGTACACTATGGCTTCGCGGACCCGAATGGTGCTGTTCACATTGGCGAAGGCATAGAACTCGATACGGAACTCCGGCAGCGGCGCGCGTGGCCGCAGCTCGCGGTAGGTTCTCTGGAAAATCTCCTGCAGCTTTGGGAGCAAGGTGTTACTAACGTAGCACGGCTTAACGCTTTGAAGGGGCACGGCTTCAGCCGTGCCGTATGCTGCTGTCATTATGGTGGCTTTAGCCACTGAGGGACATCGTGGTGATGAAAAATCGTCGATCTGAAAGTAACCGCGGATTTCTCGGGGCTGAAGCCATTCGGAATGAAAAAATAAGAGTTCGCAATGGCGCACCTGAAGGTGCGCCCCTTCAATCCGGTCGCTCCGCATAGATCTTGTTCAGTTTCTTTTCCTTGGCCAGCTCATTCTGCTCCTGAAGTTCCTTGCGCGCTCCATTGGCACCGTCGTTTACGGCATCGCGGGCATTGGCCAGCACGAAGGAGTATTGCTCCAACTCCTCCGGAGGGGACTGTTCTTTCAGGTTGCGCAGCTTGAGGGCCCACTCACTGTCAGCCTCAATCAGCAATTTCAAACCTTTTCGCATATCGGTCTTGTGTGAGGCGTACATGTCCACGTTATCGTCGATTTCATCCAGCAGCGAGGAAAAATCCTGCAGCAGATCGTGTATCTGCATGGGACGGTCTTTCGCGTTTTTTGCGTCGGCCCGTAATTGATCGATGGATGCCATGCGCGCCCGTGCGAAGTTGATCATCAACTCCAAGCGCTTGTCAGGAAAGTCCGCCGATTCGCGCATCTGGTCGATTTCCTTTTCGTTGAGCGGATCGCGATCGCGGATTTGGGTTAGTCCAACTCGGGCAAGAAAAGAAATTAGGAACACTAGTCCGACGAGCCACTGCGTCCTAGGTAGCATCACGGTTTCCCCTTCGGTTCGGCTTGCGGACCGAACATTCTGATCAACAGGTCAGCGCGGATCTGTTCGATGTCATCCACGGCTTTCTTCAACGGCGGGCGATCCTCCAGCGACAGTGTTTCACCAATATCGTGCAGTCGTTTGGAGAGCTTGCGCAAGTCAATCTCGGTTTGCTTCAGATGTTTTCCCGAAGTGGATGCCGCATCGGCCGCCTTACGGCTGTACTCCACCACTTCGGCAACTTCACCCTGGGCCTTGTCAACATCGCCGGTGGTGAACAGAGTATTGGTGTCCTCCAGCAAACGATGAGCATATTCGAGGCAAAGCTTCGCTTGTTCTCCCCCATGGGCCGCATCGGCGCGGGCCTTCAGCCGGGGCAGAGATTCGTTTGCAGCCAGCGCCATGCTGGTGAGCAGGAACACAATCGCCGCGCCTCGTAACCGTGGCCGCATACTATTTCTTCTTGACTTGATACTTCTCTGCATGGTGCGGGTCAAGCGCTATCAGCCGATGGCGGGCCTGCCATTCCTGGTCAGGCAGTTTGCCCGCGTCCGCCGCCAGGAAACGTTGATAGTATTCCACCGCCTGCTGCACGGCCTTCAAGTTGTCGAAGCAGGTTGCCCGCAGGAAGTAGCTGGCCGGGGACTCGGGCAAGAACTTGGCGCGATAATCCAGCGACTTCAATGCCAGCTCGTAATTCTTGTTTTCCGAAGCCACCACGGCGAGGTTCCCATACGCGTCTGCCAAGTCGGGCTTGAGTTTGACGGCAACCAGCAATTCCTGTTGCGCCTCGGGATACTTCTTCTCGTGCATCAGCAATGAGCCAAGCGCGTAGTGCGCCTCGGCGTCCTGAGGCATCTTCTGGACCGCGACCCGAAACTGTTGCTCCGCTTCGCTGTCCTTTCCGGCCTGCACGTAGAGCATACCCAGTTCCAGCGCGGCGTGAGGATCGCCCGGATCGGCTCTTAGTCCTTGCTGCAGCTCCTGTGCGGCCTCGGCGCTCTTGCCCTCGGCTGCCAGGACACGTCCCAGTTGAACGCGCGCATTGTTGTTTTGGGGATCGGCCGCTACCAACTTGCGCAATGCAGCCTCGGCCTCGGGATACTTCTTTTGCTTCATCGCGACGTTCGCCAGGCCCGCAAGGGCTTCCTGCGATTTGGGATCGAGTTCCGCCGCCAACTGGAACTCACGCGCTGCGGCGTCAAGCTCATTCCGCTTCTCCAGCAGAATCCCGCCAGACAGGTGGGGCTGGGCAGCTTTGGGATTGAGCTTGGCGGCTGCCGAATAATCGGCAAGTGCCTGCTGCGGATCGCTGTCCTCTTCGACGTGTCCCAGCGATTGCCATGCCCGGGCCAGTCCCTCGTCAGGATTTGCCGTGGGCTTCAGTTGGGTTGCGGCCTTCAAATACTTTGCAGCTTCAGCCTTGTCGCCTTGTCCAGCCAGCAATATGCCCAGGTTCAGATTGGATTCGAAGACATCCGGCTTTGCCGCCACCGATTTACGATAGGCGTCGATCGCCTGCGTGCCGCGCTGCGTGGCGTTGTACACGTATCCCAGGTCGAACCACGCGCGATAGTCATTCGGCTTCGCCGTTATAGCTTTCTGCAAAAGCGATTCTGCCGTGGTGAAGTCGCGGTGCTGCATCGCCGTTTCCGCCTGGTCCACCTCGGGCGAACTGCTGTCGTCGCGGACCTCCTCGGCAACGCGATGGTGACGGATCGTCGGCTTACTTTCCTGTGCGGCGACGCCGACAAGGGCCCCGGCCGCCGTCAGAGCCACGGACAGAACGACCGCCAGCGAGCGTCTATGGATGATCATTCGATTGCGGTTTCCCGTTGGGCGGTAAGATGCGCGCCAGCCACTGACCGGTGTAGGAATTTTCAGCCTTGGCGATGGTCTCCGGCGTTCCCACCACCACGACCTCGCCGCCGCGCGATCCGCCTTCCGGCCCAAGATCGATCACCCAGTCCGCCGTTTTGATGATGTCGAGGTTATGCTCGATGACCAGAATCGAGCCGCCCGCCTCGATCAACCGGCGGAAAGCCGCCAAAAGTTTGCTGACGTCGTCGAAGTGCAGGCCAGTGGTGGGTTCGTCGAAGATATACAGCATGCGCGGATGGCGCTTGTTGCGCTCGACCTGCGACCGGCCAATGTCGCGCAACTTGGGCTGAAGGTGCGCCGCCAGCTTCATGCGTTGCGCTTCGCCGCCGGAGAGCGTAGTTGCCGACTGGCCAAGGCGCAAATATCCCAGACCAACTTCGTCCAGCACGCGCAGTTTCTCCACAATCTTTGGTACGCCCGAAAAGAAGTGGAGGGCCTCCTTGACGGTAAGATTCAACACCTCATGAATGTTCTTGCCGTGATAGCGGACTTCTAAAATTTCCGGCTTGTAGCGCATGCCCTTGCATTCTTCGCAAACCAATTCAACATCGGCGAGGAACTGCATTTCAACTGTCACCGTGCCGTCGCCCTGGCAGCCTTCGCAACGTCCGCCGGGAATGTTGAAGGAAAAATGTCCCGCCGTGTAACCATGCTTCTTGCTCTCCGGCAGGGAAGCGAAGAGTTCGCGGATGGCGTCAAATGCCTTGATGTAGGTCACCGGATTGGATCGCGGAGTACGGCCGATCGGCGATTGATCCACCAGCACGACCTCATCGATCCACTCTGCTCCTTCCACGCGATCCACTTCGGCCTGCGGCCCGCCAGTGACCTGGCCGGTTTGCGCGGCTATCGCGTTATAGAGGACATCGTGCACCAGCGTCGATTTTCCCGAGCCCGACACGCCCGTAATGCACACCATGACGCCCAGCGGAATGGAGACGTTCACCTTCTTCAGATTATGCGCCCGCGCCCCAATCAGCTTGATTTGCCGGCCCGTGCCTGCCCGTCGCGACGACGGCATCGGTATGCGCAGCTCGTCACTCAAATAGCGTCCCGTAAGGGAAGCGGGATTGTGCAGGATCTCATCGTAGCTTCCAACCGCAATCACGCGCCCGCCGTTCTCGCCGGCCCCCGGACCGAGATCGAGAATGCGATCGGCCGAGCGCATAATCTCGGCATCATGCTCCACCACCAGGATCGTATTGCCGAGGTCCCGCAGATCGTGCAGGATCTTGATCAGCCGGGTGGTGTCGCGGTGGTGCAACCCGATCGAAGGCTCATCCAGCACGTAGAGGGTGCCAACCAGCCGCGAGCCCAGCGACGTCGCCAACTGAATGCGTTGCGCCTCGCCACCAGACAAAGTGGACGACAAGCGATCGAGGGTCAGATATTCCAGACCTACGTCGTTCAGATATCGTAGCCGATCGTTGATTTCGTCCAGCAGCTTGCCGGCGATGTCCGCCTCCTGCCGGGTCAGTTGCAAGTGCGAGAAAAATTGCGTCGCCTCTTCGACCGTCATCGCCGAGACCTGGCAGATGTCCGTGCCGCCGATCTTTACCTGCCGTGCTTCGCGCCGCAAGCGCAGGCCCTCGCAATCGGAACAAACCGAGTAGCCGCGATACCGGCTGAGAAAGACCCGTACGTGCAGTTTGTACTTTTTGCGCTCCAGGTGCTCGAAGAAACCGCGCACACCCCAGAATTTGCCATCGCCGTTGATGATGTAGTTTTGCTGCTCGCTGGTAAGCTCCTGCCACGGTACGTCGTGCGGGATGCCTGCGGCGCGGGCGTAGCGGCGCATCTCCGTCGCCAGTGGCCGATATTTCGGCTTGGTCCATGGCTCAATCGCGCCTTCGGCCAGAGTTAGTGTCTTATTAGGGATCACCAGGTTAAGATCGAAATCGATGGTATTGCCGAAGCCCTGACAGCGTGGACACGCGCCAAATGGGTTGTTGAACGAGAACAGCCGTGGTTCCGGCTCTTCGTAACGAAGGTTGCATATCTTGCATTCGAAGCGCTGGGAAAAACGCAACCGCTGCGCCGCTTCACTCTCGGCGGGAGCGGTCTCGAACAGCACTTCGCCAGCCTCGCGGTAGCACTGTTCGACCGCATCCACGATGCGGGCTCGCGCCTCGGGTGATACCGCGATACGATCGACCAGCACCAGCACCGGCTCGGCAAAATTGAGTTCGAGCAACGACTCTGGCGTGGAGAATTCAACCATACGCCCATTCTGATAAAGCCGGTTGTAGCCTCGCTTGCGCAGCTCAAACAGACGCTCTTTCAGCCACGGATCATCCGCTGGCTTTGGCGCCTTCTTCTTTGCGGCGCGGCGGCCTTTCGATTTTTCCGGCTCGGCAGGCTTTGGCGGCGGCTGAACCGGAAAGAATGCCTGCACACGCGTTCCATCTCCGAGCGCGAGAAGCCGCTGCGCCACTTCGTCCACGGTGTCCTTCTTCACCTCCTGCCCGCAGTTCAGGCAGTAGGTGCGTCCCACGCGGGCATACAGCAATCGCAGATAGTCGTAGATCTCGGTTGCGGTGGCGACCGTCGAGCGAGGATTGCGCGTGGTGTTCTTCTGCCGGATGGCGACCGCGGGAGCAATCCCGTCAATGACATCGACATCCGGCTTCTCGATGCGTTCCAGGAACTGCCGCGCGTAGGCGGAAAGCGACTCCACATAACGGCGCTGGCCCTCGGCGTAAATGGTGTCGAACGCCAGCGACGACTTGCCCGATCCCGAAACTCCCGTCACCACCGTCATGGCGTTGTGCGGAATTTCGAAGTCGATGTTCTTCAGATTGTGGACGCGCGCTCCGCGCACGACGATGCTCTCGTTCGACATGGACCCCAGAGTTTCGACAGAGGAGGAGTTCGTGGGAAAGGCAGCATATTGCCCAACCACCCACAGACGCGCCTAAAGATGGCTGCCGAAACCTTTAATTATATCTGGTTGAGGATCGCTGCGGGTGAGCACCGAAGGGACGGTATTCGGCTAATAAGCGGGTTGCGACCAAGCAGCCCCAGCCGAGAGGGGGTTGTATTGGAAGGAAGTTATGCCAGTGGGGAGACTACAACTACGCTAGCGGGGAATAATTATTCGATGGCCGTTATCGCAATAAATGCCCTCGGCGTTCCAGGTGGGCCGCTCGTCGAGAATCTGTTGTTTGGTGGTGCCATGTGGTCGGATCGCGATTAATTCTGTTTGACCTTTGCAGTCTCCGCTTTCGCATTCAGCAACAATGGAAATCCAGACCGGGTCTGCGCGGGACAGTGCGTCGTACTGACCCAGCGCTTGCCTCATACCATAGTTCCACGGAAAACACTTCGTACAGCGCTGGCACACGAACACCAGGAATGGTTCGCCGCTGGTTGCCACTTGCCGATTACGGATCATTTCTGCAAGGGTGGTTTCGAGCAGAGGTGTGCTGAACCTGCAATATGGACACAGTGCACCGTACAAGAACTGGGGCATTTTGATTTCCTCGGTGGATTGTCATCCCAAGCGGGAAGATTGTCCAACCTATTCTGCGCCTACCAGTTCACTGATTGTCCAAGCATGGTCAGTTAGCCCTGTTTTCCATCGCTGGAGTTACGCGTGGCGTTTGGTGAACGCGGCAGAAGTTATAGCACGCGACATACAGCGTAACAGCGAGGGGACTACCTGGCGAAGTACAGCAGCGCGAAGATGTAAATCCACAACAGCCCCATGAAGTGCCAATACCACGCGGTCACATCAATGACGATGCGGCGGGTCTCCGGCGGGCGATGCAGCCACGTCGTCATCCCGGCATAGAGCAGCGCCAGAATTCCTCCGACGAGGTGCACGCCGTGGACCCCAGTCAGCATGTAAAAGAACGAACTGCTGATACTGGTGGCGAATGTGGTGTTGGTCAACCGCAGTTGATGCCAGGCGTACCCCTGCCCGGTAAGAAAGCCGAGACCGAGGACGATCGTGGCCCACACCCAGGGAAGGGCATGGCTGGCGCTCACGCGAATACCGGGCATGCCGACAATGGGCGCCAGGGCGACATCTTCGGCGGCGCGCCGCCGCGCAAACTCCAGGACAAAACTGCTCAACAGCAGGATGAAGGTGTTGACCACCAGCAGCCTGACGGGGAGGGTCAATGGCACCCAGTTGCTGACGTAGTCGTTGCTCGCCGGGTCCCAGAGGGCCCCCGCTTTGCGCACCACGTAAGCCGTAGTGAAGGAGACGAAGAGCATGACCACCGAAGACAGCCCCAACATCAGCCCCAGGCGATAGCGGCGCAGGCGCTCGCCGTAGCTGGGCATATGGTCATCGCCGCCACGACCACCACTTCCGCCGCCATTGCCGGGCCAGCCCGCAGCGGGACCCCGGCCTCCACCGCCTTGCGACGTTCTCGGCACCCGAATGCTGATTCCGCGGCTCACGACTGCGATACCGATAGCCTTCCGTCCTGCACCTGGTTTCTCGCGGCGGCGTACAGGCTAGATGACGACTTGAGAGTGCTGGCCTTGGAGCGCGACCCCCACGTTTGGTCCGCGTCACAATGCCCTGTGACATTATGATGCGCGACCGCCAGGGAACTCAACCCATCGGCAGGGTTATATTTTAGGGATGGAGAATGTCCTCCCCATCGGAGACTCTGGCCGGGGGAAAGCTAACCATCTCAGAAAGTTTCGATTGAGTGAGGATTCACAATACGGCGGCGAATCACTGTCCAGCTCATGAAGCGCATCCTTATCATCGCCGTTGTTCTTGCGGGCATTCTGTATCTGGCCGACTTCCTGTCGGTGCGGTTCCGGATTCCCGCCCGCGACAGCTTCGGCACGGTGACGGTCCACACCTACTATGTTGTCAAGTTGAAGAATGGACGGACCGAGTACGACTACGCGGGCGACCACGACGTCAGTTGCTCCAATTCCATGTTTCCGCAGTTCAGGGTCAAGCCCTGCTGGTACGCCCGCCGGCACACCGAGGAACAGATCAAGATCGACTCGGGCAATCCGAATAACCCGCATTTGTTTTGAGGAGCTGTCAGCTGTCAGAAAAGAGACTCGCTGTTCGCTTCTCGCTATTCGCTGAGGCGATATCGAGCCTAGCCTTGACTGCATTTTGCCTTACCAATAGCGAAAAGCGAAGAGCGAAGAGCGAAGAGCGAACAGCCAAAAGCGTCTTCCCACTTGCATCCTGACCGACTCTGCTTCATCTTGGTTCTATGCCCCGGCACGAACAAGTTCACGGTCACGCGGTAAAGAAACAGCAGTACACCAACAATTGCTTCGGATGCGGCCCTGCCAACGAGGCCGGACTCCGGTTGAAGTTTGTTCTCGACAAAAAGAGCGAACGCTTCCTCTGCCGCTTTCGTCTGCAACGGCGTTTTGTGGGGCCGCCGGCGCACGCCCACGGAGGCATCATCGCCACCATCCTCGACGAAGCCATGGGTAAGGTGAACAAGCTGCACAATCTGATTGCACTAACTAGCCAGATGGAGGTCACCTATCTGAAGCCGGTGCCGCTGTTCAAACCGCTCGTCGTCGAAGGATGGGAGGTGCGCGTCCATGGCCGCGAGCATTACCGCGCGGCCGAGATTCGCAATCGCGAAGGAGAGGTGCTGGCCAGCAGTACCTCGAAGTTCATCGAGGTGGATGCGCACCGTATGTTTGCCAAATATCTGAAGAAGCAGCACAGCGACGCGACATGATCTTCCCGGGCTGACTAGACGCCCACGACAGCGCTTCTGCGCTCCATCAGCACGGTGTCTCGCCAGCGCCCGTCCATGCAGCCAATTCGTTCGCGCGTCCCCACGATGCGAAATCCAGCCCGCTGGTGCAGGCGGATGCTAACTGCGTTTTCCGCCAGGATTCCCGCCTGGAGCGTCCAGATGCGGTTCTGCTCCGCGGCTTCCACCAGTGCATTCAGTAATTTGCTTCCAATCCCGTGGCCGCGTACTTCTTCAGCGATGTAGATACTCACCTCGGCTACGCCCTCATAAACACGACGGCTGGAAACGCGACTCAGCGCTGCCCAACCGCGGACCTTCTTGTCCCAGCGCGCGATGAGTCTGCAACTCTGTAGATGGCGTTCGTCCCACTCCTTCCAATCGGGCACCGACTTTTCGAACGTGGCATTACCGGTCGCAATGCCTTGCACATAAATCTCGCGCACGGCGTCCCAATGCTGCATTGTCATCGGCGCGATCTCACAGGTCGGCATATGGATGAGCGCTCACCATAAAGTATAGAAGTGTCACCCAGGAATTGAATCAAGTGATCACCGCAAGGGTACGGGGTTACGTAGCGCATCTGCGCAGAGTAAAATAAAGGGTTCCGCAAGATACAGGATCGCGCTGCTGCTTGGCGGTTAGCACATAGCATTTGGCCAAGGCTTCCCGGCCGGCACTCAGTGCTAACGTCAGGTGCGAAATGCTTCGATCCAGGGAGAACTTTATGTCAGAAAACAATGGCAACAACACCAGCCTTCGCCTGAAGACCGGCTTGGCCGAAATGCTCAAGGGCGGCGTCATCATGGACGTGATGAGCGTCGATCAGGCGCTGGTTGCGGAGAAGGCCGGCGCAACCGCCGTCATGGCGCTGGAGCGCGTGCCTGCCATCATTCGCGCCGAGGGTGGCGTCTCGCGCATGGCTAATCCCAAGCTGATTCGCCAGATCATGGCCGCAGTTTCCATACCGGTCATGGCGAAATGCCGCATCGGACACTTTGCCGAGGCGCAGATCCTGCAGGAGCTGGGCGTGGACTACATAGACGAGTCGGAGGTATTGACTCCCGCCGACGAAGAGCATCATGTGAACAAGCACGCGTTCAAGACTCCGTTCGTTTGCGGCGCGCGTAATTTAGGCGAAGCTCTGCGCCGCATTGCCGAGGGTGCAGCGTTGATTCGCACCAAGGGCGAAGCGGGAACTGGAGATGTGATACATGCTGTCAAGCACATGCGGCAGATCGTTAAAGAGATGCGTCAACTTACGGTGATGGGCGAGGAAGAGCTCTTTGCCGCCGCTAAGAACCATCAGGCGCCGTACGAGTTGGTGCGCATGGTTGCCAAAGCAGGGAAGCTGCCGGTGCCGAATTTCTCCGCGGGCGGCATCGCCACTCCGGCCGACGCCTCTATGATGATGCAACTGGGGGCCGAAGCGGTCTTCGTCGGCTCGGGCATCTTCATGAAGGGTGGAGCAACGCCGCTCGACCTCAGCCTGAAGGCGGAGCGTGAAGAAGCCGAGTCGCGGGCCCGCGCCATTGTGATCGCGACCACGCACTACGACGATGCCAAGATCCTCGCGGAAGTCAGCGAGCAGATGACGGGCGCGATGAAGGGACTGGCCGTCGGTGCCATCGCGGAAAAAGATCTGCTGCAGACGCGGGGATGGTGAAGGAAGCTCTCAGCCGTCAGCTTTTAAAGAGCGCGGCTCGGCCGCGCCTCCACAATTAGAACGATAGCTCCTTGAGCCACTTGTCGACGATCTCAGGCCGAATACTAAGTAGCAACCTCGAATCGCGAGCGAACCGTATTTCTACGCCCGCAAAGATCGGGTTAGCGGTCCAGACGGCGGGCTGATCATCTCCCTTTTTCCACCAGCCACAGCCACTGAAGCCATGTGGCTCGTAGCTATCCAAGAGGTGCGAGAAATCAACGAGAAAGTGTCTGTCGGGGTCGAAATTTCTTACATATCTGCCCCTCTCATTAGGAACAACTTCACACGACATTATGTGCTTGGTTACAGCCATTTCTCGCTCAACGCTATTGCCCGCGCGCCTATCCGCAACCACATAATTTCTGCTGACGGGATAACCAAGCGCGGCTATCGTACTTCCAACAGCTGGAGAAGAGATCCCATCTCGCCAATTGAAGAACTCCATGTGCCTGGCCGGCTCCTGTCCCTCTTCAAACGATGTCTCCAAAGGAAGAACTGCAAGATCTTCCCAGGAGCAGCAGATGATCTCTGCTACCGGTAAATGCAGCCGGGACACAATGTTGAATCTGTCGATAGGGCCTTGGCTGCTACCGAAGATTGAGGCGGACATTGGTTTCGGCATAAACGCTAAGTCGGAGACGCTTGCGTTTTCGACATTGTGTCTTGCTGTTAGCAGAAATAGCCGTTCCTCACCGCGTATTGCAGTCGCACTGCCCACACCTTCCTCTGTCTGAGATTTGTCATCTAAGCGGGTCATCGAGGTATCCACCACAGCCACGGAAAACGCGGCGATGCGCTCCACTATTGCCACCGATTCAGGCGGAAAGCCCATGCTCCTCCTCCCGGGCTAACTGCTAGAATTTCCTAAGCCCTTCTTGCAATGTATTCTAAAGCCATGAAGATTGGGGTATTGGCCCTGCAGGGAGATTTTGAGGCCCACCGATCGCGATTAGAAGAATTGGGTGCGGATACTGCCCTCGTGCGGAAGCCGGAACAATTCGACGAGATCGACGGTCTTGTGATTCCCGGAGGCGAGTCAACCACGTTCCTGAAGCTTCTCGGTGACGAGACCCTCCGAAAATTGGATGCCTTCGTGCATGCCAAACCAACTTTCGGCACCTGCGCCGGCGCGATCATGCTGGCCAAGGAAGTCGAGAACCCTCATCAGCCTGGCCTGAATGCCATCGACATGACGATTCGCCGCAACGCCTACGGCCGCCAGATCGATTCCACCATTGTCGAAGCCGCCACCGCGCTCGGCGGCGATCCTCTGGAGATGGTGTTCATTCGCGCGCCGCGGATCGAAAGAATTGGCGACGGCGTAGAGGTCCTGGCGAAACGTGGCGACGATCCCGTGCTGGTGCGGAAGGGAAGTGTGATGGCAGCGACCTTCCATCCCGAGCTGTCAGACGATACGCGCGTCCACCAAGAGTTTCTAAAGCTGGTGAAGAACGGGACGAAATGAGACAACTGGAATCGCCGGACAACATCCCTCGCACTCACCTGTCATAATCTAAGACGAAGCATTCACCTCAACAGATAGGAACGAAGCACTCATCTCTATGGCTGAATCTCCCATCACTCCCCGCACACAGGATTTTGCTGCCTGGTATCAGGACGTGGTTCTGCAAGGCGACATGGCCGAGCCCGCCGAAATCGTCAAGGGCTGCATGGTCATCAAGGGCAACGGCTATGCGGTCTGGGAACTGATCCAGCGCGAACTGGACGACCGATTCAAAGCCACCGGTCATCAGAACATGTATTTTCCGTTGCTGATTCCGCAGAGTTTTATGCACAAGGAAGCCGAGCACGTGGAAGGCTTCTCGCCGGAGCTGGCGGTTGTCACCATGGCTGGCGGCAAACAACTGGAAGAGCCGTACGTCATCCGTCCCACTTCCGAGACCATTATCGGCCACTTCTTCGCCAGGTGGATCAAAAGCTGGCGCGACCTGCCGATGCTGGTGAACCAGTGGGCGAACATCATCCGCTGGGAACTGCGCACCCGTATGTTCCTGCGCACCACGGAATTTCTCTGGCAGGAAGGCCACACCGCGCATTCCAATCACGAGGAAGCCGCGCAGGAAGTCTTCCGCATGTTGGACGTGTACGCCGAAGTCGCCGAAGATGTGATGGCCATGCCGGTAATCAAAGGCTTGAAAACGCAATCGGAGAAGTTCGCCGGAGCGCTGCAAACCTACAGCATTGAGGCCATGATGCAGAATGGCTTTGCCTTGCAGTCCGGCACCAGTCACGACCTGGGCCAGAACTTCGGCAAAGCCTTCAATGTGCAATTCCAGAGCAAGGAAGGGCAGCTGGATTACGTCTGGCAAACCAGTTGGGGCGTGAGCACGCGGCTGATTGGCGGGCTGATCATGAGCCACTCCGACGACAAGGGCCTGGTGCTGCCACCGAAGGTTGCGCCGATCAAAGCCGTGCTGGTGCCGATTTACCGCAAAGATGAAGAGAAGGAAAAGGTGCTGGAGGCTTCGCACCGGATCGCGAAAGATCTGGGCGCGAAGTTGGATGACCGCGAAGGACAGTCGCCGGGCGCAAAGTTCTTTCACTGGGAGCGACGCGGCGTGCCGGTGGTTCTCGAGCTTGGGCCGCGCGATTTGGCTTCGGGCAGCATCGTGTTGAAGCGGCGTGACACCGGAGTCAAAGAGCCGATGCCGCAATCCGAAGTTGCTACCAAATTGCCGGCTGCGCTGGCGGCGATGCAGCAAAGCATGTATGACGTGGGCAAGCAACGCCTGAAGTCCAACACGGTGCTGGCCAATTCCATTGAAGAGGTGGAATCGCTCCTCAAGGATGTCACCGCCGAGAAAGGCGGAGGCAAGTTCGTGATGGCGCACCTGAAGGACGATCCGCGATGCGATGCCCGCATCAAGGAGTTCAAGGCCACGATCCGCTGCATTCCCCTGGTGGACGAATACGACGGACCGGGCAAATGCCTTGTCACCGGCGAGCCGGTTGACCGGCGCGTGGTGATCGCGAAAGCGTATTGAGAAGCAGCTCTTGGCTCTTAGCCTTTAGCTCTTAGCAGGCTGAGGGCGTGGGTGGATTTTGCTAACGGCTAAGAGCTAACGGCTAGGAGCTTGAGATGGGCCTGTACGATCTGTCCGCCAAACTGAACAACGGTAGGAACAAGAAACTCGCCGACTACAAGGGCAAGGTGCTGCTGATCGTCAACACCGCCAGCAAATGCGGGTTCACGCCGCAATACCAAGGGCTGCAATCGCTTTATGCCAAGTACAAAGACCGCGGTCTGGAGGTGCTCGGCTTTCCGTGCGACCAGTTCGGCCATCAGGAGCCCGGCTCCGATGACGAGATCAAATCGTTCTGCCAGGTCAATTACGGCGTGGATTTCCCTTTGTTCTCGAAGATAGAGGTCAACGGGGACGACGCGCATCCAGTCTTCAAGTTTCTCAAGAGCGAAAAAGGCGGCTTGCTGGGCGATAGCATCAAGTGGAACTTCACCAAGTTCCTGGTGGACAAGAAGGGCAACGTTATCGAGCGTTTCGCCCCGATGACACCCCCGACGGCCATTGAGCCACAGATCGAGAAGTTGCTCGGGAAGTGATTCTTCACCACGGAGGCACGGAGGACACGGAGAAGAATTAAAGAATTCATAACCTCCGTGCTCTCCGTGGCGTAGCCTGCCCTGAGCGAAGTCGAAGGGTGGTGAATCCTCCTCGCAATTCCCGCTATACTGGTGGTCAGTACCGAGAATGCTTGTGAGTTCGCCGCAAAAGACGTTTTACATCGAGACCTTCGGCTGCCAGATGAATTTCCACGACTCCGAGAAGGTTGTGGGCACGCTCATCTCGGAGGGCTATGCGCAAGTGCAGCGCGAAGAGGACGCCGACCTGATCGTCTATAACACCTGCTCGATCCGCGATAAAGCCGAGCAGAAGGTGTTCCATAGGCTGGCCGACTTCAAGAAGCTGCACAAGGAAGGGAAGCGCTTTGCCGTTCTTGGCTGCGTCGCCCAGCAGGAGGGCGAGAGGATCTTCGAGCGCGCACCCTACGTCTCCCTGGTCGCGGGTTCGGCCTCCTACCGCAACTTGCCGGCGATGCTGGTTCAGATCGAGGCCGGTGCCGATCGTGTTACGGGCCTTGATGATCGGCAAACCGATCAGACGTTCGAGACCGAGTTCACCGCCCGCACCAATCCGCATCGCGGATACATCACCATCATTGAAGGCTGCGATAAGTTCTGCGCCTATTGCGTGGTGCCGTACACTCGCGGCAAGGAGCGCAGCCGCACCTCGCGGTCGGTGCTTGACGAGGCTAGGCGCATGGCCGACGCCGGCTACACCGACATTCAACTGCTCGGGCAAAACGTGAATTCTTACCACGACCCGGCCGGCAAAAAGACTTTTGCCGAATTGTTGACTGCCGTGGGGGAATTGCCGGGCATCCGTCGGGTTCGCTTTACCACCTCGCATCCACGGGACTTTACCAAGGACATCATCGACGCCATTGATTTGGTCCCGACGCTCTGCGACCACGTGCATCTGCCGGTGCAGAGCGGCTCGTCGCGCGTGCTGGAGTCCATGTTCCGCGATTATTCCCGCGAGCAATATCTGGAGCGAATCGCCTGGATGAAGGCTGCGCGCAACAGAGAAATCAGCATCACGACCGACGTGATCGTTGGTTTCCCGGGCGAGACGGAGGCCGAGTTTTTCGAGACCCTGAGCTTGCTCGACGAAGTTGGATACGATGGCGTTTTCTCCTTCAAGTACTCGCCCCGGCCGAACACTCCCGCGCTGCAGTACGCCGATTCCATTCCCGATGCCGAGAAATCGCGCCGCTTGCAGGTCCTGCAGGAGCATCAGCGTGAATTGCAGAGGTTAAGTTACCGCAGGCATTTAGGGCAGATTGTTGAAGTCATGGTGGAGGGCAAGAATCCGGCCCGCAGACAAATGACCGGCCGCACTTCGCAGAACAAGACGCTCAACTTCGTGGTCAACGGCAAGCCGGAACCGCGCATCGGAGAATATGTCCGAGTGCAAGTTACGCAGACGTTTCCCAACAGCCTATTGGGGGAGATGACCGTCTAAGCATTCAGAAAGTGTTTGCGTTTCATGCTCAAGGGAGAGTATTAAGGTCAAGGACCTGGGGAGGGAACCATGCTGGAAGTTGAAATGAAGATTCGCGGGCTGATGATGGACCCCGTGACCAACATGCCCATCGTGATCCTGAAGGACCAGGGGAGCGACACCGTCCTGCCTATCTGGGTCGGCGTGTACGAGGCCAACGCCATCGCCCTCGAAATTGAGAAGGTCACGACGCCGCGCCCCATGACCCATGACTTGCTGAAGAACCTGCTCGTCGGGTTGGAAACCACGGTGCAGAAGGTGGTAGTGACCGAGCTGCGCGATGACACTTTCTTCGCCGTGATCTGGCTGGAGCGCGACGGGCAGGCCATCAGCATCGATTCGCGCCCCTCCGACGCCCTGGCGTTGGCGCTGCGCATGGATTGCCCCATCTTCGTCGAGGACGAGGTGCTGAAGTCCAGTAAGCAGGCCAACGCGACCAGCGACCGCGTCAACAATGACGAACTCCGCAAGTGGCTGGAGAACCTGGGCGAAGACGACCTGGGCCGCTACAAGATGTAGCCATGCCCGACGCCGCCGAGCAACTGCAACGCATCTATCTCGCCGGATTTGAGCTGCAAACCTTCGAACGCTATCCCAATTCCATTGGTGTGGTTCGCGATGGCTGCATCGCGCTGCTGAGGGCCACGCCGCTTGGCCTGCAGATGATCGGTGCGCCCGGCTGGCGGATGGGGGAAGTGCTCGGCGTGCTGGTGGAAAAGGACGGCCGCCAGGTCTTCCAAGCCAAGGCCGAGATCGTAGAGGCCACGCCCGAGCGGCTGGAAGCGCTGCGGCGGTTTAGCACCGACTTGGAGCAATTGCTAACCGCGACGGCGTGAAGGTCCGGTATCATGCCGATCGTCCCCAGCCAAGCCTCGACCAACTGAGGCCATCTCGTCGCCGAAAGCTTCGTGCCTCGCAGCCCAAACGCATGCCCACCCTGCGCATACAAATGCATCTCGACAGGAACGCCAGCCTTCTTCAACGCAGCATAGTAAGCCAGCGAGTCCTCTACACGGTCGATGTGGTCATCCTCGTTCTGCAGTAGAAACGTAGGCGGCGTCTGGCGGGTGATATGAGTACGAATATCCGGATTCAACGCAAAACTATTATCCGCAAGCGACAAATGCCCCGGATAGATAGCCACCGCAAAATCCGGGCGGCAGCTTTCTTTGTCAGCCGCATCGACAGCGGGATACAACCGGTGCTCAAAATGCGTGCTCATCGCTGCCACTAGATGCCCGCCCGCCGAAAACCCGAGCACTCCAATCTTGTGCGGATCGATGTGCCACTCCGCGGCATGAAAGCGCACCAGCCCCACCGTCCTCTGCGCATCTTCCAATGCAATCGGCGATTTCGGATACGGCCCCGATTTCGGATTCAGCTCCGACGGGTCACCCGGCACACGGTACTTCAGCAACACACAAGTGACCCCCTTGGACGTCAGCCAATCACAGACTTCCGTGCCTTCAAGATCGATGGCCAGAATCTGATAGCCCCCACCAGGAAACACCACTACCGCAACACCCGTATTCTTTCCCGTAGGCGAATAGACCGTCATCGTAGGCCGCGAGACGTTGCCTACATAAGTCCACGGCCTGCCAGCGACCAACTCCTTAGCATCCGTCGCTGTACTCTCCGGCCCCCTGACAGGCTGCGCATCGGGCACCGCCCCTGGCCAGATCGGCACTTGCGTATGTCCCGGCGAGGGCTGCCAGGCAGGGGTCTGCGCGCTCAGGCCGCTAAGCGCAAATACCAAATAATAGAGGGCAAAGATGAAAGGCCTCATCGCAATTGCGATCCCCACAGCTTCAGTCAAGCAACCTCAACCGTCATTTTACGCGTCGCGGTCTCCCGCAATCAGTAAAACGGTGCCCGGTGCCGGAAGAAACCCCAATACTTAACATAATATCTATTATCGGACATTACGCTAAGACTGGCCTCATAACGTGGGTGCTGGCCGCGTCCCGAGTCGCTTCCCTCGACTTCAACGACCACCTTAGGAAGTTTGTAAAACGGCGAAGACCGTCCCTACGGTTTTAAGTTCTGGGAACATCGGTTCCAAACAGGCCGTGCAAGCGGGTGATCTCGAACAAATCGTGGATCTGCTCGTTCAGATTGATGAATTTCAGCTCGCAGCCGCTCTTTCGCGCCGAAGCCCATACGCTGACGAAGGTGCCGATGCCGACACTATCCGCCAGGCTCACGTTAGCCAGATCCACCATGATCGGCTTGCCCTCAGGCATGACCGCACGAAGAGTGTGGTTACCTTCGTTCTGCGGAATGCGTTTTCTCCTCGGCCCCACACATACCCGCAAAATAGAATGAGAAGGCTGGAGTCAGTCTCCGGCGCCGCGAATGCCCGTCTTCGCTGTGCAGCGGTGACCGTGAACGGCTAAGTTCCCTAGCCAAAAGAAGGCTAGGATGGGGCAGCCCTTGGGCACCCGATAAGTGCTTTGTTCGTAATATCTTGCGTGTAACTGCTTTAGATAGAATATCTTGGCGGGAATGGCGCAAAATATTGAGCAGCAAAGACTTAGAGCTGCGCCTAAGTCAAGTGTTATGAATATCTTGCGGGCAAAATATTGAAAACAAAGATGCAGAAATGCCGGGGGGAAGGGGGTACTTAGGGGTGCTTCTTTCCGTGTTCCACCCTGCTGAGAACGGGTTCTCACGCACGTTGTTTAAGCGCCGAGGGCGTCACTTCCAAACAGGCCGTGCAAGCGGGTGATCTCGAACAAATCGTGGATCCTGTCGTTCAGATTGATGAACTTCAGTTCGCAGCCGTTCTTTCGGGCCGAAGCCCAAACGCTGACGAAGGTCCCGATGCCGACACTGTCCACCAGGCTCACGTTGGCTAGGTCCACGAAGATCGGCTTGCCCTCAGGAATCAGCGCGCGGACCGTCACTGAGAACATGGCCCAGGAGTCAATCACCACCTTGCCGGTACAGTGCACGATGGTCGCCCCGGGTTGTCTCTCGGTCTCCAATTGCAATACCGGGGGTTCATCAGCGGCCATAGATGCATCCCTTCAAAGTACGACAGAGTGTACACCCGCAACCTAGCCGCACAGCACTACCTTGGGATGGAACAGCGTCCCTGCCACTCGGCTGGCGATGCAGATCAGTTCTGACTGGCCGGCGAAGACCTTCACGAAGCGCGAACGGGACATTTCCGGCAGATTCACAGTCCGGCCATGGCGAATTTTGGCAATGTCCTCGTCGGTAGCCGTCACCGATGGAATCTCGGGTAGGACCCGCCGCGGATGGACTAGCAACTCCTCGATACGGCCCTGTGCGGCAGCCTCGCCTATTTCGTCCAGCGTATGGCTCTGCTCGATGGCAAACTCGGCCACCTCTGTCCGCCGGAGGCTCGCCAGGTGGGCCCCGATGCCCAGCTTCTGCCCCAGTTCGTGGGCCAGGCTGCGAACATAGGTTCCGGACGACACCCGGCAGCGGAAATCGACCAGGTCGCCGTTCAGGCCTAGGACCGTAAATTCCTTTACTTCCACCTCGGCCGGCTCAAGCTCGACCTCCTGCTTCTTGCGGGCCAGCTTGTAGGCCGGCACTCCCTTGATCTTCTTAGCGGAAAACGACGGCGGAGTCTGCTGGAGGACGCCAACAAAGCCAGAGGCAAGGGCGCTGATTTCTTCAAGTGTTACATTAACTTGCTGCGGTGGTCCCGCTGGGTCGCCGTCGCAGTCGTAGGTGTCGGTTGCCAAACCCAGCCGGATTGTCCCCTCATAAGCCTTTTCCGAAGACGAATAGAATTGGCACAGCCGGGTCATCCGCCCCAGCACCAGAGGAAGGACTCCGGTCGCCATGGGGTCCAGGGTTCCCAGGTGACCGATGGAGCGTTCGCCCAAAATGCGCCGTGCTTTCGCCACCACATCGTGCGAGGTCCATCCCGCAGGTTTATCCACCACGATCACACCATTGAGCGGCATCCTTCTGCTATCGTGTAGGTTCAATGGCGGTTTGGTCAAATCGCCGGCGAGAACTCGGCTGCCGCGCAGGATTTGAAGGGAATTCAGTTCCCTGCCATGCGCTACGCGTGACCTACGTCCTATGATCCCGCTGAAAGACGACGCACCCCGGATCGGCACTCCGTACGTAACCTATGCGCTGCTGGTGCTGAACACGCTCGCGTTCCTCTTCGAGTACTGGCTTGGCAAGCAAGACGCGCTCGCTGCCAATGGGCTAATCTTTCAGCTTGGAGTCGTTCCCGCGCGATTCACCGTGGTGCTGTTCAATCACGGGTACGTGCCCTGGGACCTCGTCTCGCAGCTCGGTACGCGCTATGTTCCGCCGATGGCGGCCATCCTTCCCATCTTTACCTCCATGTTTCTGCACGGATCGTGGCTGCACCTCATCTTCAACATGTGGGCGTTGTGGATCTTCGGCGATAACGTGGAAGATTACCTCGGCCACTCGCTTTATCTGGTGCTGTACTTTGCCAGCGGTGTGGCGGCGGCGCTGTTGCACACTCTGTTCAATATTGGCTCGACCGTGCCCAGCGTCGGAGCCAGCGGCGCCATTGCCGGGGTGATGGGAGCCTACTTCCTGTTGTATCCGCGGGCGCGCGTGCTGACCCTGGTGCCGTTCTTTTTCGTCTTCTTCATGTGGCTGCCGGCCTGGATCGTGCTCGGCTACTGGTTTGTCGCGCAGTTTCTTAGCGGAGCCGCCACCTCGATCGCGGCGCACGCCGGCAACTCCAGCGGGATCGCCTTCTGGGCCCACGTCGGAGGCTTTCTGGCAGGCATGCTGCTGATTAAGGTCTTCCCTGCCCGGACCCGGCGCTATCACTACGGGCTGTGAGCTTCGCTATTCGCTTTTCGCTCTCGACTTCTCGTAGAACACCTGGCGTTTGCGTCTCCATGCCATTCGATCCCAGAGAGCCGAAGGTGATCCCCGCAAGCGAAGAGCGAACGGCGAAAAGCGGCCTCGCCGCTACAGCGCCCCGCCGGTGGGCGCCAGCACCACCTCGGACAGATTTGCATTGGGCGGCAGCAGCACGGCATAGAGCACGGCTTGGGCGACGCTCTCCACGTCAATCATGCGTTCGCGCGGAGCGTCAGGCCAGAATTGCTGCCACAAATCGGTGTCGGTTGCGCCAGGCATCAGCGCAACCACGCGAATGCCGCGGGGGATGAGTTCATCGCGCAGAGACAAGGTGAAGCCCAGCGCACCGTGCTTGGAGGCGTTGTACGCGGCGAAATTGGGGAAGACGGTCCTGGCCGCGACCGAGAGGTTGTTGATGATGGTCGCCCCGGTCTGCATAAGAGGCAGCGCCGCACGCGTGCAGAGAAACAAGCCCGTGAGGTTGGTATCGATCGCGTCGCGCCATATTTCCAGGCTGGTTTGCTCGATGGAAACTGCCGGTTGAGCAATGCCTGCGTTGTTCAGCAGCACATCGAGCCGGCTGAAGCGCTGCTTCACCATGGCGAAAAGCGACGCGACTGAATCTGGGTCGCGAACGTCGGAAACCTCGGCGACGATCTTGGCGCTGTTGTCGTGATGCGCACGTGGTCTCTGCGAAAGTATCCGCCTGAGTTCCGCCGCGCTCTTGGCGAGCTTGGCGCCATCGCGACCGGTAATCACAACACTGCAACCTTCGGCGGCAAGGGTGCGGGCAATGGCGAAGCCGATGCCGCGGCTGCCGCCGGTTACAACAGTTACCTTGCCGAGAAGGCGAGGCCTGCTCGGCCGCGATGCCTGGGCGCTGCTTCCTGCTTTGTTGTGAGACTGCGGCTTCTTCGCAGCCATGGATTAGATCCCGTTGCCATTCTTGGCGTGGATCAGGGATAGAAATTCCTGGCGGGTTTGTTGCGCGCGGAAAGCCCCGAGCATGGACGACGTCACCGTGGCCGAATGTTGTTTCTCGACCCCGCGCATCATCATGCACAGATGGCGCGCCTCGATGACCACTCCGACGCCCAAGGGTTGAATCGCTTTTTGAATCGTCTCCGCAATTTGCACGGTCAGACGCTCCTGCACCTGGAGACGACGGGCAAACACTTCCACCAGGCGGGGGACCTTGCTCAGGCCGATCACTTTGCCCTTGGGAATGTAGGCCACGTGTACCTTGCCGAAGAATGGCAGCACGTGATGCTCGCAAAGGCTGAACATTTCAATGTCCTTCACGATCACCATCTCGTCGTAGTCCACGCTGAACAACGCCGCCTTCAGCATTTGTTCCGGGTCTTCGCCGTAGCCTTTGGTTAGGTACTGCAGAGCGTTCGCGTAGCGCTCCGGCGTCTTCAGCAACCCCTCGCGATCAGGCTGTTCGCCCAGGCGAACCAGCATCTCGCGCGCCAGATCCTCGAAGCTGGCGCTGGTCAGGGTCGGCGTTTCTGTCAGGTCTCTCATCAATCTCCCAGGGCTCACACCCGTAATTCCGCTCTACCGGCGTACTCGAAGCTGTTCATCATAGTCTCTTCGAGCCGTACCTTTTCAAGATGAGCCGCAGTGAAGGTTTGCTTCAAAATGTTGAAGATGACCTCGCTCAGGTTTTCCGTGGTGGGCACGGTCGCCACGAATTCTTGACGCGCATTCAAGTTCACGTGATCGAAGCGGTCCAACACCTCACGCTGCACCGCGCCGTCCAGATCAACCAGGTTGCATACCATTCCGGTCTGCGGATTGACTTGTCCGCTCACCGTGACCTCGAGTGCGTAGTTGTGCCCGTGGCCATGCGGATTATTGCACTTGCCGTAAGTCGCCTGGTTTCCCGACTCGGAGAGCCCGTCGCAATGTAAACGGTGGGATGCCGAAAACAGATACCGCCGCGTAAGATGGACCTTCATGCTTCCCCATAGAAATCGACGAAGAGATCGGGCAACTCGTACACGCGCACGCGATGTAGCTTTGCCACATGCAACTTGCCTTGCAAACGATTCCAGATGGCAATGGCAAGGTTTTCTGTTGTAGGAATTTGTTGCTGGAACTCCGGCACTTCCTTGTTCAGATGTCGGTGATCAAGCGCGTCGAGTACTTCGCGGTTCAAGATTTCCTTGAGCTTCTTCAGGTCAACCACAAAGCCGGTCTTAGGGTCGACATCGCCTTTCACCGTCACTTCGAGGGTGTAGTTGTGGCCGTGGCCATTCAGGTTGGCGCACTTGCCGAAGATGCGCTGGTTTTCTTCCACCGAGAACTCCGGGTTGTGATAATAGTGCGACGCCGAAAACTCACACTTACGGGTTAGATAGACCATGTTTTCCTGGGCCGGCCTTACGCCTGAAGCAGTGCATGCGGGTTAGTGTGCCGACGTATTACCAGCGGCGACTGCCGCTTCCTCCGCTGGTTGAGCTTCTCGCATACCGGAATACTCGCGTCCCTTCCAGCGAACTGTTCCCTTCTTATGAGAGATGCTGGAGTTGACCAAAAGCACCGCAAAAAGCGGCAATCCGAAGAACGCCAGCGCGTTTGACAGCCCGTCAAAATGGGCGCGTCCGATCCGCTTTCCGAAGAGATAGAGCCACTGCACGCTCACCGCCGTCGCGACAACGAAGGTAATCATGTCGCCCTTGATCAACGAGACAATCGAAAACGTCAGCATCGCCACGATGGCGGCAAACTCAAGGGCCCTCCATAAAGCCAGTCTGCGCGGGTTGGGGAACAGCAGCGCCAGGTTCTTGCTCCAGCCTTCCCACATCTGCGGAAAGCTGCGATACATTCGGGTGCTGACTGCGTCGGACATGCCAAAGCGCAGAGCGAATCCCTCCTCCTTCAGCCGTTTGGCCAGCTCAACATCCTCCAGAAGCGCAGTTGCGACGGCGGCGTGGCCGCCCACCGCGTCGTAGGCTTCCCGCCGAATGAGCAAGTATTGGCCGTTGGCAGCGGCCACCGGCGACTTCGGATCGCACACCTCCTTCGGCGGATAGGTCGTCGCCAGCTCGGCGAAGATGACGGGCATCAGCGCCCGTTCAGCGAATCCCCGGACCTCCTGCTTGGGTGAATAGGAGAGCATGTCCGCGCTAGCCTCTTGCGCCTCCTGCAAGCCGCGCGCGATCGAGTCCGGCGCGTGCCGGGTATCCGCGTCGGTAAAGAGCAGCCACTTCCCTTTCGCGGCCTTAGCGCCGCACCAAGCCGCGTTGCACTTGCCATTCCAGCCGGGCGGCAATTCATCGGCGCCGATCAGCTTCACCGGAAAGCTCGCAGCGATGGCGCACGTGCCGTCGGTCGAGTGGTCGTCCACCACGATGACCTCGTAGGCAGGTCCCGCCTGGCCAACCAGCGATCGCAAGCATTCGGCCAGACAGGCCTCTTCGTTTCGCGCCGGAACGATGACCGAGATCTCGAGAGCGGTTTCGGGTTGATCCATGGAGATTAAAGACTACCAGACAGCACCCAGCACTCGCAGTGAGCACGGAGTCTTCGTGGGCGGCCAGCGCTGCCGCCTTGGATTATCATAGCTCTGTGAAGAGTCTCATCTCGCCCATCGTCCTCATTTGTCTGGTGTTCCTCGCGGCATGCAACAGCGGCTCGCATCCGCCGCGCATCGGCAGCGACGCACCCCAGTTCACCATCACCGATTCGCAGCGCACGGTTTCGCTGAATCAATTTCAAGGCAAGCCCGTGGTGCTCAACTTCTGGGCAACCTGGTGCCCGCCGTGCATTCAGGAGATGCCCTCGCTGGTGCAATTACAGAAGCAGCTTGGCGACAAGGTAACCATTCTTGCCGTTAGCGAGGACGACGACGACAACGCGTACAAACAGTTCGTCCGCGACCACAACATCGACCTGCTCACCGTCCGCGACACCCGGCAGAAGACGAACGGCCTGTATGGCACGACGGGGTTTCCTGAAACCTTCGTGATCGATCGCAATGGCAAGATCGCTCGCAAATTCATCGGCCCGCAGGAGTGGACCAGCCCGGAGATCGTGGATTATTTGAAGAAGATGTAATCAGTAGGGCTCGAATTTGAACGCGTAGCATGCCGGATGTGCCCGGGCCCACGTGACAAAATGTCTGAGGAACAACCAAGTCGATGGCGGTGGATTCTTCCCCTCATGGTCGGTGTCTTGTTCGGCGGGCTAGGAGGCTCTGTTTTTACATGGTGGATCAACAGGCCCAAACCCACGGTGGTGACGTATCGGGTGGTATCCACAGCCCTTGCTGACCCGCAGGCCACCGGTTTGATTCCTGACCTGAGGGTTCTCATCGGCGCGGAACCGATTCAAGAGCTATACGCCCACACCGTAGAGTTAGTTCCCCGGCAAGGCCCGTTCGCTGAACGCGCAGAGTTTGCGGTTACTTTTTCTAAAGCTGTTCACGTTTACGGAGTCACACTTGATTTGCCAACAGCTCTTCACAAGCTATCTTGCGCGCGACTGGAGCAGGCGGCTGGTATACCCAACAAGCCAGAGAACGCCCTCACATTGGGATACAACTGCCAAATGTCGCCGGTCAAAGCTGGCACAGGCCCGTTCGCAGTTGTCTTGGCAACTGATAGCAGGGAAACCCCAAAAATAGAAATGGTCGAGAAGGGCATCGACCTTGTTGCAGCTGATCAGTTCGCGCCGCAGCACCCTGGACAGGTTGAGCCTTTGCTTCTAGCGCTTCTGGCGGGGCTCTTTGCGGGAACGGTGGGATACATGGGGTGGGGTCTTTGGGAAAGAATACAACGACTGGACGCGGCGATGAAGGATATGCGAGACGCCGTGCGCTCAGCGAAGGAAGCAGTTAACGCCAGGGTACATCGGACCTGAAGAGCGCCCGCTCACAACTTCACCCTTCTTAACCTCAGCGCATTGCTGATCACCGACACTGAGCTGAAGCTCATGGCGGCCGCGGCGAAGATCGGGCTCAGCAGAATGCCGAACTTGGGATACAGAATGCCAGCCGCGATCGGCACGCCCAGCGAGTTGTAGATAAATGCGAAGAACAAGTTTTCGCGAATGTTGCGCATCACGGCGCGGCTCAGCCGGCGGGCGCGTACCAGCGCTGCCAGATCGCCTTTCAGCAGCGTGATGCCGGCGCTTTCCATGGCAACGTCTGTGCCCGTGCCCATCGCAATGCCAACCTGCGCCTGCGCCAGGGCGGGCGCGTCGTTGATGCCGTCGCCCGCCATCGCGACCACTCTTCCCTGTCCTTGCAGCTTCTTCACCGCATCGGCCTTGTGGTTGGGCAGCACTCCGGCTTCAAAGTCAGTGATGCCGAGTTTCCTTGCGACCGCCTCTGCCGTGGACTGACTGTCGCCCGTCAGCATGACTACGCGCAAGCCTTCTCTTCGCAAATCGCGGATCGCTTGCGCCGCCTCGGGCTTCACCGGATCGGCAATGCCCAGCAGCCCTGCGATGCGGCCATCCACAACGACGAAGACCACCGTGTGGCCATCCTGGCGCATGGCGTCCGCCTTGGGCTTCAGTTCCTCGGTATCGACTTCCAGCTCTAGCAGCAGAGCCTCATTTCCGGCCGCCACTTCATGGCCACCGACTCGGCCCGCCACACCGCGCCCAGTGAGCGATCGGAATTCCTCCGCGGGCATCAAATGCAGGCGGTTGGCTTGGGCAGCCTCGACCATCGCCGCCGCCAGCGGATGTTCGCTTCCCTGCTCCAGGCTGGCCGCCAGCCGCACAACGCGGTCCTCGGTCTCGCCGCCGACGGCGACCACCGACATCAGCTCCGGCTTGCCCTGAGTGAGCGTGCCGGTTTTATCGAGCACCAGGGTGTCAACTTTCTGTAGCGTCTCCAGAGCCTCGGCGTTCTTGATGAGAATGCCGGCGCGCGCGCCGCGGCCCGTACCGACCATGATTGCCATCGGTGTCGCCAGACCCAGCGCACACGGACAAGCGATAATCAGCACCGCGACGGCATTCACGATGGCGTTGGCCAGCCGCGGCTCCGGTCCCACGATGAGCCATGCCACAAATGTGATCACGGCCGCCGTCAGCACCGTGGGAACAAACCAGGCCGCAACCTTGTCGGCCAGCCGCTGAATCGGTGCGCGGCTGCGTTGCGCGTTGCTCACCATCTGCACGATCTGCGCCAGCAGAGTTTCGCTGCCCACGCGCTCGGCGCGCATCAGCAGCCAGCCGGTACCGTTCACAGTTGCGCCAACAACCTTGTCGCCAGCACGTTTTTCCACCGGCATGGCTTCGCCGGTCACCATCGACTCGTCAACCGAGCTGAGACCGTCGAGCACGATGCCGTCCACCGGAATCTTCTCGCCCGGTCGCACCCGCAACTTGTCTCCAACCTTCACCTGCTCCAGCGGGACGTCGTATTCGCTGCCATCGTCGCGCATGATGCGTGCCAGCTTCGGGGAGAGGTCGAGCAGTGCGCGGATGGCGCTGCTGGTGCGGCTGCGGGCGCGCAGTTCCAAGACCTGCCCCAACAGCACAAGCGCAATGATTGCCGCCGCGGCCTCGAAGTACACTTCCGGCTGGCCATGCATGCCGCGCATGGAGGGCGGGAAGATTTGCGGACCAATCGTGGCGACCGCGCTGTAGCTGTATGCCACGCCAACGCCCATGGCGATCAGCGTGAACATGTTCGGGCTGCGGAACTTGACAGACGCCCAGCCGCGCACGAAGAAAGGCCAGCCGCACCACCACACGATGGGCGTTGCCAGCGCAAACTCAATCCACGTACCGACACGGGGCGTGAACACGTGCGCGAGTGGCCCCATGCGCAGCATCGCGTAGGCAACCAGGGGAACACCGAGCAGCACGCTGGTCCAGAAGCGCCGCGTCATGTCGCGCAGTTCGGGATTCTCTTCCTGCGCACTGGTGACCGTCTTCGGTTCCAGCGCCATGCCGCAGATCGGACACGCACCGGGCCCGTCGCGAATGATCTCCGGATGCATGGGGCAGGTCCACTGGGTCCTGGTCGCGGCCAGGGGGACGTCGGGCTCCAGCGCCATGCCGCACTTGGGACATGCTCCGGACCGCGCTTGGCGGACTTCGGGATCCATGGGACACACGTAGGTTGTTCCCGATGGAGCGGCTGCGGTCTTGCTCTGCTCCACCGCATCCACGGCGGTGATTTTCGGAGCTTCGCTTTGCGAAACGTACTTCTCAGGATCAGCTTTGAATTTCTCGCTGCATCCTCGACTGCAGAAGTAATAGGCTTTGCCTTGATGCACCGCAGTCGCTGCGGCTTTAGCCGGGTCGACACTCATCCCGCAAACCAGGTCCTGCTCCCGATTGCGGGCGGCGCCAATCTGCACCGGGGCGGCACCGATTTGAACCATCGCGGGCATGCCACCGGGCTTGTAGTTGGGGGAGAGATATTTCTCCGGATAATCTTTGAATTTCTCCGCACAGCCACGCGAGCAGAAGTGATACAGCTTGCCCTCGTACTCCACCGAAGCGGCGGCCTTCGAAGCATCGACACTCATGCCGCAAACCGGATCTTTGTCCAGCTTCCTGGCTGCGCTTGGCGGCGCCGGAGCTTCGCTTTGAGCTTCCCGAGGCGCCGAGAGGTGCTTGCCTGGCGACGACACAAACTTGTGCATGCAGCCGGGCGAGCAGAAATAGTAGGTCTGCCCTTCGTACTGCGCCTTACCACGAGCTTCGAGCGGATTCACCGCCATCCCACAGACGGGATCGATTACCGAAACATCGATAATCCGGTTCTCGAAGCTATCCTCGGGTCGGTTCATTCCCTTCCTCTCCCGATAGATGTGCTCGCGCTGTTCATTGACGCAGCGATGCTCTATATTGGTTGCGGATTCGGTGCGAAGGCCGAAACTTCTAACCGACAGCTATTCTAGATGCGGAAGAAGTTTTCAGTTCTCCGTATCATCATTGCACGTTTGCGCGAGGGCGGTTCGATGACTGCAGTCGAAGTTTTGTTTCGCTATGGAATGTCGCCGGGTGAGATGGAAATGGGCGCGCTGGGACAAGTAAGCGATGTCTACGGCATTCGCCGGGTGCGGTTTAATGAGCGGGAACGGACCATCCGGGTGGAATACGACGCCACGCGCCTGAACGAGTCCAGTGTGGAAAAGCTGCTGCGCAGTGCCGGACTTGACATTCGCGAAAAGCTGGCGCTGGTGTAAACCAAGGCGCGCCAGATTCAAACACAAAAGGCGAAGCGCGATGGAAGGGGAGCACTTCGCCCTTTTGCCCGGTCTGGGCACTTGCGGAGAACGCCTTTTAGGCGTTCTAATGGTCGGTCACACAGCGTGGTTGATGTTCGGGAGAGGCTTAAATTTGAGGGGCCGCTCGTTGAAAGGAACTCTGGCCGAAATTCCCTTCCGAGCGGCCCCTTATTGCGCCACTTCGTCTGTTGGTGTATAGAGCATCCGGCCTGCCAAAGGATGGCCAGTGAAACTAAAGGGGTTGCGGGGTTCCCAATTTGGGCGATACTGTAGAACTTTCCGGGTATCGGGAAAAATTTACTAGAGACACTAAAGTGGTGCCATCCGGATTCGCGGAAATTAGTCACCGTTTCCCACTAAGTCGCGCCCAAGGCCGGAGACTAAACTCCCCCCTGTTGTTGATGAGTTTCGCGCCCTTGCCTGACAAATATCTCAGTTGGTCGGGCAGGTTTGCGGGACTCGGCAGCTCCGCAAGTCGAAATAGGCGCTCCAATTCCTCTTTATTGATCGACTCACGGCCTTCTTCGACAGTGTGGAAGAAGGCAATTCTCACCATCTGCGCTGTCTGCGGTAAGGCGTGGAAACTCGGGAAGAGGTCAAGAAATTCGTTAATCTTTGTCTTCATATTGGCCGCCTACTTTAAACGGGTTGATCTCCTCCAACAGTTGGGGCAACCATCTGTCGAACACGCTTCAGTCCTTCAGCAGTCAATCTGTGTAGCTTGCGGGCCTGCTTCGATTTTCCACTCTTCCGAGTTTGGAGAGCAAGTTGCGGCTTTTGCCCAATGAGTGACTCGATGGCAACAGTGATGTTGCTAACTCCGTGCCCGAGATGCTTCAGCTCACTATGAACTGTGTAACCAGTCCAGTCCAGCTGGTTCTGATGCACTTGAAACCAGTAAGCGACAACAAGCGCCTTGTCCGCCTCGGTTGTCGGGTTTGCCGCCGCGAACAGATCGGCCAGACTGTCATACTGCAATTTGTTTTCGCTTGTAGCATCTGCGGCTGGTTTCTGATTTCCGTTCTGTCTGATTTGTTCCCGCCCTGTCCCTGTGGCCCGATTCGGCAGAGTTGTTCCGTAGCGTTGATTCACCCACGTGAGAACACGGCCGAGCGCCGCAGTGTCCGCCGAAAGAGCGTCCAACGCCTTTGCGATGTCGCCCATGCTCTTCAATTCGCCTTCAACCCCGATTTTCGCATCAGTGTCCTGCTCCGCTCGCGGAGGTACTTCAACTTCGTTTACCATTGCTTCCTCCACACTACTTGCGCATCTGAATCAATGGTTGGAATATATCACGCTGCGGTATATTAAGCATAGATTATCCACTGTGCCAAATATAACATTATGATTATAAGTAACTTACGCAATCAATTTGAAATAGGCATCATGTTTACTATAGTGTAAATGGAGAAAGCTAAGAGCGGCTCGACCTCGAAGTATGGGCATGTGAGGTGAATCGGGAATACAGGATGATGCAAACAGGATGGTCTTAAAGGGCAGCTGACGTTGAAATGGCTGTGTTCGGTTTGTCGCTGATGGCATGGCCCATGCTGACTCAGATTGAATTTCAGGTCTGGATCGTCGTTTGCTATTGCTCGCAGAAGTGAGCGGATTCGATCTCCCGCAATTCTTGTGGGGTTAGCGAGAAATTGCCCCCTGTATGGGAGACAGTCACAAAGCACTTCAAGCAGACGGATGATCCAACGATTCCAGTCTTGTCAATGCGGTGGAGGAAGGTGAGGCCAGTCGGATGGGAATCCATAGGGCGATGCTACCACAGCCGACGCCCCTGATCGCTCCTCAACAAAAGAGCACAGCCCGTGACCCCACGGGCTGTGACGCATCAGGAGATCATCTGGCCGTCTTGAGAAGATTCCCAAACGCCTGCAGCAATTTCACACCCGCCGTGACTATCGATGCCGCTTTGGGTTCTCCCGTCCTCTACTCACGTCTGTTGTTTGCGAGCAATTATGCTGGCTACGGCTGCGCTTTCGGATTAACTCTCGGAGGAGTGGCATCTTTTAATCTCTGAGCAACCTCAGGGAATACGTAAACAGCTTGGAGCATGTGTTCCACGATGTCCATCACGGACTGAACGTCAGAGGCGCTTGCAGCATACCCTCGATGCGCGGCTGCACTTCCCAGCTCAAGGGCCGACTCTAACACTTCGCGGCCGTGCGAACTGAGATAACCGGCTTCCTCTAGTTTCTTGAGTTTTGCTTTGAAGCCGCCGATGTCACCGACTTTTTCGCGCATCAACATGTCAACCAATGTCCTCGCTCCCACTAGGGGTAACCATAGGCTTTCGCTGTCGAGCGATCTGTAAAGCTCGTACAGCAAAGACCTGAATTCCTCTGGGAGTTTTTCGTGCCATTCTGGTGATTTGCGGAACATTGCAGGCGGAAAATAACGCACGTCCCAGCAAAATGGAGGATAGCCGGAGGCCTCTAGGTAATGAAACATTCGGCGAAGAACAACTTCTTCGCACCCACGGCATTGGAGCATGTCAAAATACCTTTCCCAGAGTTGTTCACCTTCGACTGTTTCTGTGTGCCCAATCCGCTTGAGACGAGAGTGGGGAGTCTTACGGCGACACGTGTTGCAGTAAAATATGCTCGCGTTTATGGCGCTTCTGCACGTGCTCTGCGAACTCATCCCAAATAGCACGGCTGCTTTCCTCGTCGCAGGGCAGCCCAGAGCGAAGCTCAAATGTTGCCGGACAAGCTGAGCACTTTCCAGCGACGGGGTGGCAGCCCTTATGGTCTGTATAGATGAGGTACGGTGCGTCGGGTCCAATTTGGTTGCGCAAACCCATAGGCACGTGCTGCTCCTTTTCGGCAGCATTCTATCAAGGGTGAACTCGGCGGGGCTGCTGCTCAACGCCTTGCTTGAGGATTTCGAGATGTTCAGGGTTCGCCATTGCCACGTGACCTCGCTTGCTTCCGCCATGCGAGGGATGATCTTGGATGGCCACACTGTATCCGACAGTCACCGCCGAGTCAACGCGGAACAAGAACTGAACTTACCGCTAACATCACAGAGGGCATCTATCGCCAACGAAATTGGCTAACACTTCCAGAAAATCTGAGTCGCACTGCTCGTCCACGTGATTGGTGTTCCAAAGTCCAGACTGTCGAATTGTCGGCTCAAAAGAATAGTTGCCGAGCCAGTTCGCCGAAGGAGCATCGATGGGTTCTTTGCCGAAACTGCTCAACAGTCTTATGCAGTTGCGCTCCATATAGGCTCTCCGGCTAGTCCGGCTCGGCGCATCGTTGACCTCCAGCCATAAGAATGGCATATCGCCTATATACTTGCTCACCTCGTGCTCCAGCCCGCTCTCGGAGATGCGCACGGATTTCGCAGCGCTGTTGCCCATTAACCATGTGTGGTGAGTTTGGTCTGGATAGTTCCGCACTTGCAGCAGGGCTTCCCCAACCCGCTTCCTAAAAATTGAGGCGCGATGGTTACCGCCACCGTCCGAGTGGCCCCGATGCGTATGCAGACGATTCCAAAGAGTGGTTCTGGAGGTAGCCGTAATCGCGTGCGTGCCAACTCGCGTCACTCGCAAGGTGCTACCGTCGTTGCGAGTTTCATGGTTCTCGAAGAATAGGTAGACACCCCGCTCCGGCCAACCGCTTTTCCCCGTGCAGTTACGCAGGTAACGACAACCGCCGACTCTCTGACGCAAGTTGCCGAGAATTTCGTAGAACCTGTTCAGGTCGTCCTTGCGGTCCATGACTCCCTCTGACCAGTCTCAATCAGCTTCAAAACAGTACTTGGCGTTTCGTCGGAACATACGCTGTTCCATGTCTCTGGACGACGGCATAGCCCAATGGCAAAATGCTCGAACATTTTCCCCTTCAGCGCAACTATTCCGGCCCCGAAACGCGTTTCTGCTCGTCCTGCTGGAACGACTGTGGAGGAAGGGTCGAACGGAAGCCGAGTTTTGGAGGTGAAGAACACGAACCGTTGGTTGGGAGTGGAGCTGAGAGGCAGAGAAATGCTCAGCAGATACTCGTTGCCGAGCAGGAACATCACGCACTCATACCCCTGAATCGCGGCTCGCACAGCCTTCGGGATTCCAAGGCGTTCTGCACGTTCACGAATCCGTTTGGAAGACTGGCCTTGAAATGTGACTTCGTAGGGAATGATGAACTGTCTCTCGTCTACAAGACCGTACCCAGCAGAGATTATTTTCACCGAACATGACAACGACACAAGTGTGCTACGAAGCGCGTCAATCCCGTTCATCATGTATCGGTGCTGCCAGCCTGTATAGAGCCGTGCAGCGGGTAATGCCCACTTCGCGAGTTCGGATTCCCGACGCCGCAGAACAGCCGCGTCATCGAAGTCGGCTTCCGTGAGGCGATACGGACAATCGCGAATATCCTTCTCCCCAGTGCAGCTGCCGACTACGAGAAGCTTCATGCTTGGGAAGATATATCTTCTTCAACTACAAAACAATCAGGATATAGCCATTTACTTGCCCAGAACTTAATGGGGAAAACCTGTCAAGCAGGATGATTTCCGAGCAGGTGGGGATTAGATCGTTTCGCGAAGCCGATCTCTCTAGACCGCCAATATAATGGCCAGCAACGGCAAGCCCGCGAGAAGCCACAGGCCGATGAAGAACGGCGTCGAGGACAAGCGCCTGCTCGTTATGGAGAGCGAACTATCGCAGGCGCTACAGGCTGCTGGCAGAGAGGGGAACACCCTTTCAGCAATCGTCCGGCTCGCATGGGGTGGCGGACCGCTGCGCGTACTCGCCAAGAATGCGAAAGCCGTATGTAAGGAGCCGCACACCTCAATTCTCGCCCACATTACGGTTGCTGAACTGCAACGGCAGCTCAGCTCGACCGATATGGCAAACGGCTTCGCAAATCGCTTTCTTTGGGTCTGCGCTGCTCGATCAAAGTGCCTTCCGTTTGGCGGCGCAGCGGATGAAGAGGCACTCAACGAGCTGGCGACCAGATTGAGACAGGCAATTGAATTTGCCCGCAGAGTTGAGCGCGTTGAATTTGCTCCCGACGCCCGCGCAGATTGGGTACAGGTCTATCCCAAGCTGAGCGAGGGCCGCACCGGCCTCTTGGGTGCGATCACAGCGCGAGCAGAGGCCCAAACGGTGCGCCTAGCCATGCTCTATGCTCTGCTCGACCGATCTGCCGACATCACCGTGCCACACCTGCGCGCTGCACTTGCAGCTTGGAATTATTGCGAGGCCTCGTCCCGATTCATCTTCGGCGATAGCGTGGGCGACCCAACCGCCGACGAGATTCTTAACCTGCTGCGCGGCAGCGCGGAAGGGATTACTCGGAATGAGATCACAGACCACTTCAAGCGGAACAAGTCCAGCGGCGAAATCGGAAGAGCGCTGGGGGTACTCCAGTCACATGGTTTAGCGGGAGTTGAGCAACATGACACTAAGGGCAGACCAGCAGAGGTCTGGAAGGCCATTGTGGCGCGACACAGTCATCAGGAATACGAGATAAACGAGGAAAGCTCCCCTTAGTTCGTTTTTCTCGTACCTGCTCAATGCACGGCAAAAGCGCAGATGAAAAGTTTGGGTAGTGAGATTTCGACGAGAAGCACAACTACTCCGAGGGCTGGGGTCAGCGCGGAACCGCTGGCTCCGCCTCGGCAAGGATGAATGACAATGGCGCTGATTACAGTACGTGCCTGCGAGATTCGGGCGGGCGATAAGCTCGCAGTCGCCAGTCGCCCACTCGTGACAAAAGTAATCACGAGCGACAAAACTGTGCATGTGTACGCCAAAGGACGCAGCTTTAAGTACGGCAGCATGGAGTCTGTAGGCGTGGAACGAGAGGCAGACTCGCCAACGGTTATTCACTTGAACCTACTGAGCGGCGGTTAGCGCAACCGCAATACATATCTAAGTGATTGAAACGATGACTGTCAGAAATAGCAGATGTCCCGATAGCGTCTCGAACGCGTGGGAACGTGGATAACTGAACGGATGCGAGCCGAGCTGCAATACGTGCTGACGGCGGCCAAGGAACTCCCAGCCGAGGAGCTGCCTCGTCTGCTCGGCGAGCTGGAGGAAATCCGTTGCACGGCAATGGCTCGTCTGACCGCTCCCACCCTCACTCCACAACAATCCGATGAACTGCTGAACACCGCAGAGGCCGCCCAACGCCTCGGCATCAGCAAAGATTTTCTGTATCGCAATCACCGCGACTTTTCGTTCACCAGACGTGTTGGACGGCGGCTTCTATTTTCCGCCTTGGGAATCGAGAAATACATAAAACAGCAGGTACGTATTGACAGCAAAGCAGCAAGAATCTATATTTGAGCTGTCGGAGCCCCGACAAGAGGCTGAAAGTATGACGAAACGGCGGATTGACACTGACCCGATTATCAGAACGACCGTGCGTTTGCCGCAGTCGTTGCTGAATGCCGCAAAGCATCGCGGAATCGACGATGGGCAGGCGTTACAGGAAGTCATTATGCGGGCGCTTGAAGCGTACCTAAAGCAGAAAGGGGGACGGCAATGAAAACCCGTGGCAACGGACGCATTTACTCTCGCCCAGACACCCGATTCTTGTGGTGCGCGTACTTCCTGCGAGGAGAAGAACACCGTCAGAGCACTGGCGAGAGTGACGAGAAGAAGGCACAGAAGTTCTTGGACCGCAAACTAATGGAGGTCGGCGCGGACAGAATCGACGCTCGACCGTTCGTCAGCCCGCATCAGGAGCGAGTCAAAATTGACGAGCTGTGCGATGCGCTCGCGGAAAACTACCGTTCGCGTGGGAAGGACTCCAAGCAGTTCATCAGCAACTTGGCAGTTGTGCGGAAGCATTTCGGCCAACAGCGGGCCGCCAGTCTCACCGCGCATAACGTAACGCGCTGGATTAACGAATTGCGCTCTCAGGGCTACGCGTGCGCCACTTGCAACCGCTACTCACAATTGCTTTCGCAGGCGTTCAACTTGGCAATCCGCAACCGCGTGCTTGCGACCCGACCGAATATCGAGCGGCTTAGCGAGACGGGCAACGCTCGCCAAGGCTTCGTGAGCCGCACAGAACTCGAACGCATCGTTGACAACCTGCCCCAGTATCTTCAGGACCTTGTCCTGTTCGCCTTTCTGAGTTCGTGGCGACGGGGAGAGATTCTCTCACTAACTTGGAGCGATGTGGAAGGAGATACCATCCGCTTGCGCGCCGAACACAGCAAGTCACGAAAGGCGCGCTCGCTGGCACTGGAAGGGGAACTCGCCGAGCTGATTGCCCGCCGCCAGTCACAGCAACAAGGGCCATTGGTTTTCCATCATGGTGGCCATGCCATCACCGATCTGAGGAAAGCATGGGTCACAGCTTGCCGCATGGCTGGGGTTCCCGACCGTTTATTTCATGATCTCCGGCGCTCGGGCGTGAGGGACATGATTCGCGCTGGGGTTGCTCCGCATGTGGCGATGACGATCTCTGGGCACGAAACCGATTCCATGCTGAAGCGGTATGCCATCATCTCGGACACCGACCAGCGTGCGGCGCTCAGACGTACCGCTGACTTCCGCGCAGCCGAACAGCAGGAGCAGCGTGGCGTGGTGTCGGAGCGTGTGCAGTGATTCACGGACAGAACACGGACAGTCGGGGGGAAGCCAATATTTTGGCGTTCTGAACTTTCTTTGCTTTGTTATAATTACCAACACGCGCCCTTAGCTCAGCTGGATAGAGCGTCTGGCTACGAACCAGAAGGCCGGGAGTTCGAATCTCTCAGGGCGCGCCATAAACCTTTTGCAAATGCAATCGTTTACAGCGTGACTGGGAAACGCGATCCCGTTCTCTCTTGCAGAATGTCCGTGTTTTGTCCGTGTTTCCACTAAACCCAACATTTCCTAGCCTACTTCTTGGCTGCTGACTTGGTGATGACGGTCGGCTGTTCCTGCTTTCGAGCGCCCTTCAAGTGAGCTTGCGTTTTTTCCATCGCGTCCCGCAGATCATCTTCGGACACAATATTGTAGCGGTCGAAGATACTGCGCGTTCGGTGCCCGCTGATGCTCATGGCAGCTGTTTCGCGGACTCCGGCGCGCACCATGTTTCGCACCGCAGTTCGTCGCAGGTCGTGAAAGATGCGCCCCACGTAGCGAACGTCGCCGCCGCACACCTCGCACTTGTGACCGTTTGCAGGTTGTTCACACTGACGGCAAACGAATTTGCCCACACCCGCAGCGACACACGCCGTTTGCCATGCCTTGCGAATGTCTCCGATGGGCTGCCCCTCGCGATGGAACACCAACGCGGAAAGCCTAATGTCACCCGAGGCTTTCTTTATCGCCCGCGCTGCCTTGCGGCGTTCCATCAACTCCACCAGCTCGCCCGTGAGTACGGTCATGCGGGGCTTGCCGTTCTTCGAATTGATGCCCTTGAGCCGGATGGTGTCGCCGTCCACGTCTTCCCAGTCGAGTGTGGCGCACTCATTCTTGCGCCAACCGACCAGGTAGCCGAATAAGCAGAAATCCTGCAAGTATTCGGGCAGGCCCTGCAACACCTCCCGGAAGTCGGCTTCGGAAAAGAAGCCTTGCCTAGTGTTGCCTTCCTCTGAGAGGTGCCTTATGAGGGGCACTTTCGAGAGGTGCTTGCGTTCAATTGCCTTCTTGTAGGCTTGCTTGAGCAGTTGCAAGCGCCGGTTGATCGTTGCAGGCTGCGAGTTTGCTTCAAGCCGTTCTTTGATGTACTCATCTACCTTTTCGGCTGTGAGCGCCAGGGCGCGCCAATGTCCGAAGGCTTCGCGAACATACTTCAAGTTGCTTCGGAATTGCGGGCTGTCCTTGCCGCGCAGTTGGTAGTCGTCTGCGAGCCCGTCGAGCAATTCGGAGACACGCACCTTCTCCATGCGCGGAGTAATGAATTCGGCAACGCGAAGCTGTGCCGCGCCGACTTGGCGCAAGCGGTGTTTCAGGAACTTCTCGGCCTGCCGCAGATCAGCGGTGTGGGTCGATTCTCTAAACTCCTGCCCGTCGAGCGAGTAACCAATCCACCAGTACGAACTGCCTTTGCGCTGGAACACGCGGCCAGGGCTTTTGATGGCCGGCTTGCCTTCTGCTTCATTTTTCATTTGTGGCCTTCCTTCGCAAAGTAGGCTCGGATTGCGCGTGTAACTAACTCTTGTTGGGTGCAGTTGGCGTCGATGGCTGCATGTTTGACCTGCCGAGACAATTCTTGCGGTAGTCGCAATGTCATCCTGGCAGTTTTCTCGTCTCGTTTCTCTTGCTTCGTCATTGTTGTCTCCTGAGCCGTGCATGCACGACTGAGGCCAGTTTAGTGCTGTTGACGTCTTGGCGTCAATACATTTGCTTGCCGAATATGCTTTTCGATTCCCGCAGAGGAGAACAATAATTTGCGTCCCACACGCCGAGTGAAGGCGAAGTCCCGATGATGCCGATAAAGATAATCCTTGCTCACACCCAGGCGGCGCCCCGCTTCTGCAGGGTCAAGCATCTCATCCGACTCTTGGGGCGCGACCGGCGCTGACGTCAGCCGCGCCAAGGCTATACAGCGGACCTGTTCGAGTTCACCCAGGAGCAGGGGCAATTCATCCCTCGGCATCTCTTGGGCGGCCATTAGTACGAGTTCTAGAGCATTGCGCATTGGGTATTTCACCGGACGTGCCTTCGCAAGTCCTTACCGGTTAATCAGCTACATGCCACTGTCCGCCGTTTGGCCGCTTATTCACTGGATCTTCCACTTCGAGTCCCTGTTCCACGCCCGTATTGCCCTCTCCCGATCGTCTTGGCTATGGATGTGGGGAAAGTCCCACTTCGCGCATCGGCAAGCAGGCCCCACTTCGCGCTCGGCTAGAAGCCGGCAAACCTCCTCCCGATGGGCGCGAAGTTCCGGCAGTAAGTGCTCCGCTTCTCGAGGTATCTTGTAGCGACAGGATTCCCCGTCCAGCCAGAGCCGGCCACCCACGGATTCGATGGCCTCGATGACCTTCGTCGCGGTCATATAGCCCCCTCCAAGGTGTCGGGTACGTCACCTTCGGGACCGTTATTCGATGTCCCCAACCGTTCCGGGGGGTTTTCATCCGTCACATTCGTCACAACCCTTTGTTGATGCGGCACCGAGCCCCTTTTTTCATCCGTCACAAAGGGCTCTTGTGACGTTTGAAAAAGTGGCCCCAAACCCGCGTCATTATTGAGTTGTGACGGTTGTGACGTTTCAATATCGTCAGAGAGGGGTGGGGACACTAAGTACCGGTCCCAGGGATCCTTGAACGACTCCCAGAGGTAGCCTTTGGCCGTCCTGTCGCCCTCCCGAATAGTCCCCCGAGGGTGAATCTCGAACCCCCCCAGCATCCGACGAAGCGCGTTGGTGGACAGACCCTTGCCGCCATTCCAGTCGGCCCAGGGGGATGTCTCAATTGCTTTGAGCCGAGAAACAAGGTCGGCAGAGAATATCTTGTCCGCATCACCTACCGATTGCTTGATGTCTCTGGTGTCGCGGAGAAGAAGGATGCCGTAGTCATCATCTTCGGCGGACTCAGAACCGAAGGTTTTCAGCAGTGCTGCCCGGAGCTTGACGTCCCATCCCTGGCCGATGGTTTCCGCGATTGCCATGAGGGGCTCACAGACGTCCCAGGCTCGATCGTTGAGTTCTTCAATGGTCTGCGGCTGGTGGAAGGCTATGTCTGCACGAACCCTCGCCGCCCAGGTTTCGGCCTGCTTCTTGATAACCGCACCCTCTGGCTTGTACTTTCGGGACCGGAAGCGTTCAACCTGCTCTTTGCCCTTACGCTGGATTCGAAGGGGAATCGAGCGGTCCGTGACTGTGTCAGGTAGGCGTTTAATGCCGGCTATTACCTTCGGGCAGAAGGTCGAGAAGTCCTTGGACTCCATCGATGTTCCCTCTCCAACGCAGCGGGAATAGGTTCCGCCTTGCTCGAATCCCGAGTTGAGCACCCCTTGCAGGGCGCTTGTGTATTCGGCGGGACCCTTGAAGGCCTGGTCGGCTTCGTCGAGCAGCATCGAGCAGTGTTCCTTCTCGATCTTGCGAGCCAGGGCGGCCACCGACACTGACTGGGTCTTCCAGGGGCGTGGAACTAACACCCCCAGGGCTGCGCACAGGTTCGACTTTGCACAACGCTTGGTTGGGGACGTGATGGTCAGGTAGGGTGTGTAGTCAAAGCATTCGAAGACGTGGGTATGCAATACCCATATCGGCAGGATTGTGAAATAGGCTTCGGCCAGGACAAAGAACTGCCGAAGGTGATCAGCGAAAATTAAAGTTCCTGGCCGGCGACAATTATTTCTCCCTATCTGAAGTAAGTTGAGACCATTGGGAAAGCGTTCCAGGAGAGCGCTTTCCGAATGGTGACAGACCAGCAGATA
>Ga0187864_10000219_pt1 | contig 65905 bp, 61 predicted proteins | sample June2016WEW_11_4_FD_132985 | JGI IMG/M metagenome (GOLD analysis project Ga0187864, IMG submission 132985) | Peatland microbial communities from SPRUCE experiment site at the Marcell Experimental Forest, Minnesota, USA - June2016WEW_11_40 | ecosystem: Environmental > Terrestrial > Soil >...
ACAGCTTCTGCGGAGATGTTCCCCCCGAGGAATACGAAGCGGCGTACTACGCTGCCAAAGACGTGACCGACGAGGTCGCGTGAAACCAAGGAAATGAGTCTCTAGGAAAACCAGGGCGGTTCAGAATCCCGGGGCTGGCGAATAGAGTCGAAGACCGGGTACTTCAAGCTCAAGTGCCCATGTGACGAAAAACACTACAAGACGGTTCATATCTCGCCGTCAGATCCCAACTACGGGAAGAACCTAAGATCTTGGTTCAAGCGACAGGGGTGTTGGACGTGATGATGAGCTGGACAGGCACGTTCATCGGGAAGGTGCGGATCGGCGACCGCTCGTCTGAGACGAGGCGCACGCTTACCCCGGAGGACCTGGAGTTCATGCTCGACAGCATGGCGGACTCGCTGGCAATGATGGCGGGGGTCAACAACATCTCGGTCGGTGGGACACTCGCCTCTGGGGATATCGAGGTCACCTTCTCCATGCTCGCCGCATCGCTCACGGAAGCCCACGCCGCCATTTTCAACGCGTTCGGCCTGGCCAACACATATGCTGCGATGGCCGTCACGGCCCGCGTCGGAGCAACTGAGCGAGTGGACACTGGGTGGCAATCGAGCCGCGTAGACCCCTCTGAACTGGTGCCTGCTTGATCTAGGGTTCGGGAGGCCCTACGCCACCCTGTGGCTAGGGCCCCACGCGTGCTGTGTCATCGCACACATAGCCCAACGTCAAGACGCTCTTGCAGGTCATACTGCCGGTTGAAACGGCTCTGTTGGGTTCGGCCATGGGGTACTACTTCGGCACACACAAGGGCAGTTGCTGAACCAGGTGAGCCAAGTATGTCGGTACCCCAATTAGCTCGGATTCAGAGGTAGAGACCGGTCTCGTTGTCGATGCGTTCGCTTGCAACCGCGTGGATGTCGCGCTCGCGCAGGATGACGTAGTCGTCGCCCTGCACCTCGACTTCGAAGCAGTCCTCGGGGTTGAAGAGGATCTTGTCCCCCGGCTTGACGGTACGCACGTGCGGGCCTACGGCTACCGCGTCTGCCCACGACAGCCTCCTCGAGACCTGGGCCGTGGCGGGTATCAGGATGCCCGCGCGCGACCGGCGCTCGCCCTCGGCTCGCGGCGGCTGCGCCAGGACCCGGTCGGCGAGCATGGTGACCGGCTGCTTCGGCGAGAGCGAACGGACCGCGCCATCTTGTCTCGCGGCAGACTCCTTCGGCTTCGAAGAACGGGCTTGCTTCGAAGACGTTGCCGGAACGGGGACCACGAGGGCAAGTTACTTCATCCCGAACCGCTTCCCGCACTTCGGTCAAGCCATAGTCACAGCGCTACAGCGCCCTGCTGACCGTGCCCTGCGCCGGCCGATCCACGCCTTTGTCCCCCTGTCCGGCCTCAGGTCTCTGCTGGGCGTACCTGCACCCCGTGGGACGCCAGGTAACGCTTCGCCTCCGCCACCGAGTGCTCGCGCAGATGGAAGATCGAAGCGGCAAGAAGGGCGTCTGCGCCTCCTATCGTCGCCCCGTCCACGAGGTGCTCGAGCGTGCCCACACCTCCGGAGGCGACGACCGGGATCGTCACCGAGTCGACCACCGCCCGGGTCAGCAACAAGTCGAAACCGTCACGGGTGCCGTCGCGGTCCATGGATGTGAGCAGGATCTCACCTGCGCCCAGTCCCGCGCAGCGCACCGCCCATTCCACGGCGTCGATCCCCGTCGCCTGCCGGCCCCCGTAGGTGTAAACCTCCCAGGACGCTTCCTCCCAGCCATCAGATCCCCCATCCGCACCGGTGTCAGCCCCGTCCTTCTCACCGCCGGCCCCGCCGTGCTTCCCAACGTCAAGCCTTCGGCCCACCCGGCTGTTCGCCCCGCTCTTCGCCGGTCGACGCCGAGCGTCGATCGCCACCACGATGCACTGCGCACCGAACTCTTCGCCCAGCTCCGAGACGAGCTGGGGATCGGCCACGGCCGAGGTGTTCAGCGCCACCTTGTCAGCACCTGCGCGTAGCAGACGGCGCGCGTCCTCGGAGGTGCGCACCCCTCCCCCAACGGTGAACGGTATGAACACCTGCTCCGCTGTGCGCGCCACGACCTCCACCATCGTGTCGCGCTCGTGGGCCGAAGCCGTGATGTCCAAGAACACCAGCTCGTCGGCACCTTCGGCGTCATAACGCGCGGCCAGCTCCACCGGGTCGCCCGCGTCGAACAGGTCGACGAAGCGCACGCCCTTCACGACGCGGCCTGCGTCCACGTCGAGGCACGGGATCACCCGGACGCTTCGCACGCGGCGATCGCCTCCTGCACCCCGAGAAGCCCTTCGACGAACGCCATACCCACGATCGCACCAGCAGGCCGGTGCCCGCCCACTTCGAGGCGGACGATGTCGGCCAGGTCGGGGGCCGACCGAACCCCGCCCGAGGCGATCACCGGATGAGTCGTCGAGCCCAATACCCGACCCAGGTCCTGGAGGTCGGGCCCTTCGAGGGCGCCGTCACGCTCGATCGCGGTGACTACGACTGCCGCGAGCTGCACATCCGCCAGACGCGCCACGGACGCCTCGAGGGAGATGCCACCCGCCTGCTCCCACCCCTGTACCGCCACCTGGGCGCCTCCGCCTCGGTGGTCGAGGCCCACCGCCACCCGCCCCGGGTACTTGTGGGCCAGGCGCTCCACGAGACCAGGGTCGGATTGGGCCGCGGTGCCCAGCACGACGCGTTCGACGCCGCCGTCGAGCAGCGCCGCCGCAGCCGCCTCGTCGCGCACCCCACCGCCTGTCTGGATCCGCGCGTCCACCGCCTTGGCGAGCTCGAGAACCACGTCGCGGTTCACCGGCTCACCCGTGCGAGCCGCGTCCAGGTCCACCACGTGCAACCAGCGCGCGCCCGCGCTCACGTAGCTGCGCGCGAGAGCGAGTGGATCTCCGTAAGTGCGCTGTCGATCGAACTCGCCGCGCACGAGGCGCACTGCCGCCCCGTCTCGCAGGTCTATTGCGCAGAAGAGATCCATGCCCGACGAGCTGCAGCGGTTGACTCCTCGGCGCTGTACGCCTTGACGAAGTTGCGCAGGACGGCGAGCCCCACCGTACCGGACTTCTCCGGGTGGAACTGCGTTCCCCATACGCGACCTCGCTCGGCCGCGGCCACCACTTCGCCTCCGTAGTCGCATGTGGCGACTACGTCTTCGGTGATCTGCGGGGCGAAGGAGTGCACGAAATAGACCCAGGGCTCGTCGCCCAATCCAGCTAGCAAGGCGCTGTCGGTCCCGTCGCGGCGACACAGCCGGTTCCATTGCATCTGCGGACGCTTCACGCCTTCGGGCAGTGAGCGCACCGTGCCGCCCAGCACCCCCAGGCCGGCGACGCCGGGCGCCTCCTCCGAGCCCTCGTAGAGAAGCTGGAAGCCGACGCAAATGCCGAAGAACGGCACACCACGCGCGATCGCGTCGAGGGCCACCTCGCCCAGGCCGCTACGGCGCAGGGCGGCGGCGCAGGGGCCGAACGCCCCCACGCCCGGCATCACCACTCCCGTAGCGGTGGCCGCGACCTCGGGATCGCTCACGAGACGCGCGTCTGCCCCCAGGTGGACGAGGGCCTTCTCGGCCGAGCGGAGATTCCCTATGCCGTAGTCGAGAACCGCGATCAACCGAACGCTCCTTTCGTCGAGGGAACGCCATTTCCTTCCACCTTGAGCGCGTCACGAAGGCAGCGGGCCACGCCCTTGAAGGACGCCTCGATCACGTGGTGGGTGTTCTTCCCGCTCACCATGCGAAGGTGCAGGGTGAGCGCGGCAGCGGTGGAGAAGGCCCGCCAGAATTCCTCAGCCAGCTGCGGGTCGAACGGCGGCGTCCCGAGCGCGGGTACGTCGGGATCGATCGGAACCGCGTACGAAAGGTAAGGACGTCCCGACAGGTCGAGTGCCACCTCCACGAGAGCCTCGTCGAGCGGCAGGGCGATCGAGGCGAACCGGCGGATCCCCGCCCTGTCTCCGAGTGCCCCCGCCAGAGCCTCTCCGATCGTGAGCCCCACGTCCTCCACTGTGTGGTGCGCGTCCACGTCGAGATCACCCGTGGCAGACACCGTCAGGTCGATGCCCCCGTGACGCCCGAGCTGAGACAGCATGTGGTCGAAGAACGGCAGGCCCGTCGACACCACCACCGCTCCGGTGCCGTCGAGGAGAATGCCGACCTCGACCGTCGTCTCCTTGGTGTGACGCGATCGCTCGGCGCGCCGGGGCGCGCTCACAGCGACACCCCTTGCCGCGCCCTACTCGACAAGCTACGGGCCACGGCCCTCTGTCTCATCGTTTTCCCGTCTGCGCACGCTCTGTCGTCTGCGCACGCTCTGTCGTAGACGCACGCTCTGTCGTCTGCGCATGCTCTGTCGTAGACGCATGCTCTTTCGTAGACGCATGCCCGAGGCTAGACCGAAGTGCTGTCAGGAAGCGGGTGTTCTCCTTCGCGGTGCCGACCGTCACCCGCAAACACTCGCTCAGCCCGCGCCACTCCGAGCAGTCACGCACCAGCACCGACTCCTCGAGCAGGTCATTCCATACCTGCTTGGCAGAGCGCTTCAGGGGCCTGAACAAGACGAAGTTCGCGTCCGAGGGCCACGTCTCGACCGGCAGCTCTCTCAGGGCTGTGCAAATGCGGCCTCGCTCCTCTTTCACTAGCGCCACGCGCTCCTCCATGGCCGCCACGTGGCGAAGGGCGAGGCGGCCGGCCATCTGGGTAACGGCGTCGAGGTGGTACGGCAGCGCCATGCTCTTGCAGGCCTCCACTACCTCTGGGTCGCCTACGAGGTACCCGAGCCGGCAGGCGGCCATCGACCATGTCTTCGAGAAAGTCCTGACCACCACGAGCCGGCTGGTTCCCCGTCTCTCAGGTCGCCTCAGGTCGAGCGCGCTGGTGGGTGCGAACTGCCCGTAGGCCTCGTCGACGACCACCAGCCCGGGGGCTCGCTCGAGAAGGTGCGAGACGACCTCCGGGGGCTCGGCGCGCCCGGTCGGGTTGTTCGGCGAGCAGAGGAAGGTGATGATGGGACGAACGCGCTCGACCAGCGCGTCGGCCTCGTTCAAATCGAGGCTGTAGTCGGCGGCCCGCCAGATGCTCGCGACTTCGGTGGCGGTCAGCGACGCGATGTGACGGTGAAGCGCGTAGGTCGGCTCGAAGAGCGCAGCGCAACGTCCCGAGCCGCCGTAGGCAAGCAACAGGCATTGCAGGACCTCGTTGGACCCCTTCGCGCAGAAGACCTCCTCGGGCCCTACCCCGTGAAACTCGCCCAGTGCCTGGCGAAGGGCGTGGGCATCGCGGTCGGGGTACCGGTTGAAGTCGACTCTGCTCAGCTCCGAGCGCAGCTCCTCCAACCAGGCATCGGGCGGGGGCAGAGGCGACTCGTTCGTGTTGAGGCGTACCTGAACGTCGACCTGTGCAGAGTGGTAGCCGGAGAGCCCGGTGAGGTCCGGGCGCAGGGGCACGAGGCGCGACATCACCGTGCGTCCGCCGCTCCCACGGCTCTGTCTTGTCTGTCGGATCCCTTGGCGCGCAGCCGCACCGACAGCGCGTGAGCGTCGAGACCCTCGGCTTCGGCGATCGCCTCCACGTACGGAGCCAGACGCAAAAGGGCCTCGCGCTCCACCGAGACCGAGTGAATGTGAGTGCGGAAGTCGTCAACGCGAAGCGCCGAGGAGAAGCGGGCGCTTCGCGCCGTGGGCAGCACGTGGTTCGGGCCGGCGAGATAGTCGCCGATGCTCGCCGGAGAATAAGGACCACAGAACACGGCCCCGGCGCTTCGAACCAGATCGACGAGCGCCTCTGGCTCCTCGACCAGCAGCTCCAGGTGCTCGGGGGCGACCGCGTTGGCGAGCGAGATCGCTTCGACAGGGCCGTCCACGAGTACCAACGAGCCCCCTGAGCGCAGTGTCGAGGTGAGCTCGGAGCGACGCGGCGAGGATGCCACCAGGCGTTCGATCTCCCTGAGAACGTTCCGCGCCACCTCCTCCGACCAGGTCACGAGCCACGCCAACCCGTCGGGCCCGTGTTCTGCCTGCACCAGCACGTCAACGGCCACCCACTCGGCGGGCGCCGTCGCGTCGGCCACGACCACAACCTCAGAGGGCCCGGCGAACGCCGATGGGACCCCGACGAGGCCCGACACCTGGCGCTTGGCCTCCGCCACGAAGCGGTTGCCCGGTCCGACTATGACGTCGACGGGGCACACCGTCTGTGTGCCGAATGCCAGTGCCCCTACGGCCTGAGCGCCGCCGATCCGGTAGACCTCGTCGATTCCGGCAATCGCCGCGGCCGCCAAGGTCTCGGTCGCCACGGCGCCGTCGCGCCCGGGTGGGACGCAAAGCGCCAGCTCCTCGACGCCGGCCACCCTGGCCGGAGCGGCGCACATGAGCACGGTCGACGGGTAGCGGGCGCGCCCGCCGGGCGCGTACAGCCCGGCCCGCGCCACTGGCCGAACCAGCCGGCGCACCCTCACGCCGTCCATCTCGAAGTCCTCTTCGGGCCCGCTCTCCTGGCTGTGGTAGGCGAGGATCCGACGATAGGCCAGCTCCAGTGCCTCACGTAGCCGCGGCGCGATCGCGCCGTGGGCTTGGGTCAGCTCCTCTCGCGGCACTCGAAGGGAGTTGATCACCACACCGTCGTACTGCTTGGTGAGCCGTCGCAGCGCGCCGTCACCGCCGTTTCGCACCTCCTCGAGGATCGAGCGCACCTCCTCGGTGGGAAGGCCCTCCATCGAGGCCGGCCGCGCCACCTTCGCCGCTATCTGGGCGGCGGGGATGCCGCGAAGGTCGAGGCGGGCGAGGGGCACGGGCCCACAATCGTACTCGTGGCAAGACACGCCCTCGTGGGCCAATATCGCACGCCCACTGCACGCGGGTGGCTTGTTGAGACATGATCGGGCTCATGAGCGCGCCGATCGCAGAGCTCTCGTCGGTGGCGACGGCTCTCGCAGAGCTGACCCGGCGCCTCGGCGCCATCGCCGAGGCGGCCGAAGCCGAAAACGACGAAGAAACCTCCACCGAGCTCTACACGGTCGAACGCGCCCTTCGGAGCGCTCAGCGACGCCTCCAGAAGCTCACGGCACCACACCCCGACGGCACCTGACGTTCAGCAGCTCGGCTTCGAAGCGGGGACCTCCAAGCGCACCGGCCCTAAACGCGAACGACGGCGCCCTCGAGGGCGCCGTCGTTGCGAGCGGGCCAGGCGGCGGATCCCGACCCCACCCTCACGGAATCCGGTGGCGGGAACCGGTTCCGCTCACTTATCAGAACATCACTCGTCGTGCACTTCTTCCAGCGACCTTCAAAAACATTCGCACAACGATCTCGCGCTCGGCCTTGGGCCCCGGTCGAGTCCCTGCCCCGAGCTCCGCCGGACCGCACGGAGCGTTCCGGCCCCGCCGCTCACCGTCTCGTCAGGCCGGAGGAGGGCGTACCGGGAGCCGGACGGAAGGACAGATGTCAGCGAGCAGGCACTGCGCGCACCGCGGAGCGCGCGCTGTGCACACCTGCCGTCCGTGAAGGATCAGGCGGATGCTGAGAGTCCCCCATTCCCCTGGCGGCACGAGGCCGGTCACCTCCGCCTCCACCTTGTCGGGATCGCTCTTCTCGCTCAGCCCTAGCCGGCGCACCAGGCGCCCGACGTGGGTGTCCACCGGGAACCCCGGCAGGTCGAAGGCAACGCTGCGCACCACGTTCGCTGTCTTGCGGCCAACACCGGGCAGACTCGTGAGGTCCTTCAGCTCGAACGGCACCACCCCTCCGAAGCGCTCGACGACGGCTCGGGCCATCCCCACGAGACTGCGCGCCTTCGCCCGGAAGAAACCCGTCGAGTAGATGAGCTTCTCGAGCCGATCGAGTGGGGCCGCGGCCAGCGTCTCGGGGGTCCCGAATGCGCGAAACAACTCCGGCGTGACCATGTTGACGCGCTCGTCGGTGGACTGGGCCGAGAGGATGGTCGCCACGAGCAGCTGGAACGACCCGTCGTGACGCAGCGCGCACAGCTCGTTCGCGCTGCCCGGATACTCGCCGGACAGGCGAGCGACGATCTCGCGTGCCCGGCCGCGCGGTGAGCGCGGTCGTGCCACTACCGGTCAGACGTCGCCGGTGTAAGCACGGTCGACGTGGTCAACCTCGAAGCCGAGGGAGCGATATAGCGACACGGCCGGATCGTTCCCGGCATCTACGTACAACATCGTCACCTGCATGCCAAGAGCACAGAGGTGATCGAGACCTGCGAGCACGAGTGATCTTCCCAGGCCGAGCCCCTGGAAGTCGGGGTCCACGGAGATCACGTAGATCTCGCCCATGGGCGGCTCGCCCTCGCGGTGCACCTTGGTCCAGCACGAGCCCGCCATCCTGCCGTCACGTTCGTGGACCAAGAACCCGTCTTGATCGAACCACGGCTCTGCCTCGCGCTCGAGAATGGTGTCGAGCGTCCAGCCGCCTTGCTCGGGGTGCGAGGCAAAGGCGCGGTTGTTCACCTCGAGCCAAGTCGCCTCGTCCACCCCCGGTTGGAACGGTCGTGTCTTCACCCGGGGGTGCTCGTCGGAGATCGGGAGTGCCAGGCGCATCTGGTAGAGATCTCGACCGCGAGCGAGCCCGCCCTGCTCGGCCATCGCATCGGTGTCGACCGTGGGTTTGGCCACCCAGAGGTGCACGTGGCCGCCACCGAGGCGTCGCGCCTCACCGAGCGCCGCACTCAGCAGCTCCACTCCCACGGCTTGTCTCAGGGAGCGGTGGTCGGGGCGGACCACGACCTCCACGGCCCAGGTGTTGTGCCCACGGCTCAGCTGTGCGTACCCGACGAGCGGTCCGTCGACGCTCTCACGCGCCACGAAACCGGCGAACCCCTTGCGCCCGCCGTGGACCAGGTCGAGCCACTGGTGCTCGCCGAGCGGCGCGTGCGCGTCGATCAACGCGACCTCCTGCAGAAGCTGGGACACCTCGGCAATGTCTGACTCACCCATCCGCCGCTTGATCTCGACAGCGTTCACCGCGAAGGCTCCTCGGCTCAGTGAAGCGAGACCCCGACCACGTGGCCGATACCGAAGGTGATCGCTGCGGCAACCGCGGAGATGGCGAGCTGCCGGAACGCCGAGCGCCACCACGCGCGGTCAGTGAACATCGCTAGAGCCGCGCCTACCCCGAGGGCCGCGACCGCCCCGATTACCACCGAGCCGACGGTCGCCGCGGTCCCGCCGGACACGAGCCACGGAAGAAGCGGTAAGAACGCCCCGACGGCAAAGGTCAAGGACGAGGAGACCGCGGCCTGTATCGGCGAGCCCAGCGCGCTCGGCGTGATACCGAGCTCCTCGCGCGCGTGAGTCTCGAGCGCCAGCTCGGGCGTGCGCATCATCTCGCTCGCCAAGCGCCGCGCGATGTCGGGTTCGATGCCCCGGCTCTCGTAGATCCGGATGAGCTCGCTCCGCTCGCCTTCTGGCCAGCTCTGGATCTCGCGCTTCTCGAGCGCTAGCTCACGTTCGAACAGCTCTGTCTGAGCGCGCATCGAAACGTACTCGCCTGCCGACATGGAAAAGGAGCCGGCGACAAGCCCGGCCAACCCGGCGAGGCGCACCACCGAGCCACCAGGGTGGGCGGCCGCCATGCCGAGGATCAGGGCCACGTTCGTGACGAGACCGTCCGAGACCCCGAACACCGCCGCGCGCGCGCCCCCGGTTCCTATGGCGCGGTGATGCTCGTCCGCGACGTGCATCTCCGCGGGGTCCGACGAGCGCGCCGCGCTCGCGTCCCCGCCTTGCGACAGACGACGCCGCTCGCCTCGTTGCCGAACAGCGCCGCGGCGATGTGTCTCCCCGGCGAGATTCACGAACGTCCAGCGTACAAGCACGCCGGGTCCGGTGACGGACGATCACTCCGTGCGACCTGACAGAATGATGCGATGCCCGAGGGACGCAAATGGTTCGACAGCTCCCAGCCGCAGACGCTTCAGGGCGCCGTGATGCTCTGCTACATCACCGCCGCCTTCGGCATGCTGTGGCTCCTGCTCGGCACCTACCCCCTCTTCGAGATCGTCCCGCTCGGGCTGGGTGTGGCCGGGTTCGGGGTTGCCAATGAGTGGCGCTGGGCGTACGGGCTCGGGATCGCGCTGGCGGCACTCAACATCCTCGGGGACATGGGCATCCTGGCTCTGGGTGCGTACTCGATCCTGATCACCCTCTTCTTCGCCGTCATCCTGTTCGCCTTGCTGGTGCATCCCCAGAGCCGGGAGTACCAGCGCATCTGGTTCAAATAGCGCCCGGCAAGTCGGCCCCTGAAGGGGTCCGCCTGGTGTGGCACCCGGGCCGTGGGGCTGCCTATCGGATTCCTCGCCGGATGCCTCCCACGAGTACCCTGGGCGCATGACTACCACCCTTCACGGCATGGACGAGCTCAAGCAGTGGCTCACGAAGAACAACGGCCAGCACATCGGTTACTCCGACTGGCACCTGGTGGACCAGGCTCAGATAGACCTGTTCGCCGAGGCCACCGGTGACCACCAGTGGATCCACGTGGACGTCGAACGAGCCGCCAAAAGCCCGTTCGGCTCGACGATCGCCCACGGGTACCTGACCCTGTCGCTCATCCCCCCGCTGCTCCACGACGTGTACGACGTCAAGAACCTGAACTTCGCCGTCAACTACGGATGCAACCGCGTCCGCTTCCCGGCGCCGGTGAAGGTCAATTCGAAGGTTCGCCTCGGTTGCTCCCTCGTCTCCATGGAGGACGTCGCTGGCGGCATTCAGTCGGTCGTCGACATCACCATCGAGGCCGAGGGCGAGGAAAAGCCGCGCTGCGTGGCGCAGGTCGTCTACCGCTACTACGACTGATCGTCGCCGGCCGGGGACCCGGCCGTGTGGTCGTCAGCTCTGCGGGGGGCCGCGTGCGCTTCTGTTCTCCTCACGGCGCGCGCCACTATGTCAGGCGCGTCGCGCGCCACGAAATGCCCGACGTGGTCCACCGTTACGAGCTCGGCCCCGGTGACCGACGCCGCGATGCTCGCCGCCACCGAAGGCGCGACCACCACGTCCCATGCGCCGGCGATGACCACCGTAGGCGCCGCGATCGCCGGCAGCGAGACCTCCACCTCACCGATCTCGCGAAGCAACGCTCGCTGCTCGAACACGAAGCTGCGCCACACCTGCCTGCCCCGCTTGGAGGCCACTTCCAAGAAGCTCGAATCGGGAAGGCTCACCCGAATTGACCGCAACATATCGCCCGGGACGAGGCTGACGAGGTCCCGGAGCCTGGGCAGCACCCGCCCCAAGACGAGCAGACCCGCCGCGCTGAGCGTCTCCCCCACGACCGGAGCCGCCAGCACGTGGTCGAAGACGTTCACGCTGTCCGCCCTCCCCACCGAGTCGACCAGCACCAACCCCGATACGAGGTCGGGCCGTGCAGCCGCCAGGAGCACCGCCACGCCGCCGCCGTAGCTGTGGCCCACGACCGTTGCCGGCGAAGCCGCTCTCTCCTCTATGAGCGCGGCGAGCAACTCGGCGTTCTGCGCCATGGAGAGCGCCGGGTTAGCGCTCGCCCCGTACCCTGGCCGGTCGGGCGCGATGACCCGGTGATCCTCGACGAGCAGCGTTGCGACTGCGTCGAAGTCGGTGCCGAGCCCGGGCTGGCCGTGGACGAAGACGACCGCGGGGCCACTGCCACGCTCTGCCACGAACAGCCCGTGAGTCGCGCTCACGCCATCGGCCGCGACAAGCTCGGCTGTTGCTCGCCGAGACCTGGAGCCGACGCCTCGCTCGGCGGCCCGAACGCCGGCAGCTCGACTGTGAACGTGGCGCCTTCGCCCGGGACGCTCTTCACGTGAGCACGCCCCCCGTGGGCCTCGGCGAGCGCAGCGACTATCGACAGACCCAGGCCCGTTCCGCCGCGGGTGCGAGCCTCGTTTCCTCGGTAGAACCGGTCGAACACCCGAGCCAACTCCTCGGCGTCGAGGCCGGGTCCCTCGTCGGCCACGGTGATCACAGCGGACTCGCCCACCCGAGAGACGCGCAGGTGCACCGGAGTCCCCGGGGGTGTGTGCACCTCGGCGTTGCGCAAGAGGTTGTCGACCACCTGACGAATCCGCACAGCGTCTCCTTCTACGACGACACTGTCACGCTGGTCGAGCGAAATCGGGCGCCGCGGATCAACGGCGCGCGCTGCTTCCACCGCGTCGCTCACCACTTCCCCGACATCGACCGGAGACCGCTCGAGTGGGCGACCTTGGTCCAGGCGCGCCAGCAAGAGCAAGTCGTCGACGAGAACGCTCATCCGCGCGGCCTCGTGCTCGATGCGTTCCGAGGCCCGCTGCCGCGCATCCTCGTCGCTGAAGACCCCCTTGCGCAACAGCTCCGCGTAACCACGGATCGAGGTGAGCGGCGTCCGCAGCTCGTGTGAGGCGTCGGCCACAAATCTCCGCAGCCGTGAATCCGATACTGAGCGTTCGCGAAACGCCGCCTCGATCTGGCTGAGCATGCCGTTCAGTGCGGCGCCCAGCCTCCCGACCTCACTGCGCTCGTCGGTACGCCGGATCCGCCGGGTGAGGTCGCCTCCGGCTATGGCCCCGGCCGTCTTGGTCATGTCTTCCAGCGGCCGCAGGCCGAAACGCACGATCCACAGCACCAACACGAGCAGCGCCAGCACGACGACTATCGAAACCCCCAGCTCGACATGAGTGAGCGACGCCAGAGTCTGGTCCGTCGGGTCGAGCGCGATGGCGGTGACCAACGTGCCGCCAGGCACCGCGACTGCCTGAGCCCGGTAGCGCGCGCCCGATGCCCCCGTGGCCGCCACCTCGAACGCCGGACGGTCGGGAACGTACGGACCGTGGTTGCGCCCGAACACATGGGACAGTGGCAACGCCTGGACGGGAAGATGCGCCGGAAGGACCGGGGCGGAGTCGGGATGGGCACAGGACCCGGAGGGGTCTCTGAACACTACGGCGCCCGAGCTGTTCACAACCTCGACATAGACATCCGGGCTCAACAACGTTGCGAGATAGAACGCGCTGAGCTGGGGCGTCCTGACCCCAGACCCTCCGCTGACAGTGCTCCTCGACGACGCCCCCGAGTTCCTACCCGAGCCAGTGGACGACGACGCCCCACCCGGTGAGATACAAGAGGGGTCCTTCGGACTTGCCAGTTGCGCCAACCAGGCTTGGGGGTGGTCGGTCGCCAACGCCTCGTGTTCGCGCACGTCGCGCTGGTTCATGTCGTAGATGTAGGTGTACGCCTGAGTTTGGGCTACGTCGATCTGCTCGTCCAGCCGCCCGACCAGGAACGAGTGCAGCGAGGACGAGGTCACGACGTCCGCCGTGACGATTGCCGCGACGAGGAGCAGCAGCATCGCCGCCACGAGACGTCGCCTGATCGACACGCCCTGTTCCCTAGCCCCGAGGAAGCCGCAGGCTGTACCCCACGCCTCGGATCGTGTGGATCAGCGAGGGCTCGAAGCAGTCGACCTTCTTGCGCAGGTAGCTGACGTAGGTCTCGACGATGCTCGGGTCGCCGTCGAAGTCATAGGACCACACGTTGTCGAGGATCTCCCCCTTGGCGAGGACCCGTCTGGCGTTCTCGAGCATGTAGCGAAGCAAGTTGAATTCGGTGGCGGTGAGATCGAGCAAGATCCCGTGCCTCCACACCTCGTGCGTCTCGTCGTCCATCTCGAGGTCCGCGAAGACCAGGCGTGCGCTCGCGATGCCCTTCAAGCGGCCCGTGCGCCGCAGCACTGCATGTATCCGGGCCACCAGCTCGTCCAGGCTGAAGGGCTTGGTGACATAGTCGTCGCCACCCACCATGAGCCCTGCCACCTTGTCGTCGGTGGCGTCGCGAGCCGTGAGAAACAGCACCGGAGTAGCAACCCCCAGGTCCCTCAGCCGTCGGCAGACGTCTGTACCTGCGATGTCGGGCAGCATCACGTCCAGGAGCACGAGGTCATGACGGCTCTCCTTCGCCAGCACCAAGGCTTCGGCCCCCGTCGCAGCAACCTCCACGGCGAAACCCTCGAACCTGAGGGCCGCCGAGAGCAGGTCGGTGATGTAGGGCTCGTCGTCCACCACGAGGATCCGCGCCGACATGTCCATTGTTGGTCAGATCACCTCGAGGAGACTGACGGCTTCAGCCGTCACCGGACTCACCCTCGTCCTCTTGCTCGGACGCCTTCTCTTGGCCGGCTGATCCTTGCCGGACCGATCCTTGCCGGGCCGAGCTCTCGCCCGTCGTGAGAGCAGTAGTCGCGGCGTCGACGGTTCCGACAGTTCCGACGGTCGCGGAGGTTGCGACGGTTGCCGGGGTTTCAGAGGTAGCGAAGGGCACCAAGGGGACGCTTTCCATGGGTTTTCGAGCGGATGCGGGGCTCAACCTGCCTGCGGCACGGGTCCGACGCGCTGGGCGCGCACCGGCGGCTGCAGTCGTGGCCGGCCTCAACACCCCTAGCAGCGCACGTGCCGCCCGCAGGAAAGCCCACCACGTGACGAGGGCCAGGGCCTCCACGACGATGTGGCCCGACATCTTCGACTTGCCCTCGACGCGGTCGACGAAACGGATCGGGACCTCGGTCACCGTCCCACCGTGCTCGAGCACCTGGTGGACCATCTCTATCTGAAAGCCGTACCCGTCCGCCCGCACTGCACCGAGATCCACCCGGCGGAGTATGTCTGCGCTGTACGCCCGAAAGCCCGAGGTCGAGTCGGTGACGTGCAGCCCCAGCATCAACGAGGTGTAGATGTTCCCACCCTGCGACAGCAGCCGACGGTGTAGGCGCCAGTTCGGGATGGCACCGCCTGGCATGTACCGCGAGCCGACAACCAAGTCGACCCCTTCGCCAAGTGGCGCGACGAGACTACGTAGCGCCTCGGGTTCGTGGGAGAGATCGCAGTCCATCTCCACGAAGGCTTCGAACCCACGCTCGAGACCCCAGGCGAACCCGGCGCGGTAGGCGCTGCCCAGGCCGGCCTTGGCCGGCCTGCGCATGACCTCCACCTGCCCCAGCTCCTTGCCCAGACGCTCCCCTATGAATGCGGTGCCGTCGGGGCTTGAATCGTCGACGACCAGCACACAGGCTTCCGGAAGTGCCACACGAATCCGCCGTATGACGCTTTCGATGTTCTCAGACTCGTTGTAGGTGGGAAGAACCACCAGCGGGAGCATCAGAACCAGCCTAAACCTCGGAACTCTCGGAGGCCGTCGCGTGCCACGCCTCGCGCGCGATCACCTGGATGGACCCGGCGACGGGGATGGCTAGAAGGGTACCCACGAAGCCACCGAAGAATCCTCCCACCAGATCGCCGACGCTGGCGCCCACCAGGATGGCTATCAGGACGAGCAGCGGGTTCACCTTCACCGTCCGGCTCATGACGATCGGGTTGAGCACGTGGTTCTCCACCTGGGTGTACACCACGAACACGGCGAAGACCACGATGCCCGCTGTGAGCGAGTGGCCCAGAGCAAAGAGCACCGTCGGGATCCCGGCGAGCGCGCCGCCGATCATCGGCAAGAAGTCGACGATCGCCACCCACAGCGCCCACAGCAAGGCGAATGGCACTCCCAACGCGGTCAGCGCGACGTAGACCACGACCCCGGCGATAACCGAGGTGATCAAGTTGCCGAACATGTACCCGGTGACGGAGCGGCTCACCTCGTCGGCGACTCGGATGACCGTGACGCGCCGCTCGGGGCTCATCATTCGCAGCACGCCGCGTCGCAACTTCGGACCTTCGAGCAGTAGCAGAAGAACCAGCATAAAGATCACCACCAAGGCGACGAGGAGCGACACCGCACCTTTCCCCAGCGTCAAGGCAGGCTTGGACAGGTTCTTGGCGAAGCTCGTCAACTTCGGCGCCAGGTTCTTCTGCACCCAGTGCTGCACGTGGTAGTTACGCACCAGGTGGCCGATCCAGCCCTTCCCGTGCTCGGCCTGGTTCACGTACTTCGGCAGGCTCCTCGCGAGGTGGGTGATGCCGTTCACCAGCGGGTACCCGAACGCCGCCGCCAGTCCTGCGAAGACCAGCACCGCCAACACCGCGACGATCGCCACTGCACTCCCCCGACGTCGAACCACCCGGTGCTGGAGGAACCTGACCGCAGGGTTGAGCAGCAGGGCGATGAACCCTGCGACCACGATCAGAAGGATGATCTCGCGGAGCTTGTAGATCAGCCGTCCCGCCAGGTAGACGGCCACCACAACCCCGACGAAGGCGAGGATCGTCTGCAGGGGGATGCCCCGGGCTCCGGCCGCCTCCCACAGGCGAGCACGCCGCGTCTCGAGAGCCGAAGCGTCCTCCGGGATCGTCGGGGCGTGTCCCTGGGGGCGAGCCGGCTCCCTCGGGAGCCCCGCAGCGTCCTCCGGGGGTATCACAACGACCTCCGGATGCGCCACAGTCTGTTCCGGGGGCATTGTTCAAGCATGGCAGCTGGGCTCCTCCCCCACGTGCCAGCATGAACGGATGCTCCGGAGGCGCCACGGAAGCCCACCCCGCCGGCGACTGCGCAGGGGGATCCGCTGGGGTGCCAGCGTGTTCGTGGTCCTGCTCCTGCTCGAGTACCTCGTGCTGCCCGAGCTCGGTCACGCAGGCGCCAGCAGCTCGCTCAACCTGATCGGCCGCGTCAACGTCGCCTACCTCCTCGTCGGAGTAGTGCTCGAGGGCGCTGCTCTGGCGGCCTACGCCCAGCTCACACACACCCTCCTCCCGCGAGGAGGGCCATCGCGCTGGCGGCTGTTTCGGATCAACATGTCGAGCCTTGCCCTCAGCCACGTCATGCCGGGGGGGACCGCACCCGGCACCGCCCTCGCGTACCGCCTCTTGACGCATAACGACGTGAGTAGACGCGACGCTGGTTTTGCGTTGGCCATGCAGGGGGTGGGCTCAGCGGTCGTTCTCAACGTCCTGTTCTGGCTGGCGCTATTCGTGTCTCTCTTCTTCCATGGCTACAACCCCCTCTACGCGGTGGCAGCCGGCGCGGGCATGTTGATGATGGCCATCTTCGCCGGGGTCATAGTGTTATTGACCAGAGGCCGCCAACGTGTCGTTGAGATCGTAAAGAGCCTGGCCGACCGCGTGCCCTTCCTCGACGGTGACCGTCTCGCAGACACCGTCCAGGGCATAGCCGAGCGCCTCCGGGCCTTGGCCAAAGAACGCGACCTGCTCTACCGGGCTGTGGCGTGGGCGGCGGCCAACTGGTTGTTCGACGCCGCGTCCCTGTGGGTGTTCATCGCCGCGTTCCACAAATTGGTCTCGCCGATCGATCTCCTCGTCGCCTACGGCCTGGCGAACGTCCTCGCCTTCATACCCATCACCCCCGGTGGCCTCGGCGTGGTGGAGGGCGTTCTGATCCCGACGCTTGTCGGATTCCATTGTCCTAAGGCCGTCGCGCTCCTCGGAGTGCTCGGCTACCGGTTGGTCAACTTCTGGCTTCCCATCCCCGCGGGCGGCGGCACATACCTCTCGCTTCGCTTCACCTCCGAAGGTTGGCGCGAGCGCATCCGCTCGGTGCACGAAGACATAGTCGAGCAGCACCTGCCTCCCATCGAGGGTGGAGGCGGTTCGGACGCGACCGCAGGCGGGTCGCAAACCGCTTCGAGCTCACAGGGCGCGCCCACACCCGACGGAGGCATTCCCAAGGCGGTCGACCCCCTGCACGAAGACGCAGGTCACCAGGCTGTCTGACCCACCACCCGATTGAGCACGAGTCGGTTGTGTGCGGGTCTGCGCGCCGGCTGGATGTCTCGGCGAACGCCTCAAGCACTGGAGGTGCCGAGAACCTCGGGATCGAGTCGGCGCCGTACACGATCGCGTGCGAGCTCCTGCAGGCGGCGTTGCACGCTCACCCCTGCGGTCGTCGGAACTCGCGACCACTTGCTGTCAGGACCCAGCACCCAGGAATTCGTGTCGTCGGCGAGGTCCAACTCGAGCACCTCGAGCAGCCTCGCCTGTAGCTCGCCGGCGGTCACCGGGAACAGAAGCTCGATGCGGCGATCGAGGTTCCGCTCCATGAGGTCTGCCGATCCCATGAGAAGCGTCAGCGGGTGGGCAGTGCCGCCGAACCGGTAGATACGCGAGTGCTCGAGGAAGCGACCGACGATCGAGCGCACGCGGATCGTCTCCGACAGACCTGGGACCCCAGGCCGCAGACAACACAGGCCCCGCACCATGAGATCGATAGGGACCCCCGTCTCCGAAGCGCGGTAGAAAGTGTCGATGATCTCGGGGTCGGTGAGCCCGTTGACCTTCACCGTGATCCGGCCCTCGGTGCCGAGCTCCGCTTCCTGCTCGATCAGCTCGACGATCCTGGTCCGGATTGACAGCGGGGACACCACCAGCTTGCGGTAGTGGACAGCTCGGCTGTAACCGGTGAGGAAGTTGAACAGGTCACCGACATCGGCCGCTAGGTCGCGGTCCGCCGACAACAAGCCCATGTCCTCGTAGAGCCGCGCAGTGCGTGGGTTGTAGTTGCCGGTGCCCACGTGGCAGTACTGGCGAATGCCAACGTCCTCGCGCCGCACCACCAGTGCGGCCTTCGAGTGGGTCTTCAACCCGACGAGCCCGTAGACGACGTGAACGCCCGCTTCTTCCAGGGCGCGCGCCCATACGATGTTCGCCTGCTCGTCGAACCTGGCCTTCAGCTCCACCACGGCCGCCACCTGCTTGCCGGCCTCCGCAGCCTGAATGAGCGACGCCACGATCGGGCTGTCGCCCGAGGTCCGGTAGAGCGTCTGCTTGATGGCAAGCACGTCGGGGTCTACAGCTGCTTGGGCTATGAACGCTTCCACAGACGTCGTGAACGAGTCGTAAGGGTGATGAACAAGCACGTCACGCTCGCGCAGGACCGCGAACAAGTCCGCCGGTTCGCTGCTGGCGTTCACCAGCGCGGGTGGCGTCATCGGTGCCCAGGGCTCCTCTTGCAGGTCGGGCCGGTCGAGCTCGTGAACCTTCCACAGGCCCCCGAGGTCCAGCGGAGCCTCGGTCTCGAAAAGGTCCTCGGGCCCGAGGTCGAGCTCATGTAGCAACATGTCGCGCACGTCCGCGGACATATCCGAGGACACCTCGAGTCGCACGGCGCGCCCGAAACGTCGGCGCCGGAGCTCCATCTCGACCGCGGCCAGCAAGTCGTCGGCCTCGTCCTCCTCGAGCGCCAAGTCGGCGTTGCGGGCGACGCGAAATGCATAGTGCTCGCCTATCACCATGTTGCCGAAGAGCCTTCCGAGGTGAGCGGCGATCACCTGCTCGAGGGGAACGAACCTCTCGCCGTCGGGCATCACCACGAAGCGCGGAAGAAGCGGCGGGACCTTCACCCGCGCCACGCGCTCCTCGCCGGTCAACGGGTCGCCCACCCGCAGGATCAGGTTCAGCGAGAGGTTTGATATGTAAGGGAAGGGATGGCCGGGATCGACCGACAGCGGAGTGAGCACGGGGAAGATCTGCCGCTCGAACACGTCCACGAGGTACTCACGGTCGTCGTCGCCGAGCGCCGACCAGTCCGAGAGACGAACCCCCGCGTCCGCCAGGGCGGGGACCATCTCGCCGACAAAGATCCTCGACTGGCGCTCGACCAGCTCGCGCACACGAATCGCTATCGCCCGCAGCGTCTCGTTCGGGCGCATCCCGTCGGCAGAGTGCCCGCGAAGGCCCGCGTCGACGCGATCCTTCAGGCCCGCGACGCGAACCTCGAAGAACTCATCGAGCCCCTCGGAGAAGATGGCCAAGAACTTCACCCGCTCGAGCAGGGGCACCGTGGGGTCCTCCGACAGCTCGAGCAGCCGGGCACTGAACTCCAACCACGACAACTCACGGTTCGAGAACCGCTCACGACCCATGCCTTCCATGACGTCACCCGGCTTGGTGGCACGATGCTCGACTGGCGCCTCTTGGAGCGCCGATGCATCCCCGCGTGCCTGAGCCGCCACTTTGGCGCTGGGCTGTGCGGACACCGACCTCGACGTCATGCCCTCTACGGTACTTGGGCCACGTGGTGGTTCGAGACTTGGGTCACCATGGCGGCTCGAGACCATCTCGAGGCTCTAGGCTGCCGCTCGGTGGGCCGAGCCCCGTTGCGTCGAGCGCCCGAGGGGTTGTCTTGGGGGCCCGTCCGGGGCACGTGCGAGCAGGGACCGTCCCGGGAGGACGATGAGGCTTCCGCTTAGGTACCGGGCATCGGGCACTCGGCCTAAAGGACCCAATGCGAGGCGCCGAACCGAGCTTGGTCTGCTCGTACTCAGCTCTGTGATCATCATCGCCACCTATGTGCTCGCCTCTGTCGGCACCACCTCGAAGATCCCGCCCGACCTGGTTCCGTTCCTCGCGATAGTCATCGGCCTGGCCGCCGTCGCCCACGTCGCCAACCGGCTCCTCGTACCCGACGCGAACCCCGTGCTTCTTCCCATCGCCACCCTTCTGAACGGCCTGGGGTACGTCATGATCGTGGTGATCGACGAACGCCACTACCCGCCTCAGCTGCAAGCGGCATGGACGGCGGTCGGGATCACCATGTACGTGGCGACCCTCCTGGTGGTGCGGCGATCTCGCGACCTCGATCGTTACCGCTACATCTTGCTCCTGGTAGCGGTGTTCCTGATGCTGTCCCCACTCATCCCGCATCTAGGCGAAGCCGTCGCCGTGCGCAACGGACCGAGTGTTCGGCTGTTCGTAAAGCTCGGCCCACTCAGTGGCCAGCCGATAGAGCTGGCCAAGATCCTGCTGTGCGTCTTCTTCGCGTCGTACTTCTCCGAGAAGCAAGAGCTCCTCTCGATCCCGACCGTCCGGCTCGGTAACCGCCTCGTGATCGACCCCCGGCCGCTCATTCCCATCCTGATGGCTTGGGGCTTGGCCATGGTCGTGCTCGCCGCTGAGCGCGACGTCGGCTTCGCGCTTCTGATCTTCGTGTTGTTCATAGCGATGCTGTGGCTCGCGACGGGCAAGGGCCGCTACATCGTCTTCGGGATGGGGCTGTTCGCTGTTGGCGCCTTCGCCGCTAACAAGCTCTTCTCCCAAGTGGGAGAGCGCGTGGCCAACTGGCTGCATCCTTGGACTCGTGTGGGTCTGCCTGGCGGTTCGGACCAGCTGGTACAGGGCATCTACGGTTTGGGCACCGGAGGTCTTCTCGGCACCGGTCTGGGCTTCGGCCAGGCCAACCTCACTCAGATCCCCGAGGTCGGAAGCGACTACATCTTCGCGGCCATCGGTACCGAATGGGGGTTGCTCGGCACCAGCCTGGTCGTCTTCGCCTTCGTGCTGATCGTGGGAGCCGGACTGCGCATCGCCCAGACGGCGCGCTCTGACTTCGCCAAGCTCCTCGCGGCGGGTCTCACGGTCATACTCGGAATGCAGGCGTTCTTCATAATGGCGGGGATCGTGCGCCTTCTCCCTCTCACGGGTATCACCCTGCCGTTCATCGCCTACGGCGGCTCGTCTCTCGTCGCCAACTACGTGCTCATCGCGCTGCTCATGCGCATCTCGGACGAGGGCGAGCGTGCGGCTGGAGCCGCGGAGGCAACCGCCATACCGCTCTCGGCCCAACGGGCGGAGACGGTCGGGCCACCAGAGCAATAGTGCGACGTCAGATAGGCCTGCTCGCGGTGGTTCGTTCAGGTCCCCCCCGATTCCCGGCCTTCGAGCACCTCGTCTGCCACGAGCAGCGGGGTGGGCATCGGTTGGCGTAAGACAAGAGCAATCGCGTCCGACGGCCGACATGGAATCACGCGTCGCCCTCTTGGTCCCATGGTGTCGAGCTCGGCGTAGAAGCTCTGGCCGCGCCGGGCGGTGATGCGGACCCCCTCGATGTTCACTTGATGAGCTGAGAGGATCTCGGTCACGAGCTCGTGCGTGAGTGGGCGCGGAGTGGCGATCCTGCGCCACGCGTAGGCAATGGCGGTACCCTCGGCGAAACCCACGGGGATGCGCAGCACTCGGTACGGGGCCGCCGATTCCTGGAGCACGATCTCGGGATGGACCCCTGGAAGGTCCATCGACACCTCGGTCACCACCGCCAACCTCCAATGCTCGCGATCCGCGCCCTGCGCCTCGGACCCACCCTGCACCGCCTCGCCGCGCGGACCGTGCTCCTCGGTCGCCTGTCCCGGCGCCGCCTCGCCGCGCGGAGCGTGCTCCTCCTCGGGGCGGTCCGCGCCCTCCTGCGCAAGAGGCTCACCGTTGGTCGGTGCGCCCGGGGTCCCGGCGAGCGTCATCGCCCACGGCGCAGGTGCACCGACAATGCGATGCCAACTGCGCAAAAGAAGGCCATGGTGGCCGATCCGCCGTAGCTGAGGAAGGGCAGGGGGATCCCGGCGATCGGCATGATCCCCATCGACATGCCGGCGTTCTCGAAGGCGCTGAACGCGATCAGGGTGAAGGCCCCAGTTGCCAACAGCCGTCCGAAGGGGTCGCGTGCAAAATGCGCGGCACGCAGGACACGCCAGCAGAGGATCCCGAGGAGGAGGAGGACCGTGGCCGCCCCTGCAAAGCCGAGCTGTTCCCCGACGGCAGAGAATATGAAGTCGGTCGGCTGCGAAGGCACGTAGGAGAGGTTCGTCTGTGGCCCGTGGAAGAGCCCTTTCCCGAAGGGGCCGCCGGAGCCGATCGCGGCCACCGACTGCTGCAGGTTGTACCCGGTGCCCTGTGCGTTCTTCGACTGGTTCAGGAAGCCGGTCAGGCGTTGCACCTGGTAGGGCTTGAGCAGCCCCAAGTGGACGATGGCGAACGCGCCCACCACGGCACCGAGCACCAGCAGCACGAGATAGCGGTTCGGGATGCCGGCCACCACGAGCATCGCCAGGAGCACCACGCACATGACAATCCCGCTGCCCAGGTCGGGCTGGCGCACTACGAGCAGGATCGGAAGAGCAGCGAGCCCGAGCACCTTCAGCAGGTCCTGGCGGTTGAGACCCTCGGGTCTGCGCGCGCAGAACGTCGCCACGATCACGATCAGCACCAGCGTCCCGAAAGCAGAGGGCTGGATCTGCACCGAACCCAGCTGCAACCACCGGGTGGCACCCAGCCGTCGCGAGCCGATCGGCGTGAACATCGCCAGCAAGGCCAGGAGGAACCCCACATAGAGCACGACGCTGGCATGCTCGAGCCACCTGTAGTCCAAAGCCGCCAACACCAACATCACGGCCGCTCCAGCCACGACGTAAGCAGCCTGGTGGTTGAGGTAGTAGTGCGGGCTCAACCCGGCGAGCAGCAGCTTCGAGCGAGTGGCGGAGTACACCATCACCACCCCGATCACAGCGACCACGAGCGTGGTGAGTGCCAACATCACGTCGGCTCTGAGGGCGAGCGACCTCCCTGAGGACGGGTGGGGGGACAGAGTAGTGCTCACCAGGGCGCTCCGGCGGACCAGAATACCGGTAGTGCCCCCAGCGACCATTGCGCCCGTGTCGGCCGTGAGCGGCTGGCTCTACGACCTGCTCCGATGGGCCGGGGTCGCCCAGCCGACCGCCGCCCACCTCCAGCAGGTGGTGGTGAAACCCGTCAGCGTCGTGGTGATCGCCGTGGGAGCCGTGGCGGTGAGCTGGCTCGGCAACCGGGTGATCCGCCACTGGATCGGAAGTGTCGCCCGAAACGCAGCCGCACGTCGTGGCTCGCAGCGCGCCTCGGCGAGAGCCAGCACCGTGACAGTGATGGTCGCCAACGTCTGGCGAGTCGTCGTCTGGGCGATCGCACTCTTCGTCGCCTTGGAGACGATCGGCATCAACCTGACCCCGTTGCTGGCGGGCGCGACCGTGATAGGAGCCACCATCGGTTTCGGGGCACAGAGCCTCGTACGTGACCTTCTGTCGGGGTTCCTCCTCATCGTGGAGGACCAGTTCGACATCGGCGACACCCTCGTCGTCGGTGACATCACCGGGACCGTCGAGGAGCTGACCCTTCGAGTCACGCGGCTACGAGCCGCCGACGGCACCGTGTGGGTCGTGGCGAACGGCGAGATCCGCCAGCTGGGCAACAAGTCACGCGGAGGCTCCCACCCGTCGACTCACGCCGCGGCTCCTCGAGAGAACGGGTAGGTCCGCTACATCGCCCCCTGAGACCCGTCAGTCGACGAGCGCGCGCGCTCTCACTGGCTTCTCACTGCCTTCCACATAGCCTCGACGGGCGCCTGTTCGCCTGTCCAACGTTCGATCGCAAAAGCAGCCTGGTGCACCAACATCCCGAGCCCTCCGAAGGCGCGCGCTCCGTGCGCCTTGGCAGCCTCCATGAACGGGGTTACCAACGGGTTGACCACGAGCTCGGCCACCAGCTGGCCGCCATGGAGAAGATCGGGGTCAACGGGCATCGCCACGGATCCGCCATCGGGTGAGTCTGCAGCGCGCCTTAGCGTCCGGTTCGGCGCGTTGCTCTTCTCTATGCCCGGTGCTCCTGCCATCCCGAGCGAGGTCGCCTGCACGACCAGGTCCGCACCTGTGACGTCTTTCGAGCTCCCCACGCGCCCGGCGTCTCCGGCAAGCGTGGCTGCCTGAAGAGCGCGCTCGGGGGTGCGGTTGACGACCACCACCTCTGTCGCGCCGGCTTCTGCCAGAGCCAGCACGACAGCGCGCGCCGCACCTCCTGCTCCGAGCACTGCACAGTGACTGCCGTCGGGATCGAACGCACAGCCTCGTCGAAGGGCCTGCACGAACCCCTCCCCGTCGGTCGAGTCGCCGAAGAGCAGCCCGTCGCGCCAGGTGACGCAGTTCACCGCCCCAAGCCGGCGCGCCAGGTCGCTGAGCTCGTCGACAGACGCCGCCGCTGCGTCTTTGTGCGGCGTCGTCACCGACAGGCCTGCGATCTCCAGGGCGCGCATCCCGGCGAACGCCTCCGGTACATGTCCGGCGGCAACCCTGAACGCCACGGACACCCAGTCGAGCCCCATCGCATCGAACGCAGCGTTGTGGATGAGCGGCGACAACGAGTGCGCGACAGGATCACCGATGACGCCGACCACCCTCGACGGCCTGACTCGGGGCACTTCGCTCACTGGCAGAAGTGTTGCACCTGAGCGCCCGCTGTAAGGCCACCCGCCTGCTACGGCAGGCCCCGGCTCTTCGCGAGCTGCTCGTTCGCTACCTGGCCCGCCAGCGTGTCGGAGAAGGCCTCGGTACCGTCCTTCGACACCACGACGAAGTACAACCAATTCCCCGCTGCAGGGGCGAGCGCGGCACGAAGCGACGCTACCGAGGGGAAGCAGATCGGGGTCGGGGTGAGCCCCGAGTGCAGGTACGTGTTGTAGGGGGTGTCCAGAGCGAGGTCAGCGGAGGTCACGGGTCCACCGTCGCGGTGCTCGGAGTACAGCACCGTGGAGTCCATCTGCAGGTCCATGCCCCGTGCGAGGCGGTTGTAGATCACGCGCGCCACCTTCGCGAGGTTCTGGGAGTAGACGCCCTCTTTCTGCACGATCGACGCGACGATCACCGCCTGGTACGGAGTGATCCCGAGCGAGGCGGCCCCCTGCGCCAGGCTCGCCTGCTCGGCCTGTGTGTCGAAGCGCTCGACCATCTGCACGAGCAATGTCTTGTCGGACTCGTCGGGCAAGACGATGTAGGTCCCCGTTCCCAAGAGCCCGTCCAGGTTCGTCGAACCAGGCACCTGCCACGGTGATCGCACCGCGCCGGAGTTGGCCAACGACACGAACGCGGAGGCGTCGTGCCCCGGCAGCTGCTCCAAGCGCGATGCGGTCTCATCCACGGTGAACCCTGCGGGAACGCTAACGCCGAACACGTCAGGCCCGGCAACCAGGGCGCTTCTCAGCGCGGCAAAAGCCTCGTGGCGCTGCAACAGATAATCCCCGGGACGCACCACGGGGGTGCCGTGCAAGACGAGATAGATCCGAAAGGCCAGCGTGCTCGTGACGACGCGCTGGCTCCCAAGCCGCGTGGCGACCTCGCTCATCGAGGACCCGCGCACCACCGTCACGACGGCGCGCGCACCCCCGCTGGCCCCGCTGACCTGGCCTTCGTACCAAGCCACCGACCACGCCAGAATGCCGATCACCACCACACCCAGCGCGCCCAGAGCACTGCGCAGCGGGTGTCGACGAATCGCCCCGGTGACGCGCCCGGCGACTCCCGCCCCGAGCGCGGCGCCCGGGCCTGCTCGGTGGCGGTGATCCTCGTCCGTGCAAGCAGCGTCGTTGAAGGCACCTGCGTCACCGGGCACACCACCTATGTATTCGTCAGGCATCGTCGTCGCTTCGGTGGGCGTCCAGCCACGCTTGGAGCATCACCGTGGCCGCCACCTGGTCGATCACCTGCCGGCGGGCGCGCCCGCGGCGGCCGGCTTCGACCAGCTGTCGCTCGGCGCTTACCGTGGTGAGGCGTTCGTCGAAGGTCTCTACGTCCACCCCTTGCGGCCCGAGCAGCTCCGCCAGCGCCGATGCCTCTTCCCCGGCGGAACGTGCGGCCGGGCCCCGTCGCCCGTCGAGGCTGACCGGCAGGCCCACCACCACCCTCTGTGCGCCGCTCTCCGTCACGATGGCGGCCACCTTCGCCCGGTCGGCGGCGGGGTCCCCACCGCGAAGGATCGTGCACCGCGGCGACGCCACGAGGCCGCCGCTGTCGGAGACGGCGACCCCGATCCGCCGCTCCCCCAGGTCGACCCCCAGCACTCGCACCAGCTCAGCTGTCACCCAGGCGTCGGCGAGCCTCGCCCAGCAGCTCGTCGATCTTCGAGAGGTCGCTCCCCCCCGCTTGAGCGAGCTCGCTCGTGCCGCCACCGCCGCCGCGCACAATGCCCGCCAGCTGCTTCGCCGTGGAGGCGGCATCCACCGAGCCGGTGCCCGAGGCGACTGCGAGCGCCACCTTCGACCCGTCCGGGCTGCCCGCCAGCACGACCACCTTCGCACCCGCGCTGCGCAGAGCCTGGGCCAGGTCGCGCAGTGCCTCCGCGCTCAGGCCATCCTCGCGCCGCAGCACCACACCGTCCTCGGCCTGGCTGAGCATCTGAGCTGCCTGCTCCTCGAGCCGCTCTCCTCGCAGGCGCGCGAGCTCCTTCTCCGCTTGCCGCTGACGGTCGAGCAACTTCTCGAGTGCCTCGACCACCGCGCCGGGCTCCACTTTCAGCCGCCGCGCGGCTTCGTGCAAAGACCGCTGGTGCTCGTAGAGCAACGAGAGCGAACCGGCACCTGTCACGGCCTCGATGCGGCGCGTGTTCGAACCGATCGAGCCCTCGGACACCACGGTGATCGGCCCGATCATGCCCAGGGCGTCCACGTGAGTTCCCCCGCACAGCTCGGTGGACCTGGCGCCGGCGCGCACCACCCGCACGCGATCGCCGTACTTGTCCCCGAAGAACGCCAGCGCCCCCATCGCCTCGGCTTCGGCTCGGGAGGTCTCGAGCACCTCCACCGGCGCATCGGTGAGCACCTCGGAATTCGCGGCCGAGTTGATCTCGGCCAGCTCGCCGGCACCCACGGCTGAGGAGTGGGAGAAGTCGAAGCGCAGGCGGTCGGGCGCAACGAAGGATCCTTGCTGACGCACGTGGTCGCCGAGGACCTGCCGAAGTGCTGCGTGCAAGAGGTGGGTACCCGTGTGGTTGCGCCGGATCGCCTCGCGCCGAGACACGTCTATCACCGCCAGGGCGTCTTGGCCCGGGAAGAGCTCGCCCTCGACGGTGGCCCGATGGACGACGAGACCGGGCAGGACTCCCTGGGTGTCAGTCACCTTCGCGCGGCCGGTCTCGGTGGTTATGGCTCCGGTGTCGCCCACTTGCCCTCCCGCCTCTGCGTAGAAGGGAGTGCGGTCGAGCACGACCTCGACGGTGCCTGGGACCGCCCCCGCCTGCACGGCCACCACCGTGGCCGGCTCCTCGAAGTGGCGGTACCCCGTGAACTGGGTCGGTCCCGTCTGTTCCAGCAGCTCGCGATAAACAGCCTCATCCCCTGTCACCGCGCGTCGTGCCCGCGCGTCTGCCCTGGCGCGCTCGCGCTGGACCGACATCTCGCGCTCGAATCCCTCCGTGTCGACCTGCGCTCCGGCCTCGGCCGCCATCTCCATGGTCAACTCGATCGGGAACCCGTGCGTGTCGTGCAAGCGGAACGCCACCTCCCCCGGCACCCGACCCCTGCCCTTGGCCAGCTCCTCCTCGAGGAAGACCGACCCTGAGTCGAGGGTGCGCCGGAACCCACCCTCCTCGCGCTCGACCGTGGCCTGGATCAGATCGAGCTCCTCGACCAGAGCGGGGTAGGCCTTGCCCAGCACCTCCGCAACGCTTCTCACCATCTTCGGCGTCACGGGTTTGATCACGCCGAGCTGAAAGGCGCGCCGGACCGCCCGGCGGATGACACGGCGAAGCACGTACCCGCGCCCGTCGTTCGAGGGGAGCACGCCGTCGGCGACCAACATGGCCATCGCCCTCGCGTGGTCGGCGAGGATCCGCAGCGAGACGTCGCTGTGGGGATCTGCTCCGTAGCGCACACCGGTGGCTTCTTCGGCCACCGCCAGGATCGGCCGGAAGACGTCGGTCTCGAACAGAGACGAAACGCCCTGGAGGATCGGGAGGTTGCGTTCGAGGCCCGCGCCGGTGTCGATGTTCTTCTTCGGGAGGTCGACGAGCTGTCCGTTCGCGAGGCGGTTCTGCTGCATGAAGACCAGGGTGTAGATCTCGACGTAGCGTTCCTCGCCCCCATGAGCCGGACCGCCGGCTTCGCCATAGGCGGCACCGCGGTCGAAGAACAGCTCCGAGCACGGCCCGCAAGGCCCGGTCTCCCCCATCGTCCAGAAGTTGTCCTCACCCATGCGCTGGACCCGCGCGGGGGGGACACCGGTGGCCTCCACCCAGATCTTCTCGGCCTCGTCGTCGTCGTCGTGCACCGTGACCCACAGCCGCTCTGCGTCGAACCCGAGCACCTCGGTCAACAGTTCCCAGGCAAACGGGATGGCACCCGCCTTGAAGTAGTCGCCGAAGCTGAAGTTCCCGAGCATCTCGAAGAACGTGCAGTGGCGCTCGTCGTTCCCGATGACGTCGATGTCCACGGTGCGAAAGCACTTCTGGACCGAAGTCGCCCTATCCCACGGGGCGGGCTCGTCCCCCAGGAAGTACGGCTTGAAGGGCACCATGCCGGCGATCGTGAAGAGGACCGTCGGGTCGTGGGGGATCAGGCTGGCCGACGGCACGACCACGTGACCCCGCTCGGCATAGAAGCCCCTGAAGGCGGTACGCAGCTGGTCAGCGCTGGTCACGACGGCCGATCCTATCGGGGCGGCCCTACGGGACCGGCGCTTGTCGTCGCACCCGTGGCGCTTCAGCGAGCTCGGGCGCGCACCTCCAGCTCTTGCCAGAGCTTGTCCTCGCGCCGTCGCGCGTCGTCGCGCCCGCCTTCCACAGCGCGACGCACCCTTCGCGCGGCGCGCTTAGCCCCGCGGTTTACGATGCCGACCACGCTCGTCGTCACATCCCCTTTACGCATACGCTCGGCGACCGTCTCGACCCGCCGCCGTGCCCACACCGATGCGCCGGCCCCGAGCGCGGCTCCCACGCCGAGCCAGATCGCCCGTCTTCTCACCGAATCACCGCCGTGCGCGAGCGCGAAGGTGACGACGATGGACGCTCGAATCCTTCGTCGCTTCACGCCGGCGAGCGGGCTGGACGCCCGTGGAGGAGCTCGACGTCGGACCCAGCCCCCGAGAGCGAGGGGAGAAGAGCCGCCGAAGGGCACTTCGAGTACCCGTCCAAAACGCGAGAACCCTGACCACGGGATTGGCAAAAGCACGGTACGCGAGGCGCGAGGCCGAGTCGACGGTTCCGCTCACCGCCTCGGTCGAGGACAGCACGTCGCCCACCCGCAGCATCTCGGTGGCAGCCTGGTCGACGACGACGCGCGCGTCATGCACGAGCGGCACGGTCTCGTTGCGCAGGTCTCGGACCACATCACGAAGCTCGCGAAGGCGCCGACTGAGAACCAGCACGATCCCGAGCGCCGCCAGAGCCCCAGCGCCGCAGACCGCAGCTGCGACGAGCGCTGCCACGTTCTCGGCCGACATGGAAAGCCATGCTATCCGTGCGCCTTGTCCACAGCCTGAAGCCTTCTTGGATCACCGGCGCATGGCCCGCCGGCGTGATCGCCTGACGGTCGCCGGCTCGCGCAGTCCTGGCTCAGTTCTCGTCGGGCTGCGCGTCTCGTCGGGCTGGGCGTCTCGTCGGGCTGCGCGTCTCGTCGGGCTACGGGTTCTCCTCCGGTCGCCTGCGCTGACGCCTGAGGCGCTCTGCCAACACCGCCTCCGCGCCGTGCGTGCTGGGTTCGTAGTAGAGGTGACCGAGGATGCTGGTCGGTCGGTACTGCTGTTCGACCCATCCGCGCGGGTCGTCGTGGGGATAGCGGTACATCTCGCCATCACCGAGTGCCTCGGCACCCGGGTAATGCGGATCACGCAGGTGGACCGGGACCTGCGCGGCGGGCCCGCTTCGTACGTCCTGCTGCGCACGCCCGAGAGCCACGGTCACGCGGTTCGACTTCGGAGCCGACGCCAGGTACACGACCGCCTGAGCCAGGTTGAGCTGAGCCTCCGGCAGGCCGACGAGCTCGACAGCGCGCGCCGCTGCGTCTGCCACCACCAGCGCCAGAGGATCGGCCATGCCCACGTCCTCGCTCGCCAGTATGACGAGGCGCCGGGCGATGAACCGTGGATCCTCACCGCCGTCGAGCATGCGGGCGAGCCAGTAGAGGCCGCCGTCCACGTCCGAACCCCGCACGGACTTGATAAGGGCACTGATCTGGTCGTAGTGGGCGTCGGTCCCCTGGTGCAGTAGCCGACCCGCGCGTGCCCGCGCGACGTCGCGCGCGTCGAGCTCGCGTTCCCCAGCCAGGGCCAGGGCCACCTCGAGGGTTCCAAGCGCCGCGCGGGCGTCGCCCTCGGCCACCGAGACCAGAGCTTCGAGCGCGTCCTCACCCGCAGCGGCTCCTTCGAGGACCAGCGCGCGCTGCACAAGCTCTCTCACGTCCTCGTCGCTCAACGGTTCGAGACGCCACAACGTGGCTCGGCTCAGAAGCGGCGAGTTGATCGAGAAGAACGGGTTCTCGGTCGTCGCCCCGATCAGTACGATCAGGCCCTCTTCCACCGCAGGCAGAAGGGCGTCCTGCTGCGCGCGGTTGAACCGGTGCACCTCGTCGATGAACAGGATCGTGCCCCGCCCGTGCTCGCCGAGGCGGCCCCGGGCGTCCTCGATCGCCTGGCGCACGTCGGCCACGCCCGCGCTCACTGCGGAGAGCTGCACAAAAGCCTTGGCCGACCTGCGGGCCACCACGGACGCGACAGTCGTCTTTCCGGTACCCGGCGCCCCCCAAAGGATCGCCGAGGTGAGCCGGTCCTGCTCGATCAGGACCCTCAGTGGTGCGCCGGGCGCGACCAGATGGCGCTGGCCGACGATCTCGTCGAGGGTACGTGGCCGCATCCGCGTCGCCAACGGGGCACTCCGCGCGAGGCGGTCGGCCACCGCCGCGTCGAACAGGTCGGGTGCCCCCGCACGCGAGCGGCGAGCTCCTCGGGCGTCCGCCACCTTTGCTCACCCGCCAGTCATGGTCTTCAGATTCTTCACGTAGCCGTCAATCATGCTCTTCGGCGACCCGCTCAGTTCACCGCGCCTCGACCCGAAGCCCCAGCTCGCGAAGTGACTGCGCGCTGAGCGGCTTCGGCGCCCCGGTCAACGGGTCGGTTCCCGACTGGGTCTTGGGGAAGGCGATCACCTCGCGGATGTTCTCCTCCCCGGCGAGCAGAGCGACCAGGCGGTCCACCCCGACCGCGAAGCCGCCGTGTGGCGGAGCCCCGTATCGCAACGCACCGAGCAGAAAGCCGAACCGAGCCTCGGCGTCCTCGGGAGAGATCCCGAGCACATCGAACACCTTTCGCTGGATGTCCTCGCGATGGATACGGATCGAACCGGAGCCGAGCTCCCAACCGTTCAATACGAGGTCGTACGCCTCGGAGCGCACCGCCAGCGGGTCACTGTCCAACAGGTCCAGGTCTTCGCGGTGAGGCATCGTGAAGGGATGGTGGGCGGCGATGGGCACGCCCTCGTCGTCGAGACCTTCGAACAGGGGGAAGTCGGTCACCCAGCACAACCTCCGGCCCCCCGTCCCCACAGGCGGGCGACCGAGCTCCAGGCGCAGCTGCCCGAGCACCTCACAGGCCGTGCGCCACGAGTCGGCGACCACGAGGATGAGGTCGCCCGGCACCGCCCCTGTGGCCGAGACGAGGCCCGCGCGCTCGGTCGCAGAGAGGAACTTCTCGAGCGCCGACTCGAGCACCGGCTCCCCGCCCGAACGGGTGCCGGCCACCTTGAACGATGCCAGGCCCTTCGCGCCGAGCTGCTTGGCCCTCTCGGCCAGCGCGTCCACGCGGTTGCGGCTCAGCTGCGCGCCGGCCGGGACCCGAAGCCCCTTCACGCACTGCGCAGCCATCGCCCGCACCTCGGTGCCGGCGAACACCTCACCCAGGTCGACCAATTCCATTTCAAAGCGCATGTCGGGCTTGTCCACGCCGTAGCGGTCCATGGCCTCCTGCCAGCTGATGCTCTTCACCTCGCCTGGGCGCTCGCCGACCGCCGCCTCGGTGGCGTCCACAACGGCCTCGGTGACCGCTTCGCGGACGTCCGAGGCGCTGACAAAGGACGCCTCGACGTCGAGCTGAGTGAACTCGAACTGGCGGTCGGCGCGCAGGTCCTCGTCGCGCAGGCACCGCGCCATCTGGAAGTAGCGGTCGACCCCGCCCACCATGAGCAGCTGCTTGGCGATCTGTGGGCTCTGGGGCAAGACGTAGAACTCCCCACGGTGCAGACGTGCCGGCACGGCAAATTCACGCGCACCTTCGGGAGTCGGCGTCCACAGAAGCGGCGTCTCCACCTCGCAAAACCCTTCGCGCAGCATCGCCTCACGCAGCGCCGTCAGCACGCGCGACCTCAGGCGCAAGTTGCCCTGCATGCGCGGGCGGCGCAGATCGACATAGCGGTACCGCAAGCGCACCGACTCGTCACTCTCGACGCGGTCGTCCACCGCAAAAGGGGGAGGCTCGGCACGCGCCAGGACCTCGACGTTGCAGTCGGCCAGCTCGACATCCCCGGTAGGCAGCTCGGGGTTCTCGTTGCCCGCCGGACGCCGGCGAACCGTCCCCTCGACCTGGAGCACCCACTCGCTGCGAGCTTCGACCGAGCCGCCTACCACGCACTGGGTCACCCCGCTGTGGTCACGCAGGTCGACGAACGCCAGGTGCTCTCCGTGTTCGCGGCGCGTCGCGACCCAGCCGCACAGGCGAACCCGCTTGCCGACATCCCCTTCGCGCAGCTCGCCGCACATGTGGGTCCGCATCTGGGTGGCACTGCTCCCCGGCGGCGCCGTGTCCGCAGTTCTCTCGTTCAGTCCAGCAATTCTCTTCGCAGCCATTCCGCCAGTTCCTCGCGACGCACCGTAGTCTGCTTCCCCTCGCGAAGAGAGCGTACGGTCACGGTCTGATCCTCGATCTCGCGCGGGCCCACGATCGCCGCGTAACTCGCCCGGGACCGGTCGGCGAGCTTCAGCTGCGCCCTTATCGAGCGGTCGTCATACGCGCGAAGAGCTGTGAGGCCCGCGCCTCTCAGCTCGGCGCTCAGGTCGCGAGCGGCGGCGCCACCGGTCGTGTCGACCACGAACACGTCGGGTGCAGAAGGCGCCGCATTGAAACAACCCTCCGCGTCGCAGGCGAGCAGGAGACGCTCGATACCGATCCCGAAGCCGATCCCCGGCGTGGGCGGTCCGCCGATGGCCTCCGACAGTTTGTCATAACGGCCACCTCCGCCCACCGCGTTCTGTGCCGCGTCGAGCGCCACAGCGGAGAACTCGAAGGTGGTGCGAGTGTAGTAGTCGAGTCCCCGTACCAGACGCGAGTCGAGCCTGTGCGCGATCCCGAGCGCGTCGAGGCCTTCTCTCACGCGCGCCAGATGGGTCGCGCACGGTTCGTCCAAGAAGTCCGAGATCGTCGGCGCGTCCGCGGTCACGGCGACACACTGCGATCGCTTGCAGTCGAGCACCCTGAGCGGGTTCAGCTCGAAGCGCTCCCGATGCTCGTCACAGAGCATCTCGCGCCGCTCGGCCAGATGCTCTCTCAGCGCGGACACATACGCGCGACGGTCGGCCGAGCATCCCATCGAGCCGAGCGACAGGTCGACCCCGACCAGCCCCAGTTCGACGTAGAAGCCGGCAGCCAGGGCGATCACCTCCACGTCGAGGTCCGGGTCGTCGCTCCCGAGAGCCTCCACGCCCACCTGGTGGTGCTGGCGGTAGCGGCCCGCCTGCGGACGCTCGTAGCGAAACGCCGGTGTGACGTACCACACCTTCCATGGCACCGGTGGGCGGTGCTGGACGAAAGCACGCACGACCGGTGCGGTGCCCTCGGGTCGCAGTGCGAGGGTTCGCCCGCCGCGGTCGGTGAGCTCGTACATCTCCTTGCGCAGCACCTCGCTCTCGTCGCCCACCGCGCATCGAAAGAGCCCCGCGTCCTCGAGGACCGGTGTGAGCAACAGGCCGTAGCCCGCGAGACGCGCCCGGCGGGCGAAGGCGGCCACGAGAGCTTCCCAGCGCTCGGACTCGGGCCAAAGCACGTCGCGGGTCCCTATCGGGGCGCGCAAGCTCTTGCGAGCCGACACCTCATGGCTCGCCGGCACCTCGGAGCTCGCGCCTAAGTGAGCCAGAGAGCTTCAGTCCTTCCGGCCGGGCAGGGTGCGAAAGGCGTCGAAGACGCCGTCGAGATGCTTGAGCGAGCTGACCAAGGAGTCGAGATGACCGGGGCCCGCCAGTTCCACCTCGAAGCTCATGCGGCTCACCCTGTCCGGGGCGGTGTGGCTCGAGGAGGCGACGATGTTGAGGTGGTGCTCGGAGACGACACGGGTCACGTCGGCCAACAGGCGCGACCGGTCGAACGCGAGCACCTCGATCCCCGCGACGAACACCGTGGCACCCTCTCGGTCCCATTCCACCTCGATGAGCCGTTCGTGCTCCCCCGTGCCGAGCACCGCAGCGTTCGCGCAGTCCGAGCGGTGGACGCTCACGCCGCGACCGCGGGTGACGAACCCCACGATCTGGTCACCGGGCACCGGCGTGCAGCAGCGGCTCAGGCGTACCATGACGTCGTCGAGACCTTCGACGTACACGCCGGTGGTCGGGCGCCGACGCGTGCGCGCAGTGAGCCCCGGGCCCACCGTGGTGGGCAGCTGCTCCTCGAAGTCCCCACCTCGCAGCTCGCGTGCCAAGCGCTGGGCGACCGAGCGGGCGGAGAGGTGGCCGTCACCGATGGCCACGTGCAGCGCGTCGATGTCCGCGTACTTCATCTCCCGCGCAAGCTGCGCCAGCGCGTTCGAAGCCGCAAGCTTCTGCAATGGGAGGCCTTCACGTCGAAGAGCCTTTGTGAGCTCATCGCGCCCGGTCTCGATCGCGTCCTCGCGGCGCTCGCGACTGAACCACTGTCGGATCTTGTTCCGCGCCCGTGGAGAGGCGACGATCAGGAGCCAGTCTCGTGACGGCCCCGCCGAGGGCACCTTCGAGCTGACGATCTCCACCGTGTCCGCCGACTGAAGCTTCGTATCGAGAGGCACGAGCCTTCCGTTCACCTTCGCGCCGATGCAGCGGTGTCCGATCTCCGTGTGGATCGCGTAGGCGAAGTCGATGGGGTTGGACCCGGCGGCCAACGCGATCACCTTCCCCTTGGGAGTGAACACGTAGACCTCGTCCTCCTCGAGGTCGAGCTTCAGGCTCTCCAGGAATTCGAACGGGTCGGTGGTCTCGGACTGCCAGTCGACGATCCGCTGGAGCCACTCCATCTCGGCGGTGGTTACGCCTGAGCCTTTGCCTTTCTCCTTGTAACCCCAGTGAGCGGCGATGCCGTACTCCGCGCGCCGGTGCATCTCGTGCGTGCGGATCTGCACCTCGATTGGCTCGCCGTCGAGCCCCACGACCGTCGTGTGGAGGGACTGGTAGAGGTTGAACTTTGGCGAATTGATGTAGTCCTTGAACCTTCCCTGCACCGGGCTCCAGATGGCGTGTATGGACCCGAGAGCCGCCCAGCAGTCCTTCTCGGAGTCCACGATGACCCGGATCCCGACCAGGTCGTTGATCTCTGCGAACTCCTTCTCGCGCACGACCATCTTCTCGTAGATGCTCCACAGGTGCTTCGGACGGCCGGTCACCTCGGCGACGATGGCGGACTCCGCGAGACGTTCGCGCACCGCCACCACCACTCGCGCCAAGTACTGATCGCGCTCTGGTGCGCGCGTGGCGACCATCTGCTCGATCTCCGCGTACCGCTTGGGATGAAGAGTCGCGAAGGCGAGGTCTTCGAGCTGCCACTTCAGCTCCTGGATGCCCAGGCGGTGCGCGAGTGGGCCGTAGATGTCGAGCGTCTCCTGTGCCGTGCGACGCTGCTTCCACTCGGGCATGACCGAGATCGTCCGCATGTTGTGCAGTCTGTCGGCCAGCTTGATGATGAGCACCCGCCAGTCGTTCGCCATGGCGACGAGCATCTTGCGGACCGTGGCCGCCTGCTGGGCCTCCTTGGAATCGAACTGGAGCCGGTCGAGCTTCGTCACGCCGTCGACGATCGCCCCGACCTCGGGGCCGAACTGCTCTGCGACTTGGGACAGCGTCATCCTCGTGTCCTCGACTGCGTCGTGCAGCAGCGCTGAGGCGACGGACCGGGCGTCGAGGCCGAGATCGGCGACGATCGTGGCCACCGCCACCGGGTGGGTGATGAAGGGTTCCCCGGTCAGTCGCACCTGGCCCTCGTGGGCCACGGTGGCAGCGTGCCCCGCCCGGGTGATGAGCTTCAGGTCCGAGGCCGCCGAGGTGGGACGGCGGGCCTCGTAGGCCGCCAGCACACCCTCGAGGAGGTCGCCCGCCGGCACCGGCCGACCCAACACACCAGCCAGGGGCTCGACCGTCAGCATCTACTCACGGTACCCGCCCGGATGACCACACGCTGCCATGAACCGGACCCAAAAGCCTGCGGTTACCCTCAGCGGCGACGACCCCGGCGACTGCCCTTTCCTTTTCTAGGGCGAGGAGCCGGGCGGCGCGCCACCGAGGCGGCGGCTCCGGGACGTTTGGCCGTGCCGGGCGACCGAGGCTTCGCGCCCTGCCCGTCGCCGCCGACATCGGACACCTCCTCCTCGAGCACCTCCGCCGTCTCCGTGCCGGCAGCTCGGGTTGCCGCGCCCTTCGCCCCCGTGGCGGCTCCGGGCTTGAGCAGCGCGCCCCGTTGTGGAGACGGCGGGCGCCCCCGGGCCTGAGTCCTGGCCCCGCCAGGACGCGAGATCTGCCTCGATCCGTCCGAGGTCCCGGTCGCTGCGAGCAGCGCCGCCGCACGAGGGGTGAGCAGTCCCGTCCGATCCGCGCGGCTTGCCAGCTTCTGTCGGATGTTCGCGTACCGCGACTCGCGCTCTTTCATCATCGACAGCACGGGCGACGCGATGAAGATGGAGGAGTAAGCACCCGACATGAGGCCGATGACCAGTGCCAGCCCGAAGTACTGCAGGGTGCTGGCCCCGAGCAGCTGCGCACCGATGACGAGCACCGACAACACCGGAAGGATCGCGACGAGCGACGTGTTGATCGAACGAGCAAGGGTCTGGTTCATCGACAGGTTGACGACTTCCTCGTAGGTCATCCGCCCAGATGCACCAAGGCCCTTGGTGTTGTCGGCGACGCGGTCGAAGACGACCACGGTGTCGTAGAGCGAGTACCCGAGGATCGTAAGCACAGCTATCACGGTGTCCGAAGTCACCTGGAACCCACTGAGCGAGAAGATCCCGACGACGATGAGCAGGTCGTGGATCACGGCTAGCAGCGCTGCGATCGCCATCTTCCACTCGAACCGCAGCGATATGTAGATCACCACGACCGCGAAGAACACGAGCACGGCGATGATCGCCTTGTTCGTGATCTGGCTTCCCCAGGTAGGACCAACGTCGGTGATCGAGACCTGCGAAGCTGGGACGTGACCGATCCTGCCCAGAGCCTGCTCCACCGCCGCCTTCGTCGCAACCTGTTGTGAATTCGGCTCTCGGCTGAGGTCCGCCTGCACCTGGACCCGCGCGCTGCTTCCCCGGCCGAGAATCTGTACCGTTGCGCCGTTCAGCCCGGCACCGCGTACCGCGTTCGCCACGCTCGTATCGCTGGCGCCGTTGGCCGCCACCTCCCACGAAGTGCCACCCTTGAAGTCGATCCCGAAGTTGAGGCCCCTGAACCCGAGCGACACCAGCCCGGCGAGGATGATGGTCCCGGAGATCGCGAACCACCACCGCTTGCGCCCCACGAAGTCGAACGAGGTCTCGCCCCTGTAGAGACGCCTGAGCGGGTTCACCCGCGCCGAAGCGCCCTCGGCACCGAGGGATTCGGTAATGGTGGTCATTGCGGGGCCCCTGACTGCACGGCCAGCCCTCGCGCCACGCCGATGATCCGCGCCCCGGTGACCCGCGCATTACGGCCGAGCATGATGACCAGGGGACGCGTAAAGAAGTAAGTCGTGGCGATGTCGAGCAACGTCGCAAGGCCGAGGAAGAAGGCGAACCCCCGCACGGTACCCACGGCAAGGAGGTACAGCACGACCGCGGCTGCGAGCGACACCAAGTCCGCCGCCAGCACGGTGCGAAAGGCCCCGCGGAAGCTGCGGTCGACGCTCGTGCGAACCGACCTGCCGCTTCGGACCTCGTCTTTCAAGCGTTCGAAGTACACGATGTACGAGTCGACGGTGATCCCGATCGACACGATCACGCCGGTCACCCCGGCCAGGTCCAGGGTGAGGTTCAACGACGTGTGCCCCAGAGCCGAGACGATCGCCCACAGGATTGCCGCCGTGGTGGCCAGGCCCGAGACGACCACGATCCCCAGAGCCCGGTAGTAGAAGATCGTGTAGAGCAGCACCAGGAGCAGCCCACCTATGCCCGCGGCGAGCCCCGCCTTGAGCGAGGACTTCCCCAAGGTGGGCGACACGGTCGTCTGGTCGATCTTTGCCAGCCGCACCGGCAGAGCACCGGAATTGAGCACGAGAGCAAGGTTCTTGGCCTGGCTCTCGGTGAAGCTGCCGCTGATCTGCACCTTGCCCCCGAAGGAGGTGAAGGTGGCGGCGCTCGGGAGGGTCAGTGGCGCGGAGTAGACCTCGCCGTCGAGGTCTACCGCTACGTATGCGTGGAACTGCTGCTGCGCGAGCTTGTCCCACTGCGATGAGCCGCTCCCGGTGAGGTTCAGGTCGACCACCCAGCTCGGGGTGTTGAACACCGCCTGGGACGAACCCGGCGCAATCGCCGTTCCCGGCACCCCGGTCGGTCCGAGCAGGTAGCGCAGCCGACCTTGTCCCGAGCTCGGCGCGGCCGGGAGCAACACGTTGGCGTTGGCATGTGTGTCGTTGTATTCGAAGGTGCTGCTCGGGTACGACGACAGAGCAGGATCGGCCGGGACTGCGTTGGTCGGCTGACCCGAGCTCGTGTTGACCTTGAGGTTGGCCGCGGTCTGGTCGTACGACGACGACGAGCAGGTGCTCGGGACGGTGGTGGGAACCGATCCCGAAGACGGTTTCGAGTAAGGGTTCGCAAAGCAGAGCACCGGGCGGAACTGCATCTGGGCCGTCTCACCGATGAGCTTGATCAACGCGCCAGGGTCCTTCACGCCCGGGAGCTGCACGACGATGTTCCCGCCCTGTGACGCCACAGTGGCTCCCGCCGCTCCCGCAGCGTCCACGCGGGTGCGGATGATGTTTATCGCGTTGTTCAGCTGACCACTGGAGACCTTGTGCGCCGGTTTGTAAACGACCTCCGATCCGCCGGCCAGGTCGAGCCCGAGCTTCGGGTGCCAGCCGACCCCGAGCGTGACGGCCAGGAGCACCACCGCCACCCCCACGCTCACGGCGAGGCTCACGACCAACGACCGCTTCATCGGCCGCCGGCCTCTCCCACCGCAGCAGCCCCGCCCTCTTCGTCGTTGCCCGGTCTCAGCTCGTCTCGCGGTGCCTGGCCCTCGGGTGCGTGGCCCTCGGGTGCCTCGTCTTCATCAGCGCCGTCCCCGGACCATGCGGCTTCCTCCTCGGGGTGTTCGGTGAGGCGACGGGCGATGGTCGAGCGAAGCACCGTGATCCTGGTCCCCGGTGCTGTCTCGATCGTGATCCTGTCGCTCTCCACGTCCAGGACCCGACCGAAGATGCCGGCTCCGGTCAGGACCTCGTCGCCGACGCTGACCTGCAGCAGTGTCTCGCGCTTACGACGCGCTTGCTGGGAGCGCGGCCGCAAGAAGAACATGTACGCGAGCACCCCGAGCAGCAACAGGAAGATCAGGGTCCCGTAACTGCTTGTGGAGCTGGTCTTCTTCGTAGAGGAGCTCGATGCCGCCAACACAGCGTTGTAGATGCTCAGGAAGTTGTGCATTTTGGGGCTAAGTGTCTCCCGCTGGGCTCCAAATGCATGACCTTACTCCAGGTGCCCCACCCTCCCAGGGCAGCTGGGCCCGTCGATCGGGTGGACGAGTCACCACAAGGTGGGCTCGTGCCCTCCCGAAGCTTGCGCGGCTACCTCCACCCCCAGGTGCTCGAAGGCGCGGGGCGTCGCGATACGCCCCCGCGGGGTGCGCTGGAGCAGACCCTGTTGGAGCAGGAACGGCTCGTAGGCGTCCTCGATCGTGTCGGGCTCCTCCCCCACGCACTGGGCCAAGGTCACCAGTCCGACGGGGCGGCCGCCGAACTTCCTGCACAGGGCGTCGAGGATCGCCCGGTCGACCTTGTCGAGCCCCAACTCGTCGATACCGAAGAGGTCGAGCCCGACCGAGGCCAGCTCGGCGGTCACGGGGCCCTCGGCTCGCACCTCTACGAAGTCGCGCACGCGACGCAGGAGCCGGTTCGCGATTCGCGGTGTGCCCCGAGCGCGCGACGCGATCTCCCAAGCACCTTTGGGCTGGACGTCCACGCCCAGGATCCCCGCCGAACGCTCCACGATCCCGCAGAGGTCCTCCGCCACGTACAGATCGAGACGGCCGAGGAAGCCGAAACGGTCGCGCAGCGGCCCTGTGACAAGGCCCGTGCGCGTCGTGGCTCCGACCAACGTGAACCGGGGCAGGTCGAGGCGGATCGAGCGCGCGGTCGGGCCCTTGCCGATGACGATGTCGAGCTGGAAGTCCTCCATGGCGGGATAGAGAACCTCCTCCACGGGACGCGGTAGGCGGTGGATCTCGTCGATGAACAGCACGTCGCCCGGCTGGAGGTCGGTGAGTAGGGAGGCCAGATCCCCCGTGCGCGCCATGGCCGGCCCTGAGGTGACCCGGAAACCGACTCCCATCTCGACCGCGACTATCCCCGCCAGCGAGGTCTTTCCCAGGCCCGGAGATCCCGCGAAGAGGATGTGGTCGACGGGCTGTCCGCGCCGACGGGCGGCCTCGAGGACGATCTCGAGGTGCTCGGTCAGCTGAGGTTGGCCGAGGAACTCCTCGAGCCGCCGGGGTCGGAGACGGACCTCGTCGGCTATCTCGGCAGGATCCGGCGCCGCTTGCGCTTCGCGCACGGGCGAGACGACCTCCCGCCGGCCGGTCATCGGGCTGCCGCCAGCTCGCGCAGGGCCTGTCGGAGCAAGTCCTCGACGGCGCCCTCGGCCGGCATGCCATCGAGCGCGCGCCTGATCTCGTCGGGCCCGTAGCCGAGCTCGACCAAAGCGGCACGTACCTCCGCGCGGGCGTTCGGCGCAACGCCCGCGCCGCCGGGCACCTCCGAGCCGTTCAACGCGGACAGCTCGAGACGCGACCGAAGGTCGAGCACGAGCCGCGCAGCTGTCTTGCGTCCTACGCCGGGCACCTCACACAGCACCCCGAGGTCCTCTTCCATGACCGCGCGGGTAAGATCCGCAGGGGTGAGCATCGACAAAACCGCTAGGGCCAGCGAGGGGCCCACACCGTGGGCACCCACCAGGGCCTCGAAGCAACGCCGCTCATCGGCCGTGGCAAAGCCGTAGAGGACGATCGCGTCCTCGCGCACGTGCGTGTGGACGTGCAGTCGCACCTCGTCGCCCTGCTCGCCGGCACGCGCCAGCAACGGGGCAGGAACGCTCACCCGGTACCCGACCCCACCCACGTCGACGAGGAGCTCTCCCTCGAGCGTGCGGGCGAGCAGCTCTCCTCGCAACCAGCCGATCACCGCGGCGCTCCAAGGGCCGTCGTCGTCGGAGGTTTGGCGGTGGAGGCAGCCTCGATGGCACGGCGCAGAGGCTGGGCGGTGAGGTGGCACAGCGCCAGCGCGAGCGCGTCGGCGACGTCGGGGGGCCTCGGGGGCTCGGGTAGGTCGAGCAGCGCGGCGACCATGCGTTGCACCTGGTCCTTCGTGGCGCCGCCGAAGCCCACCACGGCCATCTTCACCTCGTTCGAGGTGTACTGGGCCACCTCGCACCCGGCTTCGGCCGCAGCGACGAGCGCGAGCCCGCCCGCCTGGCCGGTGGCCATAGCGGTGCGCACGTTGGTCTGGAAGAAGACACGCTCGACCACCACGGCATCTGGCCGAACCTCGGCCACCAAGGCCCGCAGCTCGCCAAGCATCAGCCGCAGGCGCTCGGGCAAAGGCGTCTCGCGATCGGTAGTCACGACACCTCCGGCCGTCGCAGCCAGATGGCTCCCGTACTTGCGCACCACGCCGTAGCCGCAGCGCGACAAGCCCGGGTCGATACCAAGAACGAACACCCGTTCGACCCTATCAAGCAACCGTGCCACTCAGGTGGATGTGCCGAGCGTCAATCTGCGGTGGCGGCGGCGAGAACCTCGTCGGGGATGTCGAAGTTCGACCACACGTTCTGCACGTCGTCGTCGTCGTCGAGCGCCTCGAGAAGACGCAGCACGCGCCTCGCCTCGCCTTCCTCCGCGACGGGCACCGTGCTCGAGGCGACCATCGCCAGCTCGGGCTCCTCCGGAGCCATCCCCGCACCCTCGAGCGCGCTCGACACCGCGTGGACGTCACCCGGCGCGCAGACGAGGACGAACCGGTCGTCCTCGTCGCTCAGGTCCTCCGCGCCTGCGTCTGCTGCCACCTCCATGATCTTCTCCTCGTCGAACGTGCGAGGGAGAGCGATCAAGCCCTTTCGGTGGAACTGCCACGACACCGCACCGGGCTCCGCGATCGAACCGCCGTTGCGCGTGAAGATCTTGCGGACCTCGGCACCCGTACGGTTGCGGTTGTCGGTGAGACACTCGACGATGACCGCAACTCCTCCTGGTGCGTACCCCTCATAGGTGACCTCGCTGTAGTGCACACCCTCGAGCTCGCCCGTCCCTCTCTTGATGGCGCGGTCGATCGTGTCGGTGGGCACAGACGCAGCGCGGGCCTTGTCGAACATCGTCCGCAGGGTCGCGTTGGCCGAGAGGTCGCCTCCGCCCTCGCGCGCGGCCACCTCGAGCTGGCGAATGAGCTTCGCGAACACCTTCGCCCGCGCCTTGTCGACGGCGGCCTTGCGGTGCTTGGTGGTGGCCCACTTCGAGTGCCCTGACATCCCTAGCGACCTCTCTTGTCAATCATTGCTACGAACGCTCTTTCCGATCATCGACACGAACAGACCGTGGAGGCGGCGATCGGAGGTGAGCTCCGGGTGGCAGGCGGCTGCGAGCACCGACCCCTGGCGACAGATCACGGGAGTCGAGCTGCCATCAGCCTCCTTTCCCGGCGCGACGGCGCCCCGCCCATCGGCGCGCGCACCCGACGGGGCCAGAGCCTCCGGCGAAGCGACCTCCGCCAGGACGTCCACCTCGGCGCCGACAGACTCCACGACCGGCGCGCGGATGAAGACCGCATGAAGCGGAGCCTCTCCCAACGAGGCGACTTCCAGGTCGCACTCGAAGGAGTCGAGCTGTCCTCCATAGCCGTTGCGGCGCACCACCAAGTCGATCGCGCCATAGCAACGCTGGTTCGGCCGACCGTCGCTGATGGCACTGGCCAGAAGGATCATCCCCGCGCACGTCCCGAAGGCCGGGAGGCCTGCCGCCAGCTCCTTGCCGAGCGGTTCCGCAAGCCCCGAGGACTTCAGAAGCATCGAGATCGTGGTGGACTCACCCCCGGGCAGCACGATCCCGTCGATGCCCGACAGGTCCTCCGGCCGGCGGACCGGCCGGCTGCCGACGTCAAGCTCAGCGAGCGCGGCGCGGTGCTCGGCGACGTCGCCCTGCAGGGCGAGAACACCGACCAGCACCTGGGGGCACCTTCGTCTCGCGATCGCTCAGCACGCCCGTCCTCACCAGCCGCGCTCGGCCAAGTGCTCGGTGAGCGTGCCCATCTCGAGTCCGGCCATCGGCGTGCCCAGCCCGCGAGAGACCTTGGCCACGATCTGCGGGTCGTAATAATGAGTGGTCGCCTCCACGATCGCGCGCGCCCTTCGTGGTGGGTCCTCGCTCTTGAAGATGCCTGAACCGACGAAGACCGCCTCGGCGCCCAGTTGCATGACCAAGGCGGTGTCGGCGGGAGTGGCGATCCCGCCTGCACAGAAAAGAGGCACTGGCAGGCGCCCGGTCTCGGCCACCTCGCGCACCAGGTCGATCGGCGCGGCCAGCTCCTTGGCCAAGGCGTACCGCTCGATCGAGTCGACCTGGGTCAGCCTTCTGATGTCGCCGAGGATCGAACGGAGGTGGCGCACGGCCTCCACGATGTTCCCGGTCCCCGCCTCTCCCTTGGAGCGGATCAGCGCCGCACCCTCGGAGATCCGTCGAAGTGCCTCTCCCAGGCTCGTCGCCCCGCAGACGAAGGGCACCTTGAATCCCCACTTGTCGATGTGGTGCGCCTCGTCGGCGGGAGTGAGCACCTCGCTCTCGTCCACGTAGTCGACGCCAAGGGCCTCGAGCACCTGGGCCTCGGCGAAATGGCCTATCCGGGCCTTGGCCATGACCGGGATGGTGACCGCGCGCTTGATCGCCTCGATCAGCGCGGGATCGCTCATCCTGGCAACACCGCCTTGTGCGCGGATGTCCGCGGGCACCCGCTCGAGCGCCATCACGGCGACGGCACCCGCGTCCTGCGCGATTCGGGCGTGCTCGTCGGTGACCACGTCCATGATCACGCCACCGCGCAGCATGTCGGCGAGGCCGCGTTTCACCGTGAACGTCCCGGTCCGGCGTTCGTCGGTCCCGGTCCGGGTTTCTTCGGTTCCGCCACGAGCTTCGTCGGACATCGATCACAGTCTACCGAACGGGACTCCGAGCTCCTTCGGCTTCGCTCACCACTCGTCGAGCGCGGCGATGCGCACGGGAACGGCATCGAGCTCACCGACCACCTGCGAGGTGGCTGTGACGGCCACCGGTAGCGACACTGTCCACAACCAGCGGGTCGTCCGGGCGACCGCACTCCCGGCAAGCAGCGAGCGGGTGCGCGGCAACGGCCCGCTCACCATCTCCGACAACGCCTCGCGCAGACCAGGAGGGTACCGGGTGACCGCCACGGCGAGGCGGTCCGCGTCGAACTCCCGGCCACGCCCGGCCGCCCGGTGCACCAGGGCCCCCATTCCAGGCAGGAACACCGCCAGCGGCATGAGCAACGCCGCAGATATGGTCGCCGGCGCGACGTCGCACCGCTTTACGTGAGTGAGCTCGTGGGCCAGCACCCCCTCCATGGCAACCGGGCCCAGGGCGTCTGCCAGGCCCGAGGTGAGCACGAGTGCGGCGGTTCTCGGACCACGACCGAGCGCCAGGGCGTCACGTATCTCGTCGTCCACCACCCACATCGCAGGCAGGCGAAGCCCCATACTGGCGCAAAGTCCCTCGACCAGGTTGTACGCGCCAGGCAGGTCCTCTTCGTTCGCGCGGCGAGCGTGCAACGAGCGAAGGACAAACGACGAGGCCCCGAGCCACACCGTCGCCCACAGGAAAGCTCCTGCGGCGGCACCGGCCACCAGCCCGGCCAGTGGCGCTCCCACGCCGGTGAGCACCAGCGCCACGACGCCGAACACGACAACGCCCGGAAGCGCTGCGATGGCACGAGCTCGGCGCCGGTTGTGATGCGACGCCGCCGCGACGTCCCTCCTCTCCACGAACCCGGACGGGGTTGGCGCAGGGGCGGAACCGTGCGGCATTTCCGAGACGACTTCCGTCGCGTGTGAGGGCCTGGCCTGAGCGCGGGTGCGCGGTGCCTGTGGCGGTGTGCGCTTTGCATGCGCCGCCCCGGCTGAACGATCGGCCCTGGGCCGACGGCCGGGGCCCTTCGACGTGGTACCTCGGTGACCGCCCGCGCCCTTGGATGTGCTCTCGGTATGGCGCTCGGTGCGCCCCTCGTTGCCAGCTGTCTTGCGAGACCCCGTCTCGTCGGATGCTGTGACGTTGCGAGACCCGGCGCTGCCGGGCGCAGAGCGGCTCCTGCCGCGACCTCTGCGACGCCGGCGGGAGGCCCCTCCGGACCCGGCAGACGACCCTCCGGACCCGGCAGCAGACGACCCTCCGGACCCGGCAGCAGACGACCCTCCGGACCCGGCAGCAGACGACCCTCCGGACCCGGAGCAGACGACCCTCCGGACCCGGCAGACCCCTCAGGTCGGAGCGATCCAGATGGTCCCGAGGCGTCTACCACCCGACTCAGCTTACGAGAGCTTCGAAGATCCCCACATACCGGGAAGCGAGCGACCGCATGGACCAGCGCTGCGCGTGCGCCAGGGCCGCGTCGAGCATCTCGGGCGCGCGCAGCCCGGTTCCGGCAGCGGCATCCGACAAACCCCGGCTCAGGGCTCCGGCGAGGGCGACGCTGTCACCTGGAGGTACCAACAAAGCGTGACCACAAGCCACGAACGCGAAGCCCGGAAGATCGCTCGCCACCACGGCCGTGCGCGCTGCCATAGCCTCGACCAGCACCACGCCGAAGGACTCCCCCCCGAGAGCCGGCGCACACAGCAGGTCGGCGCCCGCAAGACGCGAGGCGAGCTCCTCGTCCCCTATCCGCCCCAGCCACTCGAGGCTCGGGCTCGAGCGGTGGCGCCGACGCAGGTCGTCGGTCTCGGGGCCCTCTCCCACCACCCAGAGAGCGCCTCGTGCGGCCGCTGTGCTCTCGCCCATCAGCCGGTCCCACGCCTCGAGCAGCACACCCAAACCCTTTCGCCGTTCGTGGCGCCCGATGAAGATGACCGTGGGACCTTCGGTGCTCCAAGGCTCAGCCTCCGAGAATCGCTCGATCTCCACTCCGTTGCCCACCACTTCGTAGAAACCGCCGATCGCCCCTGAGGCGGTCGAGGCGGCCTCGGGCGAGACGGCGCAGCGCACGTCGAGGCGCCCGGCCGCCCAGCGCGCCGCGGGCCCGAGGAACCGGTACGCGAAGCCCGCACCAGCGCGGTGGAAGGTGCCCACCTTCGGCTCGCTGCAAGCAACCAGACAGCCGTATCCCGGGCCCGGGGCCAGAGGCTCATGTAGGTGCAGAACGTCGAAGTTTCCGCCACGTACCGCACGTACCGCACGTACGGCCGCCAGTGGGCTGAGGGACAGCGGCGCCACAGAACCGTTCGCCGGGACGCGTACAGACCGGCCCAGTGCCACGACGCCGTCGGGGGGAAGCCCCGGAAGGTCCAATGAGCCGTCGACGGGCGCCAGCACCACCGCCTCGTGCCCGAGAGCGCGCAGCGCGTTGGCCAGGCCCACCACTTGGCCCTGGACGCCGCCCGGTCGGCTGAGACTGTAAGGACAGAGGATCGCAATGCGCATCGTGGCTCAGCGCTCGTACCCGGGGTCGCTCGGCCAGTTCGGCTGGAAGAGGTACCACTGGTCGGGGGCGCGGCGGATGAGCGTCTCGAGGTCTGTCGCGAGCGCCTGGGTGACCCTGGTCACGTCCGCACGCAGGGAACCGGTTCGCTCGGCGGCAACCGGAGGCATGATGACCGCCGTGTGGCCACGTCCGGGCCCGCTGTAGACGGCAGCTGGCAGGAGCGCGGCACCGCTGCGAAGCGCCAGGGTGGCAGGACCGCCCGGCAGCGTGGTGCGCTCTCCGAAGAACTCCACATCCACGCCGTTGCCCACGATGTCACGGTCGCACAGCAGTCCCACGAGCCCTCCGGATCGAAGACAACGCAAGAGGGCTCCGCCCACCGCGGGTCCCATAGGCACGATGCTGAGGCCCATCGCCTCGCGTTGGGAGACGAACCAGTCGTAGAGCGCCCGTGGCTCCACCGGCTCGGCCACGCTCGTCATGGGGTAGCCCTTGAGCGCCAACCACGCCCCACCCCACTCCCAGGTCCCCACGTGCGGCAAGGCCATGACCACGCCGCGGCCCGCGGCCATGTGCTCTACCAGGTGCTCGAACCCGGACTCGACGACCAGACGATCGAGCACGACCTCATGTGGCACAGCCGCTAGGCGCGCACCCTCGAGCCAGTAGCGCGCGTAATTGCGAAACGCCCGCCTCGCAAAGGCTCGCTCTTCACGCTCGCTGAGCGGTCTGCCGAGCACCCGAGTCAAGTGCCGCGCGTACACCGCGCGCGCGTCGCGGCGGAACGCTGTGAGCGCCAGTCCCACGGCTGTTGCGCTTGCCCGAGCCAAGGGTTCCGGCAACCAGTGCATACCGGCACCGAGGCCCCGGTAAACCAGGTAGACCGCCTGCCCGCGGACAGAAGAGGCCAACGAGGCGCCTTCGTCCATCAGATCACGACGTCAGCGCAGCACTCAGATGCCGCCGGAGAAGCCGTCCGAACCGTCAGATCCGTGGGGACCCGAGTGACGGCTCGCACGCTCGTGCGCTCGCCCTCCACCTGCACGCAAACGCGCCTGGCGTCGCTCACGCCAGGTACGCGCAGTGCGGCTCGAGGGTTCACCGTCGCGCCTCGCCCACCAACGGCCGAAAGGCTCGCCAGCCCGGCGGTGGAACGCCACGCGCACACTGTTGCCATCGCGCTGGGCGAGGGCTTCACGCCACGCCTTCCAGCGCGAGTCCGCGCGCAGGTCGCGCCAGCGCGCCGTGCGACGCGTGGACAGCTCAGAGAGGCCCCCGGGGACCTGGGCTGCCGGCCGCAGCGAACGCTGGCGCGCACCCGCCCGCAGAGGCCGCGCGGGACCTTCAGCCTCCTGCCAGGTCCTTGCGAAGCGCCCTGCAGCCGTCGCCGTCACGAGCCCCAAGAACACCCAAAGCGCCGGAACGAAGGCAACCGCGTCGACGGCTCCCGCGATGAAGCACCCACCGAGAAAGATGAACCTCTCGGCGCGTTCCATAAGACCGCCGCGCGCCGACAGGCCGAGCAACTCAGCCTTCGCGCGCTCGTAGGAGATGAGCGACGTCATCGCCAAAATCGCGAAGGGGAGTAGAACCATCGTGCCGTGGTGATGCGACGCGAGGTACCAAGCGACCCCCCCGTACATGAAGGCGTCGGCAACCCGGTCCGCCACCGAGTCGAAAAAGGCGCCTCGCACCGACGCCGTGCCGGAGGCCTTCGCCACGGGACCGTCGAACAGGTCCGCAAGACCCGTCGGGAACAACATCACGATCCCGAGCACCAGGTGCCCTGAGCCCACGACGAACGCGGTCACCGCGGACATGGCGAGTCCGAACACGGTCAGCACGTCGGCGTTCACCTGGGCCCGCACGAGCGTCTCGCCCACCGGCTGCGTCACACGGTCCACGGCGTGGCGCCAACGACCATCGAGCATCTCTCAGTTCCTCCCGACGACTTATGCCAGCTTATCTCCGGCCCCCTGTCAGCCCCCGGGTGGCTCGCCAGCGACACCGGGGCCTTGCCGGCGACACCTGCACGCTGCGCTCCTGACGGTTGCAACGACCGCCATTAGGCTGCCTGCACGGCGCTCTCGCGTCGGCGTCGCGCCATGACGCAGCGCACGGATCGAGCAAGAGACCGAGCAAGGGGAGGTCAGCCGGTGGCGAGCTATCCACCGTCCCGCATCCGCAACGTGGCCCTGGTGGGGCACAACGGAGCCGGGAAGACGACCGTGGCCGAGGCCCTGTTGTTCGCCACGGAGGCGACCTCCCGGCAGGGCAGGGTGGAGGACGGCTCCACTGTGAGCGACTTCCAGCCCGAAGAGATCAAGCGCCACATGTCGCTCTCGCTGGCACTCACACCGGTGGTCGTTGGCGACGTGAAGGTCAACCTCATCGACACCCCGGGCTACGCAGACTTCTTCTCCGAGGTGCGCGCAGCGTGCTCGGTGGCGGACCTGGCGGTGGTCGTCGTGAGCGCCGTGGAGGGGGTGGAGGCGCAGACCGAGGCAGCCTGGCAGCTCGCGGCGAAGCTCAGCCTGCCACGGCTCGTGGTCGTCAACAAGCTCGACCGTGAGCGCGCCGGCTTCGAGCGCACACTCACGCAGCTTCGCGACACCTTCGGCGCTGGTATCGCCCCGCTCGAGCTTCCAATCGGCGAGGAGGCTGCGTTCTGTGGCATCGCCGACCTGCTCACCGACACCGCCATCCTCTACGAGAACGGCAAGTCGAGCTCTGGGGCGATCCCCGACGATCTCGCCGACGCCGAGCACCAGGTGCGTGAACAACTCGTGGAAGGGATCGTCGTGGGAGACGACGTGCTCATGGAGCGATACCTCGACGGGAACATGCCGTCGAGCGAGGAGCTCGAGGCGGCGCTGGCCACGGGGGTGGCCCAGGGCCTGGTGTTCCCGGTGGTGTGCGGATCAGCTGCGACGGGCGTGGGCATCGACCGGCTCGCCACCTTGCTGGCCGAGATCGCGCCTTCCCCCGACAAGCGCCCGCCGGCGACGGTCCGAGCCGGGGACACCGACCAGCAAGTGGCCACCGACCCCTCGGCCCAGCCCCTCGCCCGGGTGTTCAAGACCATCTCGGACCCCTACGTCGGAAAGATCTCGTTGCTCAAGGTGCTGTCGGGAACGATCCGGCCCGACACGGTTCTAACGAACCCCCGCACCCACACCGACGAGCGGCTCCACGTGCTCCAGGTGCTGCGCGGCCACAAAACCGAACCGGCGAGCGAGGCCCAGGCCGGGGACATCGTCGCCGTGCCCAAACTGTCGGACACCGCCACCGGCGACACCTTGGCGCCCAAGGGGTCTCCGGTCCTCCTGCCGGTCCCCCAACCCGATCCTCCTCTCCTGGCGATGGCCATCCGACCCAAGTCCAAGGGTGACGAGGACAAACTCATGACCGGCCTGCACCGTCTGCAGGACGAGGACCCCTCCCTCTTCGTGGAGCGCGTGGACGAGACCCACCAGACGATCCTGCGAGGAACCGGTGAAACCCACCTGGCGGTCTCGGCCGAGCGCCTCCAACGCAAGTACGGGATCGAGCTCGAGACAGAAGAGGTGCTCGTTGCCTACCGCGAGACGATCAGCAACCCGGCAGAAGCCGAGGGCAAGTACAAGAAGCAAACCGGCGGGCACGGGCAGTTCGGCGTGGCGTCGATCCGCATCGAGCCGCTCGAGCGCGGAGAAGGTTTTCATTTCGTGGACCAGGTAGTCGGGGGCGCCATCCCGAAGCAGTACATCCCCGCCGTGGAGAAGGGTGTGATCGACGCCATGGTCCAGGGCGGCGTGCACGGCTACCCGGTGGTCGACGTGCAGGTGATCTGCTACGACGGCAAATACCACTCGGTCGACTCCTCTGAGATGAGCTTCAAGATGGCCGGGTCGCTGGCATTCAAAGAAGCAATGGCTGGCGCGGGTCCAGTGGTGTTGGAGCCGATCTCCCGCCTCGAGGTCACGGTGCCCGCTTCCATGCAGGGAGACATCCTGGGCGACCTCAACTCACGGCGTGGGCGCGTCCAAGGCACCGACACCCTCGACGGCGGCTACCAGCAAATCACCGCGCTCGTTCCCACGTCCGAGATCCAGCGCTATGCGGTCGACCTGCGCTCATTGACAGGCGGGCGCGGTCGCTTCCAAGTTGACCACGACCACTACGACGTGCTGCCTGCCAACCTCGTCGACAAGCTTGTAAAGGCCAAGGCCAACTAGAGGGGCCAAGGCAAAGAACCAAGGCGAACTACCACGCTTCGCCAGTGAACCTGACCACCTCGAGCTCCGGGCTCTAGCTCATCGGGCTGGCCACGCGTCACGCAGCCGGCACCAGCTCTCGGTCAAGGACTCGGGCATCACCCGCACCCCGGCGACAGAGGTCATGAAGTTCGTGTCCCCCACCCAGCGCGGGAGCACGTGCAAGTGCACGTGCCGCGGGATGCCCGCCCCGGCCGCGCGGCCGAGGTTGGCACCCATGTTGATACCGTCCGGGTTGTATGCCGCCGTGATCGCGCTTACCGCCGCGCGCGCAGCGTTCCAGAGCTCGATCGACTCCTCGCCACTCAGCTCGTCGAGATCCGAGACGTGGCGCACCGGCATCACGAGCAGATGGCCGCTCGCGTACGGGTACGCGTTGAGCACGGCGAAGTTGCGCTCGTCTCGCCACACGATGCCGTTTCGCTCGTCGGGTTCGCCGCTGGCTGCGATCCGGCACAACACGCAGCCGTCGTCCTGCGGCGCGACGTCCGTAGGGAGCACCGAAGCTACGTACTCGCTTCGCCAACCTGCCCACAGATGCTCGAGGCTCACGACAGCGCCCTGCTAAGGCGACAGCCGGTAAAGCGCGTGGCCGGCAACACTCACCTCGGCCCGGAAGACCAACGTCCCCCACCCTTCTCCGGAGATCCCTTGGACTCGACCTCGGCGGCGACCGCCGCCACGAACGCCTCGAGGGCAATCCCGCGATCCGGATGCTCCGATCCTCTGGCGTTCACCCCCACGGTGCCCGACGTTGTGTCGTCGTCTCCGACCACGAGCACGTACGGGACCTTCTCGAGCTTCCACCTGCGGATGCGGCCGCCGAGCGGCTCGTCGGCCGGGTCGACCTCTGCACGCAGGCCCGCGTGGCGACACGTCACGGCCACGTGCTCGGCATACGGGTCGTGGTCGTCTCGTACCGGGAGGACCGCCACCTGGGTGGGCACGAGCCAGGTAGGAAGCGCCCCGGCATAGTGCTCGAGCAGGATGGCAAAGAACCGTTCGACCGTCCCGAAGAGCGCGCGATGGATCATCACGGGGCGGTGGCGCGCGTTGTCCGCCCCGACGTACTCGAGCCCGAAGCGCATCGGTAGCTGGAAGTCGAGCTGGACCGTGGAGACCTGCCAGTGCCGCCCGATGGCGTCGCGGGCCTGAACCGAGATCTTCGGGCCGTAATAGGCGCCCCCTCCGACGTCCATCCCCAGCTCCAGTCCGATTGCCTGTGCCGCGACCCGCAACGCTTCTGTGGCCGCCTCCCACTCCTCGTCGCTGCCGGCGGCCTTGCCCTCCGGCCTCGTGGAGAGCTCCAGGTAGAAGTCCTCGAGGCCGAAGTCTCGAAGCAGATCCAGTACGAAGCCCAACAGTGACTCGAGCTCACCCGTCATCTGCTCGAAGGTGCAGAAGATGTGGGCGTCATCCTGGGTCATCCCCCGCACGCGTGTGAGGCCGTGAACGACCCCCGACTTCTCGTAGCGGTAGACGGTGCCGAACTCGAAGAGCCGCATCGGCAGTTCGCGGTAGGAACGCTGGCGGGACCGGAAGATCAAGATGTGGAACGGGCAGTTCATCGGCTTGAGGCGGTACTCGTGTCCCTCTTCGAGCGTTATCGGAGGAAACATCGAGTCGGCGAACCACTGAAGGTGGCCGGAGACCTCGAACAGCTCTGCCTTGGTGATGTGCGGGGAGTAGGCGAACTGGTAGCCAGAGCTCATGTGACGCCGGCGCGAGTAATCCTCCATGATCTGGCGGATCATCGCTCCTTTCGGGTGGAACAGCGCCAGCCCGGAACCGATCTCGGGCGGGAAGGAGAACAGGTCGAGATCCGCGCCGATGCGCCGGTGGTCACGTCTCTCGGCCTCTTCGATCCGGTGCAAGTGCTCGGCAAGTGCCTGTGCCGACTCCCAAGCCGTGCCGTAGATCCGCTGCAGCTGGGGACGATGCTCGTCTCCACGCCAATATGCACCGGCCACCCGCAGCAGCCGGAAGTGACCGAGCCGGCCCGTCGAAGGCACGTGAGGGCCCCGGCACAGATCGACGAAACCACCGTCGTGATCGACGACGCGCGCGGTCGGGTTCCGGTACACGCTCACGGTGGATTCGCCGGGCGCCATGTCACGCGCCGCCTCGACGGCCAGGTCGGCCTCAGAACCGACGCCCTCGATGATCTCGCGCTTGTATGGCTGCTGCGCGAAGAGGGCCAACCCTTCTGCGATCGTGTGCTCCTCGCGCACGAAGGGCTGGTCCTCGGCGATGATCTCGAGCATCCGCGCCTCGATGCGCTTGATGTCCTCCTCGCCGAACGTTGCCCCGCCGCGCAAGGCGAAGTCATAGTAGAACCCGTCCTCGATCGCCGGGCCGATCGCGTAGTGGGCTCCTGGCCACAGGTCGAGCACCGCCTGGGCCAACACGTGGGCGCTGGAATGGCGCAAGACGGTGCGTCCGGCGTCGGAGCCACCCGTCAAGATCGCCACCTCTGCGTCCTCGCTGAGTACACAGGTGAGGTCCACTTCCGCGCCGTCGACTACTGCGGCCACAGCATCCTTGGCCAGGCGCTTGCCGATCGACTTCGCCAGGTCGAGCGCCGTGGATCCGGCCGGGAGCTGCTTGGCCGAACCGTCTGGCAGACGGACGATGACTTCGGCTCCCATGATTGGTCGGTCCCTCTTTCTCGTGCTGCTCTGTGGCCCAGGCTATAGGTCCGACTTCGCCTGATCGTCGATCCTCACAGCGTGACCCCCAACAGCGAAGCAGCCTCCTTCACGTCGTGCGCGGAGGTGGCTGCCTCGTCAATCACCGACAAGGCACCGGGCGCGTCCAGGTCGTCGTCCAGGCGCCGGCGCACCTCTTCCAGAGCCGCCCGAGCCACCGACGACGCGCCACCGGGCCGGCCGGACCCAGAACGCCAGCGCTCGATGCGATCAGCGGCCGCGACGAGGTCGCGCTCCTCCCAGTCCCAGTCGCAGCGATAGTGGTGGCCGAGCAGCGCGAGCCGAAGGACCATGGGCTCCCACTCTTTCAAGAGGTCCCCGACGAAGACCAGGTTCCCGAGCGACTTGGACATCTTCCGCCCGTCGAGTCCCACCATTCCCACATGCAGCCAGTGCCGGCTGAAGGTGGTGCCGGTCACAGACTCCGACTGAGCCACTTCGCACTCGTGGTGCGGGAACACGAGGTCACGTCCCCCACCGTGCAGGTCGACCGTCTTGCCTAGCTCCCGCATCGCAAGCGCGGAGCACTCGATATGCCAGCCGGGCCTTCCCGGCCCCCAGCGTGACTCCCACGCGGGCTCGTCCGGTGCCGACGACTGCCAGAGCACGAAATCGAGCGGGTCCCGCTTGTTCGGATCGTCGGGGTTGCCCCCGGTCTCCGCCGCAAGGCGCAACATCTCGGCGCGCGACAGGTGGCTCAGATGACCAAATCGATCGAAGGAGGAGACTTCGAAATAGACGGCGCCCCCGGCGACGTACGCGTGACCCGAGTCGAGGACTGCACCGATGAGAGAGAGAATGTCGGGAATTGCAGAGGTGGCACGGGGCTCGCTGTAGACGGGCAGGAGGCCGATCGCCTGCATGTTGGCGTCGAAACGGGCCATCTCCTCGGCAGCCAGATCCAGGTAGTGCACCCCGAGCTCTCGTGCCTTTCTCAAGATGTCGTCGTCGACATCGGTGATGTTGCGCACGAGCTTCGTCGAGTGCCCCAAGTCTCGTAGGCGGCGTTGGAGCAGGTCGAAGATCAGGTACACCTGGGCGTGGCCCATGTGGGCGGCGTCATACGGCGTGACACCGCAGGAGTACATGGTCACCGTCGGGCCTGGCGAGAACTCGACGATCTCGCGCCGGACCGTTTCGTACAGCCTCATCACCGCGATGAAGCCCCTCGCGGTGGAAGGTTCTCGAGCCCGGCGAGCCGCAGCGTGCTTCGCACCCGATAGCGAATGTTCAAGCCGGCGAGCACCGCGGTGAACGCCTCGATGGCTCCGGCAACGTCCAGGCTCCCTGCATCGAGAGGGCGGAGCCCCTCGACCACCCCGAGCATCGCCATGGTGGCCTCGGTCGCCTCGGGGTGATCAGAGCACACAAGAACGTCGGCGTCGAGGAGCGTCTCCAGATCCCCGAGAGGCCCTGCAGGCAGGTGGTGACACGCGCCAACCACCGAGGCATCCGGCAGGGCGGCCTGCAGCGCCTCTGCCAACGACCCCCTCGGCGGCGCCAGAGCGAGCATCTCGCGGCCCTGCTTCACGATCACGTTTGCAACCGACACCACCACCTTGCCGCGCAACGACCCGGCGAGCTCGCGTGCCGTCGGCACCGCCGCGTCCCAAGGGGTCGCCAACACGACGATCTCGGCCTGCGCGGCAGCGCTGTTGGCGACTCCGACGATCCCGAGCTCGCGCCCCGGCCACCTTCGCACCAGCTCGGCTACCAGCGCATCGGCACGCTCAGGGTCTCGTGACCCGAGGCTGACCGCCACTCCGCCGTCCGCCAGCCGTAGCGCCAGGCCACGTCCGAGCGGCCCCGTCCCGCCGAGGATCCCCACGTGCACCGCACCACCCTTGCACAACGGGGCCAAAGCTCAGGTAGGGTCCGCCGGCGTGCCAGGACTACTAGACGGAAAACGCATCCTCGTCACGGGCGTGCTCACCAACGCATCCTTGGCATTCGGGGTGGCTCGCGTGGCCCAGGAGCAAGGAGCCGAGATCATCGTGTCGGGAGCCGGGCGAGGGTTGTCGCTAACCCGGCGCATCGCACGCAAGCTGCCTGCGCCCGTCGACGTGATCGAGATCGACGTGAGCAGGCCCGAACACCTCCAGGCGGCAGCCGACGACCTCAGCGCCCGCTGGGGGCGGCTCGACGGATTGCTGCACGCGATCGGCTTCGCCCCAGCCGCTTGCCTCGGGGGAGACATCTTGCGCGCCGGCTGGGAGGACGTGGCGCAGGCGCTCCAGATCTCGGCCTACTCGTTGAAGGCTCTCGTCGGTGCCATGCGGCCCTTGCTGGCCGCGGCGGGGAGGTCCTCGGTCGTGGCTCTCGACTTCGACGCCCGCGTGGCGTGGCCCGCTTATGACTGGATGGGAGTGGCCAAGGCCGCGCTCGAGTCCCTGGCCCGCTACCTCGCTCGTGACCTCGGGCCGGAGGGGGTCAGGGTGAACCTCGTGGCAGCAGGGCCGGTGCGCACGATGGCAGCCAAGTCGATCCCCAGCTTCAAGACGTTCGAGGACACGTGGGCAGACCGAGCACCGCTCGGCTGGGACGTAACCAACAGCGAGCCGGTCGCTCGCGCCTGCGTGGCGCTGCTCTCGGACTGGTTCTCCATGACCACCGGCGAGATGGTCCACGTCGACGGCGGTGCTCACGCCGTGGGTGCATGACGGACCCGAAGATCAGCCAGGGACCTAGACCCTCAGTCCACCCTCAGTCCGGTCGGTCCGCTGCGAGGATCTGGTACAGCTCCTTGGTCGCTCTCTGCACCACAGCTGACGCCCGCTCGAGCTGATCAGAGTCCCCGCTCATCCCCACCTGCTTGAGTGCCATCAGGAACGGGGGGATGACCGGCCCGAGCCGCTCACCCGCCTTGCGCAGGCCCCGGAAGCCGTCGTGCCGACCGGGTCCGTGTCCGGCCTCTGCCTCCCACGGCGCTCTCCCGAAGCGCTCAGCACGCTCAGCGGCCTCGGTGCGCCCAACGTCTGTGAGCTCGTAGACACGTTTTCCGTCGCGCTCTTCGCAACGCACGAGTCCCTCGTCCTCGAAGAGCTGAAGCGTCGGGTACACCGAACCGGGACTCGGGCGCCACATGCCTCCGCTCTTCTCCTCTAACCGGTTGATGATCTCGTAGCCGTGACCGGGACCTTCGGCTAGTGCCGCGAGCAGCGCCGTACGAATATCCCCTCGGCGCATCCTCCGGCCTCCGCCACGAAATGGTGGTACGAGCTCGCTCCACTCCGAGCCCCAGTCCTCCCACCACGGGCCCCGTCGCCTCTGGCGACCTCTGGCTACCGATCCGCTTTCGATGTCGCGCCGACCTCTGCCTCTCGATCCAGGGCGCACACCCTGGCGACTTCTGTAACCCGATCCTTCGTACACCTGGCTCTCCTCGTCCTCTTTTGCCTCACGATGCGACAGTTCGGCACCGTGTCGCCCCAAATGCCGACTATCACGATATATCGTAACCGCTCACGATAGTACTTCCAACTCGTCCTTGCGCCCACTTCAAGATCACGATGCCGCGCTGCGAGCCTCGTCGCTCGTCGACTGGGTCAGCTTCGACCTCATCAGGTCAAGTCGGATCGACCAGGCATTCGTGTTCGATCAGGACTTCGCTCGTCGAGTGGGTCAGCGTCGTCCCCTCCAGCTGGAGGCCCCCTCCAGCTGGACATTGGATCCCCCCCCCTCGGAACGACCTCGGCACATGAACGCCTCAGCGGGCCCTCACGGGCGCCTCAGCGCTGAATGGCCTTCACCTCCAGGTACTCCTCCAGCCCGTAGTGACCAAGCTCGCGCCCGATGCCCGACTGCTTGTACCCACCGAAGGGGGCCATCGGGTTGAAGCGGCCGCCGTTCACCTCCACCTGCCCGGTGCGCAGCTTGCGGGCGACCTCCTGGGCGCGCTCCTTGTCGCCTGCCCACACCCCACCGGCGAGACCGTAAACGGTGTCGTTGGCGATGCGGACGGCCTCTTCCTCTGTGTCGTAGGGGATGATCGAGAGAACCGGCCCGAAGATCTCCTCCTTGGCGATCGTCATGTCGTTCGTCACCTCGGAGAAGACGGTGGGGCGTACATAATAGCCCTTTTCCAGCCCCTCGGGCGCCTCCGCACCGCCGCACAGCAACTTGGCGCCTTCTTCGACACCCTTCTTGATGTAACCCCGAACCCGTTCGCGCTGAGACGCCGAGACGAGTGGCCCGAGGCGCGTCTCGGGGTCGAATGGGTCGCCGGGCTTGTAGGTCGCCGCTGCCTGTACGGCCAGGTTCTCCACCTCGGCAAGGCGCGACCGCGGCACGATCATGCGCGTGAGCGCCGAGCAGGTCTGGCCCGAGTTCAAGAAGCATGCGGACACCCCCGAAGGCACCGCTTTCGACAGGTCCGCGTCCTCGAGGATGACGTTCGGCGACTTGCCCCCGAGCTCCAGTGCGACACGCTTCACGTTGTCAGCCGCCAGCTGCATGACACGCTTGCCCGCGCGGGTGGACCCGGTGAACGACACCATGTCGATGAGCGGGTGCGAGGAGATTGCCTCCCCCACCACGGTTCCCGGCCCGGTCACGAGGTTGAAGACCCCCGCAGGCAGGCCGATCTCATCGAACACCTCGGCGAGGACAAAGACGTTCAGCGGAGCCACGACGCTCGGCTTGAGCACGACGGTGCACCCCGCGGCGATGGCTGGGGCGACCTTGGCGCAGATCTGGTGCAGCGGGTAGTTCCACGGCGCGATGCATCCGACCACCCCGATCGGCTCGCGCACGACCAGCGAGCTGGAGATCTCCTCTTCGAAGGCGATCTCTCTCACGATCTGGGACATCGTGGCGAAGCTCATGATGGGAAGCCCGACCTGGATGAGGTTCGACAGGGTGAAGGGCATGCCGACCTCCTTCGAGATCAGCGTGGCGATGTCCGCTGTGCGAGCGGTGAGAGCCTCTTGGACACGGACGAGCGTCTTCGAACGTTCGTCCACCGAGGTCTTAGACCACTGGGCGAAGGCGTCGGACGCAGCGCGCGCCGCGCGGTCGACGTCCTCGGCGGTTCCCTTGGGTATGCTCCCCATCACCTCCTCGGTGGCCGCGTTGACCACCTCGATGCTGCCGGTGCCGGTGGAAGACACCCATGCGCCATTGATGTAGAGCTTGTCGCGGACCTCCATTACGACCTCCTGGCTGGGCGACTGGGCGCTGTATATACACGGCTCCCATGCCGTAGCGCTGAATTGGCTGGGCTGATTGGGCTGGTTGGACCCGCTGTACTGGCTGAGGGTGCTACGAACCACTGGCTGAGGGTGCTACGAACCAAAATTCTATGCCGCCGCGCGGCACGACGTCTGGTCGACCTCGCGTCACTCGACGTACCTCGGTGAGGGTGCCTACGACCCCGAAACAAGCACGGCCAGCTGGGAAAAGAGGTCTTGGCGCGCCCGGGAAGACCGGCTCGGCCGCCGGACAGGCGAGCAGGCCGCCCGCGCCCTCGGGTCCAAGCATGGCGGGCTCAACAGCGCGTCATCTCGCTATGAAAGGTGAGGCAGGGTCGGACAACTCGTCTCGGTACCACGTGATCGTCTTCTCGAGCCCGTCAGTCAATGAATGCTGCGGTTTCCAGTCGAGCATTTCGCGGGCCTTGGTGCTGTCCGAGCGCATCTCCCAGATCTCGGTCGGCCGATCTGGCAGTGCTCCGAATTGCGCGGCCACGGGATTTCCCAGCATGTCCAAGATCAGTGTCGTCACCTCGCGGATCGACACGTCTTGGCCGCAGCCCAGGTTCAAAAGCTCTCCCTCGATCCCTGGCACCGTGGCAGCACGCACGATGCCGTCCACGATGTCCTCCACGTAGTTGAACTCGCGTGTCTGGCGGCCCTGGGTCATACGCAGCTCCTCGCCACGCAGCGCTCGCACAATGACCTCGGGGATCACCCGGTCTGCGGTCTGCCCCGGCCCGTAGGCGTTGAACGGCCGCAGCATGACGATGGGCCATCCCCTGCCCTCGTGGAACACCCGGCAGAAGCACTCCGCGGCGTACTTGCTCGCCGCGTACGGAGAGAGCGGGCGCGCCAGCGCATCCTCGCGAAACGGCGAGGAAACAGCCCCGTAGATCTCGCTCGTGCCCATGTTCACGAAACGGCTGTACCCACTGCCGTCGAGAGACTGAAGGAGGTTCACGGTGCCCTGGACGTTCGCCTGTACGCACTCGTCGACCCTCTGCCAGGACTTCCCCACATGGGTGTAGGCACCCAGGTGGAGCACGTGCGACGGCCGCACCTCGTCGACCAGCTCCTCCATGGCACCTCGGTCCACCAGGCTGGCTTCGTGCAGTGCGATGCTCTCGCGCAGCTCCACCAGGCGCAGCGCGTAGATGCTCGACACCGCGCTCGTAAGACCGTGTACCTCGACCCCGTCAGCCACGAGGCGGCGCACCAGGTGCGAACCGATGAAGCCCGTGGCACCTGTGACGAGGACTCGCGCACCGAAAGGCCAATGGGGCTGGCGCGCTTGGCCCGAAGACGCCGTTGCCACCTCCCCGGGGTGTGCGAAAGATGTCGTGGCCCTCACTTCCCACCTCGGACGCTGAGATTGGGCACCCTTTCCCACGGCGGATCTCCGGCGTCGCACAGCGCGCTCAGCTCGAGCGCGTCCTTGTATGTGTCCATCGAACGCCAAAAGCCACGGTGCCGGTACGCGTACAGCTCTCCGGCAGAGCCCAGCTCGGGCAGCACCTCCCGCTCGAAGTCGTCTCCTACGAACCAACTCTCCGCACGGCTGTCGAGAACGAAGAAACCCGCATTGATCCAGTGGTCCGGTAGGCGAGGCTTCTCCCTGAACCGCTGCACTCGCCCGTCGGGGTCGCTCTCGATCGTCCCGTACTGCGACGGCAATGGCACCGTGGTCATGGTGGCCGCCCCTGGATGGTCCTGGTGAAACGCCAGGAGGTCGGTCAGATCCACGTCTCCCAGACCATCGGCGTAGGTCACGAAGTAGGTCTGTCCCATGTCCCGCGCGCAGCACGAGACCCGGCCGCCGGTGTTCGTCTCCTCCCCCGTATCGCGCACCTCCACCTGCCATTCGCGTGGCAGGGTCGTCGCGAAAGCCTCTAGTAAGTCGGCCTTGAAGCCAGCTGCCAAGACGAAGTCAGTGAAACCCTGACGGGCGTATATACCCATCACGTGCCCAAGCACCGGGTGTCCCGCCACCTCGAGCAACGGCTTCGGCACCTCCAGGGTCCGCGGGTATGCCCGGGTTCCCTTCCCCCCACAAAGGATCAGCGTACGCAACGTCGGTCCTCGCGCTCGTGGTCGGCCCGGACCGGGCGCGTCAAGCCGAGCCGTCGTTCACCCTGAGCGCGAACGACGCTGGCGCACCTGCACAAAGTGCCTTCTGGGTGCACGTTGCCCTCAACACTGCGTTGCCCTTGCTCCCAGGCCCTGAAGTCGCGGACGAGCCACAGGCAGACAGGGCAAGGCTGCCCGCGAGCACGAGCCCACCTGCCCGTCTCCTACTGACGCGGGCCACACGAACTGCACTATCCGTCTAGCGGACGGCTTCGGTCAAGTGCCGGCCGAGGCTAGCGGTGGAGGTGGCCGTGGCCAAAACCGAAAGCAAAACCATGCCCATGACGGACGACAAGATACGTGAAGTGGTCAGCCGGGCTGGTCGGGCTGGCGTGACCCTTGACCGTGACCGTCACGTCCACCGTGCCGGTGCCTGCGGGAGATAGGACCCAGACCGAGGTGGCCGTCGCGTAGAGCACGAGGACCGCATGCGTGCCGAATTTCACGCTGACCCCGTGCGAGGGGTTCCAGAAGAAGCAATGCGTGCCCGCAGGAATGAACTTCGTGCCATCGGTCCTGAGCAACGTGAAGCCAAACGTCGGACCGCTGTTCGGGGTCACCTTCCTCCCCGTCGGACCTGCTGACGCCGCGGAGACGGTGATCGACAGGCTGATCGACGTCGCGGTCTGTGCCGGGGAGGAAGAGTCGGTCGCGGCCAGGGTGGCGGAGTACGCGCTACCCACCGTGCCTCCGGGTAGGGAGGTCGTGGTGACCGAGACGGCCGGGCCGGAGAGGGTGTTCGTGCCCAAGCCGATCGCTGCCTCCGGGTCGGGGGCAACGCCATTCCCACCATTTCCTACTGGTCCTGGGCTGGGGCAGATCGTGATGCAGTCCCCTGTCACCGTGTCGTACGGAGAGTCGTTGAACGGCGCGACGTTGGGCTCTGCCGCCGCGTAGGTCAACAACCCTGCCGACAGACCGCTGCTCGGGAGGGTCTCCGACGTGGCGCTGAACGTCCCACCTGTAAGCGTCCCATCTGCGCCATCGCCGGGTGGGCCGCCGACGATCCCACGGGAGTTAGAAGCGGGCGTGTAGACGTCCGGTGAGATGCCGATTGGTTTGGTGGTGAGCGGGGCGGTGTTGCTGGACGAGTCGGTCACCAAGAGAGTGACAGGTTCGGTCAGGCTGGCGTCCGGGTCGGCCTAGAAACCCGATCCGCTGATGCTGACCGAGCCACCCGGTGACACCGTGGACAGGGTGACAGTCAAGTTAGGAGGGTTGGTGAAACCTGTGGTCCCAGGCACCACAGTGGTGGAAGGCCAGGGATTCTGGCTCGGGTAGGTGACGTAGTCGAGGCCGTACTCGGCACCGACCCCGTCGGCGACTGCCATCGCGCAGTTGCTCAGACCCTCTGCCACTTGAGCCACGCTCGGGGGCCAGACGCCGTCAGCGTCCGCAGCTCCTGAAGTCGGAACGGTGTAGACGTAATCGACCAGGTTCCCCGATACGTCCGCCGTCGGTTTGGCCGGACCGGTACCGCTCTGCGAGCCCATGAACTTATTCAACGCGAAGGTGGCGGGCGTCGTGGCGGAGTTGAACCCCGCGATCGGGCTGGCTATACCCACGAGCAAGCCCAAGTCCGGCGTCAACCGGTGCAGTTGATCGTGATCGTCGTGGTCCCCGGGGTGACTGCTGTTCCATTCAACAGCTGGAACGGCACCAGCGTGGTCGGGATGCCTATGGTCTGGTTCTTGATCCCGTCGAACGTGCAGTTGGCCGTCTGCGTTTTGGCCACGGCCGACGACGGGGCTAGTGGAATTTGTGTCAAAAACTGCCCAACTGGTCTAAAACAGTCCGGCAGAGATCCCTGCCCTCGCCCTCCGTCACCGGACGGACCGCGCACTCGACCGGGGCGATCACCGATTCCGAAAGACTGTTTCATACAAAGTCCCATGACCAGTCACGGAGGACGCTCACCGACGGGCTCTTTGCAGTCCCTAAGGACCACCCGAGCTGCACCGTCGCCATCACCGAAGGAGCACACAGATGGACTATTCCGACTACGATCAGCTGACTTTCGAGCGTCTCGACCACGGCGTCATTCTCATCACACTAAATCGGCCCGAGAAGTACAACGCTGCCGATGAGACCATGCACCGTGAGCTTGCGAGGGTCTTCGCAGACGTCTCTCGCGACCCCGAGGTGCGCGTCGCCCTCGTCACCGGCGCGGGCAAGGCCTTCTCGGCGGGCGGCGACCTAGCCATGATCGAGCGCCTGGCCGGCAACCACGACCGCGTTGCGCACATGCTTTCGGAGATGAGCGACCTCGTCTACCACGTGATCGACTGCGAGAAGCCAATCGTGTCGGCCATCAACGGCGTCGCCATCGGCGCAGGGCTCGTGGTGGCCCTGCTCGCCGACGTCTCGATCTGTGCCGAGGACGCCTGGCTCGGCGACGGTCACGTGCGACTCGGCGTTGCCGCCGGCGACCACGCGGCGATCCTCTGGCCACTGCTGGCAGGCATGGCAAAGGCCCGCTACTACCTGCTCACCGGAGAAATGCTCACCGGCAAGGAGGCCGAGCGCATCGGCATGGTCACGATGGCTCTTCCGAAGGAGCAGGTCCTCGATGAAGCGATTGCGGTCGCCGGCCGGCTCGCGAGCGGCTCGCAGCTGGCCATCCGCTGGACGAAGCGGGCGCTCAACAATTGGCTGAGGGCCGTTGGACCGATCTTCGACCAGTCAGCCGCCTACGAGATGCTGTGCTTCATGGGGCCTGACGTGCTCGAGGGGGTCGCTGCCTTGCGGGAGAAGCGCTCACCGGTCTTTCCTTCGGCCAGCCAGGCTCCCTGAATTGGTAGTCGGCTGCATAGACGTCACGCACACCAATCCCACCGAATGTCGGAACACAACCATGGCAACACAAACCAATTGCATCCCGGCGAGCTTTCTCGCATGATGACGTTGGTAGCCCAAGGGGTCAGAAGGAGATCAATCGATGAGTGTCTACAAAGTCATTGAGATCATCGGTACAAGCAATCAATCCTGGGAGGACGCTGCATCTACGGCAGTTAAGGCAGCGCGCGAAACTCTGCGCGACCTCCGTATTGCCGAGGTGGTCGAACAGGACATCGACCTCGGCCAAGGCGACTCCATCACGTTTCGGACCAAGCTCCGGGTCTCCTTCAAATATGAAGGCGAGTGAGAACGCTCCGGCCATCGCCAAGCAGCGCCGCCTTCAACGCTGAGAGCGTGCGAAAGAGGCACACTCGCCCGGTTTGCTAGGTCCTTCGCCCGAGCGTGGATCAACAGATCGTGCGACGGCACACTTTCGCCATCATCTTGCCATCGTGTGAATCACCGCGGCCGAACGGGGCCTGCCCGTCACCACATGCTCGAGAAGGTTGCCCGCCCGGTCAGGCCTCAGAACCAGGCAGCAAATTGGGCCTTCGGCAACCTCCTCGATGAACCGCCAGAACAGCGAAGTCGACGGCTCCCCTACAGTGCGGAAGATGCCGAATCGGCGGTTACACAGGCGGGGTGTGGTGCCATCGGCGTGGCGTTTCCTGATCGGACCGCCGCTGCGAGTGCGGGATGCATCCAAGGAACAGATCACGCCGGTAGAGGGGCTGTCTGCGCTGTCACTCGACGCGTTGACGTCGGTCGCGTATGGACCAGAAGCGATCATCGTCGTTCTCGCGGTGGCAGGTGCCGGTGCGCTTCATCTGATACTCCCCATCACGGTCACGATCGTGGTGCTCTTGGCCATCTTGGTGTTCTCCTACCGTCAGGTAATCGATGCTTACCCGGGCGGTGGTGGCGCGTACGCTGTGTCTCGGGCCAATTTCGGCGCCGGCGTCAGCCTCCTAGCCGCCGCCGCACTCGTCGTCGACTACACGCTCACCGTGGCCGTCTCCATCACTGCCGGCGTAGGAGCGTTGACATCGGCCTTCCCGGGCTTGAGCTCAGCCACGGTTCCGATCTGCTTGGGAATTCTCGCCGTCGTCACGGTGCTCAACCTGCGAGGCCTGGGCGAGACGGCCCGCGCCTTCCTTCTGCCGACGATGGTGTTCATCGTCGGGGTACTTG